>ERZ869909.2040-NODE-2040-length-14661-cov-4.143993_pt1 | contig 14661 bp, 13 predicted proteins | sample MGYA00520892_ERZ869909 | MGnify/ENA primary metagenome ERZ869909 (study PRJEB32215, sample SAMEA104723947) | bioreactor metagenome | biome: bioreactor; feature: anaerobic bioreactor; material: water | place: China | collected 2015-03-12 ...
CGCCGCCGCGTCGCTCGACGCGCAGCTCACGCCCATGACCCAGAGCGCCGCGAGGCAGAGCCCGGTCAGGCACACAGCGTGCCGGGTTCCACAAACACGAAGCCGCGCCCACCAGCCGCCGCACGTGGGGTGAAGGCGGCCGCCGACAGGTCTGGTGCCGTCACGCCTCATGGGTCGCCTCCCGCGCGCGCGCCCGCGTCCGCGCCATCGCCAGCTCGGGCCGCGCGCGCCGCGACGCCGCGCGCCATCTCGTCTTCCGCGCGCTCGAGCCAGCGCAGCAGCTCGTGCATCAGCGAGGCATGGACGACCCGGGCCAGCTCGCGGTAGCCGGCGGGCGTCGGGTGAGCCAGATCCGCGCCCAGCAGTGATGGCCGCGCGCGGGTCCAGGCCTCGACGCTGCGTTCGCCGCCGGCCATCGCGTACGTGTCGAAGAACGCGCAGCCGGCGCGCTCCGCGGCCTGGCGTTGAGCCTCCCGGATGAGCGGCGTCGCGGCCGCGACCCGCAGCCGACCGCCGTCCCGCACGCCGCGCGTCAGCACGCTCATCACGAGGCAGTCCCGCGCCCCGCCCGCCTCCGTCGCGTTGTCGATCACGCCGGCGTACATCTCCGCGTACTCTCCGGGTTGGAACCGCTCCGCGGTCGTGCTCGTGTCGTTCACGCCGTAGAACATCGCCACCAGGTCCGTCCCGCGCAGGGCCAGCTGACGGGCCCACTGCTCGGCGTTGATCTTCTGCAGGTGCTGGGCCCGCGCGCTGACCTGGCCGACGTTGTCGACGACGACGCCCGGTCCGGACCGCTCGACGAGGACCCCGTAGTAGCGCAGCCTCCCGTCGAAGCGCGTCAGGAACACACGCCGAGGACCTGGCTCGAGCTCGATCCAGTGCACCGCGTCGCCGCCCTCCGCCGCGAGCGCCACGTCCTCCGTCTCCCCGTCGACGCTCACGCGCAGGGTCACCTCGCCGGTCGCCGCGGCGTCCGCGAGGTACAGCAGCCCGATGCGCTCGAGCGTCATGCCCGGCTCCGAACGCGCGCCCTGGACGAAGAACGTCGCGTTGTCCCCGACGCGGAACTCGACGCCACCCATGCCGAACAGGTCTCCGGCGGACCCGTCGCTCCGCACGATCGAGCGCACCCGCCAGCCATCCGTCACGCCGAGCCGGATGTCCTCGTACCCGAACGTGCGCAGCGGGTTGCCCGGGTACACGAACCCGTGCCCGCCGTCGCCGAACTGTCGCTGGAGCAGCCGCCGCAGCTCGCCGGTGTACTGGTCGCCCACGACGAGCGAGTCCCCGTACTGGCTGATGCGCACCGGCGCGTCCGCCTGCCGGAGCGCTACCGCCGCGAGTCGCTCCATGAACCGGTCCAGCGCCCGGCGGACGCACCCGTCAGTGGAGTCGACGACGCACGGGTTGTGCAACCACCCGGGGTCCGGCCCGAGGGACTGGACGAGGGCGCGGATCGGCTCGGCGAGCCGGCGGCGATCAGCCACCGCGGCGGCGACCGCGGCGCCGTGCAGGTCGTCAGGGGTGGGCGTGGCGTTCGTGCCGGTGAGAGCCGCCGCCGCTCGATCCGAGGACGGGGACGCTTCGTCGCTCGCTTCGCCGTTGGCCGATCCTGCCGCGGTCGCGGTTCCGGAGGTCGCCGAGGGCAGGGCGGCAGACCGATCCGCCGCGCCGCGCGTTGATGAGCGCGATGGCGCGTCGCCCAGCGCCGAGAGGTCGACCACCGGTGCGGCCTCGCGGGTGGATGGCAGGTCGACGGGGACGCTCCGATCGAGCGCCGGAGGAGGCGACGGGACGAGGTCGAGGAGCCGGCCGTCGCCGTCGGGTGAGGGAGCGATGGCCGCGACAAGACACAGCGCCACGAAGGTCATCGCGACGTGGGTGGACTTGCGTTGGGAGAGGGGTTGATTCATGACGGCAGCACTCCACGGTGTGAACCCACCCTGTCAAGGTGCAGCGCACGTGTCCGACAGCAGTCCCGTGTCCCAGCGCAGCCCGATGTCCCGGCGAGGGATCATGCCCCGCCGTGAGGGGGTGTCCTGCCGGGGCGCGTTCTGCCTGGGCGCGTTCAGCGGGAGGGCGTTGCGCTTGGGGGCGTTGTGCTGGGGGGCGTTGTGCTGGGGGGCGGGCGACGCGGTTCCGTGGCCGGGTCAGCGGCCGTTGGCCTACCACGTCGCGCTGTCGATGGTCGCCGTGGTGTGGCTGGCGGCGGGGAGCGGGTGCGGAGCCGCGCCGGTCGTCGCGGACGTCGCAGCCGCGGCAGAACGCGTCGAGGCAGAACGCGTCGACGCAGCGGCTGCGGCGCCTGTCCCGCGGCCGGGGCCGGCGGACGCAGACGAGCGCGGGTTGATCCCGCTGCGGGTCGCGGGCTGGCCGCGCGAGGCGGCGGAGCAGGGCTCCAGCTGGCAGGCGCTGGAGCGCGGTGAGGGGGTCTACGTGAGCGACGCGCTGCCCGGCGCTGCATGCACGTTCATCTTCGAGGCAGACGTCATGGGCCCACAGGCGTGGGGGCTCGCCGTCGAGCTTCCACCGACGGCGGAGGCGCGGTGGTTCCCGGGGGAGCTGGTGATCGGCTACCTCCCGGCGCAGGTTCGTGTGGATCGGGCGAGCTGGCCTGGGTTGGCGCGGAGCCTCGAGCCGGTGGGCCGCGTGGTGTGGGATGGCGATCCGGAGCCGGGGATGTGGTTGGTGTCGTTCGACGCGCCCGCCCGTCCTGGGCTGGTGGTGGTGCACGCGCTGCGGCGTGAGGGCGAGGAGCGCTGCGCGCTTGGCCGGGTGGCGTTGGCGACACGCTGGGCGCTGCGTGAGCTCGCTGGTGAGGCCGGCGTCCGGGTGCAGGCCGTCGAGCCGGGGCTGGATCCGGCGGTGCGCATCACGGGCGCAGGAGTACTCACGGCGCCCTGGTAGCTGAGGCGTCCCCGATGCGGAGACGTTGGGTCAGCGGAGACTACCGGGTGGCGGGGACGACCGGGTGGTGGGGGCGACCGGGTGGCGCAGGGAGCCAGGCAGGCGCGGGCCACCGGCAGGCGGGAGGCGCGAGGTTGAGGACACGACTTCGCGATGTGGCATGCTCCCGCCGCGGCCGATGCCGTGGTTCGCGTGGGCCGTGGTTCGCGTGCGACGTGGTGCGTCGACGACACCGGCACGCCGTTGGTACCGCGGTTGCCGTGGCCTGCGGGTATCGTCTCGTGGTAGGACGACGCCGGCACGAACCAGGAGGATCCCGTGGCCGACGACGCGACGCGCAGCTTCTTCAACGACATGGCTCCCCGCTACGACCGGGATCTCGAGGTGCTGGGCTGGGACCCGGTGGCGTTGATGCGCCGCTGGCCGTTCGTCGTGGAGCCCGGCGCGCGGGTGCTCGACGCCGGCTGTGGCACCGGGGCGTTGCTGGCCCACCTTGCCGGGGCGGACCGCACGCTCGCCGGCTTTGATCTGTCGCCGGAGATGATCCGCCAGGCCCGCCGTCGCCAGGCGCTGCGTGGCGTGGAGCTGCAGGTGTGGTCGGCCGGCGAGGCGCCATGGCCGTTCCCGGATCGGTCGTTCGACCGCGTGTTCGCGCTCGCGATGCTCGAGTTCGTCGAGTCGCTGGAGGTGGCGTTCGACGAGCTTCACCGGGTCCTCGCGCCGGGTGGTCGGGCGCTGGTATCGGTCGAGGATGTGCGGGACTGGGAGGGGCGCGAGCGGCCCCGCCGCGAGCTCCGGTACGGTGAGTTCCTGCTGTGGCGTCGAGCTGCGGAGGAGCTGGAGCAGTACCTGCCGCCCGGGCTGTCGATCGAGCGGGTGGAGCGTGTTCGCGGCTACGAGGTGGTCGAGTACGGGTTCACCGCGGCGTACCTGGCGGTGGAGCTGGTGCGCGACTGGGATTGACCACCCGGAGCGCTGCGGGCAGGGGGTTCCGGCGTGGCGCTGTCGCGCGACGCGCTCGGCCGAGCGCCGGGGCGTCGGCGCAAGCGCAGTACGGACGGACCGGAGGAGCGGCTGATGCGAGGAGCAGTGAAGGCAGAACGGCGAACGACGCCGCGGAGCTTGCCGGCTGGTGGCGCCCTCGTCGGGCGCGCTGACGCGGTCGCGGCCCTCGCTGTGTTGGTGGCTGTCCTCTCGGTGTGCGTCGCGGCCTGTGGCGCTTCGGAGGACGACGATGCGCCGCAGGTGGCCGTCTCCTCCGAGGAGACGGCTGCTCGGGCAGGTGCGGAGGGTGACGCCACCGCAGCGCCAGCGCCAGCGGCCGAGCGTCTGGGACCCGATGGCGCGCCGTTGCTGCCGATCCCCCCACGGCGGCAGGTCGAGCACGGGGCGAGCGGCGCGACGATCACCCGTGAAGGCGGCGTGATCGTGGCAGGTGAGATGAGGCTGGAGATCCGCGCTGGCGCAGTCAGCGAGCCCACCGTCGTGCAGATCGAGTCGCTCGACCCGGAGGACATGGGCCGCGAGCTGCCAGCCGGGCTCATCCTGGCCGCCGGCCGGGGGACACCGCCGGCGCCGGACTTCCGGCCCGTCGCGCGGTGGGTCATTCCAACCGTTCACGAGGTCGAGCCCCGGATGGAGGTCGACGTCCTGGCGTGGAACGCCGGCGTGGGGTCGTGGATCACGCTGGGGCGGGCGCAGGCGAACGCCGAGGGGACCGCGATCGTGTTCCTGACGACGATGCTCGGTGAGGTCGTCGTGCGTGCGAGGCCGGTCTGGTCCGCGGACCGGCTGGAGCGGTGTCCGGGGGAGACGTTCAACCTGGGCGAGCAGTGGCCCACGGATGAGGGCAACGCGGTCGGGTATACGCCGCAGACCGAGCGCACGCGGCGCACGGACGCCTTCACGTACCTGACGGACTTCAGGCTGAGCCCGTGGCTGGACCTGGTGGACGTGAAGAACGAGGAGGTGGTGGATCTCGCCGGCCGTCGCAACGTCGACGAGCGGAACCACAAGGACGAGGACTACCTGATGGATCCGAACCTCGCCGCCGCGGTGGCGATGCTGGCGAGGCTGGTCCGCGACGAGTGGTACGACCCGTACACCGGAGAGCCGACCATTCGGCTGCGGTTGACTGAGGCGTACGACTCCGTGATCGAGCACCAGGTGGTCTCGACGCACTACCAGGGCCGCAGCGCGGATCTGACGCTCAGCCCGCTGCCGGCGCCCGAGGCGGTCGCTCGCCGGGCGTTCTACGGGCGGATGACGCGGATGTGCGTGTGCGCGGGCTTCGACTACGCGTACTTCGAGAACCGGTTCCACGCGCACTCCGCGGTGCTCGCGACGCAGGTCGCGGCGCTGGTGGATCTGCCGGGTGGCGCACAGGGCGTGCGGTACGGGAAGGTCTTCGAGCCGGGGCGCTGGGTGAGCCACCCGCACACGTGGGATCGGGCGGACTTCGATGGGGAGCGCATCGCCTGGGAGGGCCCCGGTGTGATCCGTGTCGTGGGTCGGGAGGCCGGCGCGTCGGGTCCGGGGATGATGGCGTTGTACCTGAACAGCGCGCGGGTCGAGGTGGCGCCCGCGGAGGACGCGGCGCTGCCGCCCACGCGGTCACGCACGGTGGATGGATTGCGGGAGCTGCGCGTCGTGGACGGCACGCTCTACCTGGTGAACACGGCGGGGCTGCCGTCGCCGGGCAGCAGCGACGCTCGCGGGACGCCGGTGGACTTCGCGTACCCCGCGGTCCTTGATGACGGCCCGGGGCGCGTGCGCTCCGCGACGTTCCTGCGGCACCCGCGGACGGAGGAGGCGTGGGAGGCGCTCGGGATGGCCGCCGCCGAGCGTGCGGAGATGGGCAATGGCGCTTCCGGCGCCGTCGAGCGAGGCCGGTAGCGTCGTCGTCGATTGCGGCTTCCGGAGACGTCATCCGACCGCGGCGTCGAACGGAGGCGCGAGGCGATGCGCCGTGTGGGTAGTGACCCCGACAGGAATCGAACCTGTGGCCTGCGGATTAGGAATCCGCCGCTCTATCCAACTGAGCTACGGGGCCGGTCGTCGGCGCGAGCGCGGCGACGGCGGGACCGCTTATCAGCCAGGGAGATGGCTGTAAACGGCTGGACGCGCTCGGACACGCGGCCCGCAGGTGCCGCTCGCGCGGGCGCCGCCCTGAGCGCGGGTACCGTCAGTAGCCGACGATGCTGTAGACAGGGGCCGCGGCGCCCAGTCGTTCGCGGCCCTTGAGGAACCGCAGCTCCATCAGGAAGCCCATGCCGGCGACGGTCGCGCCAGACTCGCGGACGAGCTGCGCCGCGGCGGCGGCGGTGCCGCCGGTGGCGAGCACGTCATCGACGATGAGGATGCGGTCGTCGGCCTGGAGGGTGTCCGCGTGGACGTGGAGCGTGTCCGTGCCGTACTCGAGGTCGTAGGTCACGCTGCGCGTGGCTCGGGGCAGCTTGCCCGGCTTGCGGATCAGCACGAGGCCGACGCCCAGCGCGCGGGCGATCGGCGCGCCGAAGATGAAGCCGCGGCTCTCGATCGCGGCGACGCGTGTGATGTTGCGCGCGCGGAACCGCTCGGCGACGTCGTCGACGACAGCGCAGAAGAGCTCGGAGTCCTCGAGCACAGGGGTGATGTCCTTGAAGACGATCCCGGGCTTGGGGAAGTCGGGGACGTCGAGGATGGTGCGGCTGACGCGTTCGGAGAGTTCCATGGTGTCGGGTGCCCGGGGTTCAGTCGAGTCGCCACGACGCCAGCTGCGCCGCGAGCTCGTCGTTGTTGAGGTCGAGGGTGACGGGTGTCAGCGCGGCGTAGCCCTGGTGGATGGCGTTGCAGTCTGTCCCCGGGGAGTCGTCGAGCTCGAGCTCCGGGCCACCGATCCAGTAGTAGGGGTAGCCTCTGGGGTCGTCGCGGCGGTCGACGACGCGCTCGTAGCCTCGACGGCCCAGCCGCGTGACGCGCAGCCCGCGTTGGAGGTTGTAGTTGTTGGGTACGTTGATGTTGAGGAGGGTGCGCGGGGGCAGGCCGTTGGCGAGCACCTCGCTGGCGACGCGTGTGGTCAGCTCGGCTGCCGGGCCAAAGTCCGGTCGCTCGTGGGCGACGAGGCTTGCGGCGATCGCGGGGATGCCGTGTGCGACGGCCTCGAACGCGGCGGCGACGGTGCCGGAGTAGGTGACGTCATCGCCCAGGTTCGCGCCGCGGTTGATGCCGGAGACGACGAGGTCCGGCTTGCGGGGCAGGATGTGGTTGAGGGCGATGTAGACGCAGTCCGTCGGGGTGCCTGAGCAGTACATGCGGCGGCGCTCGCGGTCGTACGGGATGACGCGCAGCGGCTTGTGCAGCGTGATCATCCGGCTGACCCCGGAGCGCGGCCGCTCCGGCGCCACGACGTAGACGTCGCCGATGCTCTCGAGGGTGTCAGCCAGCTCGCGGAGCCCTTCCGCGACGTAGCCGTCGTCGTTGGAGACGAGGATGAGGGGTCGTTGTGGCACCGTGTCCTCCTGAGCCTGGCGTGGGGCGCGGACTGCCGCAGCCGGCGAATCGGGTTAGCGCGCATCGGGTGGTCCCTGCAAGCGCGGCTTGGCTGGCGTTCGTCGGCTTCGCATCGTTGCGCGGGTGTGGTAGGTGCTGGCGGAAGTGGTTCCTCGACGGCGGCAGCGGCGATCGGGCGGCGGACGCCCGCGGGGTCGTTGTCCGGGTCGACGGGCCTTGGGCCTGACCAGCAGAGACGGAGTGCGCCGTGCATCGTGCGATCAGTCGAAAGATCCTGGGGGTGCTCTCGGTCGTTGTGCTGGCCGGCTGTGACGACGGACGTGCCGCGGTCGTCGTCGACCCCGGACCGATGGTCCAGGCCCGTGGCGAGCTGCGGCAGCAGCTTCAGGGCAGCGTCCGCGGGACTCTGACGGTGGACGAGCTGCTCGCCGGCATGACGGCGACCGACGCCGCGCTGTGTCGCGGGTACTACGAGCGCTCCAGCGTTGTGATGCTCGAGCTCATCGAGCCGATGCAGGTTCGCGCCGCGGTCGAGCATCCCTCCACGAGTCCGGACACCACGATGGTGATTCGTGGGCCGGGCCGCACGCTGTGTGACGACGACTCGAACGGTCAGCTGCGACCGCGGATCGATCAGGTGCTGGGGCCGGGGATCTGGTGGATCCACGTCGGGACCTTCACGGAGGGCCTGAGCACGGCGTGGACTCTGGACCTGACCGTACGTCCGGCGAGTGGACGTGCGGCGGCGGCCGCGAGGCAAGGCGAACCCGCGCGACCTGGCGCCGGGAGCGCTGCGGACCCTGCTGCCGGTGCCGCTGCTGCCGAGTCCGGGCCGGATGTCGCGGTCGTGCCGCTCGTCGCCGGGCTCACCCTGTCGCATCAGGGGGTCGTTGAGTCGGGCAACCGTACGCAGCCTCGGGCTGACGCGCTGAACGGCGGGCGGTCGGTCAGTGGTTGCCGCGGGTACGTCGAGGACCTCCCCAGCTTCCGGTTCCACATCGACGCGGCGCGCGACGTCACCGTCACGGTCACGGACAGCGCCGGTCGAGACTCCGTGATGATGCTCGCAGGTCCCTCCGGCGTGTACTGCGACGACGACAGCGCCGGCGGCCTGAGGCCGCAGCTGGTCGAGCGCCTGGGTCCCGGCGTGTGGGACGTATACGTGGGCTCCTACTCCGAGGGGACTGGGCAGCCGATGGCCTACACGCTCCAGGTGCTGGCCCGGTGACGACCCGCAGCCTCACGCCATCACCTGCGGCTGACGACGCTGCCGCCGTACCGGCCCCCACGCGGACGCTGACGCCGCGCTCGAGGTCGCCGCGAGCGTGGACCTCGAGCGCGGCGACGGTCGTCCTCGCTGGTCCGGGACGCGAAGCTCCGCTCGTCCAGGCTCTCCACTCCGGGACGTCTCCACGCCATGGCTGACCATCGCAACCGTTCCCTGCACCGGCCGCTTGATGAGCGGCTGCGTGAGCGCGCTCCGCGGACCCTCGATCGGGTCAAGGACCCGATCGTCCGTTCACCAACCGTGGGCATGAGCCTGCACAGCCCGAGTGAGTTGGCTGCCGTGGCGGTCGGGTTGCTGGTGCTGCGCAGCGTGGAAGAGCACGGCCGGACCAGGCTCCATGAGCGGGCGATCGAGGACGCGTTGCAGCGCGCCACGGGGGCGCTCACGGCTGAAGAGGTCATGAGGCTCGAGGTGGAGGCCTACGAGATCCTCGACTGGCTGCTTGGCGACGACCGCCCGATCGAGTCGCGGCCGGAGATCGCGCACGTTGATGACGGCGCGGTGGTGTACGAACCCGAGGCGCAGGTGATCGAGCTGGTCCGCGAGGCGATCTTCCAGGGCTTCGACCTGAAGATCGACTACTTCAGCCGGCGCCGCGGCGAGATGAACACCCGCGTGATCACGCCCGTCGCGATCGGGGCAGACCGGTACATCCGCGCGTGGTGCCACGCGCGGCGGGCGGAGCGGATCTTCCGGCTTGAGCGCATCCGCCGGGCGGTGCCGGTCAACGGGCGCCCTTGCCGGGTGATCGAGCCTGAGCGGACCGATCCGGCGGAGCGCGCCGACGGGGAAACGACCGGCACGACCGGGCAGATGCCGTTGTTCGACGACGTCTGAGCCCGAACGCTGCGTGGGGCACCGGTGAGCGACGGCGGATTCGGCCGGCATCCTTGTCGGTGGACTCAAGCCGTCGGCGTCTGCGAGCCGTGGGCGTTGGGGGTGGACTATTCGTCGAGTTCGACCCACCCGTCGTCGAAGGTCGCCCGACGCGTCCAGACGAGCTCCTGGTCGCACGCCGGAGCGCCATTCAGCGCCTTGCCGCACTCGAACCAGACCGTGTTGCCGGCTCCGTCAGGTCCCTCGAGCTCCCACCGGTGCGGCGCGACCGGGTTGCCACAGCGTGGGCAGGCCGCCTCGCAGGCGCCGCGTGCGAAGCTTGTCGAGAAGCGGATCTCGAACTCGATCTGTCGCTCGTCGTCGCTCAGGGAGACGAGCAGGTTGTCGCTGCGGTGCAGGTTCTGGCGCATGGGACCTCGGCTGGAGCGGTGGCACGTCGCGTCGCGCCGCCCGTTGGCGATCCGGAGGCGTTGTGCTACCGGTCCGGCCGTGGGTCGGAGCCACCTCAGTCCGGTGAACGTGTGAACGAGCGCTGCTACGTCAAGCCGAACAACCCGAACAACCCGAACATCGTCTGGCACGAGGGGCACGTGACGCGGCGGGATCGAGAACGGGTCCTGGGCCAGAAGGGGCGGGTCGTCTGGTTCACCGGGCTCTCCGGCAGCGGCAAGTCGACCGTCGCGGTCGAGGTCGAGCGCCGCCTGAACGAGCTCGGTCGAGCGGTCTACCTGTTGGACGGGGACAACCTCCGGTTCGGCCTCTGCCGAGACCTGACGTTCAGCGCAGAGCATCGCCGTGAGAACATCCGGCGGATCGGCGAGGTCACTCGCCTGTTCGCGGACGCGGGGGTCATCGCGCTGGCTGCGTTCATCTCGCCGTACCGCGAAGACCGGGACCGGATCAGGGAAGGACTGGAACCCGGTCAGTTCATCGAGGTCTGGGTCAACACGCCGATCGAGGTCTGCGAGCAGCGCGACGTCAAGGGCCTGTACGCGAAGGCACGCGCCGGTGAGATCGCGGATTTCACGGGTGTCTCAGCCCCGTATGAGGAGCCGTTGGCCCCCGAGGTCACCGTGGACACAGCGGCCGTCAGCCTGCAGGAGGCGGTCGATATCGTCGTCGCCTGGATCCTCGAGTCGATTCGCTGAGTGGATGGGCGCCTTCGCACCTATTCAGTCCGCTGATTCCCGAAACCGCTGATCCAGCGACGCGGGTGGGACGTAAGGCTGCCGTACCAGCGAGTTCGACGTGTCAGGTCGGACACCTGGTCGCTTCGTCCAGTCACATGCACCGGGTCGCTGATGACCCTGCGCACGGATGCGCTGGCCGAGCGACTGGATATCGACTAGTTCGCTCCACAACCTAGCGGTGGTCTGCGCGTGGCAGGTCACCGAGACGCTGACCGAGAGGGGGGCATCATGCGGGCAGGACTTTGCCTGATTGCGAGCGCTTGCGCATCGCTTGCGTTCACCGCTGCCGGCTGCGGCGATGAGCCGCCGGGTGGGCAGGGTGGCGACAGCGTGGACGTCGGCGAGTGCGACGAGCGCAACCCACCGGCGTGGTACCGCGATCTTGATGGCGATGGGTTCGGCAACGCGTCGGCGGTGATCCTCTCGTGCACGCGCCCGGTGGGCTACGTGGACAACGCGGACGACTGTGACGACGGGGACGCCGGCGTGAACCCTGCGGCGGTCGAGGTCTGCGACGGACGGGACACCAGCTGCACCGGAAGAATCGACGATATCGACGCCGACAGCGGTGAGGAGCCCTGGTTCCGCGACGTGGACGGCGACGGCTACGGGGATCCCGCCGACCAGCGCTACGCCTGTGAGCAGCCCCCGGGCTATGTCGACAACGCCCTCGACTGCGCACCCGGCAACAGCGCCTTGCCGACGGCGTGGTACCGGGAGGACGACACCGGTGCGCTGGACTGCGCGACGGAGGTGCTCGCGTGCACGGCGCCGTACGATGACTTCCGCATGGAGCCGGTCTGGTACCTCGACGAGGACGTGGACGGGTTCGGGGTGACGGCGACCGCGATGCCTGCCTGCGAGCACCCCGACGGGCCCTGGGTGCTCTTGCCCGGTGACTGCGACGATACCAACCCGCTGGTCTACCCTGGCGCCCCCGCGGGGTGTGGGCTGCTGGACTGGAACTGTGACGGCACACGAACCGAGGGGGACCCGATCTGGTACCCCGACTGTGACGGTGACGGGTACGCAGCGACGGGCGTTGCGGGCATCCGGAGCTGCACGGAGCCGCAGACGACGCCGGACTGCATGTCGTGGACGACGCGGGTGCCGACGTCGCAGTCGAGCGCCGACTGCGACGACAGCAACCCGGACATGCATCCGGCGCAGATGGCCTTCTTCGTCGACGCGCACTCGCCCGCCGCGACGGGGGACAACCTGCGCTACGGAAACTACGACTGCGATGGTCAGGCCCAGTACATGTTCTCGACGAGCAACACATCGGTAGGCGGTGGGCTCGGGGGCAACGGCTGCGACCTTCGCGAGACTGGCGGGCAGGTGCTGTGCGTGGGCACCAGCGGGTGGACGGCGTCGAGCGCGCCTGCCTGTGGCGCGACCGGCCAGTGGAGCACGTGCGGCGGCGTCGAGCGCTGCAACGCCACCCTGGCGCTCACGTGCACGCTCGGCGGGTACCTGACGCTGGTCTGCGAAGGACCTGGCGAGCGGCCGGGAGATCCGTGTTTCAACCCGACCTGTACACCTGGCTCCTCGGGTTGCCCGCGCTACTACGCCCGCTGCGGATCGCGTCGGACGTCGAACCGGACGATGGCCTGCCGCTGAGCTCGTCGTCGGTGCGTCGCTGGCTCGGCGGTTCAGTGTCGTGACCGCCGCGCCCCGGCGGCGGGGCCGTCGCTGCTCTGCTCTCTCGTATTCGGCGTGCCCGGCACGCTGCGTGCCGCGACCCTGCCGATAGTTGGTCTGTTGCCCCCGGTCTGGAGGGCACAGGGTCATGTGAGGAGGGTGCCATGGGAACGAGCGGCAGGGCAGGGCGAAGGGGTGTCGGTGAGCTGACCGGAGCGGCCGGCACAGACGGCCGCACGGGCGGGATGCGAGCCCTGGCGCCAGGCGTCATCCCGTGCAGGGCTGAACTCGCGGGCGAGGTGTTCGCGTCGCTGGTCCCGGTGGGCAACGCCTTCTGGCCGCCAGCGGTGGTCGCGGAGCTCCGGCGACACGCCGGTGCGTCGCTCGAGCGGGCGACCGACGCGGAGCTCGCCGTGTGGGTTCGTGGTCGGGCGGACGTCCTGAGCGTCGGTTGGGGAGCCGCGATGAGGCTGGATCCCGCCGCGTGCCCGGACGGGCTGGCGGCACACCCGGCTGCGCGGCTGTTCGCCTCGCGGCTGCGTTGGGAGTGTGATGATGCTCGTGGTCGCAAGGACGTGGAGCTGGTGGTCGAGGAGCAGCGCGCCGGTGCGCCGCTGTCAGCGGCGGCGGAGGCGCGACTGCGCGACGCTGTGCTGAGCGTCTCCAGTGGGTTTCGCGCGGCGTTGTGGGTTCGGTTCACCCCGGGTGTGTACGGCCGCGAGACCGTGCCCGCTGATGCCGACGAGGCCACGCTGCTCCAGTACGCTGGCCAGCGTGCCGCGAGCGGCCTGAGCGTCTGCCTGCACAGCGGACCGTTGCGCGCCATCTACCTGGAACCCGACGGGAGCACGCGCGTCGCCGAGCAGCCTCCGAACGCAGGAAGGGTCCTGGTTGACGATGAGCTGTTGGCGAGGTGCCTGCGCCGCGGAATCCTGCCGGGGGAGTACGGATGGTCGCCGACAGACGCGCACTAGGTCGCGCGCGGTGGCGTTTGCACGACCGATGAACCGCCACTACACTGCCTCCACCCCGCAAGCCGATGGTCGAACCCGTGAAGACAATGCAAGTGACGACAGGCGCAGCCCTGATGGCGGCGCTGCTGGTCCTGCCTGCCTGTGGACCCAGCAGACCCGACTCCCGAAACCCGACGCCGGTCCCGGTCGGGCCGGATTCGGCGACGCTGCAGCGTATCGATGCCCTCGTCGACGCCTGCTACGACGAGTGTCAGGTCTACGCCGACTGCTTCGCGGCGAATCCGGGCCAGGAGCTCCGCCTGTGTGAGGACGACTGCTACGCCTGGGGCATGGACCTGGAAGCGCTCGTGACGAACTCCGAGGCAACGCGGGCGTGCCTCGCGGCGACGACCGCGGTGATGCGTTGCACGGGCGAGCTGACGTGCATGGGGTACGAGGCCTACCTCGACAACTACTTCACCACGAGCGACGCGCCGTACCCCTGCCGCGGTCTGGACATCGACGAGTACGACGCCTGCATCTTCTTCGACTGGTGGTGAGCGCCACCGGTGGGCGCTCGCGTTCTGGTCCGAGTGGGTGAGGTCGGTAGCGTCAGGGACCCGAGCGCGCTGCCTGAGCGAAGCGGGTCACGACGTTGCGGACCTCGTTGAGCAGGTGATCCCGCTCGCTGCCGCCCTTCGCGAGGACCCGGCTGACTCCGGAGCTCAGGCGCGCCTCGTCCTCCGGGGTGAGCTGCTTGGCGGTGACGACGACGACGGGGATGGAGGCGTGGCGCTCATCCTGACGGAACCGGTGGAGGAACTCGAAGCCGTCCATCCGGGGCATCATGAGGTCCAGCAGCACGAGCGCGGGCGTCACGCGCTCGAGTGCCTCCAGGGCCTCGACGCCGTTGTTCGCGGTGGTGACGGTCCAGCCGTCCTGGGTCAGGATGCGCTCCATCAGTGAGCGCGTCGGCTCGTCGTCCTCGACGACCAGCAGGTGGCCCGCGCCTTCGTGGTCGCTGCGGTAGCGCTGCATGATGGCCAGCAGCTCAGCGCGGTCCAGCGGCTTGGTCAGGTAGTGCTCCGCGCCCAGCGCGAGCCCTCGCTCCGGCTCGGAGACCATGGTCACCATCACGACCGGGATCGCTGCGAGCGTCGGCTCGTCCTTGAGGCGCGCCAGCATCGTCCAGCCGTCCATGGCAGGCATCATCACGTCGAGCGTGATCGCGCAGGGGCGCAGCTCGCGGGCCATCACGAGCCCCTCGGCGCCGCTGGCCGCGGTGACGACGCGGAAGCCGTCGCGCTCGAGCACGCGTCGCAGCAGGTCACGCATGATCGGGTCGTCGTCG
>ERZ869909.2041-NODE-2041-length-14660-cov-76.126243_pt1 | contig 14660 bp, 14 predicted proteins | sample MGYA00520892_ERZ869909 | MGnify/ENA primary metagenome ERZ869909 (study PRJEB32215, sample SAMEA104723947) | bioreactor metagenome | biome: bioreactor; feature: anaerobic bioreactor; material: water | place: China | collected 2015-03-12 ...
ATCTCGATCTGCCCGGCACCGCCTTCCTGCAGGATGCCGTCGATCTCCAGCCCCTGGGCCTCGGCGAAATCGTAGATGTCGTCAATGACGGGGCCGTATTCATCGACAGCCGACATCGAGTAGGCCTGCTTTCCGGCAGCGGGCCGCCCGGTGCGGCCCATTGGTGGCTGGATCGGGTTGGCCGGGTCGGTGTTGGGCGCAACCAGGTAGAACTCCATTTCGGGCGCGATCACCGGGCGCCAGCCCTCGGCCTGATAGAGCGCCATGATCCGTTTGAGCACGTTGCGGGGTGCGACGGGTACAAGGTTGCCGTGCTGGTCCATCACGTCATGGATTACCTGCAACGTCACATCCGCCGTCCAGGGCGCGGCCGAGGCGGTCGAAAAATCAGGCCGCATCACCATGTCGGGTTCGGTGAATGACGCGCCCGGGCGTTCGGCCCAATCGCCGGTGATGGTTTGCAGAAAGATCGAATCCGGCAGGTAGAACTTTTCCTGCTTGGCGAATTTCGAGGCCGGCATGGCCTTTCCGCGCGCAACGCCGGCAAGGTCGGGGACGATGCATTCGACCTCATCGGGCTTGCGCCCGGCGATGTATTCGCGGGCAGCTTCGGGTATCAGGCTGGTCCAGTCGGACATGGGGTGATCCTTCGATCGGCTGGGAAACGCTCAGTTCCGGTTCTGTTTGAAAAAGGCGGCGATGCGGGCTGCGATATCGGGGCTGTCGAGCGGTGCGCCCAGTTTCTTGCGGGCGTCGTCCAGCACCGGGTCGGGCACCAGTCCGCGGCCACGGGTGTCGATCAGCCCCTTCACGAAGTCGTCGCCGAATTCGGGGTGGGCCTGCACCGAGAGGCCCCGGTCGTCATAGGCAAGTCCGGCATATTGGCAGAACGGGCTGGAGGCGATGACCTGCGCGCCGGGCGGCGGCGTGGTGACCTGATCCTGATGCCAGGCGTTCATTGTCAGGCGCTGGCCGTTGAAATCATACTCGGTGGGGCCGACAGACCAGCCGCCCTGATGTTTTTCCACAGTGCCGCCAAGGGCTTGCGCCATGATCTGGTGGCCAAAGCAGATACCCGCCACCGGCACGCGGGCGTCAAAGGCGTCGCGGATCAGCTTTTCCAGCGGCGCGATGAAGGGCAGGTCTTCATAGGTGCCGTGGCGCGAGCCGGTGATCAGCCATCCGTCGCATTCGGTGGCGTTGGCAGGAAACTCCATATCGACCACGCGATAGGTGCGAAATTCAAAGCCGTGCCCGTCCAGCAGGCGGGTGAACATGTCGGGGTAATCGCCCGCCTCGCGCAGGCTATCCGGGGCGTATCCGGTTTGCAGGATTCCGATCAGCATGATTCTTTCATCGGGTTGGAGGACGGGGGGATGTTAGCGGCATTGCGCCGTGCGGCATGGAAGAATTCAGCGATCCGGTCGGCGGCGCGGGCGTTGTCCAGCTGACGGCCTAACCCCGCCTCGGCGGCATCAAGAGCCACATCGGGCACCTCGCCGCGCGCCTCGGCTATGAGGGCCGCCATCACCGGGTCGTCCAGTTCGGGGTGTGGTTGAAATGACAGCGCGCGGCCACCGTAATCCAGCGCGGCATGGCGGCAGAAGAGCGTGGAGGCAATGGTCTGTGCGCCCGGCGGCGGTTCGATCACCTGATCCTGGTGAAAGGCATTCAGCACCAGCCTTTCGCCACCGAACGCGTATTCCGTCGCGCCAATGCCCCAACCGCCCGCGAACTTCTCGACCGTGCCACCCAGGGCTTGCGCCATGATCTGGTGGCCAAAGCAGATGCCAACCATCGGCACTCCGGCTGCATGGGTGGCGCGGATGAAGCCCTGCAGCGGGTCGATGAAGGGCAGATCCTCATAGGCACCGTGGCGCGAGCCGCTGACCAGCCAGCCGTCGCAGGAAAACGGGCTGTCGGGAAACACCATCTCACGGCAACGAAAGCTCAGGAAGCTGAATCCCCGGCCGCCCAGAAAACGGGCAAACAACGCCGGGATGTCGCCAAAGGGCAGCATCGCCGGGGTCGCATTGTCGTTTTGCAAGATACCGATGCGCATTTGGGTCTCAGACCGTGTCCAGATAGAGGTCGAGCACCTCCTGTTCGGAAAGCTCGGCCATGTAGTGAATTTCCTGGCGCTTGGTGCGTACCAGATTGTCGATCAATTCCGGCGCGAAGATACGCGCCATCTCGGGGCTTTTCTCGAAGGTATCGATCGCATCCTGCCATGTAAGCGGTAGTTGCGGAAGGTCGAGATCATAGGCGTTGCCGGTGACCGGCGCGGGTGGCTCCAATCTGTCCTCGATCCCGATCAAGGCTGAGCCCAGCACTCCTGCCATCATCAGATAAGGATTGATGTCTCCGCCTGCCACCCTGTGCTCGATCCGGCGGGCGCGCGGGCTTCCAGAGGGGATGCGCAGCGCAGCGGTGCGGTTCTCATAGGCCCAGGCGATGCCGGTAGGGGCATGCGCGCCGGGCACCATGCGCTCATAGCTGTTGGCATGGGGCGCCAGCAGCAGCATCGAGCCGGGCATCGCCTTGAGGCAGCCGGCAACCGCGTGGCGCAACAACTCGGTGCCCTTGGGGCCGCCATCGTCGAAAAGGTTGCGGCCCTCGGTGTCGGTCATCGAGAAATGCATATGCATGCCGTTGCCGGGCCAGTTGCCATAGGGTTTGGCCATGAAACTGGCGGCAAAACCGTGACGCCGTGCCAGCCCCTTGACCAGCAGCTTGAACAGCCAGGTATCGTCAGCCACCTTCAGCACATCGTCGGAATGCAGGAGATTGATCTCGAACTGGCCGATCCCGGCCTCGGAAATGGCGGTATCGGCGTCGATATCCATCGCTTCGCAGGCATCATAGAGATCGGTAAAAAACTGATCGAACGCGTCGAGCGCGCGCAGGGCCAGCGTATCGGCGCCCGGACGGCGCTTTCCTGATCGCGGCGAGGGCGGCACCCGAAGCTCGCGGCCCGAATCATCGATCAGGTAGAATTCAAGCTCGGTGGCGCAGACCGGATGCAGCCCGAGGGCATGGAAACGCTGCACGACGCGGGCCAGCGCATGGCGAGGATCGCCTTCGAAGGGGGTGCCGTCTTCATGGAACATCCAGATCGGGAGCAATGCGGTGGGTGCATCCAGCCAGGGCATGGGCAGAAAACCACGCTCGGTGGGTTTAAGAACGCCGTCGGCATCGCCGGTTTCAAACACCAGCGGGCTGTTCTCGATATCCTCGCCCCAAATGTCGAGGTTGAGCGCGGAATAGGGAAAACGGGTGCCCTCCTTGACGATCTTGTCGGCAAAGCGCACCGGAACACGCTTGCCGCGGGCCTGGCCGTTCAGATCGGCAGCGGCAACGCGGATGGTTTTGACGTCGGGGTGATGGCGAAGCCAGTCACGCATGATTCACCTGATATATTGCGGTCTGAACCGAAGCCGGGTGCGCGCGGCCCGGGGGAGGTGACGGTTCAGGCGACGGTTGATTAGTCCGAAAAGTACGATCAACACCAACGTCAGCATCACGAAGTAAAAAGCCGCGATAGGATAGGCAACGAACGGGTTGAAGGTCTGATCGGCGAAATAGCGCGCGTAGTAAAGGGCATCGCCCATCTGCTGCCAGGCCGGAAAAGCCGAGAAATAGACAAGCGCTGTGGCATGAAACAGAAAGATCGCCTCGTTTGTATAGCTGGGCCAGGCAAGGCGCAGCATGGTGGGCCAGACGATGCGGCGAAACCGGGCGAGGCCGGTCAGGCCAAAGGCATCGGCAGCTTCCAGATCACCCTTGGGAATGGCCTTGAGCGCACCGTGGAATATCTCGGCCGAATAGGCGGCGGTGTTGAAGAACAAGACCAGAAGCGCCCCGGCCCAGGCGCGGGTGAGCCACTGGGTTTCAAGGGTGATGGTGGTGACAAGAAGGGGGATATCGAAGCCGACACGCGGCACAAGTGACAGTGCCTCGTAGGCAAAGAAGAATTGCACGAACAGGGGCGAGCCGCGAAACACGAAGATGAAGCCGCCTGCCGGTTTACGTAACCAGGCGCGCGGGCTGGCCTTGGCAAGCGCCAGCGCCGTGGCCAGGAAGAATCCCGCCACCAAAGCGAGAAGGGCGAAATAGAGGTTCCAGATCAGGCCCGAGCCGATCAGGAATACCTGGTCGCAAAAGGTGATCTCCATGCCGCGCGGCAGCAGCGCATCGCCATGCTGCCGGCCCATCGAACGCAGGATAAGTCCATGAAAACTGTCCGCGCAGCTTCTCATGGCGCAACCTTCGCCGGCAGGTGTGAAAGAAGGCGCTTCGAAGCGCCTTCCTCACGCGGTTTGCAAACCGCGTGATAACGCCGTTTGCAAGCGGCGTGGGCAAGGGCCTTCGAAGGCCCTTTTCCCGGTCTCTTCTGACCTGTGCCTCTCATGCACCGGCCCTCCGCAGTGCTTCGCCACCTGCCGTCGCCTGCCCGTGACTGAGTGCCGTCATCAACCGGTCAAACACACGCTGGCTGACCCAGGTCAGTGTCAGGTAGAAACACAGCACGCCAAGGAAATACCATACCCGCCAGTCCGGATGCGGATAGGCGAAAAGCCCGGTCTTCTGCCCGCCCAGTTCGCGCGCCCAGAAGACGATGTCCTGAATGCCCAGCAGGAACAGAAGCGGCGTGGCTTTCGTCAGGATCATCCACAGGTTGGACAGGCCGGGCAGGGCATAGACCCACATCTGCGGCAACAGCACCCGGCGGAAGGCCTGTGCGGGTGTCATGCCATAGGCTTCGGCGGTCTCGATCTGGGCGCGGGGCACGGCGGCCATGGCACCGTGCAGCGTATTGGCGGCGAATGCGCCGAACACCAGCGCGAAAGCGATCAGCGCCAGAGTGAAGCCCCAGACATCATGGATCCATGCAGGCGAGCTGGACAGCGGGAACTTGGCCTGCGCACAGACCACGAAGTCGTTGCCGCGCCGGATCGGTTCGGACCAGTCCGGGCAGCGCCACTTGTGCAGCACATACTCCAGCGCCTGATCCAGTGCCAGCGGCACGAACAGGAAGAAAATGATGTCGGGCACGCCGCGCACCATCGACACATAGACCGTGCCGATGGCGCGGAACGGCGCAATGGCCGAGCGCATCGCCAGCGCGCCCAGAAACCCCAGCCCCAGCGCCAGCGGCGCGGCAAGCGCCATCAGCAGGAGGACCACCAGCACCGAGCGATACATGGCGAAATGGGTCGCCGTCGTCAGGTAACAGGCGAACCACTGCCAGTCCGGCAGCACGGCGGGGTCGGTGCAAAAGGAAAACATGCTGGATGCGGGTCAGTACCCCCCGCATCTGGGCGGAGGGTAGGTGCTTTCAGGTCATTCGAACAGCGGTGTGTCGTCACCGAACCATTCGATCAGCATCGCGTTCAGCGTGCCATCGGCCTTCATCGAATCGATCGCCGCGTTGAAGGTGGCGCGCAGATCGTCATCGGACTGGCGCACGCCCATGCTGATTCCCGCACCCGGCGGAATCACGGTGTCGAGGAAAACGAACTCGCCACCCGATTCGCTCTGATAGGTCATCAGGAAGTCACGATCAGCCAGCACCGCATCGGCGACACCCGAACGCACGGCGGCGATGGTTTCATCGGGTGTGGGGAATTCGATCAGCGTGGCGTCGGTGTCGGCCACCATGCCGGATTGAATGGTGTTCGACTGCGCCGCGATCACGCCCGATTCCATTACCGAAGGGTCGGTCCCGGCCAGTGCCATGTAGGCCGAAGGGTCTGGCCGCTTGTAGGCCTGGGTGAACGAGATTACTTCGGCGCGCGCCTCGGTCGCATTCATGCCGGCCATGATCGTGTCGTAATTTCCGCCCACGAGGTTGGGAATGATCGTATCCCAGTCATTGATCACCCATTCGCAGGTCAGCTCTGCCCGGCGGCACAGTTCGTTGCCCAGATCGATCTCGAATCCAACCAGTTCGTTGGCTTCGTTGATGTAGTTGAACGGCGGATACGCGCCTTCGCTGCCCATGCGCACAACCTGTTGCGCCATCGCGCCTGTGGCGCTGATCGCCAGCACGGCAAGGCTGAGAGTCAGTTTCTTCATTTCTTGCTCCTTGTTGAATACGTTTCTTGCTATCTGTTTCCACACGTCGCTCAGGCTGGTTGCGTGGCCTTGAGGAACTGTTGCAGGCGCGTTGATTTTGGCGCGCCGAACAGAGTTTTGGGCGGGCCTTCCTCTTCGATCAGGCCCTGGTGCAGGAAGATGACATGATCCGACACATCGGCGGCAAGCCGCATGTCATGGGTCACGATGATCATTGTGCGCCCCTCTTCGGCAAGCGCCTTGATCACGCGCACAACCTCCTGCTCCAGTTCGGGGTCCAGCGCCGAGGTGGGTTCGTCGAACAACAGCGCGCGCGGCTCCATGCACAGCGCGCGCGCGATGGCTGCCCGCTGCTGCTGGCCGCCGGACATCTGCGCGGGATAGACATCGGCCTTGTCGCCGATACCGACCTTGTCCAGCAGCGCGCGCGCACGCGCCTCGACCTCGGCGCGCGGCTGGCGCAGCACGGTCAGCGGCGCTTCCATGACGTTTTGCAGCACGGTCATGTGCGACCACAGATTGAAGCTCTGAAACACCATCGACAGATTGGTGCGAATCCGCGCCACCTGCTTACGGTCGGCCGGGTGGCGTTCCAGCCCTGTGCCGCGCCAGCGCACGGGCTCTCCCTCGAACAGGATCTCGCCTTCCTGACTGTCCTCCAGAAGGTTGCAACAACGCAAGAGCGTGGATTTCCCCGAACCCGACGAGCCGATGAGCGAGATGACACGGCCCGAGAGGGCGGTAACGTCAACGCCCTTGAGAACTTCAAGTTCGCCATAGGATTTGTGCAAACCGCGAATCGAGATGACCGGAATCTCTTCCGGCAGGGTCGAGGCGGCAAGGCTGGATGCGGTCACGAGGGGCCCATCAGATTTGATCATATTTCTCCAATAGCACTCAGTTTACCACAAAATGCAATGGGGAATGCGGTTCGTTGTCAATCGAAACCGCGAAACCGATGGCGCAAGGTCGGTGTAACTGCCCAGGCAAGCAGGAAACCGGCGACATAGCCGCCCAGATGCGCCTGCCAGGCCAGCAAGCCGCCGACCATCACCAACAAAACCACATTCATCAGGACAAGCCCGGTCATCATTCCCCAGAACGGCCCCAGCGGTGCGCCGGCGGCGCGGCGGCGCTGGAGATCCCAGAACTGCGTGGCCCCGAACAGGCCGAATACCGCGCCCGACGCGCCCACCATCGGCCCGGACGAAGTGGAGAGCAGCGCAAACCCCACCGCACCTCCGGCCGCGGTCAGAAGATAGAGCAGCAGGAACCCCCGCTGCCCCAGCCGTTCAACGGCCTCGCGGCCCAGATGCAGGACCAGCAGCATATTGAACAGCAGATGCATGAATCCGCTGTGGAGAAAGGCATAAGTGAAGAACATCGTTCCCACCTGTCCCGGAAAGATCGGCTGCCAGTCACCCAGCAGGCCAGGCCAGAAGGCGCCATGCATGATTGCCGTGCGCCGCAGCCCCTGCAGGCCGAAAAGCGGTGTTTCGACCAATGTAAGCGCAACCTCGGGCAACGCGCAAAGCGCGACGATCCAGAGAACGACAGGGGCGTGCCGGTCAGAGCCGGGTCGGAAACGTTGATTCATGGCTCAGCCATGACAGGGAGCGATGCAAGGCGCAAGTCTCAACCGAGCGTCCGGCGGCCGGTTGAAAGCTGCGCGCGCATTCCCTTCATCTTGCGGAAAATACGCATGGAGAGGCACCCGAAGGGCGGCGGGGCAGCGCCCCTGGCGCTCTTTTGTTGCAAACGGGCCTCAATACCCCGTGGCGCGAAAAACCGCGCGGAACGTGGCCAGGAGAATGCGCAGATCCAGCACTGGTGACAGGCGTTGATGATAATGGCGGTCCAGTTTGGCGCGGGTGGCGAAGTCCTTGTCATTCCGCGCGCTGACCTGCCACAGCCCCGAAAGGCCCGGTCTCAGGCTCAGGTAGGCCTCGGGGTATAGATAAAGTGGCAGCTGATCGGCCAGCATGGGACGCGGGCCAACAAGGCTCATGTCCCCTCGCAGAACATTGAAAAGCTGAGGCAATTCATCCATCGAGGTCTTGCGCACCAAGCGTCCCAGCGGGGTGATGCGCGGGTCGTTCTTCAGCTTCTGGCAGCTGTCCCACTCAGCCTTAAGAGCCGGGTCTTCAGCCAGATAAGCCGCCAGTTTCGTATCGGCACCCTTGACCATGCTCCGCAGCTTCAGCATCCGGAAAACGCGACCATTCCGCCCCAGGCGGGGTTGCGAATAGAACGGATTTCCGCTTTCAACCCAGAGCGCCAGCGCCAGAATCAGCAGAACCGGTGCCGAGGCAACGATCAGCAGAAGCGACAGCACGATATCCAGCCAGCGTTTGACATGCATCGGATAGAAGCCCGAGGCGGGAGAACGTTTCGGCAATGTCCCCGACGAAACCGGCGACAGGAAGGCTGGGGCAGGGGCTACCGCGCGCATGGTGGTCGGCAGGGTCGGCGGTTGACCCATCGGACCCGCCGAGAAGTCGACAAACGCGGCGCCGATGGGCTCTTTGCCCACGGGACCGCTGGCGAATGCAGGAAGTTCAAAAGACATTTGGGCACCAGTTAAAAAGACCACATTACCGTCGGCTTCCGGTCCTGCGCGTCGGGAGGGAAACGCAGCAGTTTATCAACACTATCTAGACATTTTTGCGCGCGAAAGAAGACATAATGTGGCGAAAGTTTGCCGATGGGCGCGGAAATTAATTGTTTCCAATCAAACGTCCTCGCCTCGTCACGGGCTTGTGTTGCCAGTATTGGCGGTAATCCCCGTTTTATGTCGCCAACTGTTTCGAAACGCAACCCAGCGGGCGCAAGGAGCGGGCGCAAATGCGTTTCCGGAGCGCGGCAATACTATGGCGTAATCAAGGCGATAATGACGATTTGCCGCCCGGGAATCACCGGGCAGCGTTTCTCCTTGCCCCGAAAGCGCCGCGAGAATTTGGTATTGTCGTCAAAGTTGATTTATAGAGCATGCTCAGGCTCCGCGCTCTGGCGGGTGCTGTTGGAACGGGCGACAATGCAGGCGCTGAGCTACTATCTTGATCATTTCGGATTGAAGGAACGGCCGTTTTCGCTGACGCCGGACCCCGAGTTCCTGTTCTGGTCACCCGAACACCGCGGCGCGCTGGCGATGCTGGAATACGGCCTGTCCACCCACGCACCGATTACCCTGCTGACCGGCGAGATCGGGGCAGGCAAGACCACACTCATGCATCACTTCATCGACTCGCTGGATGAAGATGTCACGATCGGCCTGATCTCGAACCCGCGGCCCGGGGTCAACGACATCCTGCGCCGCGTCTGTGCGGCCCTGGGGCTGAAAGGGGCGAGCGCGGATGACAGTGCCGATCAGTTCGGCCTGGTGCAGGATTACCTGCTGGAGGAACATCACCACCAGCGCAGTGTGCTGTTGATCATCGACGAGGCCCAGAACCTGACCCGAGAGGCGCTGGAAGATCTGCGGATGCTGACCAATATCAACGCCGGCAAGGAAGAGGTGTTGCAGCTTCTTCTGGTGGGTCAGCCCGAGCTGCGTGATATGGTGCGCCGCCCGGATCTTGTGCAGTTCGCCCAACGCATCGCTGCCAGCTATCACATTCCGCGCCTTGGGGTCGAAGGGGTGGCCGGATATATCGCGGCGCGGTTACGGGCGGCGGGGGGGAGCGCGGGAATTTTCAGCCGCCAGGCGGCCGAGCTTATCCATCACGCTACCGGCGGCACGCCCCGGCTGATCAATCAGCTTTGCGACCTGGCGCTGACCTATGCCTATGCCGAGGGCGCGACGGTGGTCAAACGCGCGACCGTTGCGGCAGTATTGCGTGACGGCGTGTTCTTTGCGGCCGGGCGGGAAGTGCTGGGCGACGGCGTCTGATCCGGGGCCGGATGGGGCATAAACCGGGCGCCGGGCTTGACTTCGGCCCAAACAAGGGGTGTATCGCGCCCTGAACGCCATTCCAGCGAACGGAGCCCATGATGCACGCCTACCGCAGCCATACCTGCGCCGATCTCAATTCCGCGCATGTCGGCCAGAACGTCCGGCTGGCCGGATGGGTGCACCGGGTGCGCGACCACGGCGGCGTGCTGTTCATCGACCTGCGCGACCATTACGGCATAACCCAGGTGCTGGCGGACAGCGACAGCCCGGCTTTCGCCGCCCTGGAAAAGGTGCGCGCGGAATGGGTGATCTCGATCGACGGGGTGGTAAAGGCGCGCGATGCCGCGCTGGTCAATACCAAGATCCCCACCGGTGCGATCGAGGTCTATATCAAGGGCGTCACGGTTCTTGGTGCCGCCGAGGAATTGCCGCTGCCGGTTTTTGGCGAGCCCGATTACCCCGAGGAAACGCGGCTGACCTACCGCTTCCTCGATCTGCGGCGCGAGACGCTGCACAACAACATGATGCTGCGCTCGAATGTCGTGCGTTCGATCCGCAACCGGATGTGGGACGCGGGCTTTACCGAATACCAGACACCGATCATCACCGCCTCCTCGCCCGAGGGCGCGCGCGACTTTCTGGTGCCGTCGCGCCTGCATCCGGGCAAGTTCTATGCCCTGCCGCAGGCCCCGCAGCAGTTCAAGCAGCTGATCATGGTGGCCGGGTTCGACAAGTACTTCCAGATCGCGCCGTGTTTCCGCGACGAAGACCCCCGCGCCGACCGCTCGCCCACCGATTTCTACCAGCTCGACATGGAGATGAGCTTTGTCGAGCAGGAGGATGTCTTTGCCGCCATCCAGCCGGTGGTGCAGGGATTGTTCGAGGAATTCGGGCAGGGCAGGCGGGTTGACCCCGACTGGCCGCGCATCCCCTATGCCGAGGCGATGCTGAAATACGGCACCGACAAGCCCGACCTGCGCAACCCGATCGAGATGCAGGTGGTGTCCGAGCATTTCCGCGGCTCGGGCTTTGCGATCTTTGCCAAGCTGCTGGAGAACGAGGGCACCCAGATCCGCGCGATCCCCGCGCCGGGCGGCGGCTCGCGCAAGTTCTGCGACCGGATGAACGCATTCGCGCAAAGCCAGGGCCTGCCGGGGATGGGGTATATCTTCTGGCGCAAGAGTGATGACGGAACGTTGGAGGCCGCAGGCCCGCTGGCCAAGAACATCGGCCCCGAACGGACCGAGGCGATCCGGCAGCAGCTGGGGCTGGGCGAAGGGGATGCGGCGTTTTTCCTTGGCGGCAAGCCTGAACAGTTCGAGGCTGTCGCGGGGCGCGCGCGTGTTGAGATTGGTCGCGAACTGGGGCTGGTGGATGAAAACCAGTTCAAATTCGCCTGGATCGTCGATTTCCCGATGTATGAGAAGGATGACGAGGGGCGGATCGATTTCTCGCACAACCCGTTTTCCATGCCGCAGGGTGGGCTGGAGGCGCTGGAGGGCGACCCGCTTAAGGTGCTGGGCTATCAGTATGATCTGGCGTGCAACGGCTATGAACTGGTCTCGGGCGCGATCCGAAACCACAAGCCGGAGATCATGTTCAAGGCGTTTGAACTGGCGGGCTATCCGGCGTCCGAGGTGGAGAAGCGCTTTGGCGGCATGGTCAAGGCCTTCCGCTACGGCGCCCCGCCGCATGGCGGCTGCGCGGCCGGGATCGACCGGATCGTGATGCTCTTGGCGGATGAGGCGAATATCCGGCAGGTGATCATGTTCCCGATGAACCAGCGCGCGGAAGACCTGATGATGGGCGCACCCTCGGAGCCGATGAACGAGCAGCTGCGCGAGTTGCGTCTGCGCGTGGTGCCTTTGGAGAAGTGACGGGGCGGCGGCGGGGGCTGCCGCCCCCGCACCCCCGCCTCAGAGGGGCGCACGCGCCCCCCTGAGAACCCCCCGTGCGTACTTTTGGCAAGATGAAGGGGCAAGGTGATGAGCGATCTGGCTGATTGGGTGGCGCCGGGATTGCCGCCGCGGGTGGCATTGCAGGGGCGGTATGTGCGGCTGGAGCCGTTGGTGCCCGACCATGCCGAGGGGTTGTTCGGGGCTTTTGCCGAGGACGTCGCGGGCGAGATGTGGCGCTATCTGCCGCATGGTCCATTTGCCGATCTGGCGGGATATCGTCTTTGGCTGGACGGGGCGCGGTTATTGCATGACCCGTTGCATTTCGCAGTCCGGATGGAGGACGGGCGGCTGGGCGGCTCGCTCAGCCTGATGCGGATGGAGCCCCGCGCGGGCAGCATCGAGACCGGCTGGCTGACCTTCGCGCCGCGCCTGCAACGCACGCGCGGGGCGACCGAGGCGGTATTCCTGCTGATGCAATGGGCGTTCAACGCCGGATACCGGCGGTTCGAATGGAAATGCGACGCGGCCAATCTGCCCTCACGCCGCGCCGCCCAGCGTTTTGGCTTCAGTTATGAGGGGGTTTTCCGGCAAGCAGGCATCGTCAAGGGGCGTAACCGCGATACAGCCTGGTTTGCCATCATCGATGCCGAATGGCCCGCCCTGCGCGCGGCTTATGACATCTGGCTGGACCCAGCCAATTTCGACGACGCCGGCCAGCAGCGCCAGAGCCTTGCCACGCTGACAGAGCCGGTACTGGCCGCGCGCGATCCGGCGCTGGGCTGATCAGCGCCGCTGCCGCAGCGCCATCAGCCACATGCCGGCCAGCGCGAAGGACAGAACCGCGTTCCAGCTTGCCATCGACAGGCCCAACATCTCCCAGGGGACTTCGTCGCAGCGCACCACCGGTGCGGCCATCACCTGGTCAAGAAGTTCTGCGGCGGTCAGATTGGCGAAATCGATGCTGCCGGAACAGCCTGTCGGCCCCTCGAACCAGCTTCGCTCAACCCCGGTGTGATAAACTCCGATCCCGCCCGAGGTTGCCGCAGCCGCCGCCCCGAACACGATCAGAACCGGCGAGGGCACCAGCCAGACCACCGCCCCTGATACAACCGCCACCAGATGCGGCCAGCGTTGCCAGATGCACAGCTGGCACGGCGCCAAGCCCAGAACATACTGAAAGAACAATGCCCCCAGAAGCAGGGCCGCCGATCCCAGCGCGGCAAGCAGGGTCCAGTTGAGCGGTTTCACAGATACCTCACCGTGTAGAATCCCAGGAACAGCAGTAAGACAAACAGCACTGACAGCAAGCCCAACCAGCGCTCGATAAAGTCACGAATCGGTGCGCCATAACGCCAGAGCAACGCCGCCACCAAGAAGAAGCGCAAGGACCGGGCGATGATCGCGGTGAGCAGGAAGGTTGGCAGAGGCAGGGCCGTCCAGCCTGACATGATTGTTATGACCTTGAAGGGGAATGGCGTGACCCCGGCAACCAGCACCGACCAGAAGCCCAGGTTGTTGAACCTTGTGTTGAAGGCCGCCACGGCGTCGGTCTTGCCCAGGGCTTCCAGCACCGGGCGGCCAATCGATTCAAAGGCGAAAGCGCCGATCGCGTAACCCGCCAGCCCGCCCAGAACCGACGCCAGAACCGCCACTCCGGCGATCAGGAAGGCGCGGCTCGGGGTGGCGATGATCATCGCCACCATCAGCACATCGGGCGGGATCGGAAAGACCGAGGCCTCGATGAAAGACACGAATGCCAGTGCCCAGATCGCGCGCGGATGCGCCGCCAGTGAAAGTGTCCAGTCGTATAAAGCCTTGAGCATGCACCTGCCGCCGCCACCTGTGCCCGGCTTGCCCGACAGCGACGCCTTGCGTCAAGCACAGAGTGATCCGCCAAACACCCGTTGACGCATTTGCAGCCGCGCTGTATGGCAGGCGCGGGCCCGAGTGGCGGAACGGTAGACGCAGGGGATTCAAAATCCTCCGCCCTAACGGGTGTGTGAGTTCGAATCTCACCTCGGGCACCAGATGGCAACGTATCGTCAGGGCTATGTTTGCCGTTCTGATCCAGGCGCCGAATCAGTGCCCCTGAATGTCGATTTCCGCTGTCGAACAGTGCGTGCTGGCGGAAACGATGCGCCAGATGCCTGTGTCATATCGTCACTGCATTTCAGGCAATGACGCCTGACAACGTGATTCGCATCGCTGATTGGCGTGAATATGAGAACAGTTTGCTTCCAAAGATTGCCTCTCGTGCGACCTTGCACGCCAGACCGGGCATGATTGTCATTCAAATAGAAACGATTCCGACGCGCGCGCCGAAGGCACCGCACCGCCACCAACTGGCAACAGTTTAACGGTTTTCTCAGACTCGTTTTGTCTTTTGTGCCAAAAACTGTATATTCGCCGATGCTTGGAAGGCTCGGGGTCGTGGGGTGGCTCCGTTGGAAGCTGCCACAGGGGTGGGGTCAGTTCCTGGAAGCCGCTGTTTCACGTGGTTGTTCCGGTGACCTTTGTCTTCGTGTCTGCAACTTTCTGTTCCGATCCGCTGCGCTTTCAGGCACAGGAGAGGTACGCGCTTTGGCGCGAGTAGAAAATTGTATTGATTTGTTCGCCACAGCGAGCACCAGGAGTAGTTGCAATGCCTGATCGTGAAAATGAAAACCGCGCTGAAGAACTGGTCGTGCCCCTCAGCCCTGATGGTTCCGAGGTTGGTCCCGATGGCGTTATTCACGGCACGTCGGAGGGTGATCTGATTGATGCGGACTACATTGATCCGCAGGGTGATCAGG
>ERZ869909.2044-NODE-2044-length-14636-cov-10.733223_pt1 | contig 14636 bp, 13 predicted proteins | sample MGYA00520892_ERZ869909 | MGnify/ENA primary metagenome ERZ869909 (study PRJEB32215, sample SAMEA104723947) | bioreactor metagenome | biome: bioreactor; feature: anaerobic bioreactor; material: water | place: China | collected 2015-03-12 ...
GCTGAAACGTTTTGGCACTTTGTGGATTTCTTGTGGATTTATCTGTTTTTATTTTTCTATTTCGTTAGATAATAAAATTGCTTATTTTTGACCCTTATTTAAAACCAAATTAAATCTATGGAAGCTACTGTTGTTAAAACAGGTACCGAAGGAAAAACCTGGGGTGGTGGAGATAACCCCCCGTTAAAAGCCAGTTACGGCAAAATGATGATATGGTTTTTCATCCTTTCTGATGCATTAACCTTCTCTGCTTTTCTTGCTGCTTACGGTTTCTCAAGGTATAAATTCATTGACTCTTGGCCTATTGCCGACGAGGTTTTTTATCACTTTCCTTTTCTTCATGGTGTTGATGCCCCTATGTACTATGTGGCATTGATGACCTTTATTCTTATTTTTTCATCGGTAACGATGGTACTGGCGGTTGATGCCGGTCATAAAATGCAGAAGAGCAAAGTGGTTTTCTATATGTTTCTTACCCTTGTGGGCGGTATCGTGTTTCTTGCTTCACAAGCCTGGGAGTGGAAAAACTTCATCAACGGTGAATATGGTGCTGTTGAAACTCGTGGAGGCAGAATCCTTCAGTTTCTGGATGTCGACGGTAAACGGGTTGGCTTGAGCGATATTGCTTTAGAATCTACCCAACGTGCTGTTCATGACCGCAGTTCAGGAATTTGGTTTACAGATGATGAAACGCTTTCAACCTATACGATTGAAGACATAAAAGCCGGTTTTGCGGCCAATGATAACCTTTTGATTAGAATTCAAAAACTGGATGAAACCGGACACCCAACGGTATTGAGCCGCGAGGAATCTGTAGAGGTTTTGAACAGAGATGCCGTGAGAGTGGTTGAAGGTGCAAACCTTATCAGAAATGAATACGGCCACCCGCTGTTTGGAAATTTCTTTTTCTTTATCACCGGTTTTCACGGTTTCCACGTATTTACAGGGGTGTTAATCAATTTGGTCATCTTTTTCAACATCCTGTTGGGAACCTATGAAAGAAGAGGCAGCTATGAAATGGTCGAAAAAGTAGGTCTCTACTGGCACTTTGTTGATTTGGTTTGGGTATTTGTATTTACATTCTTCTATTTAGTTTAATTTTTTCAAGAAAATAAAAATGGGACACGACGCAGCTCACGGAAACTCAGTAAAAAGAATTTGGTATGTTTTTAGCCTGCTTTCTATTGCCACAATCATTGAGGTTGTGCTGGGTATAATCAAGCCACAGGTGATGGTTCAAAATAAATTTTTGGCCATGTCTTTACTTAACTGGACGTTCATTATTTTAACCATTTACAAGGCATACTACATTACCTGGACGTTTATGCATATGGAAGGTGAAACCAAAGGCCTGAGACGCTCAGTGGTATGGACTGCCGTGTTTTTGATAGCTTATTTATGTTTTATACTGCTTATTGAAGGCGACTATATCTATGAAGTTTACAAACACGGATTTGTTAAATACAATTTCTAATCTTAGTTAAATATATACTTAAAAGCCCTGCAAATTGCGGGGCTTTTTCTATTTTTGTACTCCGAAAAGTTACTCTTGCTGCTGTGAAAAAGTTTTTTGTTTTAGGCGTTCTCTTTATACTTCCCATAACGGTTTATTTGTTTTTTTCAACCGGGGTCAACCATTTTGCCAAACTGCCTATAGTAACTGAAAACATTCAGGATATTACCCATTTTTCAACCGAATCGAGTAATCAAATTTCTTTGGATGGAAAAATAACGCTACTTTCCATTCCCGGAAATGATTTAAAATCAAATTTTGCTCACATCTTTAACATTACCCATAAAATTTACAAACCCTACCACGAGTTTGAAGACCTTCAGTTTGTGGTGGTGGTGCAAAACGGAAACGAAGCTTTGGTAGAAGAACTTTCTGAGGAAATTGAAAAAGTGGCCAACACTTCCAAATGGCATTTTGTGTACGGAAGTGAAGAAGAAATACACAGGCTGTTCAGCTCTATGAAAACCAATCTACGCCTCGATGAAAATGCTTCGGTTTCTGAAGTATTTATCGTTGATAAAAACAAAAACCTTCGCGGTCGCAACGACGATAAAGACCTAGGGATGGTTTACGGCTATGATGTTTCATCAGTGGCTGAAATCAACAACAGGCTTAAAGACGATATAAAAGTGATTTTGGCAGAGTACCGCTTGGCACTAAAAAAATACAACACTATAAATTAATAGAAAATCAATAATAATTGCTGTGCATTTATACTTTATAATATTAATAAATCCTCGTTATTTGCCTCTAATCCTAAAGGATGAACGAGGATTTTTTTCATTTTACCCTTTAGGGTAGGGAATAAAATGAAAAAAATCTATCTAAATAAACACCAAGGTTTTAAATAAAACAAATGAAAATGAATAAAAAATATTCTTATGTAGGCATTTCATTCATCATCCTGGTTTTTGGAATCTGGGCGGTAAGTGAATTGAGCAGCCGCTTAAAAGGGCCCGATTTTTACAAAGGACAACAGGTGCCCGAGTTTTCATTTGAAAGCCACAAAGGCTATACGGTTACAAACAATACCTACAAAGGCAAAGTGTATGTGGTTGAATTTTTCTTCTCCACCTGCCCCAGTATCTGCCCCATTATGAAGCAGAATATGAAAAAAGTTCAGGAGGAATTTTATACCAACTTGAATGTGGGCATTGCTTCCATCACCATCAATCCTGAGCACGATACCCCCGAAGTTTTACAACAATATGCTGAAAACATCGGCGTGGTGCACCCCAACTGGCATTTATTAACAGGCGATAAGGAGGCTATTTATAAACTGTCCAATGAAGGGTTCAGGCTGTACAGTGCAGCTTCAGAATATGCACCGGGCGGATTTGAACATTCAGGGCTGTTTGCTTTGATAGACCGGGATGGGTATATACGCTCGCGATATGATGAGTTTGGCAATCCAAAAATCTATTACAACGGATTGGAAGATGCTGATATTGAAATGCTAAAACAAGACATCAAAAAATTGCTGAAATGACAAATACATTAGCCCCAAAAGAAAAATTGTATAATAGATTGATTTGGTTATTGTCCATCGTCATTCCTCTGGCGGTAGCGGTTTTGTTTACCGTAAAAATTGAAATTCCCGGGGTGGAACGCCTGGGCTTTTTACCGCCCATTTATGCAACGATTAACGCCTTTACAGCAGTCATACTGGTAATTGGGGTGATCCAAATCAAAAAAGGCAACCGTAAGGCCCACGAAAACCTGATGAAGCTTGCCATTGGCCTTTCAGCTTTGTTTTTGGTGATGTATGTAATTTATCATATGACCTCAACATCTACACCTTATGGTGGTGAAGGAACCATTCGCACGGTGTACTTTTTTATATTGATTTCGCATATCCTGCTTTCCATTGCAGTAATACCGCTGGTGCTGATTAGCTTTGTAAAAGCCCTTTCACAACGGTTTGACAAACACAAAAAAATAGCAAAAATCACCTTTCCCATTTGGCTGTATGTAGCAGTAACGGGAGTGATTGTATATATTATGATTGCGCCTTATTATTGATGAGAAGAATAATCTATATATCCATTTTCATTATGTTTCTGTTTGTTTCAAACTCAGAAGCCCAATGCGCCATGTGCCGCGCCGTGCTGGAATCAGGCGGTGACAATTCTACTGCAGAAGGCATGAATCAAGGCATTGTTTACCTGATGGCGTTTCCCTACATTATGATTGCCGTTATTGGATTCTTTATCTACAAAAGCCGCAAAAAAGCCAAAGCCGAAGAGGCAAGGAGAGGGGGAGATAAGGAGACAGGGTGACAAGGAGATTAGGTGGGGGGGTGAGGGATTACTTCTAAAACTTAAAATAAAAAACTTCAAATTATTTTTTTTGTAACAAATTGAATTAGTCAAAGACATATTCATTGACAAAATAAAATATGAAAAATTTAGTCTTTACTTCTTTAGCATTTTTAGTTACTATTTCAATGTTTTCACAACAAAAGAAATGGTCGTTGGAAGAAGCCGTAGCCTATGCCATCGAAAACAACATCACCATCAAGCAGTCTGAGTTGGATTTGAAACTGGCTGATATCCAGGAAAGCGATGCTCTTTACAGGCTCTTCCCAAACCTGAACGGCAATGCCACTTTTTCTTCAAACAGGGGTAACAACATCAACCCGGTGACCAACGTTACCCAAAGTTTTTCATTCCTTTCTTTTTCCACCGGTGTGCAGACCAGCGTGACCCTATTTGATGGCTTGAGAAACTTTAGGCAATTGCAGCATGCAAGAATGGCACAGCTTGCCGGGCAGTACAATGTTGATAGAATGAAAGACGATATTGCGCTTTTTGTTGCCAATGCGTATCTGCAGATACTTTTTAATAAAGAAAATTTAAAAGTTTTACAGGCTCAAACTGAAATTACCAAAAAGCAATTGCAACAAACCAATGAACTGGTAGATGCCGGAGTTTTGCCCAGAGGCGATTTACTCGAAATAAAAGCCACACTGGCCAATGACGAACAGCGCATAGTAGTGGCCGAAAACCAAATAAGAATTGCACTTATCAATCTTGCTCAAATACTGTTGATTAAGGACTATGAAAATTTTGATATTGCTGATGATGAGTATGAAATTCCCATTACAACCATTTTAGATCAGCCGGTTTCAACTATTATTGAAAGAGCCAAAGAGACCCGTTATGAAACCAAAATTGCCGAACAAAATGTAATGATGGCTGAAAAAGAACTTCAAATTTCCAGAGGTGCTTATTATCCTTCTTTAACGGCTTTTGCAGGATACAGCACCAGCTGGACAGACAACGATATTTTTGAGCGTTCATTTACACAACAGTTGGCAGACAATGAAGGAACCCGCGTGGGCTTGCAGCTTCAAGTTCCTATTTTTAACGGTTTTGCTGTGCGAAACAACGTAAAAAGAAGTATGGTAAATATCGAAAGAGCCAACCTTCAAAAAGAACAGGCCATGCTCGATCTGGAGTCCAATGTTTATCAGGCATATACCGATTTGCAAGGGGCTAAAAAAGCCTATGAGTCTGCATTGACCGCAGAGGAAGCACAATCGCAGGCTTATCAATATTCCACAGAAAGGTTTGAAGTGGGAATCATCAACTCCTTTGAATTCAGTCAGGCTTTGTTGCGTTATGAAAATGCACAATCGGAGGTTTTAAGAACCAAATATGACTATATATTTAAAATAAAATTACTTGAATTGTATTTTGGGATACCACTATACTAATCTTTAAGGGTTATGACTAAAAAAACAAATATTATCATCGCAGTTATTGTAGTGCTTATTTTGGTGCTGATTGTTGGAAAAAAACAAGGTTGGTTTGGTGCTGCCGGAAATTTTAAACAGGTGGAAATTTCTAAAATTGAGCCTATAACTATCATAGAAACCGTTGCTGCTACCGGAAAAATTCAACCTGAAACCGAAGTGAAGATTTCTTCTGAAGTTTCCGGTGAAATTATTGAACTGCCCATCGTTGAGGGGCAGCAGGTTAAAAAAGGCGATTTATTGGTAAAAATCAACCCCGATTTGTACCAATCCGGTTTACAGCGTTCGCAAGCGGCACTTCAAAATGTAAGGGCTATGCACAACCAGGCACAAGCGGCATTGAATGAGGCAGAATTAAATTACAACAGAAACAAAACCCTTTTTGAAAGAGGTGTTATTTCCAAAGCTGAGTGGGACAGAGCCGTTGCTGCTTATGAGTCAGCTAAAGCATCCAGTGAGTCGGCTTATTTTAACATACAAAGTGCACTGGCAACCGTAAATGAAGCCCGTGATAACCTGGCAAGAACCACCATCTATGCACCCATTGACGGTACCATCTCAAAACTGGGCGTCGAGTTGGGCGAGCGTGTAGTGGGAACCCAGCAAATGGCAGGTACTGAAATACTGAGAGTGGCCAACCTGAACAGTATGGAAGTAGAGGTAGATGTAAACGAAAATGATATTGTAAAAGTAAGCATAGGTGACTCTGCCAAAGTTGAGGTGGATGCTTATTTAAGAAGAGAATTTAAAGGAATTGTAACCTCCATTGCCAACTCTGCTGAACAAACATTGACTGCAGATCAAGTGACCAACTTCAAAGTAAAGGTGAGAATTTTACCCGAGTCCTATCAGGATTTGCTAAAAGACCGCCCTGAAAACTTTTCGCCATTCAGGCCGGGAATGACTGCAACTGTAGATATTATTACAAACAAACGAGAAAAGGTTTTGGGGGTGCCTATCAGTTCTATAGTTATTAAAACAGACACGTCATCTACCAGACAAACAGTCCCTGCCAGAGATGCGTTAACTTCAGAGCGTTTTGAGTGCATATTTATTAAAAGCGGTGACGAAGCAAAGCTGAGAGTGGTAGAAACCGGCATTCAGGACAATCAGTTTATCGAAATTGTAAAAGGGCTTGAAGAAGGAGAAGAAGTTATTATAGGGCCCTATAATACGGTTACCAAATCACTTAGAGCCGGAGATAAAATTGAAGTAACAAACAACTAGTAAAAGCCAAATCCCAAGCACCAAATTCCAAATATTTTTCTTTCGTTTATTTTTTTGGAATTTGATGCTAGGTGCTTTTGCTATTTGTCGCTTGGCATTTGAAATATTCATTTTACTTTTGCACTTCAATTATTAATCAATTGAGATGGCTTACATCCTTTGTATTGAAACCACCACAACCAACTGCTCTGTAAGTATTGCCCAAAATGGCAAAACCATTGCTATACTGGAAGAAAACAGGCAAAACTATTCCCATTCAGAAAATCTACATGAGTTTATTGCAAAGGCCATGGAAGCCGCAAAAATCACAAAGTCTCAATTGAATGCCGTTGCCGTAAGCAAGGGGCCGGGTTCATATACCGGATTACGTATTGGTGTTTCAGCCGCCAAAGGTTTGTGTTTTGCTCTGGATATTCCTTTAATTTCAATCGATACCCTTCAGGCGTTTGCTTTTCAAGTTAAAGAAACAAGCGAGTTTATTGTTCCTATGTTAGATGCCAGAAGAATGGAAGTGTATGCCTGTGTATTTGACAATCATAAAATCAAGCAGGAAGAAATAAAAGCCGTTATATTGGATGAAACGTCTTTTCTGGAATATCTTGAAAAAGGAAAAGTAGTTTTTTTAGGAAATGCCAACGACAAATTCAAAACGGTTTGCAATCACCCGAATGCGGTTTTTTTGGACAATAAACTACCTTCAGCTAATGATATGGCAATGTTAGCCTATGACAAGTACAAAAAAAGCGACTTTGAAAATGTCGCTTATTTTGAACCGTATTATTTAAAAGATTTTATTGGAGGTTAAAAACTGTTGTTGTAATATTCAACCAGTTTTATTAAATCTTCTTCCCTGTTAATGTTTAAATTTTTGGCATTTGCATACTTTCTCAAGTCATTACTTTTGTCTCCGCCAATGACTTGAAATTTACGATTTTTTCTCTTGGGCAGTTTAGTAAACTCACCCTTACTGGTTACAATAAAATAGGAACTTTCATTAACCAATCTGTTGGGAACATCACCGGTCATCATATTAACTGATTTTCGACCTTCCACAAACTTCTTTGCGAATTTCTTGTAAAGATTTATTTTTTTTCCTTCAACAAGCACGCTGTAATAACCACCCACACCATTGCCCGGAACGACATAAGTAAATAATTCATTTCCAAGCTTTACAAACACCTCGGGAGATTTTCTAACGGCTTGAATTCTATCATCACTTACGTTCGGGGTTTGCTTTATTTGAAATTCATCGTGAACAGCATTATACCTTAGGTAAACATTGGAGGCTACTATTATGTTTCCATTAATTAAGCTGCCATTTTCAAATTGGTCATTGTGATAGGGTGTGCCATTGGTATTTTGTTGATTGTATTGATTGGCTCTGGTTGTGTAATTCTGTATGTCCTGACTTATACCTGCGTTGTTCTGACTGTTATTTTCAGTATATTGTTGAGCAAACTGCGGAGTTGTAAATAAAATTGAAATCAGTAAAGCGATTGTTATTGATTTAAGCATTTATGTAAAAAATTAAATAGATTTTTAAAATGATAAGGGCGAATATAAAACTTATATCTGGAGTCGCTTGTTAATTTGCTTACATAAAAATGTTAAAATATAAATTTGTTTTTAGAATAACGGGTTACAATGTAGTACATTATATAGTATTATGCTATTTTTTAAGCAGTGTCTTATAAACTGTTGTAGTGGTCCACAATTTGAATAACATGTGACTCATTTCTCACATCCAGTTTGTTTTCTTTAATGTAATGAGCTATTTCCCGTTCTTTTCCGATAAATGCATTGTGAAAATTTCTTTTTCTGGAAGAAATTTCAACAAACCGCCCATCGTGTAATACTAAAAAATAAACAGGATTTTCAGTAAACTTAGCGGGGACATCTCTGGTCATTGATGTAGTAGCCTTTTGCTCTGGTGTAAACCTCTTGTTGTATTTTTTAAACAAATCATGTCTCTCTCCGCTTAGCAGTACTTCAAAATAGCCGCCTTTTTCAACTCCTCCCTGATATGGAACAAAAACAAACACTTTACTGCCTATTCTCACATCCACTTCCGGGCTTTTCATTAATGCACTGGATTCTGAATCGGGTGTTTCAAATGTAGGCTTAAACTCCATTTCATCAACAAAGGCATTGTATCTCAATGGCACATCGTCTGCTATCAAACGATTGTTGTGGTAAATCCCGCCGGCCAAAAAGCTCGGGTTAACATAAGGACTCCCGGTATAGTTTAGAGTTTCCAGATTGATGTCTTCATAACGAGTGGTTTTGTCAAATTTAAATTGCTGTAGGTATGCAACATGAGCTTGAGCAGGCGGTTGCTGTGCCTGTAAGCAATTGTATAATAAAGCAAAAGAAAAAACTGAAAAAAAGAGTAGTTTTTTCATATCAATTTTATTTTGAAATACAAATATAGCTAACTTTTCACTTTAATAGTGTCTAGATTGTAATGATGCACGTCTCGTTGTGGGAATGGGATAACAATACCTGCAGCTTCCAGTCTTGCCTTGGCTTCTTCAATAGTGTAGAAATGACACGCCCAGAAATGTTCGTTCATAGCCCAAAAACGAACTGTTAAATCTACAGAGCTGTCTGCCAGATCAGCCACAAAAACTACCGGCTCCGGGTCTTTGAGGATGTTTTCCTGTTCTTTCATCAATTCCACCAAAATTTCTTTGGCCTTTTTGATATCTGAACTGTATGAAATTCCAATGGTTATTACATCTCTTCTTTTGCCTTCAGAGGTAAAATTAACAATGTTGTCATTAGAGAGCTTTCCATTGGGCAGTACAACCAATTGGTTGTTTACCGTAAGCATTTTTGTGTAAAAAATGGAGATTTCTTTCACAGTTCCGGTTTGTCCTTGTGCCTCGATAAATTCACCCACTTTAAAGGGTTTAAAAATCATCAGTAAGACTCCACCTGCAAAATTGGCTAATGAGCCTTGAAGTGCCAAGCCCACTGCAAGACCGGCTGCACCCAGCATAGCCACCAGTGAAGTGGTTTCAACGCCTAGCTGAGAAACTACAATAACAAAAAGAAGTACTTTCAAAGTCCAGCCTATTACATCGAGCAAAAACCGTTTTAATGTAGGTTCAAAGTTGCGTTTTACAAAGAGCTTTTTCAGGAGGCTTTTAATCATTCTAATTGCATACAAACCCGCAAATAAAACAATTACGGAAATTAGAATGTTTGGTAAATAATCGAGTATTTTTTCACCATATTTTACCAAGTAGTCATCGAGCATTTCAATCATAATTCAATAATTTTTAATAAAAAAATAGAAGGAAAGCAAAGTTAATTAAGCTAAGGTCAATATACAAACAACTATTTAAACTTTGGGTTTTGTTAACAGTTTTAAAACCTCTGAGGTATTTTCCACAGGAAGTTTGCAGTTACCTTTCTCACAAACATAAACCTTTGTTTTGTTTTTTACAAACCGATGGACTGTTAAAGGTGAGCTGCTTTCTGTTAAACTTCCGGCAAAAAGGACATTTGGCAGGTAACTTTTATTGATTTTCGCTTGAAGCGAAAGGGCATTTTCACCCACAACCACCACTTCATAAAACGGATGGGTGAAATGCATCATCAAGTCCAGCCAGTTGGAGCAACCGGGCGGATAATGTTCAATTTCGGGCAGTATGTTTTTCAGCATTTGCCGGGAAGTTTTAAGGTAGTTACTTTCGTTAAAAAATGTACCCAGCCAAAACAAATTTTTTGCCATCACCGAATTGGACGCCGGTATGACATTGTCTCTCACTTCCATTGTTTTTGAAATCAGGCTTTCGCTGTTTGACGAAAAGAAAAACATCCCTGATTTTTCATCAAAAAAAGTATCAAGGCATTTTTCAGTCAACTTTTTAGCGCGGTGAATCCACGTTTCATCAAAAGTGTTTTCATAAAGCACAATAAACGCTTGAATCAAATGGGCATAATCCTCCAGAAAGGCGTCTATGGCTGCTTTGCCATTGGTATATGTGCGCAACAACCTTTTTTCATCGGGCCACAGATTGTTGCAGATAAACTGAGCATTTTTTAGGGCAGTTTCCAAAAACCGAGGCTCTTTAAAAGCTTTGTAAGCATCTGCAAATCCTTGAATCGTCATTGCATTCCAAGAAGTGATAATTTTGTTGTCGAGCCTGGGGCGGTTTTTGGTAGCACGATGTTTCAGAAGTGTTTTTTTCCAAGTTCTTTTTTTAGTTTCTAAATCTGTAGCTAATAAATCGTGTTTTTTGCAAAAGGTTTCATCAGATTGAGAGCGTATAAGAACATACCGGTCTTTTTCCCAAAAGCCAACATCGTTTACGTTGTAATAGTCGGCAAAAAGATGGAAATCATCTTTCAGTTCTTGCTGCAATTCTTTTTTCGTGAAAACGTAATAAGCCCCTTCTTCAAGTATACCGTAAGTGTTGATGCTGTCTGCATCCAGCGCGCTGTAAAACCCGCCGGCGGGATGTGTGAGCTCCCTGTTTATAAAATCAATGGTTTCAAATGCAACCGCTTTGTAGAGCGGTTTTTTGCTTTCGCTAAAAGCGTTGCTGTATAGGCTTAGCAACTGCCCATTGTCATACAGCATTTTTTCAAAATGGGGCACATGCCAGCGTTCATCTACCGAATATCTGGAAAACCCGCCGTTTATGTGGTCAAAAATCCCTCCATAAGCCATTTTTGTGAGGCTTGTATGCACATAATCCATCAACTGCCGGTCGTTGTTTTGATGGGCATATCGCAACAAAAATTCCAAGTTGCCGGGCATCATAAATTTGGGAGCTCTTTTTGTCCCTCCGTATTCGTGGTCAAATTGGCGGCTCCAGTAAGTGAGATGCTCGTTGTATTCAAAATCTTTAAAGTCGATTTCTGAAGTGTTTTTTGAAACTAAATCCATCGTCTTGATGCCATGCTCAAGTTTTGTGGCATATTCAATCAGGGTTTCGGGTTGGTTTTTGTGCAGTTTTTGGAGTTGTAAAAGCACTTCTGCCCACGCGTCTTTTTTCACGTAAGTGGCGCCCCACACCGGCCTGCTATCGGGCAAGGCAACAATGTTCAATGGCCAGCCACCGCTTCCGGTCATTAATTGAAGGGCATTCATATAGACCTGATCTACATCGGGACGTTCTTCACGATCCACTTTTATGTTGATGAAATGTTGGTTCATTACTTCAGCCACATTTTCATCTTCAAAGCATTCATGTTCCATCACGTGGCACCAATGGCAGGTGGAATAGCCAATGCTGATTAGCAAAAGCTTATTTTCTACTTGGGCTTTTTGTAAAATTTCCTTTTTCCAGGCAAACCAGTTTACGGGATTGTGTGCATGCTGCAGCAAGTATGGGCTGGTTTCATGGAGTAATGCATTGGAATGTTTTGGCTTTTTCATGAGTTTTTTACAAAAGCCTAAAAATAGAGAAAGTAAAAGCCAATCTCAAGTTTTTGATTGGCTTTTATGTTGAAACTTTTTTATTTAAAATCAATTCGTTAAGATCAAATTGTTTAAAATTTTTCAATAATACATTCGATAAAACCAATACAAATCAAAATTTAAAAATAATAAATCAATATATTTGAAGGCTTTATAACCAATCAATGTTAAATCAACTTGAGTTTTCGTTGTGGTTAAAAATGGATTTTCTAATTTCTTTAAAGTTGATTTATGAACAGAAAATTACTTTTAATTTTCATTTTTAGCATTATTATTTTACCTGATTGTGTAATGGCTCAACCCATTACGCAGTTCCAGCAATTTAATGGGCGATATGATTATACGGCTATTGGCAATACACTAAATTTAAATGAAAACAATGATCTTAGTGCTCCCTGTGCGATTTTGCCCCAATCATCAGCTACATTGAATTTAAGTCCCGGTCAAGTTGTTACTGCGGCATATTTATTTTGGGCAGGTTCTTCGCCCAATGGAGATTTTCAAATTGAACTTAACGGAGTACCTATAACGGCAACAACCACTTTTAACACGCTCTTTTTTGACCCCACATTACCATATTTTGGGGCATTTGCAGATGTTACTTCTCAGGTTCAGGCTACCGGAAATGGGGTTTATACATTTTCTGACATGGATATTGCGGCTGATATTGGACCGTATTGCCTTAATGGAACAAATTTTGGGGGATGGGCAATTATAATTATTTATGAAGATATGACACTTCCTTTTAATCAGGTGAGTGTTTATACCGGTTTTGAGTCAGTTTTTCAACAAAATAGCATCCTACAAATTCAACTTCAAAACTTAAACGTGGTTTCCACTGCAGGTGCAAAAATAGGCTTTTTAGCTTGGGAAGGTGATGAGCAGGGAATGGTAAATGAATCGCTGAGTGTGAATGGTATAATTATTAGCGACCCTCCGTTAAATCCTGCCAACAATCCATTTAACAGTACAAACGCATTTACAGGCAGTAATACGTTATGGAATATGGACTTGGATTTTTACGACATTCAAAATGAGGTGAATGTAGGTGATACTACCATGGATGTGATGCTTACATCAGGCCAGGATGCGGTTATTGTTCATAACATTGTAGTTGTTTTGGCTAACGAATTGCCGGATGCGACTATTGTAACTGACGACGTCACTCTCGGGTGTGACAGTCGTGATATTGAGGTTGATTATACGGTTTCAAACCTAAACAGTACAGCGTTTTTGCCGGCCAATACGCCTATCGCTTTTTATGCAGACGGTGTTTTAGTGGGCAGTGCTTTTACCGTAGCTGATATTCCTATTGATGGGTCTGAAAGCAATTCCATTATTCTCGCCATTCCGGGCGGCATCCCGGATACATTTACCCTTACTGTAGTGGTCGATGATATTGGTGATGGCACGGGAATTATTCAAGAGCTGGACGAAACCAATAACGATTTCTCTACTCAGGTAACATTGATTTATAACCCGATTGCAGGGCCTGTTTCAACCATAGTAGTATGTGATTTAAATGATGACGGTTTTGCAACTTTCTTTTTGCCCGTAGCAGAAATTGAGCTCTTGGGAGCACAGACAGATATAACAGTTACTTATCACACTTCACTTGCAGACGCTGATTTGGGAGTCAATCAAATTTTAAACCCGCAGGCATACGTTAATGTTAATACTCCTTTTGAAACCATTTATGTACGCCTGGAAAATAATATCCATGGGTGTTACACTACATCCGGTTTCCAGATTGAGGTTAGGCCGGTGAGTTTTATTCCTTTTGATTTAGATGACTTAGAGTATTGTATGGATGGCCCGTCGGATACCGGACATCTTATCGATTTGACTGTTCAGGAAGCCGGTATTTTTGGCGGGAATAACCCGGCAGACTATACAGTGACCTACCATTTAACACAATTGGAAGCAGCCGCCGGGTTAAACCCTTTTGCGGATCCTACAGCTTATCCTAATATTGTTAATCCGCAAATTATTTGGGTAAGACTTGTAAATAATGTAATCAATTGTGTTGAAATTGGAGCTTTTACACTGCAAATTTACCTGAATCCGGTTGTTACCGATCCTGCAAATATGACCCCCTATGAGTTATGTGATGACGAAATTGCAGACGGTTTTACTTCGTTTGATTTGATAAGTAAACTTTTTGAGATTACCGGTGCCGGTGCTTCTGTTTCTACCAGTTTTCACGAAAGCCAATTAGAAGCTGAAAACAATGTTAACCCATTGCCGGTAACGGGATATACAAATATTTCAAACCTTCAGACCATCTATGTCAGGGTTCAGGATACTGGTAATGGCTGTGTTGTTTACACAAATTTTGATTTGATAGTTAATGAAAACCCGGCACTTTTTTTACCCGACCCATTGACCTATTGCGACCCGGACAATGATGGTTTTGGCTCGTTTATACTTACAGATGCAGAAAACCAGATTACCGGAGGAGTAGGAGGGCTGGACATTACTTATCACTTAACCGAAGCTGACGCAAACAATGCAGTAAACCCTCAGCCATCCAACCCGTTCTTTAATAATGTTTCCTATACACAAATAGTATGGGTACGTGTTGAAAATTCGGTAACAGGATGTTTTGAAATTACTCAGTTAACACTTCAAGTTTTGGACACGCCCCAGTTGGTAGTTCCTGCAGATTTGGTTGCCTGCGATTACAATGGCAACGGCACTGCGAC
>ERZ869909.2045-NODE-2045-length-14629-cov-4.945231_pt1 | contig 14629 bp, 14 predicted proteins | sample MGYA00520892_ERZ869909 | MGnify/ENA primary metagenome ERZ869909 (study PRJEB32215, sample SAMEA104723947) | bioreactor metagenome | biome: bioreactor; feature: anaerobic bioreactor; material: water | place: China | collected 2015-03-12 ...
CTCGACGGTGCTGCTGCCGTAAGGGAAGGGGGCGCTGCCCCCCTCTGGGCTGCGCCCATTCACCCCCCGGGATATTTTCGGCACAAAGACGGGCGCGGCCTTTGCGGGTGGCGCCCGTTGCCTTTCAGACCCCGCGGGCCAGCGCGGCGACGCCGGTGCGGGCGATCTCGGCCAGGCCCAGCGGGCGCATCAGATCGGCGAAGGCGTCGATCTTTTCCGGCGCGCCGGTCATCTCGAAAACGAAGCTCTCAAGCGTCGAATCAACGACATTGGCGCGAAAGATCTCGGCCAGGCGCAGCGCCTCGATACGCGCATCGCCCTTGCCGGCGACCTTCAAGAGCGCCAGTTCGCGCGCCACATGCGGGCCCTCGACGGTGAGGTCATGGACCTCGTGCACCGGCACCATGCGGCCCAACTGGCTTTTGATCTGCTCGATCACCTGCGGCGTGCCGGTGGTGACGATGGTGATGCGCGAGCGGTGGCCCTTGTGGTCGGTCTCGGCCACGGTGAGGCTGTCGATATTGTAGCCGCGCCCGGAGAAGAGCCCGATGACTCGCGCCAGCACGCCGGGCTCGTTATCGACGATCACCGCCAGCGTATGAGTTTCGATCACCTCGGCGAAGGGATCGCGCAGGTCATAGGCGGAATGTTTGGACGAGCCTTGCTGGATTTTGAGGGGGGACATGTGTTTGCTCCTTACACCAGCACCGCGCCCGAGGCGCCGATCACGCCCTGGGTCTCGGCCTCGCCCAGCAGCATCTGGTTATGGGCATTGCCCGAGGGGATCATCGGGAAGCAGTTCTCGTGCTTCTCCACCAGGCAATCGAAGATCACCGGCCCGTCATAGGCCAGCATTTCCTTGATTGCCTCGTCCAGATCGTCGGGGTGGTCGCATTTGATGCCCTTGCAACCGAAAGCTTCGGCGAGCTTGACGAAATCGGGCAGGGATTCGGACCAGGAATGGCTGTAGCGCTCGCCATGCAGCAATTCCTGCCACTGGCGCACCATGCCGAGGCGCTCGTTGTTGAGGATGAACTGCTTGACCGGGGCGCGGTATTGCACGGCGGTGCCCATCTCCTGCATGTTCATCAGCCAGGACGCCTCGCCGGCGACATTGATCACCAGCGCTTCCGGATGGGCGATCTGCACCCCGATCGAGGCCGGCAGACCGTAGCCCATGGTGCCCAAGCCACCCGAGGTCATCCAGCGGTTGGGGGCATCGAAGCCCAGGAACTGCGCCGCCCACATCTGGTGCTGGCCCACTTCGGTGGTGACATAACGATCCATGCCGCGGGTCAGAGCCTCAAGGCGTTCCAGCGCGTATTGCGGCTTGATGGTATCCTTCGAGGGTTTGTAGGACAGGCAGTTGACGGCGCGCCATTCGCCGATCTGTGCCCACCATTTCGCCAGCCCCTCGCGGTTGGTCTTGCGCCCGCGCGCCTTCCAGATCTTCAGCAGATCCTCCAGCACATGGCCGACATCGCCGACGATGGGGATATCGACGCGAATCACCTTGTTGATCGAGGAGGGGTCGATATCGATATGGGCCTTGCGCGAGTTGGGGCTGAAAGCGTTCAGCCGCCCGGTGATGCGGTCATCGAAACGCGCGCCGATATTGATCATCAGATCGCAGTCATGCATCGTCAGATTGGCTTCATAGGTGCCATGCATGCCCAGCATGCCGATCCAGTGCTTGCCCGAAGCCGGATAGGCGCCCAGCCCCATCAGCGTCGAGGTGACGGGAAAGCCGGTGGCCTCGGCCAGCTCGGTGAGCAGCTGGCTGGCGCCGGGGCCGGAGTTGATCACCCCGCCGCCGGTGTAGAGCACCGGGCGTTCGGCCTGTTCGATCAACTCCACCAGCGCGGTGATGGCCTCGATATCGCCCTTCACGCGCGGCTGGTAATGTTCGGTGCGCGTCTTTTGCGGCGGCACATAGGTGCCGGTGGCGAATTGCACATCCTTGGGAATATCCACCAGCACCGGGCCGGGCCGGCCGCTGCGCGCGACATGGAAGGCCTGATGAATGGTCTCGGCCAGGCGGTCGGTTTCCTTGACCAGCCAGTTATGCTTGGTGCAGGGCCGGGTGATGCCCACGGTATCGGCCTCCTGGAAGGCGTCATTGCCGATCATGAAGGTCGGCACCTGGCCCGAGAGCACCACCAGCGGGATGGAATCCATCAGCGCATCGGTGATGCCGGTCACCGCATTGGTGGCGCCGGGGCCGGAGGTCACCAGCACCACGCCGGGCTTGCCGGTGGAGCGGGCATAACCCTCGGCCATATGGGTGGCGCCCTGTTCGTGGCGCACCAGCACATGGCGGATCTGGTTTTGCTGGAAAAGCTCGTCATAGATCGGCAGGACCGCTCCGCCGGGATAGCCGAACACCACATCGACCCCCTGATCCTTGAGCGCCTCGATCACCATCTTCGCGCCGGTCATCTGCTGGGACATGTTCTTCTCCAACTTTCTGCTCCTGCCAGCCTTTGCTGTATTCCGCCCCTTCGGGCAACAAAAAACCCCCGGCGAGGGGGGCATCAGGGGATCGTTCGGGTGCTGGACTATGCCAACCCGTGCCCGATCCCCGCTCGAATAAGTACGATCTGCATCGTGGAAACCTTTCAGTTGCGCAGACCATAGGCCGGGCGCGGGTGAGCGTCAACGGGGCGCGGACGGATTTTGCCGCAGAGCGGCAAAAAACTTTGCATTAGTTGCGCCGGTGGGTGCTGCGGCGCAGGAATGCGAAATCGCAGCGGGTCGGCGACAAGGGGTGTCAGCTCTTGGGGCGCGGCGCCGGGGTGGCGGCGGGCAATGAGATTGCCGCCACCTGTTCGGTGATCGGGCGCACCGCCAGCGGATGCATCGTGCCGTCATAGGCATCGGGATCGCCGAGATCGTGCCATTGCCCGTCGCGGTAAACCTCGAGCGCACCGAACTGCGCCTTGTAGGCCATCTTGGCGCTGCCGGGCACCCAATAGCCCAGATAGACATAGGGCAACCCCACTTGCCGCGCCAGTTCGATATGATCGAGGATCATGTAGGTGCCCAGGCTGTCAGCGGCGCGGCTTGGCTCGTAGAAGGAATAGACCAGGCTCAACCCGTCATCGAGCACATCGGTCAGACAGACGGCAACCAGCTTGCGGGCCGGATGGCGGCTGCCGGGCGGGGCATCGGCCTCGGGGGCGCGGGCCTCGGTATATTCGATCACCCGCGAGCGCACCGGCGTTTCCTCGATCATCGCGGCGAATTCGAAGATGTCCATATCGGCCATGCCGCCATCGGCATGGCGCTTGTCCAGATAGCGGCGGAACAGTTCGAACTGTTCCTCTGTCGCCCAGGGGCTGGTGGCTTCGCGGTGCAGCCCGGCATTGCGGCGCATCACCCGGCGCTGGCTGCGCCCGGGCTGGTGGTCGGCGACCCGGATACGCGCCGACAGACAGGCCGCGCAATCGGAACAGGCCGGGCGGTACAGCACGTTCTGCGAGCGCCGGAAACCCTGTTTGGACAGCGTATCATTGAGCGCCTTGGCGCCATCGCCGGTCAGCGCGGTGAACAACTTGCGCTCGTGCTGCCCCGGCAGATAGGGGCAGGGCTGTGGCGCCGTCACATAGAATTGCGGCGCGATCGGGAGCGAATGACGCATGATCCAGTGTGGCTCCCTGAAAGCCGGAACGGGGCGGTTGGCGGTTCTGACAATGCCACCGCCCGGCACCGGCACTCCGGCGCCCTGTCATCGCGGTGGCAGGCACAATCCGCGCCAAGGTAACAAGGCTTCCGGCTTCCGCCAAGCCCCTCTTTTGCGGCGCCGCAAAGCGGCGTTTTTCACGGTTTTGGCAGGGCTCAGTGATCGAGATAGCGGTTGATCATCGCGGTGCGCAGGATCACGTCATTGAGCCCCTGCCGGTAGGGCGTCGTCAGCATCAGCCCGACCGAGATGACCTGCCCGATCACCGTGGTCATCGAGGCCGAGAAGATGATCGCATGCCACAGGCAGGTATTGGAATCCGGCTTGCCGCCATCAAGCTGGCGCAGACGGATGGCAAAGAGCAGCATGCCGACCGTGGCGCCGTAGTTGCTCAGCATCACCCAGCGATAGACGATGGAAACCACCAGATAGAGCAGCGGCAGAAAGAAAAGCCCGGTGAAGGCGCTCAGCACTATCGCCACCACCAGCAGCACCAGCGTCACCAGAAGGTCGATCACCCAGGCCAGAAAGCGCTTGAGCAGCAGGTCGGAATAGAACTCGGGCTCCAGCGCGGGGTCAGGCAGTCGCATCGCGCTGTGCCTCGGTGCCGGTAGTGAAGCGAGCGATGCGCGCGCCGCAGGCGGCCAGCAGGGCGCGCGGCTCAGTGGCGAAGACATGGCGCGGCGTGCCGGCGGCGGCGAAGACCTGCGCGAAATCCAGCAGCCGCGCATCGGCAAAGATCACCGGCGGGGTCAGATGGCCGAGCGGCGCCACCCCGCCGATGGCAAAGCCCGTCTCCGCGCGCACCGTGGCGGCATCGGCCCGGCCCAGCTTCTCGCCGGCCACGGCCTCGGTGCGGGTGGCGTCGATCTGGTTTCCGCCCGCGGTCAGGAACAGGTAGATCTTGCCGCTTTCACCCTGAAAGATCAGCGATTTGACGATCTGATCGAGCGCGCAGCCGCAGGCCGCTGCGGCTTCCTCGGCGGTGCGGCTGGGGCCGGGCTCGATGATCTCGCTGTCCAGCCCGGCGGCTTCCAGCGCCGCGGCGACGCGCGCCATGCTCTTGCTCATCTGTTGCCCTCCGCGCGGCTCACCGTCCCCAAGGCGCTATTTGCGGAACTTGTCGAGGCTGACCACCTCGCCGGCCTTGGGCGGCTCGGCCGGGGTCTCGGCCTCTTCCATCGGGGCTTCGTCGTCATCCTCATCGTCATCGTCGATATGGGTTTCGAACTTCAGCCCGAACTCGACCGAGGGATCGACGAAAGTGGTGATGGCGTCAAAGGGGATATAAAGCGGCTCGGGCTGGTTGCCGAAGTTCAGCGTGATCGCAAACCCGCCGTCATCGACCGCCAGATTATCGAACCAATGCTGGATGACGATGGTGATTTCCTCGGGGTAGCGCTCGCGCAGCCAGGAGGCCATTTCGACGCCGGGATGGCGGGTATCGAGGGTGATGAAGAAATGATGCGCGCCGGGCAGGCCGGTTGCCGCGATTCGGTTCATCACCTCGCGGATCAGGCCGCGCATGGCCTGGTGCATCAGATTTCCGTAGTCAATTCCGCGATCCATCGCCCGTATCCCTGTTTCTTGCCGCCAGCATAGGCTTTTCAGCGCGGTTGAAAAGGGAAGAGCGCCCCGGATACGGGAAAAATTCAACCCTCGGGGGAGAGAGGCGCGGGCAGGGTGGCGACCGGCGCCACCAGTTCGCGCAGGAGCTTGCGATGGATGGCGCGGGCGAAATCCTGGTGGTTCTGGGCGGTCTCGACAAAGCCGCCAGGGGTGATGACCCAATTGCGATAGAAATTGGTGATCGGCGTGCCGGCACCCAGGCCCTCGATGGCCAGCCCGTTGATGGTGATGCCGGCGCGGTAGGCTGCGCGCCGCGCCGCGCCGACGGTGAAGCCCTCGTTCTCGTCGCCATCGCCGGAAACATCGATCACCCAATGCGCGCAGTCGCGCATTTGCGAAAACTGCGCCGCCGAGAAGCTGATCGCCTGGCCCACGGCGGTATTGCCACCGGTATAGGCGCGCGGCATCGCCGCCACCCGTGCCGCCAGCCGCTGGATCTGGGCAGGTTCTTCCATGCGCTGCCAGGGGATCGACAACTCCTGCTGCCCGGCGCCCGACCATTGCACCACCGACAGCGCCACCCGGCCCCGCAGCAATGCCTCGGTCACCTCCGCATTACGCAATGCGGCCGCCAGCCCTTCGACCTGAAGCCGGTATTCGTGATAATCGACCGAGCCCGAGACATCCATCGCCAGCACCAGCGCGATATCGCAGCCCCGCGCCATGGGGGGCGGCAGAAGCAGCGCCAGCGATAGCACAATGACCCGCAACATGGATCGAGTGTGCCAAGACAAGGCGATTGTGGCAATGATTTCGGGAAAGGTGCAGGCTTCTGTTGCCAGGTGCCTGCGAACCCCGCCTTACGCGGCTAAGCGCAAGGGCTTAAGGTTCGGTTTGGTTACCGCTTACGCAGCAACTGCCACCGGAGCACGGTTGTCATTGGCAACTGTACTTTGCGCACCGATAACGGTGGTAGCTCACCGGGACAAAGCAAACCCCTTTAGACGTTCGTCGATCCTGTTTCGGCCCCCTCTGCCGCCAATGCGGGCTTTTGGTGGAGCCGCCGGGTACCGCCCCCGGGTCCGATCCGCTTATTACGAGCGCGTTTATGTCCATAGTTCCCGCAAGCGGGAACAGGGCCAATATAGAGGGCGGCGATGGCGGCCTCAACCCCGCCCGGCGCCGGGCCACGAAGAATCGCGCCAGAAAATCCGTTTGGAAAATTTGCGGCCTGCTCTACGCTCGCCGGCGGCGCGGCGAATGGTTCGCCGGCGCGTCATTCGGGGGCACTTCCATGCGTGTAGCGACCTGCCTGAGTTCTTCGTTGCTTTGCCTTCCCTTCCTCGTTCTGACCACGGCGCCGGCTGCGGCGCAATCGCCCTGCGGCAGCTATCCGCAAGGCGCCGCGAATTACGACTGCACCTGCACCGGCAGCGAGTCCGGCTCGGTCTGGGGCACCGATATCTATACATCCGACAGCAATATCTGCGTTGCCGCCCGCCATGCCGGGGTGATCGGCGCCGGCGGCGGCGTGGTGCATGTTCTGGGCATGGGCGGGCTGCCAGGCTATCGCGGTTCGGCGCAAAACGGTGTCAACAGTTCCAACTGGGGTGGCTACCACAGCAGCTATACGTTCGATCTGAACCGCTGAGCGCGGCGGTTTGCCCAGTGATCAGCCCCCGGTTGGGGGCTGGCCCAGCCGCTGCACCAGGGGCGGGCGCAGATCGCGCAGGCGCGGCGGGCGCTCGGGCTCTGGTTCGGGCTCCGGGGTATCGCCGGCAAGCCGCTGATGCTCGAAAGCGGTAAGCTCGCTCAGCGCGGCGGCGGCATCCTCGGGGCGACCGGCGGCGATGGCATTGGCCAGCCGCACATGAAACGACAGGAAGCGCGCGCGCTCACGGGTGCTGTAGCCCTCGGTGGGTGCCGCGCCGAATTCGGCGCCGATCACCGCCTTGCCCAACAGCGTCAGAAGCGGATTGGCGCTGGCCTCGATGATCAGTTGATAGAGCCGTTGGCGCGAGGTGTGGAAAGCTTCGTCGGGCAGTTTGAAATCGGCCTGAAGGTCGATCTCGGCGCGCAGAGGGTCGATCAGCGCCGCGCCCTGGGCGGCCAGCTGCGCGCAGGCCGCCAGCAGCGCCAGCCGTGCCTCCAGCCGCATCGCCTGCTGCCCGGCACCGGCACTGGCCAAGGTCAGCAGCGCACCGATCTGCGGCGCCAGGGCCGGCGCCTCGGGGCGGGTGACGAAAGCCCCGCCGCCGGCACCACGCCGCGAGCGGATCAACCCCAGCGCCACCAGCCGCCCCAACGCCTCGCGCAGGGTGGGGCGCGAGACACCGAAATGCGCGCAAAGATCGGCCTCCGAGGGCAGGCGGTCACCGGGTTGGTAATGCCCGCTGAGAATGTTCTGCTGCAAGATATCGGCGATCCGGGCGGCGCGGTCGGGCGCCCGGTCAGGAGCGGTTTCACGGCGACGCGCGCCATGCGGGCTGGCATCAAGGGTCATGGGTTGCTCGAAACGAAATGGCTTGAAATGTCAGTCATTAAACTGCCCGCCGGCCCGCGCGCTGTCAATGCGCCCTGTTACCCACGGAATGCCCGGCGTATCGTCGCGCCAACAGGGGAGATTCGGATGCAACTTGATATCGATTTCGTGCGCGCGCAGTTTCCGGCCTTTGCCGAACCCTCGCTCGCGGGGCAGGCGTTTTTCGAGAATGCCGGCGGCAGCTATACCTGCCAGCCGGTGATCGACCGGCTGACGCGCTATTACCGCCAGCGCAAGGTGCAGCCCTATGCCCCCTATGAGGCCAGCCGCCTGGCCGGCGCCGAAATGGACGAGGCCCGCGCAAGGCTGGCCGCCATGATGGGCGTGGAAACCGACGAGCTGAGCTTCGGGCCTTCGACCAGCGCCAATACCTATGTGCTGGCCCAGGCCTTCCGCCAGCATCTGAAACCCGGCGATGCGATCATTGTCACCGATCAGGACCATGAGGCCAATACCGGGCCCTGGCGGCGGCTCGCCGAGAGCGGCATTCAGATCCGCGAATGGAAGATCGACCCGGCCACCGGCCATCTGCCGCTGGAGCGGCTGCGTGCGCTGCTGGACGGGGCGGTGAAGCTGGTCTGCTTTCCGCATTGCTCGAATGTCGTGGCCGAGGTGAATCCGGTGGCCGAGATCGCCGCCATGGCGCATGCGGCGGGCGCGGTGGTCTGTGTCGATGGCGTCAGCTATGCGCCCCATGGCCTGCCCGATGTCGGCGCGCTGGGGGCCGATATCTACCTGTTCTCCGCCTACAAGACCTATGGCCCGCATCAGGGGCTGATGGTGATGCGCCGGGAACTGGGCCTGCGTCTGCCCAATCAGGGGCATTATTTCAACGCCGATGTGCTCTACAAGCGCTTCACCCCCGCCGGGCCGGACCATGCGCAGGTGGCGGCCTGCGCCGGCATGGCCGATTACATCGATGCGCTGGCCGCCCATCACGGCGGCGCCGGGCTTGATGCCAGGGGCCGTGCGGCGCTGGTGCATGACCTGATGCGCGGCCATGAAACGCGGCTTCTGCAACCGCTGCTCGATCATCTGGCCAAGCGCAACGAATTGCGCGTGCTCGGCCCGCGTCAGGCCACCAGCCGCGCCCCCACCGTCGCCATCCAGGCCGAGGCGCGCGGCGAGGATCTGGCCCGCGCGCTGGCCGCGCATGGCATCATGGCCGGCGGCGGCAGTTTCTATGCCGACCGGGCACTGACCGCGCAGGGCGCCGACCCTGAGCATGGCGTATTGCGGCTGAGCTTCGTGCATTACACCCACCCGGGCGAGCTTGACCAATTGCTGGGCGCGCTAGATCGGGTGCTGTAACGCCCGAGGGCGCAGCAGCGAGAGTTTCCATGGCGCCCCTGATCTTGTGGTTTCGCCGCGACCTGCGGCTTGACGACAACCCGATGCTGGCGGCGGCGGCGCAAAGCGGCCGGCCGCTGGTGGCCGTCTTCATCGCCGACGAAACCGTCACCGGCATTGGTGCCGCGCCGCGCTGGCGCTGGGGCGAGGGCCTGGCGGTGTTTGCCGAGGCGCTGAAGCGGCGCGGCCTGCCGCTGATCCTGCGCCGGGGCGATGCCGCCAAGGTGCTGCGCAAGCTGATCACCGAGACCGGCGCGCAGGGGGTGTGGTGGAGCCGGCTCTATGACGGGCAATCGCGCGCCCGCGACAGCGCCATCAAGGCCGATCTGCGCGCGTGTGGGCTGGAGGCACGCAGCTTTCCCGGCCATCTTCTGGTGGAGCCCTGGCAGGTGATGACCGGCCAGGGCACGCCGTTCAAGGTCTATACCCCGTTCTGGAAAGCCCTGAACGCGCTTGATATTCCCGCCCCCTGCACCGCGCCCGCCCGGCTTCGGGCGGCGCCCGCGCAGCCCGCCAGCGAGCGGCTGGACGACTGGCATCTGGGCGCGGCGATGAACCGGGGGGCGGTGGTGGTGGCGCCGCACGCCCGTATCGGCGAGGCAGCGGCCGAAGCGCGGCTGGAGCATTTTCTGGCCGGCCCGGTCGAGGATTACCGCCATGCCCGCGACCTGCCGGGGCGGGGCACCACCTCGGGCCTGTCGGAGAACCTGACCTATGGCGAGATCGGCCCGCGCCGCATCTGGGCCGCCGCGCAGACACTCCTCGCCGCCAGCCCCGGCCACCGCGGCGCCGAGCATTTCTGCAAGGAGCTGGTCTGGCGCGAATTCGCCTGGCATCTGATGTATCACAGCCCCGATCTGGCGCGGCAGAACTGGCGCCCGGAATGGGATACCTTCCCCTGGCGGGGCGCCAGCGCGGCGGCTGAGCGCTGGCGGCGCGGGCTGACCGGCGAGCCCTTCGTCGATGCCGGGCTGCGCGAGATGTATGTCACCGGCACGATGCACAACCGCGCCCGCATGATCGTCGCAAGCTATTTGACCAAGCATCTGATGACGCACTGGAAAGTCGGCCTGGACTGGTTCGCCGACTGCCTGATCGACTGGGACCCGGCGGCCAATGCCATGGGCTGGCAATGGGTGGCAGGCTCCGGCCCCGATGCCGCACCGTATTTCCGCATCTTCAACCCCGCCACCCAGGCCGAGAAATTCGACGAGGATGCCCGCTACCGCCGCGCCTTCATCGCCGAAATCTCGCGCGATCCGCCGGCCAGCGCGCGTGCCTATTTCGAGGCCGTGCCCCGTCAATGGGGCCTCGATCCAGCCGCGCCCTATCCCGGGCCGCTGGTCGATCTGGCCGAGGGGCGCGAGCGGGCATTGGCCGCCTATGCGCAACGCTCGAAGACATAAGCATTTTTTCGTTGCCGCAGGCATCCGGCTTGCTTAGTCTTGCGTAATAGCCAAGAAACCATCTCCGGAGGAACGATGCGTATCTTGACAAGCACCGAGGGCCAGTCGGACCTGCCGCGCTATTTCGCCCAGGCCTTCGCGCAGGTGAGCAAGCTGAACTTCGGCCAGATGGAATTCGTGCTGCCCGATGGCCGCCGGTTCCGCGCCACCGGACGGCAACCCGGCCCGCTGGCCGTGCTGGAAATCCACAACCCCGATGTCTTCGCCCGGCTGATCCGCGAGGGCGATCTGGGCTTTTCGGATGCCTATCTGGAAGGCTGGTGGAGCACGCCCGACCTGCAGACCTTCATGGATGTCGTCAGCCAGGACAACCCCGAGGTCTATGAAGGCTTCGGCGGGCTGGCGCTGGTGCGGCTCTTTGAGCGGCTGCGGCACTGGCTGCGCGGCAATTCCCGGCGGCAGGCGCGGCGCAACATCGCCTATCACTACGATCTGGGCAATGATTTCTACCGGCTCTGGCTCGATGACAGCATGACCTATTCCTCTGCGCTGTTTCGCACCGGGCAGGAAAGCCTTGAGCGCGCGCAGGAGCAGAAATACGAGGCGCTGGTGGATTCGCTGGGCGTCAAGCCGGGCGATCATGTGCTGGAGATCGGCTGCGGTTGGGGCGGTTTTGCCGAATACGCCGCCGCCAAACGCGGGCTGAAGGTGACGGCGCTGACCATCAGCAAGGCCCAGCATGATTATGCCACCGAGCGCATGCGGCGCGCGGGCCTTGCCGATCGGGTCAGCATCCGGCTGCAGGATTACCGCGATGAGCGCGGGCTCTATGACGGCGTGGCCTCGATCGAGATGTTCGAGGCGGTGGGTGAAAAATACTGGCCACAGTATTTCGAAACCGTGCGCGAGCGGCTCAAACCCGGCGCGCAGGCCACCATTCAGGTCATCACCGTGCCCGATGAACGGTTCAAGACCTACCGAAAGAATGTTGATTTCATTCAGAAATACATCTTTCCGGGCGGCATGTTGATCTCGCCGGGGCGGTTTCGTCAGGAGGCCGGGCGCGTCGGGCTGGCGATGCTGGGCTCCATCGAATTCGGCGAGAGCTACAGCCAGACGCTGCGCCGCTGGCACGAGAACTTTCTGCAGCAGTGGGAGCGCATTCAGGCGCTTGGCTATGACGCGCGGTTCCGGCGCATGTGGGAATTCTACCTCACCTCTTGCACCGCGGTGTTCCGGACGGGTATCTGTGACGTGACGCAGATAACCCTGCGCCGCCCGGCCTGAGCCCGCCCCATTCCGGCGCCGGCCTGAACGGGCGGCCCCGGACCGGAGGCTTCATGTTTACCCTGCTTCGACCCCTCGCTGCCCTGGGGATGGCGGTGCTTGGCTATCTGGCGGCCACAGCCTACCGGCTCATTGATGATCGCATTGCCGATGCCGCCCCGTTCGAGTTCTGGCTGGCGATCATCGCCGCCGTCGTTGGCTGGTGGTTTCTGGGCGGACGGATCGGCCGGGTCTGGTGGTATTCGATCTATGTGGCGTTGCAGGCAGTGGTGCTGGCAGCGGTGGCGGCGAGTGCCTTGTTCGGCGTGCAGCGGGTTTTCGTTCTGGGCTATGCGCGGCGTTTCCGCGAGCCGATGGAGGCGCTCGAAGGTTATTTCGACATTGTCGGAACTTACCTGCTGCAAACGCTGGAGCGCGATTTTCTGATGCTGATGGGCGCAGGGGCGGTGGTACTGGGCCTTGCGCTGCATATCCTTCACCGGCTGATGGAAGCCCGCCGGCTGCATCGCTGATCCACACCAAGGCCCCCCGATGACCCCGCTTTTCCTTTACGGCACGCTGCGCCATGCCCCGCTTCTGGCGGCGGTCTCGGGCAGCGAGAGCCTTGCCACCGAACCTGCCAGGCTGGCGGATCATCGCATCGCCCATGCCGTGGCGCGCGACGGCATGGCGCAGAACTTTCCGCTGTTCACGCCGTCACCGGGGCATGAGGCACGCGGCCTGCTGATCCGGCCCGAAGGCCGGGCGCGGGAACGCCTTGACGCCTATGAGCGTGCCTTCGGCTATGATGTCAGCAAGGTCAGCGTCGAAACCGCGCAAGGCATGGTGGAGGCCGCGATCTATCTGCCGCAGACCGATCTGTGGCAGCCGGGGACGGATTGGTCGCTGAGCGATTGGCAGCTTGCGCACGGGGATCTGACGGTCGCGGTGGCCCATGAGGTGATGGCGCTGCTGGAGGCCGGCCATGACGCGCATATCCTTGAGCGATATCCGACACTTGAGCAACGTGTCGCCAGCCGGATGCGGGCACTGGCCGCACCCGCCCCGGCGCAGTTGCGGCGCAATGGAAGCGCGGATGATGTGCTGATCGAGGCCCGCGCGCATCCCTATAGCCGCTTCTTCGGCGTCGAGGAGGCGCAGCTGCGCTTTCGCCGTTTCGATGGCAGCTTCGGCCCCTCGGTGCGGCGCGCCGGTTTCGTGATGGCCGATGCGGTGACGGTGCTGCCCTATGACCCCAAGCGCGACCGGGTGATGGTGGTCGAGCAGTTTCGCTTCGGGCCGATGCTGCGCGGTGAGGCCAACCCCTGGTCGCTGGAGCCGATCGCCGGACGCATCGACCCCGGCGAGAGCCCCGAGGAAGCCGCCCGGCGCGAGGCCGCCGAGGAGGCCGCACTGCGCCTTGGCGCGCTGGAAGAAGTGGGGCGCTATTATCCCAGCCCCGGTGCGGTCAGCGAATTTCTGGTGTCATATCTGGGGCTTGCCGATCTGCCCGACAGCGCCGAGGGCGTCAACGGGCTGGAATCCGAGGCCGAGAACATCCGCGCCCATGTCATCGGTTTTGAAAGGCTCATGGCGCTGGTGGAAAGCGGCGAGGTGGCCAATGGGCCGCTTCTGCTGAGCGCGCATTGGCTGGCGCGCCACCGCGAGCGGCTGCGCGGCTAGCCCTGTTCCCAGCGCCGCGCCACCGCCATCGCCGCCAGCGCCACCGCAGCACAGAACAGCGCGCCCAGCACCAGCGGGCGCGGCGTGCCGTCGAACGCCGCGGCAATCGGCGTGGCGATCACCGCCGCCGCCATGGTCGAAACCCCGCCCACCACCGAGGCCGCCATGCCGGCGATATGGCCCAAAGGCTCCAGCGCCAGCGCGTTGAGATTGCCAAAGAGCAGCCCGATCGAGAAGAAATGCAGCGTCATGAACGTGATGAAGGCGGCAAAAGCCAGCGAGGGTGAGAGCGGCAGCTGCAAGAGCAGCAGCATGCAGAGCGACACCCCGATCTGACCAAAAAGCGCGATCACGATCAGCCGCCGCATGCCCAGCCGCACCACCACCCGCGCATTGAGCAGGCTCGCCGGCGCCGACAGCAGCGCCACCAGCGCGAACCAGAGCGGGAATTCGTCGGCCCGCGCGAAGCTTTGATCGAAGATCAGCGCCACGCTGGAAAGCCAGACGAACATCGCGGCAAAACAGAAGGACAGCGCCACCAGATAGAGCATGACGCGCTTGTTGCGCGCGATCTCGAGGAGCGCCGCCCAGAGCCGGGCCGGGGCCAGCGGGCGGCGGGCCTCGAGCGCCAGGGTCTCGGGCTGGCGCAAAAGCAGCCAGGTGCCCGAGATCAGGCCGAACAGCAGAAAGCTCCAGAAGATCGCCCGCCAGCCGAACAGCCCGCCGATCTGCGCCCCCAGAAGCGGCGCCACCGCCGGCACCAGCACGAAGATGGTCATGGCAAAGGACATCACCCGCGCCATCTGCCGCCCGGCGTATAGATCGCGCACCATGGCCTGGCTGGCGACGCGCGGCCCGGCGGTGCCCAGGCCCTGCAGGAAGCGCGCGATGAGCAGCATCTCGAGGCTGGCGGAAAGCGCCGCCATCACCGCCGCCGCCATATAGAGCGCGATGCCGCCCAGGATCACCGGCTTGCGCCCCAGATGATCGGAGATCGGCCCGGCCAGGAACGTGCCCAGCCCCAGCCCGAAGACAAAGACCGTGATCACCAGCTGCGCCCGCGTCGGATCGGGCGGCGACAGTTCGGCGCCCATGACCCCCAGCAGCGGCAACATGGCGTCGATGGAGAAC
>ERZ869909.2046-NODE-2046-length-14609-cov-4.323424_pt1 | contig 14609 bp, 13 predicted proteins | sample MGYA00520892_ERZ869909 | MGnify/ENA primary metagenome ERZ869909 (study PRJEB32215, sample SAMEA104723947) | bioreactor metagenome | biome: bioreactor; feature: anaerobic bioreactor; material: water | place: China | collected 2015-03-12 ...
GAACGTGCCCTGATCAAGGCCCTGCGCAGCCGCGTGGCCGAGATCGCCGAGGCGCTGCAACTGAGCCCGGAAGTGCTGATGCGCCGCCGCTGGCTGGAGGCCCTGGCCCGGCATCCGGAGCAACTGCCGGAACCGCTACTCGGTTGGCGCCATGAGGTGGTCACCCGCCCCCTGCTGGAGATGCTGCCATGACGGCGCAACATCTGTTCTGTTCGATCTATCACAGCGCACGCCACGAGGGCATGTACCTGTACGTGAACAAGGAACGTGGTCTGGACGCGGTGCCGGAGGCTCTGCGCGAGCGCTTTGGCACGCCGCGTCATGTCGTGGACATGCTGATGAAGCCCGGGCGGCCGCTGGCGCGCGTGGACGCCGAAAAAGTCCGCGAAGCGCTGCTGTCCCAGGGCTGGTTCCTGCAAATGCCGCCGCCACCGGATGACGACCTCTACCTGGCGCCGGGCCGCCGGCCCCCAGCTGATGCGTGAGCGCTTCTGGGAGCGCTTCCCGCTGGAAGCGCTGACCGCAGAAGAGTGGGAGGCCCTGTGCGACGGCTGCGGGCGGTGTTGCCAGGTGCGTCTGGAAGACGAGGACAGCGGCGAGGTGTATGTCACCCGGCTGGCCTGCCGTTTGCTGGACACCGCCACCTGCCGTTGTACGGATTACCCCAATCGTCTGGCCCAGGTGCCGGGCTGTGTTCAGGTGACCCCGGAAGTAGCAGGCTGGGACTGGCTGCCGCGCAGCTGCGCTTACCGGCGTCTGGCCCGGGGCGAAGGGCTGGCGTCCTGGCACCCATTGCTCAGCGGTGACCCGCACAGCGTCGAGCAGGCGGGTATCGCCATGCGCGGGCAACTGGTCAGCGAGACCGGGGTGGCCGAAGAAGACTACGAGGACTATATCCTCGAGGATCAGATCCTTGAGGATCAGGTCGTGCGCTGGCGCGATTGATTCCGCCTGCGTGTCGGCAATCTGCTATCATGCGGGCCCTGATGCCGGTGACTTACAGGAGACAAGTGCGTGTCCGGAGACAGTTACATGATGGCCTGGCTGGCTTACCTGGGTGCTGCGGCAGTGGTCGTGGCCGTGATCTGGTGGCTGACGGTACGCTGGGCGGCATGGCTGAAGATGCCCCTGCGTGCGTTGTCGATCGCGATTCTCTTTATGCCGTGGCTGGTTTCCGAAGACACTGAAGCGCTGGCACCGGCATGGATCATCACCCTGTTCGAGGCCCTGATTCAGGCTGACGGGCAGGCCATGCGTGCCGGGGCGCCGTTGCTGGCGGCCTGTGTGCTGGCCCTGATGCTCGGTGGTCTGGTCCTGTTCTTGCGGCGGCGCCTGTGAAAAAGAGCGGGGACTGCATCTTCTGTGAGATTGCGGCGGGGACGCTCCCCGCCAGCGTGATCTATGAGGATGAGCAGGCCATGGTCATCCTCGACCTGTTCCCGGTGCGCGAGGGGCATGCGCTCGTGATTCCACGCCAGCATGCACCGTTGGTCGAGCAGCTTGAACCCGAACTCATCAACCACATGATGGATCTGGCGCGCCGTACCATTGCGGCCCAGAAGGCGGCCGGGCTGGCGGTCAAGGGGCACAATCTGGTGATCAACGATGGCAAGGCCGCCAACCAGCATGTTCCCCATGTCCACCTGCATGTGATCCCCCGCCGGGGCGGCGATACGCTGGCCATGATGCTGGGCTGGGCCACCCGCATGATGAATATCTTTGGTCTGGCGGCCCGCCGTGACCGCCTTGATCGCCTCGCCGGACTGCTGCGCGAGCGCTTCGAACCTCCCTCGCTTTAACCTCAGGTCAGTACGAAGTAATCCACGACGATGGCTGCCACGGCCACCACCGCCACCATGCTCGCCAGTAACAGCAGCAGACGCCATACCGGTCGATAAGATGAAGGCGCCGCCTCATAGTCGCGGCCGTGGATGCGTTCATGCTGGGTACGGGGGCGCGGGGGAGGGGTCTGTTCGGTCATGGCTGACAGGGTCTCCGAATCATTTGAAACAGGATGACGTTCCGGGCGCCAAGGGTACATGAACGGGGCAAAAAAAACGCCCCTTTCGGGGCGTTTTCATGCTGGCTCCAGCGGGGATCAGCCTCGGCCGACCTTCTGGAACAGCCACTCGTGCAGTCCGTCGAACCAGAGCGGCAGGAAGGTCACGGTAATCAGCGCCGTGAGCATCACCGCAATGGGCAACAGGAACTTCTCGTAGCGATCCCAGAAGGGCCCGGTGGTGAGCTTGGCTTTCTCCACCTCGTCGTCGCCCACCACCTGTCGTGTCAACAGGTGGTTCAAGGCAACAGGCGGTGTCAGGTACCCCAGCTCGAAGGCCACCAGCGTCATCATCCAGAAGTGCAGCGGGTCAATGCCGGCGGCAAAGGCCACCTGGGCAATGGTCGCATTCACCAGAATCACGGCGCCGTAGGGGTCCATGATCATACCGATGCCCACCAGCACCAGCATCAGCAGGGCGGCGGCCACCCAGACCGAAGCGAAGTCGGTCGGCATGGCTTCCATCAGGCCGGTACGCTCGATGATCCCGCCCACGCTCACAGACAGCGCCATCAGCATCAGCAGGGCACCGATGTGGCCGGTGGTTTCGTTGGTGGCACGGCGCAGGGCCGGTTCAAAGCCGGTCGGGCGTGGATCGCCGCCAGCGGTATCTTCCACTTCCAGGCCCAACTGCTCAGGCGTCTTCTTCGAGAAGACGTACTCGTAGATCAGGATCGACAGCAGCACCACCGGCAGGATGATCGGTGCCGAGAACTCATCCAGGCGACGGTCCAGAACATGGTTGAAGAACAGGATGACGGCAGCCATCAGTACCACGTAGGGGATCAGCGGACGCAGACGGCGGATACTCTCCGGCAGGGCTTCACGGAACGGCGCGATACGGGCCGGTTCCTTGCGGGCGAACTGCGAGTAGATGAAGAACAGGAATGCAGTCAGGAAGAAGATCTTCAGGCCCGAGCCGAACAGTTCGGCGGTGGTCACCTGGTTGTTCAGCGCCGCGATGATGACCACCAGCAGACATGGACGCAGCACCACACCCATGGAGCCGGACATGGCGGTGGTCGCCAGAGCCATCTGCGGGCGTGCCCCGGCACGCATCAGTTCGCTGTAGATCACCGCACCGGCCGCGATCACGAAGATCCCGGAGGCCCCGGTGTAGGCGGTCGGTACAGCGGTCACCAGCAGGACCACGAAGCACAGCAGTTCCGGCGACATCTTCCACGGCCGCAACACGTTGAACACCAGCTGCGCCATGCGTGTCTGCTTGAGCATCATCCCGATCCAGATGTACAGGGCCAGGTTCAGGAACATGGTGGAGTGTTCCATCATCATGCCCAGGTAAACACTCATGCCATGGTAGTAACCGTCCAGCATGAAGCGCGAACCGGCGGACAGCGACATGAAGCCGTACAGCGGGATGGTGAGCAGGGCCTTGCCGTAGTTGCCGCCCTGCTCAAGCGTCTTCGGCGGCTTCACCAGATGATAGATATTGATAGCTGCGAGCACCCCGAACCCGGTTATCCAGATCAGGTTGAGCCCGTAGTGACTGACCGATATGCCCTCCGCGATGCTCATCAGCTGACGCTCGCGGTACTGGACCGCCGAGATGAACAGCAGGGTATTGGCGGACAGCAGGGCGATGGTGGACACATAATGATCGCGCACCGTACGCACCGGGCGAATGGCGATGTGGTGGCGACTCATGGTGGCGGTGGCCGCACAGATCAGCACCAGCAGCGTCAGCAAGGTGCGGCGGCTTTCGCCAATGCTGGTGATCATGCGGGATACGCCGACTTCCACCGACCGGAAGGCTTTCACGCCCGGTGTGACACGCTCCTCGATCCGCTCGAAGCGTTGCCATCGCTCGTTACACACTTGCACCGACCGCTCAATGGAGCGCCGGATGGCGTCCTCGTCGATATCGGTGCCGAACATGTCCGCCAGCGGGTCGTCAGCCATCTCGGCCTCGCGCTGGATGACGGTGCGGCGTACCTGCTCGTCGATATCGGGGTTGCGGTCACAGGTGGGTTCCCCCACCACCCCGGCGCCACGCAGCAGGAAGTACTCCTCCCAGGTGGCTTCGCCCACGCGCAGCAGCTGCGAATGGATGATCTCGCCGGAGGCGACGAAGATGGTGATCAGCAGGATGATGAGGGTAGGGAGAGACGATATCCACTCGCCAACAGAGCGATTGGCTATCTTGAATGAAGACGACGCTGTAGTCATTGTTCACCCGGTTGTTTTTATCAGCACCCGGTGATGTGCCGGTGCATGATGGTTGGTATAAAGCCGGACGCCAAACGGGGCATCCCGGAGCATTGCCCGATTCTATGTGACCTGAGTCCCCATGCCTACACCGAAGCGCGCATTCAAAGCAGCTTTTCAGTAATTGCATGTCTGGGCAATGTAAAAACGGGGCCGATCAGGCCCCGTTCCTGTTTCGGGCGTTACCGGGTCATCCGGCAATGGCCTTATTCGAGGTTCTCGCTGCACTCGCTACGGGAGCCGTCCAGTCGGCAGCGGATGTTGCGCAGCAGGGACATCATTTCCCTGTTGTAAACACCCTGCTCAGTCAGGTCGATACGTGCTTCGCGCATCATCTCGTCATAGCGCATGGTGTCATCCTCGCTGACACGGATCCAGCGATCGTCGCTGACGTCATTGTAGGCGTTGTCCACCACGGCCTGAGCCCGGTCATACAGGTTCTCGAACATGTACTTGCGCGACCAGGCGGCAAAGCCCTCCGGCAGCTTGTCGTGGCGTGCAATCAGCTGAACGGTCAGCTGGCCCAGAGTGTAGTCGACGATACCGCCGTCCGGGCCCATGCCACGATACAGTTCCAGCGCGCTGTAGGCCGCCATCGGCGCAAAGCAGATATCTACACTGTGGTTGTTGAAGCGGCCAGAGAAGTTGGTGATGTCAGACATCACCGGCGACATGCCCACGCGCGAGGCCATGCGGCCTTGCGCCACGTCGTACTCCATTACTGCGATGGACTTGCCGGCCAGCGCGTTCACGTTGTTGATGCTCTGGTCCTTCACGAACAGATAGGCGGCGCCCATGGGGGCAATACCGATCACTTCATAGGGGCCGTTACGCAGGTTGGGGGTGATGCGCGGGTTCTCGCTGGAGAGCACCTGAACCACCATGCGCAGGGCATCATAGTTGGGAATGGCGCCGATGGAATCCAGGCTGCCGGTGTAGCTGTTCAGCTGGCGACCACGGATGCCGGTGATGGCGGCCACGTCACACTGGCCACCGGTCAGCTCTTCATAGGCGATATTTTCATCGGTGAAGGCACGCATACGGAAATCGACACCTTCGCCGAGCGCAGCGGTGCGGTAGTCACGCATCAGGTTAAAGACGTCGCCGGAGCTGCCGATGATGTCAAAGACACAAAGACGGAGCTGTTCATTGGCGCTGGCTGGTGAGGTGAAACTCAGGCCGAGCGCGGCTACTGCCACGGAGAGAAAACGGGAAATGCGCATGATTACTGTCTCCTGATCCGGTAGCGGCCGCACCCCCGGCCGCTACCAAGCACGGTTAAGTTAGAGCAAATCGTCAATGTCAAAAGCGGGCTGGGAAGAACGCTGGTCGTCCCAGAAAGTCCCGAGGCCGCCAAACGGCGTACGTTTGCCTGTAGCTTCCGTCCACAAGCGATCTGAAACCCCCGTGATCAGGAATTCGGCCAGTGCATCCAGCATGGCGTAGTTCTGATCGATATGTTGGTCGTTTTTGGCGAATTCGCGCACGGCGCGGCGAACCCGCTGTTCGTCACCCACGCTGTGTGCGGCGATGGCGAAGAGGGCGCTGGGCAGGCGAACCCCCTGCTCGAAGCCCATACGCACGGAACGGTCCATTTCGCGCCAGGGGTCAGCGCCCTCAGGTGCGAACATGGGCAGAATGCTCCACAGTGCAGCGCGGGTGCCGTTGGGCACACCCCACCATTTCTCGTTGTCCACGCAGGCGGCGCCACGCTCGACCTTGGCGGCGATATCACGCGGCACACCCAGCGATGCGTCAGAGGCGCCATCGTTGAGGACCGCCTGGACGCCGGCGATCTGCCCGACCAGCCATACCAGCTCGTCGAAATCGGTACGCAGGCGCGGGCACTGGCCATTGTCGGCTTCGCCGTACTGGGCCGTGGTGCGAAGGTAGGCCTTGTGGTAACGCTGGGCGGTGACACGGAGATAACGCTTCTGCAGCGCGCGAGCGTCCTGAGCTTCGGCCACGCGGCCTTCTTTCAGGGCGCGGCTGTAACGCAGCTCTTCTTCCAGGGCGCGCGCCTCGGTGCAGGTGGCGGCAACGGTGTAAACCAGCGGCGCCAGGCGATCCGGGTTGGAACCCACCGCTTCGAATGAGAGCAGCAGCGGGGTCAGGGACTCGCCGGTGGCGCAGCCCATGGCGACATCGTCGTCCATCAGCAGGTAGGGCACCATCTCGGCGCGACCATAGTTGATCAGCACGTCACCGGTGGTCTTGTAGATGATACCGCAGCCCTGCAGCACAACCAGGAGAGAGGCCAGGAGAGCCAGCCGCAGACGGCTGAAGGAGCCCAGCAATGTGGGTAACACGTTCATGTAGCGATCTCCGTATTATTGTTCTGACTGTTGTAATCACAGACAGTTGTAGTCACTGAGAGTAGTTCTGATACGACGGCAACAGTACCGAACGGTCATTATTGGCACAAGCGCCAATTACAAAAAACATAGCATGCAATTACAAACGCTTATACTCCCGGTGTAAGCTATGCGCTGGCCCGGAACGGCCGCTTGAAGCCCTCGAAATTAAGGTGATGACTCCGGATGAGTAAAAAGACTGAGGTTGAACTGATGCGTGAGCGCATGGCCGCCCGCCGGGCAGGCCTCGTGCTGGCCCGGGACACCGCCCGTGGCGGCCTGCGTCTGCTCCAGACCGGCGCCGTGCTGGCACGTACCGGCGCGGGCTGGTTGCTGGGTCAGCGGCCACCGCTGCCGCGCCTGTTGCGTGAAACCTTCGAGTCACTGGGTACCACCTACATCAAACTGGGCCAATTTATCGCCAGCTCACCCTCACTGTTCCCCGACACCTACGTCGAGGAGTTTCAACAATGTCTGGACCGCACTCCGGCGCTGCCGTTCCATTTCATCCGCGACACCATCGAGCGTGAACTGGGCAAGCCGCTGGAGACCCTGTACCGCCGCGTCGACCCCAAGCCCCTGGCCTCCGCGTCCATCGCCCAGGTCCATGCCGCTACCCTGCATACCGGTGAAGAAGTCGTTATCAAGGTCCAGAAGCCCGGCGTCAGCACCGTATTGCTGACCGATTTCAATTTTCTCTACTTCGCCGCCCGCATTGTCGAGATGCTGACCCCCGGCCTGTCCCGCTCCGCGGTCTCCGGCGTCATCGAAGAATTGCAGGGCTCGATGCTCGAAGAGTGCGACTTCCTCAAGGAAGCCGGGCACCTGGAACAGTTCAACGCCTTCCTCGAACTCACCGGCAATGAACGCGCCGTCGCCCCGAAACCGTACCGCGAACTGACCACCACCCGCGTCCTGACCATGGAGCGTTTCTACGGCGTGCCCCTGACCGACCTTGAGGTGCTGCGCCAGCACGTCGATGACCCGGCCGAAACCCTGGTCAGCGCCCTCAACACCTGGTTCTCCAGCCTGATGCTGTGCGACTTCTTCCATGCCGACGTGCACGCCGGGAACCTGATGCTGCTCAAGGACGGCCGCGTCGGTTTTATCGACTTCGGCATGGTCGGTCGCATCCGCAAGAACACCTGGGAAGCCATGTCGCAATTCCTGGACGGCATCAGCAACGGCGACCACCGCAGCGTGGCCGAAGCCATGATCACCATCGGCATGACCCGCGAAACCGTCAGCGTCGACGCCCTGACCCGCGACCTGCAGAGTTTTCAATCGCGCCTGGAAAACGTCGACCCGGCCAGCCTGCTGGAAGGCAACCGCAACGAACGCGAAGTCAATCGCCTGCTCATGGATATCGTCAAGATCGGCGAACAACATGGCATCCGCTTTCCGCGCGAATTTGCCTTGCTGCTGAAACAGTTCCTGTACTTCGACCGCTACATCCAGGCCCTGGCCCCGGAACTCGACATGTTCTCCGACACCCGCGTCGACATGTTCAGCGGCCTCGACGGCTTCCCCGCGCCGCCGGAGCGTTTGCACTAACGCCCCCCTGAGGTAGGGCGGCGGATGGCGGGAAAGGTTTCCGGGGCTTAAACAGACGTATTCACGGCGTGTCCCGGAAGCCTTTACCGCCAGCCGCCGACCGGGCTACGGAGCTCAGCCCGATCAACGGTCAGGCGTCGTTACTCAACCGGATTGGTACACTCCCCACGCCGATTATCAAACCGACACCGAATCCGCCGCTGCAACGTCAACATATCCGCGTCGTAATACCCTTCCTCGCGTAACTGCAACCGCGCATCCTGCATCATCGTTTCGTATTCCTGCTTGTCTTCCTCGGGAATCTGGATCCACCACCGATCCGGCACCTTCGCCGCTTCGGCATTCAGCTGTTCCATGATTTCCCCATAGCCCTCGAAGAACGCCTCACGCACCAGCTGCGCCACCTCATTGGGAAACTTGTCCACCCGACCAATCAACTGCATCGTGATCTGCGCCAGCGGATAATCAATAATGCCGCCCCTGTCACCCATGCCCCGATACAATTCCAGAATCTCGTAGGCGATCAACGGCGCAGGCAGCACATCCACCACCCCGTTGTTGAACATGTTGGGCGCACTCACCAGATCCGCCGCCACCGGCGTTGCACCGATCTGCGACACCATCCGAGCCTGGGTCGGATCATATTCCAGCACCGGAATCCGTTTGCCCGCCGCCCGTGCCAGCGAATTGATGCTCTTGTCATTCACAAAGACATAGGCGCCGCCGCCCGGCGCAATACCCATCACCACATAATTGTTGCTGACCATCTTGTCGGCCATGCGCGGACTGGCCAGCACCTGCAACAACATGTGCATGTGATCGTCGGTCGGCAGGCCGCCCACCGAATCAATGGTGCCGGTGAACTTGTTGAACATGCGCGCCCGCAGTCCGGTCATCAGTGCGGCATCGCAACGCCCGGCGCGTAACTCTTCCACCAGGACCCCTTCGTTGGTGTAGGGCACCAGCTCCACATCCACACCGAACTCCATCACCCGCAACCGCTGGTCCCGCGCCGCCTGATAGATCGGCCCGTTGCGCCCGGCGATATCCCAGACACACAAACGGCGCTTCACCAGCGCATCATCGGGAAAGCCCGATGCCCGGCGCATTGCCGCCACACGCTCTTCAATGGGCAGGCTGGTGTCAAAGGCAATGGCGCGCAATTGCTCGGCCATTTCCGCCGTGATTTCCACGCCAGGCGCCAGCTGTGCCAGTTCTGCACGTTGTGCCGGTGTGATCTCCACCGCCCAGGCGGGCAGGGCGATGCTGGTCAGCAGGGTCAACAGGAAGGCTATTGTTTTCATTCTCACGCTCACTTTCACACTCGCTCTCCGCGGCAGCGCCGCTGCAATGTCCTGATGCCTCAGGGTTGTAGCAGGCGCCGGGCATCACGGCCTATGACCCATCAGACCCGCGATGTGACTTTGGAGTCAATTTAGGATTTTTGTAAATCCATGAGGTTTATCGTAGCCGGGGCCTCCCGGTGGCGGGCGCGCCGGGCTACAACTCGGGGAACAACAATATAACGCGCTACGACCCGGGAACGCCCATGATCAGATTTCGCTGCCGCCTGCCTGCGGCCCTGACTGCCAGCCTGTTGCTTGCCGCCTGCGGCGGCAGCAGTTCCATCAATACCGGTGCCCCCGGCGGGGAAGACCCACGCATCGGGGGTTATGACGCCACCCTGCGGCGCACCAGCGAGGGGATTCCGCACATCACGGCGGCCGACTTCGGCAGCATGGGGTATGCCTATGGCTACGCCCAGGCTGAAGACAACCTGTGTCTGCTGGCCGAGGATACCCTGACCATTCGCGGCCTGCGCGCCCGCTACCTGGGCGGCGACGGCACCTACACCATTCCGGCCAACGGTGCCGTGGCCAGCAACATCGACGCTGATTTCTTCTGGCGCCATGTGGCCACTGATGACGCCATCGCCCCTCTGCGTCAGAACAGCGACCCGGAAGTGCTGGAGGCCTCGAAGGGCTTTGTCGATGGCTTCAACCGCTATCGCCAGGAAATCCTCGACGGCGAGCATCCCGGGCGCCACCTGGCCTGCCGCGACGCCGACTGGCTGCTGCCGCTGACCGAAGACGACATGTACCGGCGCTATTTCCGGCTGGCCGTCCTCGCCAGTTCGTCTGTGTTTGTCGAAGGGGTGGCCTCCGCCCAGCCGCCAGCATTGCTGGACCCACTGGACACCCTGCCGATCAACCCCGCCGACATCATCAGCGACCTGCTGGAAGCGGTGGGCGGCGCGGTCAACGGCATCAGCAACCTGCTGCCGTTCCCGTTTTCCCGCGAACTGCCGTTCGGCAGCAACATGTATGGCCTGACCGGCGAGACCACCAGCGACGGCCAGTCCATGCTGTTCGGCAACCCCCACTTCCCCTGGGAAAAGACCGAACGGCTGTATATGGCCCACCTGCAAGTGGGTGATATCGAGATCATGGGGGCCGCCCTGATCGGTCTGCCCGCCGTGCTGATCGGCTTCAACGAACACTTTGCCTGGAGCCATACCGTGTCCACGGCGTTCCGGTTCAGCTTCTACGAACTGAGCCTGAACCCGGTGAATCCGCGCCAGTACTTCTTCGACGGCGAACTGCGCGATATGGAAGCGCACCCCATCACCATCGAGATCCTGGAGGCTGACGGCAGCATTCGCCCGGAGACCCGCACCCTGTACCGTTCTCACTACGGGCCGATGCTGGAATTCGAGGTGTCCGGCGTGCCGATCCTGAACTGGACGCCGGTGGCGGCCTACACCCTGCGTGATGCCAACGCCGAGAACGATCGTCTGCTGAACCAGTTCTTCCGCTGGAATCAGGCCGCAAGCTTTGAGGAATTCGTCGACCTGCACAGCAGCGTGCTGGGCACCCCCTGGGTCAACACCGTGGCCACCGGCCCGGGCAAGCCGGTCTACTATGGTGACGTGACCGTGGTGCCGAATGTCCCCGATGATCTGACCCTGACTTGTGCCACCGTGCTGACCCCGGTGTTTGCCCTGTTGCAACCCGGCGTGCCGATCCTGCGTGGCAACAGCAGCAGTTGTGACTGGCGCACGGACGATGACGCGCCCGCGCCCGGTATCTTTGGCCCCGCCAACCTGCCCAAGCTGACCCGCGATGACTGGGTACATAACTGCAACGACAGCTACTGGCTGACCAACCCGGCAGAACCGCTGACCGGCTTTGCCGCCATCATCGGTGATGAAGAAAGCGCCCGCTCGCTGCGCACCCGGCAATGCATCCGGCACGTCACCGACCGCTTGGACGGCAGTGACGGCCGCCCGGGCAATACCTTTGACCTGGAGACCTTGCAGGAGGTGGTGCTGGAGAGCCGTCTGATGACGGTGGAGCTGGCCCGCGACACGATTCTGAATACCTACTGCGCCATCCCGTTACCGCTGCCGTTGCTTGGCACCAGCGGCCCGGTGGATGTCAGTGAGGCCTGCGACGTGCTGGCCGAATGGGACGGCACTCATAATCTGGAGGCCCGGGGCGGGCATATCTGGCGCGAGTTCTGGCGCGGCATCAACCCGCTGCCACTGGAGTTGCCCGGCATGTGGTTGCAGCCGTTCAACGTCAACGACCCGGTCAATACGCCCGCGCAACTCAACCCGCTCAGCCCGCTGGTGGAAACAGCGTTTGCCGATGCCGTGAGCACGGCGGTGGCGTCCGGCTTTCCGCTGGATACGCCGATGGGTGAGCTGCAGTTCTCCGCCATTCATGACGAGCGCATTCCGGTATTTGGCGGCGAAGGGTTTGAGGGGTCATTCACCATTGCCAGCTCGCGGGGTGGCCTGACCAGTGAGGGGTACCCCATTGTTTTCGGCAACAGTTATATCCAGACCGTGACCTGGGACGAGCAGGGCAACCCGATAGCGGAAGGCTTCGTCACCTATTCCCAGTCCACCGACCCGGCGTCGCCGTACTTCAGCAATATGACGAAGGCTTACCGCGACAAGGACTGGATTCGCTTCCGGTTTCGGGATGCCGACATCAACGCCGACCCGGGTCTGATCACCCGCCAGTTAAGAGGGCCGCGCTGACCCGAGGCATGCTGGCACTACTCTCTCGGGTCGGTGCACTCACTGCGGTCGCTCTCGAAACGGCAGCGGATACGCCGCTGCAACTGCAGCATGTCGCCGTCGTAATACCCCAGCCCGCGTAACTCCACGCGGGCATCTTCCATCATGGTTTCGTATTCCTGCTTGTCGCCCTCCGGGATATTGATCCACCAGTCGTCCGGCACCCGCTCGGCCTCGCGGCGCAGGAACGCCATGATGTCTTCATAGGCTTCAAAGCTGGCCTCACGGATCAACTGCGCCACCTCGTTGGGAAACTTCGCCCGGCGGCCCACCAGTTGCATGCTCAACTGGGTCAGCGGGTAGTCGATGATGCCGCCGTCCGGGTCCAGCCCGCGATACAGCTCCAGCGCCTCGTAGGCCACCAGCGGGGCGGCCAGCACATCGACCACACCATTATTGAACATGCCCGGCGCCCGGGTGATGTCGGCCTGCACCGGGGTGGCACCCAGCCCGGCGACCATCTGCGCCTGCATCGGATCATAGTCCAGCACCACCACGCGTTTGCCCGCCGCCTTGCCCAGCGTGTTGATCTCGCGGTCATTCACGAAGATATGGGCCGCGCCTGCCGGGAAGATGCCCAGGATCACGTATTCCCCGTGCACCATGCGCCCGGCGTTACGCGGGTGCGCCAGCACCTGCAGCAGGGTGCGCATGTGGTCATCGGTGGGTACCGCGCCGATGGCGTCCACCGTGCCGGTGAACTTGTTGAACTGCCGCGCCCGCAGGCCGGTCATCAGCGCCGCGTCGCAGCGGCCGCTGAGCAGTTCTTCCACCATCACGCCTTCGTTGGTGTAGGGCACCATGTTGATGTTCAGCCCGTACTGCGCGGCCCGCACCCGCTGCTCCTCGGCGATGGTGAACACCGGCCCGGCGCGTCCGGCGATATCCCAGATGCAGATCGTCACCGCCATGCGCTGGTCTTCCGGCAGCTTGTCCAGCCCGGCCAGACGGCTGATGGCGCGCAGACGCTGGTCCACGCTCATGTCCGGGTTGTAGGTGATTTCCTGCATCAGCTCGATCAGTTCCGGGGTGATTTCCACACCCGGGGCCAGGCGCTGGAAGGCCTCGCGCTGTTCATCGCTGATCGACGGGCCGCGCTGACGCTCGCTGGCGGGCAGGGCGGCGGTGGTGAGCACCAGGCAGGCGCCCAGCAGTAGCGTGATGATTCTTGGCATGGCCATACGTCCCGTGTAGTGCCCCTGGTTGCGGTGCCTGTTGTTATCGTATCAGGCACCATCGTCCCTCGCGGGGAATGGGGCATCTATGACCATAAAGGCACGGGGCAGGGCGCAAGGGTCAACGTGGCGTGAAGAAACAAAGGCTGCCGGGCTGGCGCACCAGCCCGGCGCTGAGCACCTCAGCCAGGCTGAGCGTTCAAGGCTTGCCCGGTCACCCCGGCTGACGCCGGCCCGAGCAGATACAGGTAAGCAGGCACCAGCGCCTCCGGCGGCGTCACCGACATCGCCTCTTCGCCCGGGTAGGCCATCGCCCGCATGCGCGTGCGCGTGGCACCGGGGTTGATGCTGTTGACGCGAATCTTCGAGGTGTTTTCCAACTCGTCGGCCAGCACCTGCACCAGCCCCTCGGTGGCAAACTTGCTCACCGCGTAGGCGCCCCAGAAGGCACGGCCCTTGCGGCCCACGCTGGACGAGGTAAACAGCACCGACGCGTCTGGCGCCGCCCGCAGCAGCGGCAGCATCGCACGGGTCAGGTAGAAGGCGCTGTTCAGGTTCACCTGCATCACGCTGTCCCAGGTGCTGTAGCCATAGTTATCCAGTGGCGTGATATCACCAAGGATCGAGGCATTGTGCAGCAGACCGTCCAGTCGCCCGAATTCCCGATCCAGCATGCCAGCGAGCTCTTCCATATTGGTGGGCGTCGCCACTTCCAGGTTGACCGGCACCAGCGCCGGTTGGGCGCCACCTGCGGCCAGTATCTCGTCGTAAACCTTTTCCAGCTTGTCCTGGGTGCGCCCCAGCAGCACTACGGTGGCACCGGCCTGGCCCAGCGCCAGGGCCACGGCGCGGCCGATCCCCTCGCCGGCACCGGTCACCAGGATCACCCGGTCCTTCAGGGCACCCGCAGGGCAGTTGTAGGCGAGGGCGGCGGCCTGGGCGGCCTTCGGGTCCAGCGTGGTCTTGCTCATGGAATACACAATCCTGTCAGTGCAGTTTCAGGGTCAGACATGCAGCAGCGGCAACAACTCGCTGGCTTGTTCTATATAGTGGTCGGCGTGCCAGGCCCGTGGGTCCTCGTTCGGGTCCAGATAACCGAACAGCGCCGCCACAGTGGTCATGCCCGCATTGCGGCCTGCCTCGATGTCGCGCAG
>ERZ869909.2048-NODE-2048-length-14595-cov-4.421408_pt1 | contig 14595 bp, 13 predicted proteins | sample MGYA00520892_ERZ869909 | MGnify/ENA primary metagenome ERZ869909 (study PRJEB32215, sample SAMEA104723947) | bioreactor metagenome | biome: bioreactor; feature: anaerobic bioreactor; material: water | place: China | collected 2015-03-12 ...
ATCCGGTCGAAATCAGGCCCAGTCGACGCGGCTAACGCCTCCATTTGCTCGGGTGTTGCCATCCCTTCCATCATTTGCTGGCCGCTATGTCCTTCATGACCCTGATGACCATTGTGGCCGTGGTGACCATGATGACCGTGATCCGTATGTTCACTCCAATCGCGACTCGGCACAGTTTGTCCGCGCTCTGCAAGCCATTGCGTCATGTATTCAATTTCATCGACTTGCGTACGCTCGATTCGCGAAGCCAACTCGACCATGGCATTACTGCTGGTTCGTTCTGCAAGGAGAGCCGTCATATCCAACGCTTGCTGGTGATGTGGAATCATGTCTTGCATGAACTTCACGTCGGCAGTCGTGAACCGCGCAGACACCAGCTGAATTGCATCTTCAGCACTGATTTGACGACTGGGCTGCCCTGGGGCACCCGGTTGCACAAGTGGGACATCAGCAATTGCGACTGTCACACAAGAGGCCGCTGCGAGCGCGAGCACCAGCGGAGATAAACGTAGAGGAGAACGACGATTTTGTGGCATGAAACTTGACCCGTAGATTTAACAAAAATTCAATATACGGGGTACACCTCAGAAGGCCATAAACATTGCGTTTAAACAACGGAATTCCAGGATGAAAGCGATTTACGCTTTAATCATTCGAATCGAGAGCATTAAGTGCCGCCAGTTAGTCACTGCCAGTGAGATTGTGCTGCTTATTATGTTTCGCCACCCAATCAGAATGGACGCGGAACAAGCGCAAGGTTAGCAGCACCGCCGCCACACTTAAGCCGGAAATAAAACCAATCCAGAAACCGGCTGCACCCATGCGCGGCACAATTAAATCCGTTAAGCCAAGCACAATACCGACGGTTAAACCAAACGGCCAATAGGCAATCAGCGTGACGACCATCGCCGCGCGGGTATCTTTATAACCACGCAGTGCGCCAATCGAAATCGCTTGGAAGGTGTCGGAAATGGTGAAAATCGCCGCTAAACCAAGCAAAGTCCCCGCCAACTGAATAATTTCCGTGTTTTCGGTGTAAAAACTTGCTAACCAACGTCCGCCCAGCCACATGCCCAGTCCATTAATCGTCGCAAAACTGAGGCCAAGCAGCATGGCCACTTTATAGGCATTCATGGCATCGTCCGGCTGCCGCGAACCGAGTGCAAAACCAACCCGCAAGGTCACCGCCATACTTAAACTGAGTGGGAACATATACACAATCGACGACACGTTTAAGGCAATCTGGTGGCCTGACACCATAATCGCACCTAATGGTGCTATTAAAATCGCCACCGCAGCAAACAATGAAGTTTCGAAAAACAACGACATTGAAATTGGAAAACCGATCCGGGTGAAGTGCCACATGTCGTCCCAATTCGGTGGATAAAAACGACGGAACGGCATCACTGGACGATAGCGCTTTGACAACACCACATAGAGCAACAAGCTCAATGCCATCCCCCACAGAACAAGCGCCGACGCAATGCCAGAACCAGCGCCACCCAATGCAGGCATGCCGAGCTTACCGTAGATAAAGACATAGTTGGCAGGAATATTAATCAGCAGACCGATCACGCCAATCACCAACGACGGCATGGTATGCGACAGCCCTTCACAGAAGTTGCGCAGTACCACATACAAAACAAACGCAGGTAAACCCCACACAATGTAATGCAAATAGTCCAAGGTCATGCGCCGAAACTCCGGCTCGACATCCATCACCGCAAGCACCGAAGGCGCTAAATACATCAATAAACCAGTAAGAAGTGCGGCAATCACGCAAGTATAGAGATTCTGCTGCAGGTGGCGGCCGAGTTGTGAACGTTCACCAGCCCCGTCACAGTGAGAAATTACTGGCGCCAAGGACAAACCAAAACCAAAAATGATCAAGGTTAGCGGAATCCATATGGCGCCGCCAACTGCAACCGCGGCTAAATCGGTCGGCCCCACTCTGCCGGACATTAAGGTATCGACCACGCCCATCATCATTTGCGTTAATTGCGCAATTAAAATCGGGCCAGTAAGTAAGCCAAGTTTTTTCGTTTCTGGCCAAAGATGTCGCATGACTTTGCATACCTCAAATAAACAAACGTGCGCTAGCCGAGCAAAGCAAACGCTTTACTTAATCCTTGCTGCAAGCGCTGAATGTCAGTCGCTTGATTGTAAACACCGAGTGAAAAGCGCAAACAACCTTGTTTCGTATAATGCTGCACCAACGGCTGCGCACAATGATGACCACTGCGTGCGGCAATCTGTTGCTGGTCGAGCAGCATAGCGAGATCATTCGGATGCACATCCGGATCGTCGCTGGTCACACTCACCACTGGAATCGTGCCATCGCCATGCGGCAATAACCTTAATTGCGGAAAATCTTTGAGCATACTGAGCAGCTGCTGGGTTAAATCGCGCAAGTAAGTACGACTGCCTTGAGCGCCTGCCGCCCTAAGGAAATCCAATGCTGACACCAATCCAGCAATGCCAACTAAATTCGGCGTACCCGGCTCAAAACGCTGGACACCTTGCACATAATCACTGTGCGTCGCACTGACAGTTCGGACGATGCCGCCACCCACTTGATAAAGCGGTAGCTCGGCAACCGCACGCTGGCTCAACCACAAGGCGCCAATACCCGTTGGCCCATACACTTTATGCCCAGAAAACGCCAAAGCATCGATACCTAAAGTCGCTGGTTCAAGGGTAAGATGGGCGGCTGTCTGGGCCGCGTCAACCACCACGTAAGCGCCAACTGCTTGCGCTGCTGCAGTGATATCCGTTAAATCGTTAACCACGCCCAGAACATTACTCGCGTGGGTCACCGCCACCACCCGAGTGCGTTGGTCAATCGGCAAGTTGGCGAACGTACCATCGGCTGCCAGGGGGATCACTCTGAGCTCAGCGCCTTTGGCCGCACACAACTGCTGCCAAGGTAAAAAATTGGCGTGATGTTCTGCTAAACTCACCACCACATTGTCGCCCGCTTGTACCCGCTCCGCGAGGCCTGCAGCAAGCAAATTCAGACTATCAGTTGTGCCTTTGGTGAAGACAACCTGTTCTGCACTACTGTTTAAAAACCCTGCGACGCGCTCTCGAGCCGCTTCATACATAGCGGTCGCTGCTTGGCTAAGTTGGTAATTACCGCGATGCACATTCGCGTGGTGATAACGCAGATAATCGGCCATCGCTGTCACCACAACTTCAGGCACCTGACAGGACGAAGCGCTATCGAAATAGACTAACTCCGGTTGAGCCTGAAACAGCTGAAACTCTGAACGCAGATTCATAGCTTAACTCGCTAACCGTCAACTGCGGCAGATTGGTGAACGCTGAGTATTGACTCAGGGCTCTCACTTGCTTGCAACACATAACGCAAGCCATTGACTAAAAGCGGATTCACGACTGTAGCCTGCGTCAGCGGCGCCATATGTCCGGTCGCTACATCTAAGTGCAGACAATGCGGTATCCTAGCTGCCAAGCATTGCGCCACGGTCTGACTCGATAATGGCGACTCGGTGCCATGCACGAGCACGACAGGCATACTGAGCGCGGCATAATCAGCTAATTTAGTTGGCTCATCGAGTAAGGCATGGAAATCCCCTTGCACTTTTGTTTGCTGTGCAATCATTTGGCTTCGCGCCCGCTCAGGCAAGCGCGCAAAATAGCCGGGGGTATTCCAATAATCGACAAAGCTCGCGGCGGCTTCGGCCAGACTCAAGCTGTCCATTTGTTCAGCAATCGCAACAATTTCCGCGCGCGCTGGACTTTCCGCTGGCAAGACATGAAAACTTACCGGTTCGTACAACACTAAACCACGCACTTGCTCCGGATAGCGCAGTGCCCATTGCAACGCCAAAGCCCCGCCATACGAATGCCCAACTAAGACCACGGGCTCTTGACCCGGGCGGGCATCGAACGGAAGCTGTGATGAGTCAGCAGTCAGCGCTGCTAATTCATCAGCAAGACGAAAGTCTGCCGCCGCTTTGCTTAGCGGTGCACCGCGACCATAGCCAATTAAATCAGGCGCGAGAAATTCGTGAACCTGAGCAGTGCTTTCACTAGCGGTGCCTGCGCCAGCAAGTTCTTCGCCAACAAGTTCTCCACCAGCCAGCAAGCACTCAGCAACGAGTGCTTTGTGCAGGCTTTTCCACTGCCCAGAGTGACTTTGCGAGCTGTGTAATGCAACGATATTCATGCCAAACCTTGCCAACGACTGCGCTTAAGCCAGCGCCAAAATAATCAGGTGAATCGCTGCAATCAACAGCATTAAAAACGTACCCAAAACACCGATAGTACGGTAAATACTCACACCAGCGGTTTTTGTGAGACCAATGGCATGGTTGATGCGCGCTACAAACAGCAAGCCACCAAGCCCATAAAGCCACTGTGCACTTAAGCCTTGCCATTCAAGCAGAGCTAGTAAGAACAAGGCTAACGGCACATATTCAATAAAATTACCGTGGATCCGCACGGCGACTTTTAAGTCCAAACTTTCACCCGTGCCAATACCAACTTTATCGCGCCAGCGCAGACGAATAATCCGAATCGACAACACTAACAACAACAGTGTCAATAACCCTGCAAATAAACTTGTTATAGGTAAAATCATCACGTATTCCTTGCATCGTGCCGTTACTGCAGGCAATTAAAAAATGAAACCCGGACCAACCGAAGTTGTCCGGGCCTTATTCTACGCTTTCTTTGCAGCTAACTCGAGCACCAAGTCACAGTAGCCGAGTTCGTGCTTGTGCCCAATTAACCTAAAAGGTCTTTCAGCTCAGCGCTTACCGCTTCAACTTTTTTGGTTCCATCAAGTTTGTGATAAGTCACCACGTCTTGCTTCGCCAAGTCTTGGTAATACGCTACCAACGGCTCGGTTTGCTCATGGTAAATAGCCAAACGCTTGCGCACCGTTTCTTCTTTGTCGTCATCGCGAATGACGAGGTCTTCACCGCTAACGTCGTCTTTGCCTTCTTCTTTTGGTGGGTTATACACCACGTGATACACCCGGCCAGAACCAGGGTGCACGCGACGACCCGCCATACGCTCAACAATCACGTCGTCGGCAACGTCAAATTCCAGCACGTAGTCGATTTTAATGCCGGCTTCTTGCATGGCGTCTGCTTGTGGAATGGTGCGCGGAAAACCGTCAAGGAGAAAACCGTTTTTACAGTCTTCTTGCGCAATTCGCTCCTGCACCAAGCCAATCATAATGTCGTCTGACACTAACTGGCCTGCATCCATCACTGCCTTCGCCTTTTGGCCAAGTTCTGTGCCCGCTTTGATTGCCGCCCGGAGCATGTCACCGGTCGAAATCTGCGGAATATTATAAGTATTCATCAGAAATTGGGCTTGCGTGCCCTTCCCTGCGCCTGGCGCCCCCAGCAGGATGATCCGCATGGTAATTCCCCTGTTATTACACAATTAAAAGACAAGTTTTAGAAAGTCTCGAAAATAATGCGCTCAACTTTACCTTTCAAGCCCTCAAATAACAAGGCCGACCATCGTCGCATATGGCGAAAAACCGCGACATGGCCGGCCTTAACCGTTGTACTTACCTCGAAAGCGGTAAGTTACATCGCCAACATCAGCTTATTCAAACGACGAACGAAGCTGCTCGGGTCTTTCAAGCTACCCCGTTCCGCTAACGTCGCTTGGTCAAGCAGGACTTCCGCCCACTCACCAAAACGTGCGTCGTCTTGCTCATTGGCAATGCGTTGGACGAGCGGATGATCCGGATTTAACTCGAAAATATATTTCGTTTCTGGCACTTTTTGCCCAGCCGCTTCCATCAGCTTCGCCATTTGCGTCGACATGTCGTTCTCGTCGGTGACGATACACGCCGGTGAATCGGTCAAGCGGTGCGTCACCCGCACTTTCTTCACTTTCTCTCCAAGCGTTTTGCTGAACCGTTCAACCGTCGCTTCGAAGTCTTTCTCAAGCTGTTCATGCTCTTGCTTCTCAGCGTCGTCTTCCATGGTACCTAAGTCTAAATCACCACGCGTGACCGACTGGAATTTCTTCTCTTGGTACTCATCGAGGTGACTCATTAACCATTCGTCGATACGATCCGACAACAACAAGACTTCAACGCCTTTCTTGCGGAAGATTTCCAATGCCGGGTTATTCTTCGCGGCAGCGTAGCTATCGGCAACAATGTAGTAGATCTTATCCTGACCTTCTTTCATGCGCTCGATGTAGCTGTCTAGAGACACGCGCTGCTGCTCATTGTCGTCGTGAGTACTGGCAAAACGTAACAACTCACAAATTCGCTCAATATTCGCTTGGTCTTCGGCTGGACCTTCTTTTAGGACATTACCGAAGTTATCCCAGAAACTCGCATAGGCTTCTTGGTCATCGCGCGCTAACTTCGCCAAGCTTTGCAGCACTTTCTTTGTATTACCGCTGCGCATAGCGCGCGTGACTTTGTTGTCTTGCAGGATTTCCCGCGACACGTTCAACGGTAGATCATTGGAGTCGATCAAACCGCGGACAAAGCGCAGGTAAGTCGGCATAAACTGTTCAGCGTCGTCCATAATGAACACCCGCTGCACATAAAGCTTAATGCCTTTTTGATTGTCACGGTTCCATAAATCCCAAGGCGCGCGCTTCGGAATATACAGTAAGCTGGTGTACTCATGCTTACCTTCAACCTTGTTGTGTGACCACAGCAAAGGTTCGTCGAAGTCATGGGCAACACTCTTATAAAACTCTTTGTATTCGTCTTCACTGATGTCCGCTTTCTCACGCAGCCACAGTGCTTTACCGGCATTTACAGTTTCCCATTGGCCTGGCTCTGCAGGAATTTTCTCACCGTCAGGGCCATCGCGCTCTGGCGTTTCGTCCTGCCACATTTGCACTGGAATATTCAGGTGGTCTGAATACGTGGTCACAATCGAACGTAGTTTCCAGCTGTCCAGAAACTCTTCTTCACCTTCCCGCAGATGCAGGGTGATTTCAGTGCCACGAGACGGTTTGTTCAATGCTGCAATGGTAAACTCGCCATCACCTTCCGACTGCCATTCGACACCTTCAGCCGCAGCAACTCCTGCCGCACGCGTGCGCACCGTGACGCGGTCGGCAACAATAAACGCCGAGTAGAAACCAACCCCGAACTGACCGATTAGCTGTGAGTCTTTCGCTTGGTCGCCAGACAATTGGCTAAAGAATTCTTTGGTACCCGACTTCGCGATCGTGCCGAGGTTGCTCATAACCTCGTCGCGGGTCATGCCGATACCGTTATCACTAATGGTTATCGTGCGTGCGTCTTTATCGACACTCAAGCGCACGCGCAGTTCTGCATCACCTTCAAACAGGTCATTATTCTGTAACGCTTTAAAGCGCAGCTTATCGGCCGCGTCAGAAGCGTTTGAGATTAATTCCCGCAGGAAAATTTCCTTATTTGAATACAGCGAATGAATCATCAGATGCAAAAGCTGTTTTACTTCCGTCTGAAACCCGTGTTTTTCAGCATGCTGACTATCAGCCATGGTGATTTCTCTCCTGAATAACTAAGTTAATTAACCCTAGTTAACACATGGGGATCAGCGCTCTTAATTTCAAGCGAAAAATTTCAAGCAAAAATTTTCCAGCAAAAGTTTTTAATTAGAACAATTTGCGCCCAGAGAAGGCATGACCTAGCGTGGTGTGGTCGACATATTCGAGTTCGCCACCGACAGGGACGCCGTGGGCAATGCGAGAGGTTTTAATCTGGTAGCGGCGGGCAAGGTCGGCAATAAAATATGCGGTTGCATCGCCTTCCATGGTTGGGTTGGTTGCCAAAATAACTTCGTCGATGTTGCCTTGTTCGAAGCGCTGTTCCAGTAAGTCTAAGCCAATGTCGGCTGGGCCTATGCCATCGAGTGGCGACAACCGCCCCATCAGCACAAAATACTGGCCACGGAACTGACTCGTTTGTTCAACCGCCATCACGTCTGCAGGCGATTCAACAATACACAAGAGTTTTTCGTCGGCTCGCACCGGGTCAGCACAAATCGAGCAGATATCAGCTTCGGTGAGGGTTCGGCAGGCGGAGCAGCGCCCAACCACTTCAAGTGCATGGGTTAGGCTATCTGCGAGCTTGGCGGCGCCGTCTCGTTGCTTTTCAAGCAACTGGAAGGCCATCCGTTGCGCCGTTTTTTGTCCCACGCCCGGCAACACCCGGAAGGCGTCAATCAATGCTGAAATCGCTGGGCTGTATGTTTTCATGAGTCTGACTTCTTCATGATAAAAGGTTGTGGAAAAACGGCGACAAGGTCGGCCTTAGCGGCAATTAAAATGGTAGCTTCATACCCGGTGGTAAACCCATACCACCAGCAATTGAGCCCATCTTCTCTTTAGTTGCTTCTTCAACCCGACGCACTGCGTCATTGGTTGCTGCAGCAATTAAGTCTTCGAGCATTTCACGGTCGTCTTCGTCACCAAACAAGCTTGGGTCGATAGCCACACGTTTAACGTTGTGGTTACCATACATGGTGACTTTAACCATGCCCGCACCCGCTTCACCAGTGACTTCCATACGAGCGATTTCTTCCTGCGCCTGCTGCATTTTTTCCTGCATCTGCTGCGCCTGCTTCATCATGTTACCTAAACCACCTTTGAACATGCTTTTTCTCTCTTCTTAATCAAAAAAATCTTCGGACAATGTGCTGAAAGCATACCACAGGGCCCTCATGGACGGAACGTCAACCGTTAATGCAGTACGCGTACGTCAGATATTTGGGCTGCCAGCTCCGATTGCAAGCGCTGAATAGCCGGGTGTTCGTCAAGTCGCTGTTTTGCCGCCGCTAAACGCTGAGCGTCAATGTCTTGTTGAATCTGAAATGGTGTTTTTTCTGGTTGACCGAGTTCAATGTGTAACTGATTAGCATCAAGGACTTTACCGAGCTCATGTCGCAAACTCGCTTCCATATGCCCCGACAGTAAGGCGCGTTGTGACTCGTCGACGACTAAACGCAAACCCTGTTCAGACCGCTGCAAGTAAGCGTTCAATAACACTTGTCGAGTTCGCCCAACAACCTCGAGGCGATCAACCAATGCACTCCATTCGTCAACTTGCGCGGCAAAACGAATCTCGCCGTCGCCGGCAGCGCTTTTAGCTTGCTCGGTTGGCGCTTGTGGCGTTTGCATTTGCTGAGCTTGAGCTTGTGGTGCTTGCGCTTGCGCAGCTTGATCGTGCGTTGCTGTTATAGCAGTCGCCGCCCCTGAGGCAGGCTCTGGCGAAGGCTTTGGCGCAGGCTCTGGTGAAAGCTCTGATGCAGGCTTTGGCGAAGGTTCTGCTGCAGTTTGCTCAGCTAACACTTGAACTTGCGCCACAGACTCGGATTTTGATTGTACTGCAGAATCAGGCTCTACTAACAGCTCAGCCGTTCCAGGCTTCTCCTGCTCTGCTGCCGTTTCTGTAGCTTGCGTTTCAGGCTTTTTCTGCTCTCCTGCGGTTTCTGGCGCTTGCGCTGCAGTGCGTTGCCCCGGATTCACGACAGTCGGTTCACGGCGATTCTTGCGAGACAACGCATCACGCGTTGCAATTAAACTTGCCAAGCCTGAGGCCGTTGACCCAGAAGGCGTCTCGGGCATTGCTGCCGACGCCTTCTCTGGTGCCTGCTGTGCTTCTTGTCGAGCACCGCCTGCCGGCTTATGGTTCGCTGTAGCCTGTTGCTCTTGCGATTGCTGTTCTTGCGGCTGGTGTGCTTGCGATTGCTGAGCTTGCGACTGCTGAGCTTGCATTTGGTAGGAATGAGCCTGCTGCTCTAGCTCTTGCTGTTGGGCATGCAAGGCCATCAAATCATCATCTTCGTCGTCATCAGCAAATGGAAATTCAGCTGCACTATCCTGCCTTGCTTCATACTCCTTCGACACTGGCTGAGCAGTTCCTGGCGCAACTGGAGAAGCATGAACAGATGCCTGTTGAGCCGAACTCGTCATGACATCTTGCTTGGGTACTGTATCAGCGGTCGCAACGGTTTGAGGTTCTGCAGGTGCAGGCTCTGCTGTCGACTGCTCTTCAACTACAGTCTCTGCTGTCGACTGCTCTAAAACTGCAAACTCGGCAACCGAAGGCGCTTTTTCTGAAGACTCTGTAACCTCAGACTCTGCAACCTCAGGCACCACAACCTCAGCCTCTGCAACTGCAGACTCTTCAACAGAAGGTGCGGCCGGTTTATCAGTCGCTTCAGCGTCATAATTTGTCGCAGGTTCAGCAACCTGCTTTTCTTCAACCCTTGGCGGCTTTCCCGGCGTCGTTGCCCCCGCAACTTGCGGACGGAACGCGACTAAGCGCAACAAGGTCATTTCGACCCCGCTCATGGTATCTGCCGCAAACGGCAACTCGCGACGGCCTTCAATAACTAAACGGTAATAAACTTGCAACGCCGGCGCCGGAATTTCTGCGGCCAACGCCTGTAGCTGTTCCCTTTGCGCCAATAACTCTGAATCGAGCAAGCTTGGCGCCACTTGTACCAGCGCAAGTTGATGCAATAGCCCTTGTAACTCCGCTAAAATTCCAGCCACATCCGGCACTCGCTGAGCTAACTCACGTAACATGGTCAACGTTTTAGTCACATCACCGCTATGCACGGCTGCAACCAACTCCAGTAAATTATGCGCATCAATCCGACCCAGCATTTGCGCGACCACATCTTCGCGTACGGCCTGATTGCCTTGGGCAATGGCTTGGTCGGTTAAGCTTAAAGCATCACGCATGCTGCCGTTCGCCGAGCGCGCTAACAGCGACAACGCAGCCGCGTCATACGGAATTTGCTCTGCTTGCAGAATATGTTCAAGCTGGCCACTAATTTCGTCTCGGGTGAGCCCGCGTAAATTAAACTGCAAACAGCGCGACAACACAGTCACTGGCAACTTGTCCGGATCGGTCGTCGCTAGCAAGAAAATCACATGGGGAGGCGGCTCTTCGAGGGTTTTCAACAGCGCATTAAAACTATGCCGAGAGAGCATGTGCACTTCGTCAATGAGGTAGACCTTGTAGCGGCCAATGGTTGGCCGGTACTGCACGTTCTCAAGAATTTCGCGAGTGTCTTCGACCTTGGTCCGTGACGCTGCATCAATCTCCATCAAGTCGACGAAACGGCCTGCTTCAATGTCGACACAGGATGAACATTCGCCACACGGGGTGGCCGTAATACCGATTTCACAGTTTAGGCTGCGTGACAGAATTCGAGCGATGGTGGTTTTACCGACGCCGCGAGTTCCTGTCAGTAAATAAGCATGATGGAGGCGCTGATGAGTTAAGGCATTCGTGAGTGCCTGCAACACGTGTTGTTGTCCAACCACTTCGGTAAAATTCCGTGGTCGCCATTTCCGTGCCAGCACTTGGTAACTCATGCCGCCTCCATTATTTTATGATTATTATCGGATTTTATTATTCGTCGAACGCACAAATAGCGTAACTGTTAATACCCATTTGATCGAGCTTTTTACGCCCGCCTAAATATAATAATTCACAGACAAACGCAGTTTCCATAATCGTCGCCGGTGTCTTGCGAACTAAATCCACCGCAGCAGAGATAGTCCCGCCAGTGGCGAGCATGTCATCCATGATGATAACCTTGTCACGCGGCTTCAGGGCGTCTTTGTGCAACTCGAGAACATCGTCGCCGTACTCGAGCATATAACTTGCCGAGAACACGTCACGCGGCAATTTACCCGCTTTACGAATGAGCGTTAAACCAATCCCCAAACGGTCTGCGAGTGCGGCAGAGAAAATAAAACCGCGAGCTTCCACGGCAACAACTTGGGTTAAGCCCATGTTGTCATAACGTTCAGCGAACAAATCGATACTGTTGCGCAATGCTCGTGGGTCTTGTAATGCCGGGGTAATATCGCGAAAACGTATACCCGGCTTCGGAAAGTTTTCAACCGGTGTGATGCGGCGCGCAATATAATTACTGCGCATATCGGCAGCGGTATAATGAGTCATTCGTAGTTACTCAGGCAACAACGCGTCGTTTGGTCAGATCGCGCAAATGAGAAATTAAAACATCGGCTTGCAAAGGCTTACCAAGCACCACGGTAGCGCCAAAGCGAACCGCTTTATCGGCCACTTGATTCGGCTCCGACGTCGTCATAAAAACTAAAGGCGTTGAGTCGTACTCAGGCTCCTCGCGGAGGTTTTTCAACAACATATAGCCGTCCATTAACGGCATTTTATGGTCAAGAAGCACGATATCGAAGCATTCTTTTCTTGCCCGGTTTAAGCCGTCTAATCCGTCGACGGCGACAGTCACTTGAAACCCTGAATTCGCCAGCATCTCTAAGATCTGCTCACGCGTCCGTGCGTTATCTTCAACCAATAACAAAGACAATGCCATGTCTACCCCTTAAGAAAGTGATTCGCTTGCGAATCAAAACTACTCAGTCGTCGGTTTGGACCGTATAACTTAAGCAGTGAATAATGAGATTAAGCGCAGAACTACTGGTAATAAAGCAATACCAACAAACACTAAGACTACGAGCAGCCAGTGTAAACCGCCGGTTTGCTCCTTAAAGTTTTCTTGCCCAGCCATTCATTAATCCTCAATTGAATTATTTATGTGGGTTACGATCATATCTGATCCTGAACATTTAAGAAAGTTCCCTCGCCTACCGAACAAATAACAAAAAGCCCTTGCGCTTACGCACAAGGGCTTTCAATTCGATCACTAGCTGTGAATATTAAATGCTTGAACCGCGACGTTCTGCAGTCGATTTAATATATTCAGCCCAGCTGCTCGCGTTACGGCGTGTGCTGCTAAAGCGAGTTGCGCTTTGTGCAGCTTGATACGCTTGGCGATACTGGTTGCTGTAGAAGTAAGCTTCCGCTAACGACATATACAAACGACCAGCGTCTTCACCTTGCGGTACACGGTTAATCGCTTCTTGGAAAGCCGGAGCTGCTTCACGATAACGCTCAGCTAACAACAACGCTTCACCAATACGGCGATAATAATCGCGAATATCAGACTCATCCTCGGCTACGGCAATCGCTTCACGGTACATTTCAGCTGAGCGACGGAATTCCCGCGCTGTGTGATACGAACGTGCAGCCATTGAGAAGTTCTGAGCTGTCTTAGTCACGTTGCCATTGTCTAAGTGACGGCGCATCAACTCCGCTGCGTGGAACGGTATACCGCTGTTGTTCAGTAACTGATACAAAGCACGGTAGTCGTTTTCACGTGTGAAGTAGCCTGCGTCGTAGGCAATGCGCATGGTAGACAAAGCGTTGTCATAGTTCTCGTTTAACATGTAGAACATGCCCAACTGCACCCACCAGCCTTTCTCCGCAGGAAGCACTTGCACACCGCGCTCCAACACAGAGATTGCCTGAGGCACCTGACCACTTTCGTAGTAGGCTGCAATCATTAACACATACGGGTTCCGGTTTGGTTCCGGCTGGTTAAGAATTGCGCGCTCAGCAAAAGGGATCACGCGGTCGTACTGCTTCAGCTCCATGTGTGCAGAGGCCATCCGGATAAGAATATCTGGATTCCACTCACCCACGAATTGCAGGTAACGACGGAACATGGTGATTGCACCTTCAAAGTTCTCTTCCATTAGATAAAGATTACCGAGAAGTTGCAATGCGTTCGCCTGGTCACTAAAGCTTAACACGTCTGGAGCGACTGCTGTTTCCAACTCGCGAATAGCGCGCTGAATAGCAGTTGGGTCATCTTCCAAGCCTGCTAACAAAGTACCTTTGAAACGCGCCACGTATGCGCGGTCATAATCTGTTGCGCCACGAGTAGGGATTTGCTCAAGCTCATTCAGAGCTGTTTGCATATCACCTGCTTCGTACGCTTCAAACGATGCCACAACACGACGAGCGACACGCTCACCCAAGGCCTGGGAACGACGGTTGTCCCGTGCACGCTGGACTTGTTCTGGCGTTGGGATATCAAACCCAACGTCAGGAGATGCTGCTTGTTGCGCCTGTGGTGCGGACAGAGTTAAACCCATCGCGAAGACCACAGCACCAATTGTCGATGTGATAGTTTTCATAGGTTAGTTCCCGTCCATTGTAAAGTCGAGTTGAACTGTCAAACCTTCTTGACGTTGCGGACGACCATCCACCACTTTCGGCGCATAACGCCAGCGTGCTAGTGCACGGCGAGCTTCTTGGTCAAATACCCGACGCGGATTCGCTTCAATAACTTCGATATCCGTTACGCCACCGGTTTCGTCAATCGTAAAGCGCAGTCTTACCCATCCTTCGATGCCATCTCGTGCCGCTGCCGGCGGATAACGAGGCTCTACCCGAACAATCGGTTGAGCATCACCATCGCGGCCTAAACCTGCACCTGGGTCACCCAGGCCAGTGTTCGCGCCACCGAGATCTACACCACCAATGTCAAGATTAAATGACACTGCATCGTCAGACGCTTGAGGTTCCTGAGGAGGACTCTCTGGCGGCTGCTCTGGCGGCTCCGGAGGAGGCGGCGGCGTCCGACGACGCGTAGACTCTTCCGATTCCGGTGGTGCACCGACAATATCGATCGTGGCAGGTGCTTCAGGCGGTTCTGCCCGCTGCGCCCCACCACTGATCAAAAATGCCATAAAGACAAACAGCAGGAAGGTAACAGCAGCGCCTAGTAGTATTGATACTAAGAT
>ERZ869909.2049-NODE-2049-length-14584-cov-6.701179_pt1 | contig 14584 bp, 15 predicted proteins | sample MGYA00520892_ERZ869909 | MGnify/ENA primary metagenome ERZ869909 (study PRJEB32215, sample SAMEA104723947) | bioreactor metagenome | biome: bioreactor; feature: anaerobic bioreactor; material: water | place: China | collected 2015-03-12 ...
GGACGGCGCGCGCGAACGGGCGCGTCATCTCGCCGCTCAGGCCAAGGAATACCTCGCACTCTTCGGCAGTTCTGCCAGTATCCTCAAGAGTTGCGTTGACTTCGTTCTCGAACGGCGGTCCTGACCGCCGGACGCTGAGCCACCGACACTTCCGGCATCTGCCGGACGGACGCTGGAGCCATCATGCCTGAGACGCCCAATCTGGACCGTATCGCCTCGCCCAAGGACCTCAAGGGCCTCGATAATGCACAATTGCGCGCAATTGCCGACGAGCTGCGCGCAGAGACGATTGACGCGGTGTCCGTCACTGGCGGGCATCTGGGCGCGGGTCTCGGGGTGGTGGAGCTCACCGTTGCCCTGCATCACGTGTTCGATACCCCTGACGACGTGCTGATCTGGGATGTCGGCCACCAATGCTATCCCCACAAGATTCTCACCGGACGGCGCGACCGTATCCGCACGCTGCGCCAGGGCGGGGGACTGTCCGGCTTCACCAAGCGTTCGGAGAGCGAGTACGATCCGTTCGGCGCCGCTCATGCGTCCACCTCCATCTCCGCCGCGCTGGGCTTTTCGGTCGCCAGCGACCTCAGGGGTGAAAAGCGCCATGTCGTAGCGGTGATCGGCGATGGCTCGATGTCGGCCGGCATGGCCTATGAGGCGATGAACAATGCCGGCGCGCTCGACAAGAACCTGATCGTCATCCTGAACGATAACGACATGTCGATCGCCCCGCCGGTGGGTGCGATGAGCCATTATTTCGCACGCCTGGTCTCCTCCAAGGGCTATCGCTCCCTGCGCAAGATCGGCAAGGGCCTCGCCAAGGTGATTGGCGTGGAGGAGGCCGCGCGCCGGGCCGAGGAATACATGCGCGGCATGGCCGTGGGCGGCACCATGTTCGAGGAAATGGGCTTTCGCTATGTCGGCCCCATTGACGGCCATGACATGGCACAGCTCGTGGCGGTGCTGAAAAATGTGCGCGACGGGCAGGATGGCCCGGTGCTGATCCACGCGGTCACGCACAAGGGCCACGGCTATGCACCGGCCGAAGCTGCCGCTGACAAGTATCATGGCGTGGCCAAGTTCAACGTCATCACCGGCGAGCAGGCCAAATCCAAGCCCGCCGCGCCGAGCTATACCGGCGTCTTTGCCGATGCGCTGATCCGCGAAGCAGAAGCAGATCCCTCAATCGTCGCCATTACGGCGGCCATGCCCGGCGGTACGGGGCTGGACAAGTTCGCCGCGCGCTTCCCGGAGCGCTGCTTTGATGTCGGTATCGCTGAACAGCATGCCGTCACCTTCGCGGCAGGCCTGGCGGCGGCGGGCATGAAGCCGTTCGCCGCGCTCTATTCCACCTTCCTTCAGCGCGCCTATGACAGCGTTGTGCACGATGTCGCCATCCAGAATCTGCCCGTACGCTTTGCCATCGACCGGGCAGGGCTGGTCGGGGCGGACGGCTCCACCCATGCCGGCAGCTTTGATGTCGGCTATCTCGGCATGCTTCCCGGAATGGTCATCATGGCAGCGTCCGACGAGGCCGAGCTGGCGCGCATGGTGAAGACGGCGGCCCTCATTGATGACGGCCCCAGCGCCTTCCGCTATCCGCGCGGCGAAGGTCTGGGCATCGACATTCCTGCCAATCCCGAGCCTCTGGAAATCGGCAAGGGACGCATCGTGCGCGAGGGCAGTGCGGTGGCGATCCTCTCGCTCGGCACGCGGCTGGAAGAATCGCTCAAGGCTGCGGACCAGCTCGCCGCCCACGGCCTGTCGGCCACGGTCGCCGATGCGCGCTTTGCCAAACCGCTCGATGAAGACCTGATCCTGCGTCTCGCGCGCGAGCACGAAGTCCTCATCACCATAGAGGAAGGCTCGCGCGGCGGGTTTGGTGCGTTCGTGCTGCATCTGCTGGCGGAGAAAGGCGTGCTCGACCGGGGGCTGAAAATCCGCACCATGACCCTGCCTGACGTGTTCCAGGAACATGACTCACCCGTCAGACAGTATGACGAGGCGCGGCTGAACGCCCGCCACATCACCGCCACCGTGCTGGATGCGCTGGGCCGCGCCGAAGAGGCGGCCAAGGCGCTGGCGTGATAGGGAAGGGTGGTCTTTCAATCGGGAGTATTCACCCCATGCCCGTCTCCAAACCGTCCCGCTCCGTCCCGGAGAGTTCCGGTACACGCTATCCTGCCCCGCACGATGAGCCGGTAAAGCGCCGCGCCTGGCGGGCGCTGGGTGATGCCTTCGGGCTGACGCAGTTCGGCGTCAATCTGGTGCGGCTGGAGCCGGGCGTGTGGTCCTCCCAGCGTCACTGGCATGCGAAGGAGGACGAGTTCGTCTATGTCCTTTCCGGCCATCCCACCCTTGTCACCGATGCCGGTGAGGAGCGCCTGTCGCCCGGCGACTGTGCGGGCTTTCCCGCCGGCGTGAAGGACGGCCACCATCTGAAAAATGACACAGGTGAAATGGTGGAGTTTCTCGTCGTCGGCAGCCGCATCGCGGAAGATCACGGGGAGTATTCCGATATCGACATGATCTTCCTGCCCGGACGGGGCGGCTATACCAGGAAGGACGGGACGGGCTTTTAGTTCTACAACGCATCCGCGTTGCGATATTCCGCGAAAAGTCGCGGGCGCGCGTTCGCGCTTTTCGGCGCTGCGCGCCGTAATTTCCCGGCCCTTCTATTCGTCGTTCCCGCACAGGCGGGAACCCAGAGCCGTTTGCACGGCCTTCGCTCCATGATCTCTGGATCCCCGCCTGCGCAGGGACGACGAAGCGGGAGAGTTACACACAAAGAAAAACCCCTCCTGCCCGTCGGCAGGAGGGGTTTTCCCGGTCAGCGCCTTCGCAGCAAGCTGCGCCGGCGTGATCTCAATCCGTCAATCAGGCCGATTGCAGGTTGGTCGCGGAGAACTTGCCGCTTTTGGCGTCGCGCGCTTCCTCATAGGAAATGCGCTGGCCTTCGTTGAGGGCAGCCATGCCCGCACGTTCAACAGCCGTTGCATGGACGAATACGTCCTTGCTGCCATCGTCGGGCTGGATGAAGCCGTAGCCCTTGGTGGAGTTGAACCATTTAACCGTTCCCGTAGCCATGGGAGTATTCCTTGTAACAAGACATAACAGGGCGCCCTGTCGAACAGGCACGCCAGCGGGTATCGAAGAGATGGAGAAGGAGGAGTACGCTAGAAACGCAAGCGCGAAACCGATCGTCGGCCAAAATTCGATAAGCTTCTATAGCATGTTGTTTGTCACATTGCAAAATGATTGCACCGAAATAATTGATGTACAGTACGGGAGAGTTGAAGTTGCAGACCACTGACACGGCATCAAAGTCCGGGCGCGCGGATGTTCGTCTTGTCGATCTGGGTTACTTTGACACCCGTGCCCGTGCGCAGGCAGCCATCAAGGCCGGACTTGTAAAGGTCGATGGCCGGCCCGTGCGCAAGCCATCCGAAACCATACCGGCCGGTGCGGTTATTGAGGCGGAGGCCGAGCATCCCTTCGTCAGCCGCGCCGCTCTGAAGCTGGTCGCCGGACTGGACGGGTTTGGCGTCAGTCCCGAAGGGCGGGTCTGTCTGGACGTCGGCAGCTCGACCGGCGGGTTCAGCCAGGTTCTGCTGCAGCGCGGCGCAGCGCGGGTTTATGCGGTGGATGTCGGCCGTGACCAGCTGCATCCGTCCTTGCGGGCGCACCCGCGGCTGCTGAGTTTTGAAGGTACGGATGCCCGTTCGCTAACCCGCGGGCAGATTTCAGAATCACCCTCGCTCGTCGTGTGTGATGCCAGTTTCATCGGGCTGGCAAAACTGCTGGGCGTGCCGATGTCCCTCGGAGCACCTGACGCGGATTTGATCGCACTGTTCAAACCGCAGTTCGAGGTAGGCCGCGCCCACATCGGCAAGGGCGGCATTGTCAGTGATGCAGACGCCATCACGACGGCGCTGGATGCCTTTGCCCACTGGCTGGGAGACGAAGGCTGGCAGATCATCGCCTCGGCGCCGAGCCCTGTCGCCGGCGGCGATGGAAACCGCGAAATCCTGCTGCACATACGGCGCGCATAAAGCCGCACATCCCGCATGGTTCTTACAATTATCATTGACGCTGCGCTGCGGTATTTGCTTAACACCCCTTCCTGCCTTGACTGCCAATCCCCGAATTGCCGGAGGCTCCATGTCGCCTGTCTGGTTTGTGATCATCGCGGGCGCGAGCGCGCTTCTCGCCGCCCCTGTCACCCGATTTGCCGGTCGGTTTGCCGGTCCGCTGCTGGCCATCGTGCCGGCCTTCCTGTTTGTGTCGCTGCTGCTGCAGCTGCCGGACCTGCCCGGTGGCACCGCGATACTGCAGACGATTGACTGGGTGCCCGCCTACGGCGTGTCGCTCGGTTTCCGGCTTGACGGGTTCTCCCTGCTGTTTTCCCTCCTGATCACCGGCATCGGCACGCTGGTGGTGATCTATGCCGGCAGCTATTTCAGCGGCGACGAGGCTGGCGACCGGGGCCGGTTCCTCGGCTTCATCCTGCTGTTCATGACGGCCATGCTCGGCACCGTTCTGGCCGACGACCTGATCATGCTCTTCATCTTCTGGGAGATGACGAGCCTGGTGTCCTTCTTCCTCATCGGCTTCAAGCACGAGGATGCGAAGGCCTGCAAAGCCGCGCTGCAATCGCTGGTCGTCACGGCGGGGGGCGGGCTCGCCTTGCTCGGCGGCATCATCATTCTGGGGCTGACGGCAGGCACGTTCTCGCTGACCGCGATCACGGCACAGGCACCCCAGATTGCCAACTCGCCCGCATTCCCGGCGATTATCGTTCTGGTGCTGATCGGCTGCTTCACCAAGTCGGCGCAGTTTCCGTTCCATTTCTGGCTGCCAAACGCCATGGCCGCACCGACGCCGGCCAGCGCCTATCTGCACTCCGCCACCATGGTGAAGCTCGGTGTCTATCTGCTCGCGCGGTTTGATACCGGGTTTGGCGAATACGTCATCTTCTACGCTCCGCTGATGATCTTTGGCGGGATTACCATGCTGATCTCGGCCTATGCGGTCATGCGCTCCACCGGCTTCAAGGCGGTGCTTGCGTGGTCCACCGTGTGCTCACTGGCCACGCTGGTACTGCTGGTGGGCGTTCCCGGAGAGGCCGGCGTGAAGGCCATGGTCGGCTTCCTGGTGGCGCACGCCCTGTACAAGGCGGCGCTCTTCTTCGCGGCAGGCCAGGTCATTCATTCAACGCACCAGTACGAGCTGGCGCGGCTGGGGGGGCTGCGTTTCCAGCTGCCCGTCACCGCGATTGCAAGCCTGCTCGCGGCCATCTCGATGGCCGGCGTGCCCTTCTTCCTCGGATACAAGGCAAAGGATCTCTTCCTCACCGCAGCATTCGATGGCGGAAACTGGGGCTTGTGGCTGACGGTTGTGGCGCTCGCAAGCTCGGCCGTGATGACGGCCGTGGCCGGTCTGGCCGCGCTGAAGCCCTTCTTCCTGAAACCTCCCTATGGCGCGGTGAAGGTCTATCACCGCGAGTATTACGGCATGGCGCTGCCGCCGCTGGCGCTGGGCCTGCTGGGCCTCGCCATCGGGGTTCTGCCGGCCATCGCCTGGAACAGCGTGCTGATCCCGGCCATGAGCGCGCTCTATGGCGGCGTCGTCAGGCTCGAAGTGCATGCGGCACCCAGCCTCGGCCTCAAATTCCTCATCACGCTTGGCCTGCTGGCTGCGGGCGCTGCGCTGGTCTGGTTCTGGACGCGTCTCTATCGCGACCCGGACAGCGTCAAGGCCAATGTCGTCTTTGCCGATCTTGGCTATGGCGCAATGATGGGCGGGCTGGACCGGGCAGGGCGGGTCACCGCACGCGCGCTGCAGACCCTCTCCTTGCGGACCTATATCGCGATCACGCTGGGTGTCTCGACGCTTGCCCTGCTGCTGTCACTGGCCGGTTTCAGCGGTGAGATGCTGGCCGTGGCCATTGCCGAGCCCGTGCGCCCCTACATGGTGGTCGTGCTGGTCCTGACCCTCATCGGGTCGGCTGTCGCGGCATTCGCGCGGTCCGTGCTGATCTCGATCCTCGGCGTCGGCATTGTCGGTTACACCATGGCCGTGCTGTTCCTGCTCAATGGTGCGCCGGACGTGGCCTTCACGCAGTTCACCGTGGAGACCTTGTCCATCGTCATCCTGCTTGCGGTGCTGCTGCGCCTCTCGTTGCGTCCTTCCCCTCAGCAATCGCTCTTCAAGCGCCCCGTCGCGCTCGCGATCTCGGCAGGCTTTGGTCTTGCCTGCGCACTGGGTGTGCTGGCGATGAACGTGCTGCCTTTCGATGCCCGCCTGTCGGAATTCTTCGGCCAGGCGAGCTATGCGGAAGCGCAGGGGCGCAACGTCGTCAACGTCATCCTCGTCGATTTCCGCGCACTCGACACGCTGGGTGAGATCGCGGTTGTGGCCTTTGCCACCATGTGCGTCTGGGCGCTTCTGCGCCGCCGCGTGAAGAAGGAGGGCTAGAGCGATGCAGTCTGTCATTCTGAATGCGCTGGCGAGAATGTTCTTCGTCGCCATGCTGGTCTTTTCGCTCTTCATTCTCCTGCGCGGCCACGATGAACCGGGCGGCGGCTTTATTGGCGGCCTGGCGGCCGCCGCGGCCTACACTGTGGTGACGCTGGCATTCGGGGCCGACAAGGCGCAGCGCTGGCTGATCCTGCACCCGGTGGTGCTGATGGGCACCGGACTGTTCTGTGCGATCCTGTCCGGCCTTCCGCCACTGATCGGGGATTTCGGGGGCTTTCTCTACCATCTGTGGTGGGAGGGGCAGATCGGCTTCCTCCAGCTGAAGCTCGGCACCACATTGCTGTTCGATATCGGCGTCTATTTCGTCGTCATCGGCGGGGTGCTCTCCATCCTTTTCCGCATGTATGAAACCGGCGCCGAGGAGGCGAGCGAATGACGCTTCTCTACGCTATCGCTGTTGCCGCCATCATGGCCGCGGGCATCTATCTGATGCTCGACCGCAACGTTATCCGCATCGTTCTGGGCACCGCCCTGATCGCAACGGGCGTGAACCTCGTCCTGTTCCTGGCCGGACGGCTGGGCGCCACCGACCCGGCCATCATCCAGGCTGGCAGCTATACGCTCGGCGAGGGCGCGGCGAACCCGCTGCCGCAGGCGCTGGTTCTGACCGCCATCGTCATCGGCTTTGCCTTGCTCGCCCTTGCCGCCATCGTGGCATACGAGGCGACCCGGGCGCTCGGCACGGTGAATGCCGACGAGATGACGGCTGCGCGCGAGCTGGGTGATCCGTTTAAGTCTGAAACCGGCGAGGGGAGCCCGGTACGCAAATGAGCGCCAACCTGCTTGTCATTCTCCCTGTCATCCTGCCCCTGACCATGGCCGGCTTCTGCGCGGTTTTCTGGCTGAGGCCGGACTGGCAGCGCTGGGTCACCGTCATCGGCATGGCGCTGCTGGCAGCGGCTGGTATCGCCCTGCTTCTGGCGGTGCGCGAAGGCGGCGTGCTGTCCACACAGCCGGGCAACTGGGCCGCGCCATTCGGCATTTCCATCGTGGCAGACCCGCTGTCTGCACTGGCCGTCGCGGCGGCCGGCCTCGTGGCGTTTGCCGCCTCGGTCTATGCCTTCCGGGGTGTCGACCAGAACGCGCTCCACGGCGGGTTCTTCCCGCTGTTCTGCGGGCTGATGGTCGGCGTCAACGGCTCGTTCCTGACCGGAGACATCTTCAACCTCTATGTCTGGTTTGAAGTGCTGCTGGTGTGCGCCATCGGTCTGCTGGTCGTACACCGCGACGGCATCAATCTCGATGCGGCAGTGAAATATGCAGCGCTGAACCTCTTTGGCACCATCCTCTTCCTGACCGGTGTAGCGTTCCTCTACGGCGCGGCCGGAACACTGAACTTCGCAGACTTGGCGCGCATCGTCCCGCAGATGGAAGCCTCGCCCGGCCTGACCTTCGCGCTGGTTCTGTTCCTGCTCGCATTCGGGGTAAAGGCAGCAGCCTTCCCGCTCTTCTTCTGGCTGCCGATTGCCTACCATACGGCCCCGCCCATCGTGTCGGCGCTGTTTGGCGCGCTGCTGACGAAGGTCGGCATATACTCGGCCATGCGCGTCTTCATGCTGCTGTTTGAAGGCACGACCGGCGTGGTCGGCGAAGTGGTGGTCTGGGTTGCGGCGATCACCATGGTCGCCGGGGCTCTGGGCGCGCTGATCCAGACCGATCTGCGCCGCATGCTCGCCTTCCTGATCGTGTCGGGCATGGGCTATCTGATGATGGGGCTGGCTCTCTCGACGCCCGAAGGGCTCGGGGCGGCGAGCTTCTACCTCATCCACGACATTATCGTGAAAGGCGCGGTCTTCCTGCTGGCCGGCGTCATCGCCGTGGCCGCTGGTTCGGCAGACCTCACGAAGATTGGCGGGCTCATCCGCACCCATCCCGTGCTGGCGGTGATCTTCCTGGGCGCGGGTCTGTCACTGGCCGGCCTGCCGCCGTTCTCGGGCTTCTGGGCGAAGGTGCTGGTGGCCGATGCCGCGTTTGACGGCGCCAAGCCTGTCCTGGGCGGGATTGCACTTGGCACAGGCCTTCTCAGCCTGATGTGCGTGGCGAAAATCTGGATGGAAGCGTTCTGGAAAGCCGCGCCCGAAGGCATGCGCGTCACCGCGCGCCTGCCGCGCGTGATGGTCGTCCCGGCGACGCTTCTGGTCCTCGTCAGCCTCGCCATCGGCGTCTATGCCGATCCACTGATCGAACTGGCTAATGCCGCCGGCGCCGGCCTTGCCGATCCGTCCGCCTATGTCGAAACCGTGCTGGGAGCGGGCCAATGAACCCCCTTCGTCTGATCGGAAAACTGCTGATCTGGGCGCAGCTTGGCGTGATTTTCCTCATCGAGCTGTTCAAGTCGTCCTTTGCCGTGGCGTGGGCTGTGGTCAATCCGGCAATCCGCTTCAATCCGGCAATCGTGGCGGTCCCGCTCGATCTCAAGTCGGACATTCACATCGCCACGCTGGCCAACCTGGTGTCGCTGACACCCGGCACGACCTCGCTCCACGTCTCCGAGGATCGCAAGACCCTCTACGTCCATGCACTCGACTGCGTGGACGAGCAGGCGACCATCAACGGCATCAAGACGACGTTTGAACGCATTCTCCTGCGGTCGGAGGCTTAACGGCATGATCCCTGACCTTCTCTCGACCTATCTGCTCGTCGGCCTGGTGCTCGGCCTCCTGCTGACCGGCATCCGTCTCGTCATCGGGCCGGGGCTGGCTGACCGCTTCGTGGCGCTCGACATGATGACCGTGCTGGCGATCGGCATCACCGCACTTACGACACTCGTTACCGGGCGCCGCGAGTTTCTCGATATCGGGCTTGGCCTTGCGGTTACCGGCTTTGTGGCGACCGTGGCGCTGGCCGTGTTTCTCGAGCGCAAGGAGAGCGATCAATGATCCGCGAGATTATCGGCGCCATCCTGATGCTGGGTGGCATGTTCTTCCTGATCGTGGCTGCGATCGGCGTGTTCCGGCTGCCGGATCCGTTCCTGCGCCTGCACGCCTCCACCAAGGCGGGTACGCTGGGTGCGGGCCTTCTCGTGGCAGGGGTAGCCGTGTCCTACACCGAGGAAAATCTCGGCCTTACGGCCTTCATCATCATCGTGTTCCTGCTCGCAACCCTTCCCGTGGCTGGGCATCTGCTGGGCCGGGCCATGTACGTATCCGGTGCGGACTTTGTAATGAAGGACGGCAATGACGGCCTGAAGGGCGTCCTGCCGCGCGCCGCCGAATCCCTGGAAGTGCGCCTCGCGGCGCGCAATGCGGATCCGGCCTTGCCCTCGCCGGAGAAGGAAAAGGAAAAGGCCGCAAAGGCCAAGGTGAAGACGGGGGATTAGAAAAAGGGCGGCTCTGGTGAGCCGCCCTTTCTTTGTGATGCTCCGGGGCCTCCGCCCCGTCGCTCCTCGCATAGGATCGGGCGCGCGTTCGCGCTTGCGGCGCTGCGCGCCGGGGGAGCCAGTCTGGCCCAGCTTAGGGGCCGCAAGCCCGGACGGGCTGAGCCTCACTAGCTAGTTCGACGGGCGCCACACGCCATCCGGACCCTGGCAGACCCACTCATACCGGCCGGTGATCTGTATCTGACGGCAATTCTGGTTCACAGGCTGGGCCGGATAGTGCGGTTGCACGCCATGCGGCTGGTAAGTGTACGGGTCGTAGCCCGGACCACCCGCGAGCTGGCTGTTGTCCTGATATCCGTAATACGGGTCATAGCCCTGCTGATGATAGCCGTGTTGCTGGCCATAACGCTGCCCGTAGGGCTGCTGGTAGCCGACCTGCGGGCGCGGGCCGCCGGGAAGATGGTCGCAATTGCTGCCGACGCTGCCCATCGCACCACCGGCCAGCGCGCCAAGGCCTGCACCGGCAATCACGGCACCGTCATTGGACCGGCGCTGATAGGGTTCCACATAGCCCCGGCCGCGATGTCCGCGCCAGCCGCGATTATTGTAGGCCTGGTTCTGGTAATGGCGGTCGCGCCGGGCCGACTCATTGGAATTGTGAATTTGCGCACCCAGCACCGCGCCGAGCACGCCGCCGACGACCGCGCCGGTTACCTGCTGGTTGCGCTGCTGCGAAATGCATTCAGCATAGGTTTGCTGTGCCTGGGCGGCAGGAGCAAGGGCCAGCGGGGCCGCGAGCGCCGCGGCAGCGATGGCCGAACTCTTCAGAACATGTTTCATCGCAAGGGGCTCCTTTCGTGCCTGGTCCTTATCGTGAAAGCACCATGACAGATCGCCGATGAGCGCAACATGAACGAAAACCGCCCCGTGGAGGTTCCACGGGGCGGTCAACGCGTCGTCCCTGCAAGTGCAGGCTACTGGATGGGCGCAACCTGCCAGTAGCCATACTGGTCCTGGCACATGCGAACGCGGTCATAGGCGACCTCGCCGTTGGGCAGGAAGATTTCCGCATCACCCCAGCGGCAGCGCTGGCTGCCCCAGTTGTGATAGTCACGGGCGATGACCACACCGCGCACACCCGAATAGGGGTTGTGCCAGTAGTACGGATTGCCGGTGGAGAAGGCATAGTGCGTGGCATAGTGGTACTGGCCACGGTCACAATCGCTCAGCGCGACGCCCAGGCCCGCCCCGATCAGGCCGCCCGCCAGCAGCCCGGCGGCATCGCCATCGGAAATCGCTGCGCCCAGCAGGGCCCCGACCAGTGCACCGGCCATAACATTGCCACCGCTCGGGCGGCAGAAACCGTCCGTGTAGTAGAAGTTCTGGCGGGCATAGGTGGAATGCCAGCGCGGATGATAGGTCCAGCCCGAATAGTGGACATGGTGGTGGACGATGCGTACCGGCGGCGTCCAGCGATAGTTCGGGCGCGCGTACCGGTTCACATAGTAGTGGTTATGATAGACCACGGGCGCGCGTACCGCATTCGAGCGCGAGTAGCGCACATTGTAGTGCTGGTGGCGGTAGCTCGGGCGCTGGTGCTGACCCTGCCACTGCGATCCTGACGGACGGCCCTGCCACTGGGAGCCCGATGATGGTTGTTGCGGGCGGCCCTGCCACTGCGAACCGGAGGGCCGGCCGGACGTGCCGGACGAGGGCCCTTGCGGGCGGCCTTGCCACTGGGAGCCTGACGGGCGTCCCGGCGTGCCAGAAGACGACCCTTGCGGGCGGCCCTGCCAGCTTTGGCCGGAGGGGCGGCCCTGCTGTTGTGCCTGATCGCGGCGCTGCTCGAACGCAGCCCGCCGGTCGCTGTCACCGCTCCCCTGCCACTGCGAGCCGGACGGACGGCCTGATGTGGGCGGAGAGGAATCCTGTCCGCGGCCCTGCCACTGGGAGCCTGAAGGACGCCCTGAGCCCGACGAAGAGTCCTGTCCGCGGCCTTGCCACTGGGAGCCGGAGGGGCGGCCGGACGGAGGGGCGGACTGTTGGGGGGCAGATGGCTGGTGGGCGACAGGACGCTGGTCCTGCGCGATAGCGGGCCGCGATGCGGGTGCCTGGCGCGAGGGTGCGCTCTGCTGCGGCGCGCTCTGGGAGGATTGCTGACGGCCCTGCCATTGCTGGCGTTGCTGCTGGGGTGCGCCTTGCTGGGATGAGGATTCGCGGCCCTGCCAGCTGCCACGGCCGCTGCCACGGCTGCTGTCACTGCCGCCGCCGCGCTGGCCTCGGCTTTCGCCGCCGCCACGGCGGCCGTCACGTTCCTGCACTTCCACGGCAAGCATGATGGTGCCGGCAGCTTCCGCTGACGGAACAAAGGGCAGTTCTCCTGGAACAGCGAACGCTGTCATCAGCGCAACCGCCGCTACAGAGACGGTCAGTTTACCGGTCGCCATCGGGCTTCCTCCTTGGTTTCAAGAGGCCACAAACGGGCAATTAACCAGACCGTAACAATGTCAAGCTGAGCCGAACATGAACGCATCCTTCACATTGCGGGCCACGCCTTCTTGCGCGTGTGGCTTGACCTTGAGGGCCACACAGGGGCAAACGCACACCATGAAGCGCCGTTCCCGTTCATCCCTGCCTGCCAGAGCCGTCCCTGAGCGCATCGTGCAGGTGACGGCACGCGCCATCGGTGCGCGCGGCGACGCTGTGTGCCCCGATCCGGAAACCGGCGGATCAGTGTTCGTGCCAGGCCTCTTGCCCGCAGAGCGCGCCGAGATCGCAGCGCGCGGCGAACGCGGCCGGATACGCGAACGCCTCACTGCCTCTGAAGAACGTGTCGAACCCTTCTGTTCCGTCGCGGAAAGGTGCGGGGGCTGCTCGCTGCAACACTGGCAAGGTGACGCCTACCGCGCCTGGAAACGTCAACTTGTGGTGGATGCGCTGGCCCGTGAGCAGATCGCGGCAGAGGTGCTGCCGCTGGTGGATGCAGGCGGATCGGGCCGGCGGCGCGTTGCCCTGCACGCGCGAAAGATGGGCACCCGGCTGCTATTGGGGTTTACCGAGCGGGCCGGCCACGCCATCGCAGATACCGATGACTGCCCGGTCGCCGAGGCCAGCATCCGCAAGGCCTTTCCGGCCTTGCGCGAACTGGCGATGGCCGTGCTCACGCCGAAATTCGATACTGCAACGGTTTTTGTCACCGCAACCGGGCCGGGGCTTGACGTGCATGTGGCGCGCAAGGGTCCGGTGACGCTCGATGACCGGCTGACCGGGGGTGAAATACTCGCCCGCGAGGGCTGGGCACGCCTTTCCATCGGTTCGGAACTGATTGCGGAAGGCACACCGCCGGTAGTCCGCTTCGGCACCGCGAAGGTGGCTCCGCCGCCCGGCGGCTTCCTGCAGGCGACCGATGCGGGCGAGGCGGCGCTGGCGGGCATCGTCATGGACGCGCTCAAGACAGCCCTCAACGCCGCGCCGAAAGAGGCCAGGGGTGTGATCGACCTTTATGCGGGTTCGGGCGCTTTCGCGCTGCGCATGGCCTCCCTTGCCCCTGTGAAGGCCGTGGAGGGCGAGGCTGCGCCGCTGGCTGCGCTGGACCATGCCGCGCGCCACACGCCCGGCCTGAAGCCGGTGACCGTGCTGCAGCGCGATCTTGCACTGGAGCCACTCTCCATCCGCGAGCTGGCGGGCGCGGCCATGGTGGTCGTCGACCCGCCGCGTGCGGGTGCGAAAGAGCAGATGGAGCAGCTCGCCGGATCCGGTATCCCCGTTATCGTGTCCATCAGCTGCAACCCGTCCACCTTCGCGCGCGACGCCGCCATTCTGATACGCGCCGGCTACCGGATGGGGCCTGTCACGCCCGTGGACCAGTTCGTCCACACCGCCCATTTGGAATGCGCGGCGGTGTTCACGAAGGGGTGAAAGTTCCCCCATCCGGGGTCCCGGCCCCGAGCCGGGCCCCACGAATACCTCATTACGCTCGCTTGCTTGTTTTTTTCGTTTTCCCGGCGCAAGCCGGGATCCAGAAAGACTGGGCACCGGCTTTCGCCGGTGAAACGCTGGTGCTGGCTGAGAAGGCAGTAATAGGTCCCGGCTCGGGGGCCTGGACCCCGGCTTGATCGCTTTGCCAATCTCCACCCCCACCGCCAAACCCCGGTGGACGTGTGCATCGGGCACGGTTATCACGCGAGCCTCAACTCTTTGCAGGCCAGTTCCCATGCACGACATACGTTTTATCCGCGAAAACCCGGACGTCTTTGACGCCGCCATGAAAAAGCGCGGCCGCGGGCCGGAGGCCTCCCGCCTGCTGGCGCTGGATACGGCGCGCCGCGAAGCAACCGCGCGCCTGCAGGAGATCGAGACGGAGCGCAACGCCAAGTCCAAGCTGATCGGGCAGGCCAAAGCCAAAGGCGATGACGCGCTGTTCAACCAGCTGCGCGCCGAGGTGGATGCGCTCAAAGGCGAGATGGAGACGGCCGATGCCGCCCAGAAGGCCGCTGATGAGGCGCTGCGCACTGAACTGGCTTCGCTGCCCAACATGCCGTTCGACGATGTGCCCGAAGGCGCGGACGAAAACGATAATGAGGAAGTGCGCGGCTGGGGCGAGCCGAGAGAGCTTGGCTTTGAACCCAAAGACCATGTGGCCATTGGTGAGGGGCTGGGCGGGCTCGATTTCGAGGCGGCTGCCGCCATGTCCGGCGCGCGCTTTGCGGTGCTGAAAGGCCAGCT
>ERZ869909.2050-NODE-2050-length-14580-cov-3.783976_pt1 | contig 14580 bp, 14 predicted proteins | sample MGYA00520892_ERZ869909 | MGnify/ENA primary metagenome ERZ869909 (study PRJEB32215, sample SAMEA104723947) | bioreactor metagenome | biome: bioreactor; feature: anaerobic bioreactor; material: water | place: China | collected 2015-03-12 ...
CGGAGCCGCAAAAACTAAAGCCAACTCTAAACGTACAGTCAGCTTATTGTCTCGGCCAGAACTTCGCTAATTGGACTTCAGTACCTAATACCCAATTTTATCAACTTTGGTTTACGGCTTCAGATCACATTTCAAATGGAATAATTCTTTATTCAGGGGGGGAATTAAGCGCATTTACTAGCGCGCCATCATCAGGGCGAATCTCTGTCCGAGCATGTGATGCTCATTCATGTGGTGAATTCTCGAATTCAGTTCAAGTCAATTATTATCCATTATGTCTTTAGGCTAAGTTATGAAAAAAATAATCCCAGTCATTTTAATTTTAGGTATCGCAGGTTGCGATAGTAGTTCAAGCGATGATAATCAACCGTCACAGTTACTTGCTGAATCGCAGTTATTATTGACCGAGAATCGCACTTTATGGGCAAGTGCCGGCCCAGCTGATTATATGTACAAATTACAGATTGGTGAATCAACTCGCGGTTGCAATAATGAAGAGGCAGTGGATTTATTACCTCAACTTCTTGTGAGCGTAGAAGACAATGAAGTCCATAGTGTGTGGAACTTGGATACACAGGAAGAAGTTTCTATTTCGTGGTTAGGCTCATGGGGAACGATGGAAGATAATTTTGAGCAGCTTCAAAATTGGCTCGATCAAAAACCTGTGTTCATCGGCTTACCATTTTCAGAAGACGAAGCGCTACCGGAGTTTCATGCTTCGTTGGGATACCCTCTGAATTTTGGTGCTCGTTATTATAGCGGCGAATCCTGTAACTTCCGTTATATTCAGATCTGGGACTTTCAGTAGGTTTTCTGCAACAATACTCGCCTGAGAAACATTCAAGAAAAGGCGGTATAAGGTGGATGAACGCTTAAAGGCATTGCGCGATCAAATTGACGCGACCGATTCTGAGTTAGTGCAGGTATTGGCGAAACGAATGGCGCTTTCACGCCAAATTGGTGATGTGAAGCAAGAACTTGGTCAGCCGCTTTACGTACCGGCTCGAGAAGCAGCGCTGATCAGCGCGCGCCGTGCTGAAGCTGAGGAAGCAGGACTGAGTGGCGATTTGGTTGAAGATGTTTTGCGCCGTACGATGCGCGAGTCTTATCTGCGCCAACGTAATCAGGGCTTTCAACGGACGGGTGTCGCAGATCGACCAGTGGTTGTTATTGGTGGGCAAGGGCAGCTAGGCTCGCTCTTTGCGCGTTGGTTCGAATTGTCCCAGTATCGGGTGATTATTATTGACCGTGACAACCTTGAGGAGTTGTCAGCAGCGGTGCGTGACGCTGCATTAGTCTTAGTGAGTGTGCCAGTTGCGCTCACGGTCGATGTGATTGAAACGCTGCCGAACCTGCCTGATGACTGCATCCTTGCTGATTTAACCAGCGTTAAAAGTGCACCGTTAGCTGCCATGATGGCGCGCCATAGTGGACCTGTGCTTGGCTTGCACCCCATGTTTGGTCCAGGTATTCCAACCTTTGCCAAGCAAACGATTTTAGTCACGCCAGGACGCGATGCGCAGGCGAGTCAGTGGTTGCTGCGCCAATTTGAAATCTGGGGGGTGCGGCTACATGAACTATCGGCTGAGCGACATGATCGTGCGATGTCAGTGATTCAAGTGATGCGCCACTTGTCGACGTTTGTGTATGGCTACCATTTAGTGCATGAAGACGTGGAGCTTGATGAACTGGTGGCGTTGAGCTCACCGATTTATCGCTTAGAGTTGATGATGGTAGGGCGTTTGTTTGCTCAAAGTCCGGAGTTGTATGCGGATATTATCTTGTCCGATCGCGACCAACATCGCATGATTCGCCGCTATTTACAGCGTTTTCAGGATCTATTGACCTTAATTGAAACTGAAGGGCGCGAGGCCTTTATTCGTGAGTTTAGCGATGTGGCGCAATGGTTTGGACCCTATGCTCGGCAATTTTTGCAAGAGTCGGCGCAGCTCTTACAGCATGCCGACGATGTGAAGCACGTTGAATCGTAAGGTTTTAACCGAAAAATCGATTAACCGATTAGTCGATTAACCCGTGCTCAGTGAGCAATTGCTCAATAGCATCGGGTGCAACGGGTTTATGTAAGGTTTGATTCATACCTGCTTGGCGGCATGCTTCTAATTCATTCGGACTTTGATGGCCGGTTAAAGCAATGATAGGAATGTCGCTAAACGCTGGGATTTGCCGCAGTTGCTGACACACTTCAGCGCCGGTGTAGTCAGCCATTTCATAATCGAGAATGAGTAGCTGCGGTTGATGTTGTTGTGCGTGGCTCAACGCGTCAGCGCCGTTTGTGGCGGTAATGATCTCAACCGGGAAGCGACTGAGCATTGCTTTTAGCACTTCGAGACTAATAAAGTCATCATCTGCAATTAAGATTGTTTTCATGAGTCTGTTGTTACAACCCTTATTACCGGTGCACGTGGAGTACCGGTGCGCGAGTAGTACTGGTATACGTGCGTGTTTTAGTGTACCGGTGTGATGCATTGAGCTTTAAGACTGCCACGGTCGTCCGTGGCAGTCAATTAAAGTGCAATAATAGGCCATTTAACTAAGAAAATAGAAAATCCAAGCGAGGTTGACCACTAGAATTAAGAAGCCCCAGCCACCGTGACGTTGAGCGGGTGCATTCGCCACCGCAGCACTGGCAACTTCTTTTTTACCCGTGATCATCGGTTTAATCAGTTTCTTTTTCAAAATGGTATAGATGGCCACAGCAACCAGGTGGAGTGCAATCGCAATGAGAATGAAGTCAAATGCTTGCTTGTGATAGCGCGTTAACGCACGCACGGTGTCATTGCTTACATATTGAGCTAGCGGGCCGCGAAAGAAAATCGCATCATCAGTAAACAAGCCACTGATTGCCTGCGCCAACAGTAAACCAAGCATAATCACGACCATGTACGCACCCGCAGGATTGTGGGTTAAGTACTCATGCTGTGTCGGCCTGCGAAAATAACGAAAGATCGCAAATGGTGATTGCATAAAGGTTGTAAAGCGCGCCGGTTGGCTGCCAATAAAGCCCCATATTATACGGGTTAACACTAACGCCAACATCACCAGCCCAAGCTGATGATGTTGGTCGATATAGTCAATGTTACCACCGGTGTACCAGAGGCCTGCAAAAACCAAGACGAGCAGCCAATGAAAACCACGGACAAAGCCGTCCCAAAGGTGAATGGTGACAGTACTCATGGTCGCTTTATCCTAGTCTGCGCGGTAACCTTCGTGACACTGCTGACAAGTCCGTGCAGTGGCCATAAATTTCGGACGGATGTCACGAATATTGCCACTTTCAGCAGCCTCTGCAAGTTCGACAGCAGCGCTTTGGAAAGCGTCGCGTTTACTCTCGAAGTCACTCCAGTTCTGCCAAATAGCCGGCAGAGCGTCACTGTTGTTGGTGGCATTTTCACCAGCACCGGTAAAGGCATCAAATGGGATGTTACTTAAGTGGACAAGCGCTTTTGAACGTTGCTTAAATTGGTCGGCATCAAAGTCAATTTCCCCACGCACCATACCGGACATATAACCGAAGTTTTCACGAATTAACTTAAATGCGCCTTGGCGATATTCAACGGCGTCTTCGGCTTTGGTAAATGCACTGCTGAGTGCTGGGGCTGCAAAGGTTGCCAAGCCGATGGTCAGGGCTGCTGCTGTTAATGTAGTGATCAAACGCATGGTGTACTCCTTTATTATTGATATGGGCGACAGACGGGCTCGGATCGCCCTAAATCGTTTACCCCTAAATCAGGTCTATTCATCGAGTGCGCATTGTGCTACTCGACAATAACAGTTTTAATAACATTCTTTACAACAATATAACAATATGCGAATTGTCGCAGACTTTTAACGAAAAATTGTCAGCGTGCGTTAAGTCAGTTGCTTTAAGGCATCTGCGTTAAGTCAACAAGGGAATTTCATCGAATGAGAAAAACTACCGTGCAATCGCTTTTGCTGGCTGGTAGTAGTTTATTTGCGTTTTCAGTTGCCGCTACAGGCGCTGCTGGCGTTGGTCAAGACCAAACTACTCCAGTGCAAGGCTTACATCATCATAATCCTAGTTTGGTTGCGTTTACCAATGCAACGTTAGTGACTGAACCGGGTACCCAAATTGAGAACGCGACGCTTGTCATCGAGAATGGCAAAATTCGTTCTATCGAGCGCAATAATCGCGCACCTGCGGGTGCGCGTGTTGTCAATGCAACGGGCTACACAATTTACCCAGGTTTTATTGACCCATTTAGTAACTATGGTGTCGAGCAACCTGCACGCTCGACGAATCGTGGACGTTCTGCGCCACCGGTGTACAGCAATCAGCGCGAAGGTGGCAATGCCGCCAATGCTGCAATTCATGCGCAGCGAGACTGGTACGAAACGTTTAAGCCAGACGCAAGTGCTGCGAAAAGCTATTTACAACAGGGCTTTACGACTGTGCAGAGTGCCCGTCTCGATGGTATTTTCCGCGGTCGTGCAACAACCGTTTCCTTAGCGGACACCTTGCCGAATACCGCTATTTACCAAGCGCAAACGCGCCACTTTGGTTCGTTTGACAAAGGTAGTTCACCACAGCAATACCCATCGTCATTAATGGGTTCGATTGCTCTGGTGCGGCAAACATTAGCCGACGTTGCTTGGTATCAAGAAGCAGCGGGTAAAGTTGCGAGTAACGGCCAAGTTGAATTTAATGCGGCGTTAGCGGCACTGCAAAACCTGCAAAGTACGGGCATGATCTTTCATGCGAGTAACGAGCAAAACTTGTTACGCGCGCAACAATTGTTTCAAGAATTCTCTGTGCCAGTGACCTTTGTTGGTTCTGGATATGAGTATGCGCGTTTAGACGATGTGAAAGCGACTGGCGCCAAGCTCATTCTGCCAATGACCTTCCCAGCCGCACCAGCGCTCGATGAGCAATTTGCGGAACTGGACGTGTCTTTGGCGCATTTGCGCCATTGGGAGCGCGCGCCTGGTAACCCTGCAGCGCTTGCGCAAGCGAATATCGACTTTGCTTTTACTTTAAACGGCGTTGATAAACCGCAGGAGTTTTGGACCAATGTACGCACCGCAGTAACCCATGGTCTGAGTAAAGATCGTGCTTTAGCTGCACTAACCACAACCGCGGCAGAAATTGCTGGGGTGGCGGACCAAAGCGGTAAAATCGCGAGCGGTTTTCGTGCTGACTTAGTGGTTAGTCGTGGTGATTTGTTTAGCGACGGCGAAATTGTATCGGTCTGGACGCAAGGCCAAGAGCATTCGTTTAAGCCGATGCACCCGGTGGATTTCAAAGGTACTTGGACCCTCACTGGTTTTGTGCCAAACGCGGAGATGCAAGAGTTTACTGTGAAAGTGAATGGTAATAGCCGTTTACAAGTTGAGCTGAGTCATGGTGAGCAGTCAGTGCGTGCAAGTCGTGTTGCGCAGGACGACGATCAATTGCGCTTTACAGTGAACCTAGAAGCATTTGGTGGTCAGGGTGTTTATCGCTTTGCTTTACGTCATTTGGCCTTAGGTCGATTAGGTGGCTCAGTGCAAACGGCCGACAATCAGGTTATGACGGTGACTGCTGAGCGTACGGAAGAAGCGAATTCAGCGGCGCGTGAAAATGGTGAAACGGCGGCCAAGCCAGAGTATGTCAGCCAGCTGACCTTCCCGAATATTGCCTTTGGACAAGCCGCGTTACCACAGCAGCAAAACCTGCATATTCGCAATGCGACTGTGTGGACGGCAGATGACCAGGGCGTGTTGGAGAATACCGACATTATTGTCCGGAATGGCTTAATTCATCGGATCGGTCAGAACCTGTCGACACCACGTGGTTATGACGTTATTGATGCAACCGGTCTGCATATTACGCCGGGTATTATTGACGAACATTCGCATATTGCGATCGCTCAGGGCGTGAACGAAGGCACCGAAGCAATCACTGCAGAGGTGCGGATCGGCGATGTCGTCAACCCAGACGACATTCACATTTACCGCTCACTGGCAGGCGGCACGACCATTGCTCACTTGTTGCATGGTTCGGCAAACCCTATCGGTGGTCAAGGGCAGGCGATTAAACTGCGTTGGGGTGCCAATGCGGAAGGGCTGAAGTTCAAAGAAACACCACCGACGATTAAAATGGCGTTGGGTGAGAACGTGAAACAAAGCAACTGGGGCGAGCATTACACGGTTCGCTACCCACAAACGCGTATGGGTGTGGCGAAAATTATTCAAGACGGCTTCCAACAAGCGCGTGAATACGCCGAACAGCACCGTGCCTATGAGCGTTTAAGTCGCGCTGAAAAGCGCCGCACTGCGCCTCCACGCCGTGACTACCGGATGGAAACCTTGCTGCAGATTCTTGAAAGCGAGCGTCACACCCATGTTCACTCGTATGTTGCCTCAGAAGTATTGGCGCTGATGGATGTGGTGGAACAGCAAGGCTTCCGAATTCATACCTTCACGCATATTTTGGAAGGTTACAAAGTTGCCAAAGAAATTGCTGAGCATGGTGCGCGGGCGTCAAGCTTTGCTGACTGGTGGGCATTTAAGATTGAAGCCTTTGATGCGATTCCGCAAAATGCCTGCTTGATGATGGAGCAAGGCGTGCACACAAGTATTAACTCGGATAGTAACGACTTACAGCGTCGTTTGAATACTGAGGCAGCGAAGTCAGTACGCTATTGCGGCATGAGTGAGAACGATGCGCTGAAAATGATTACCTTGCATCCGGCTGAGCAGCTCGAGATTGCCGACTATGTTGGTAGCATCACAGTTGGTAAACACGCTGATCTGGTGTTCTGGAATCATCATCCACTGTCAGCGTATGCGCAGGTTCAACAAACTTGGATTGAAGGTCGTAAATACTTCGATCGCGAGCGCGACCAGCAGCTGCGTGCGGAGCTAGCAGCGGAACGCACGGCTTTGATTCAGAAGGTTTTAGGTGCCGGTGAAGAAGCCCAGCGTGGTCATCGCAATGGTTATCGTGAACAGCAGCCAACGTGGCACTGTGAAGACCATTACGATGTTTGGAACGACTGGTATCACGAAGAACATGCCCATGGCCATAGTCATGGACATCAGCACGGCTTCGGAGGAGCGCACTAATGAAACTTAAATCATTTTTATTCAGCCTAGGTCTCGTTGCGTTCGCTAGCCAAGCACATAATGTCGTGCCGGGTGCGCCGCAAGCAGGTCCTATTTTATTGCAAGGCGGAACCGTACACACGGTCACGCAGGGTCGTCTTGAGAATGCCGATTTGTTATTCGTGGACGGCAAAATTGTGGCGGTTGGTCAGAATCTTGAACTGCCGGCCGGCACAACAGTGATCGACGTTTCTGGTCAACAAGTGTATCCAGGGTTAATTGCCCTTGATACCACGTTAGGAATTATCGAGATTCCGGCGATTCGGGCCACAGTCGATACCAACGAAGTTGGTAATTTCACGCCTGAAGTTATGGCTCATCACGCGTTTAATTCGGACTCCGAAATTATTCCTACGATTCGCTATAACGGCGTGACTCATGCCCAAGTTGTACCGCAGGGGCCGCTGGTGCGTGGGCAATCGAGTTTAATGAAGCTGGATAGCTGGAACTGGCGTGACGCAATTGAAGTAAGCCCGAATGGCATGCACGTCACTTGGCCACGGGTGGGTTTGAACAACTCACCTTGGGAGCGTCGTTCGCCGGAACAACAACGCCAAGCACAACAAGAACAGCGTGAGCAATTAAAAACCTTGTTTGAAACCGCGAAGGTCTATCATCAAGCGCGGGAAAGTGGTGCTCAACAGCGGGTTGACCAACGTTGGGAAGCCATGCGCAGCTTGTTCAAAGGCGAACAGAAGCTGTTTGTGCATGCCGATGATCGGCGCCAAATTGAACAAGTGCTAGCATTTAACGAAGCGTATGGCTTCGAGTTAGTGATTGTTGGCGGTCGTGATTCGTGGATGATTGCCGACCAACTGGCGGCTGCCGATATCCCTGTAATTTTTGGTGCTGCATATGGTTTACCCGCGCGGGTTGATGAGGCCTATGACACGGCATTTAGTACGCCTAAAGTGTTGGCAGCAGCAGGCGTGGATTTTGCCATTGCTTATCCGGGCTTTTGGGATGTACGTAACCTCGCATTTGCTGCCGGCAATGCGGTTGCTTATGGCTTAGACTACGACCAAGCGGTTGCGGCGGTAACATACGGTCCGGCGAAAATCCTTGGTGTTGAGGACCGTCTCGGTAGCCTTGAAGCCGGTAAACAAGCGACTTTGATTGTCTCGAAAGGGGATGTTTTAGACCACCTTGGCCAAGACATTCAGTACATGTTTATTGATGGTCGTTTGGTTGATTTAAGCAACCGCCATTGGCAACTGTATCAGAAGTATCAAGAACGGATAAACGCTGAGTAATTAAAGCGTTTGAACATGACAGCAGTGGCAGCAATGGGTGTTGCCACTGCTTTTTTTTGTTATTTCTGGCAAATATACGGTTGTGTCGTTATGCTGATAACTGAGAATTAGTTTTCGACAGGGAGTTTGACGCATGTCATTGACAACCGAATACGCCAATGAGGGCAAGCAGTTTATCATTCATGTCAGTGGCCGATTTGATTTTTCCCGAGTACAGGAATTTCGTAAATCGTACGACGGCATGAAAGAGTCAGTTCGGCAGGTGGTCATCGATTTTCGCAAAACAGAATATATCGACAGTTCTGGGCTTGGTATGTTGTTGAACATGCGCAAGTCGCTTGGCGTTGATGGGCGCAGTTATTACTTAATCAATTGCACGGCGAGTGTCCGCAAAGTTCTCGACATATCGCGTTTTGATAAACTTTTTGTGATTGACTGATGCTAGCACAGATTTTGCTCGTGCAATGTGACGAGCGTCCCAATGAAGCACTGCTGGAGAAACTTCAGCAGTCGCTTCAATATGAGCTTCATACTTGCCATCTTGAGCATGCGTTCGATGCGCTAGAGCGTGTAGAACCGGATCTTGTGCTGTTTAACTTTGTCTTGACCCGCGACACCGACTTTTCCTTTTTATCCTCGCTGAAGCAAAGCACTAGCCCATTGTATTTGCCGTTTATTGTTATCGCCAATGAGTTTGACGAGGTGGTACAACAGAACGCTCTGTATGCTGGCGCGGATGACTTTCTGGTGCCGCCGTTTAGCTCGGCATTGCTCTTCGCCAAGCTCGAAACCCACTTGCGAACTCGGCACTTAAGTCAGCGACTAATTGAAAAGAAAGAAAACCTAGCTTGGTATCAAGAGCGTCTGCGACATGAACACTTAATTGTCCGTAACATGTTCAATAATGCGTTAAGTCGTAATCTACAAGACTGTAAGCAAGTGGAAACCTTGCTGCTACCTCTTTCGTCATTCAATGGCGACCTCTATTTACTAGCCAAAGGACCGCTTGGGAGTATTTATTTACTGCTTGGTGATTTCACTGGCCATGGCTTACCAGCAGCTATCGGCACCTTACCGACATCGCAGACTTTTTTTGCGATGGCCAAACGCGGCGCTCCGATTGGTCAGATTGCCCATGAGATAAACCAACAACTGCACAAATTATTGCCGGAAAATATGTTCTTGTGCGCGACTTTGATGGAATTGTCGGCATCGGGGAACCGTGTGAGTTGGTGGAGTGGCGGTATGCCGCCGGCGTTGGTGATTGATGCGGACGATAGTATCAGTCAGGAACTGATGCCGCAGCACTTACCGCTGGGCATTTTACCACCGCAAGATTTCGAAGCCGGTATTACCATGACGCGTTTGGAAGAGGGCGCGCGGGTAATGTTATTCACCGACGGTGTCATTGAGATGGGTATCGGCCAAGGTAAACCACTCGATTACGAAGACTTCTATCAAATTTGCCAACAAAGCCGTTGGAATATGGCCGAGATTAAGCAACGCTTGGCCTTAGAGGTGATGCAGCGGGGAATAAATGATGATCTCTCGGTGATGCTGCTCCATTGCGTGCCGACCGGCTATGCGCCGCGCTCGACGGAAGAAAAACTACCGTCATTGCCATTTGAAATACGGGTGCATTTGACACCGAACGATATTCGTCATGTTGATCCTGTTGCGCAATTATTACGGGGACTTTCGCAGTTAGAGGGTTTTCCACATTTCAAAGCGCGCTTATACACGGCGCTCTCGGAAGCCTATAATAATGCCCTTGATCATGGTTTATTGCGGCTTTCGTCTGAGCTAAAAGATACGCCAGATGGCTTTGAGCAATACTATGAAGAACGCAACCGGCGACTCAGTAGCTTACATAGCGGCGCTATTGATATTACCCTAAGCTATCAACCGCCACATCGCTATTTACGCGTGGCGGTCAAAGACACCGGCCCGGGTTTTGCGGCGCAAGCCCAATTTACCCAGCGCAGTACGTATAGTTTTGGTCGTGGGCTACTTTTAATTAAAGAGTTGGCGAATAATATTCGCTGGTTTGACCAAGGACGCGGCATCGAATTTGACTTTCCACTGTTTGATGACGAGCAAGTGACACCAACTAACCACCAGCCAGTTTTACCTTAAAGCCTTGTTGTTCCAAATAGGCTTTGCATGCGTCGCGTTGGTCACCTTGAATTTCAATCGTAAATTCTTTGACACTACCGCCGACGCCGCAGCGTTGCTTCAGCGCTTTAGCGAGCGTTTTTAAGGCCTCAGGGTCAAGTTCAAGACCGCGAATAACAGTGACACCTTTACCTTTTCGCCCTTTGGTTTCACGTTGAATACGAACAATGCCGTCGCCTTTGGGCGGTTGTTGATTTTCCTTCTCTGGTTCAATTCGACCCGCGTCAGTGCTATAGACGAGGGTGGAAAGCTGGTCGCGTAAGGACATAGTTTACTCCGGATTCACAGCTTGCGGATTTATTTGACAGATCTTATAGATACTGACACTCTTAGGTCATTATAGAATATACCGGCTATGCCAAGAAAGATAACGTTATGAAATTACAACAACTGCGTTATATCGTTGAAGTCCTGAATAATAAGCTCAATGTATCTGCAACAGCAGAGGCTCTTTACACCTCTCAGCCTGGTATAAGTAAGCAAGTGCGCATGCTCGAAGACGAGCTTGGTGTGCAGATATTTGGACGCAGCGGCAAGCACTTAACCCATGTAACACCAGCCGGTGAAGATGTTATTCAAATCGCGCGTGAAATTCTGACCCGCGTCGAAGGGATTAAAGCCGTTGCCGCTGAACACACGCGACCGGACCAAGGCCATTTGAATATCGCTACAACCCACACGCAAGCACGTTATGCGCTGCCGGATGTGATTCGCGGCTTTATGAGCAAATATCCCGATGTATCATTGCATATGCATCAGGGGTCACCTGAACAAATTAGCGGGTTTGCGGCTTCGGGCAAGGCAGATTTTGCCATCGCTACAGAAGCACTGCATTTGTATCAAGATTTAATTATGCTGCCGTGTTATCACTGGAATCGCAGTATTTTGGTGCCGCCTGGACATCCGCTGAGCGAGTTGAAAAAAGTTAGTATTGAGCAGCTTGCTGACTATCCGTTGGTGACTTATGTGCATGGCTTTACTGGCCGGTCACGCCTAGATCAAGCGTTTAATCAGGCCGGTTTGAAACCAAAAATTGTGTTTACGGCAACCGACGCCGACGTGATTAAAACTTATGTGCGGATGGGGCTTGGTATTGGCGTGATAGCCACGATGGCTTACGAGCCGAACAAGGATAATGACCTGATTGCTTTACCTGCGGATCACCTGTTTGCGCCGAGTACGACGAAAATTGGCTTTCGCCGCGGGGTATTTTTACGTGGTTACATGTATGATTTTATTGAGCGCTTCGCACCACATTTACAGCGTCAGGTGGTTGACCATGCCGTTTCGTTACGCGATAACGATGCCATCGAAAAATACTTTAAGAACCACCAGCTACCAACTTATTAATTGCCTCGAGACTAGCGCTGATAGGCAACAAAAATGCCGTGTTTGCAACTTTAAACTGCAAACACGGCATTTTTTGATGCCTTCTTAGTATTTTCTAATACTCAGATGAGCGGCTTAACACTCGATAATGTTCACTGCTAAACCACCGCGGGCGGTTTCTTTGTATTTGCTCTTCATATCGTTGCCTGTGTCCCACATGGTTTTAATCACCTTGTCGAGGGAGACCTTGTGCTCGCCACTGCCGCGCAGGGCCAAGCGTGCGGCATTAATTGCTTTGACTGCTCCCATGGCATTGCGCTCAATGCATGGCACTTGAACGAGACCGCCAACCGGATCACAAGTGAGTCCGAGGTTATGTTCCATGCCGATTTCGGCGGCATTTTCAACCTGACCGATATCACCGCCCATCAGCTCGGCTAACGCACCCGCTGCCATTGAACAGGCAACCCCAACTTCACCTTGGCAACCGACTTCAGCACCTGAAATTGACGCGTTCTTTTTGTAGAGAATGCCAATGGCTGCAGAGGTTAATAAGAACCGAGTGACGGCGTCGCAGTCGAGTGGTTGGATAAACTTGTCAGCATATTTCATAACGGCGGGGATAATACCTGCTGCACCATTCGTTGGTGCGGTGACAACGCGCCCACCGGCAGCATTCTCTTCGTTCACTGCAAGTGCGAACAGGTTCACCCAGTCCATGACTTGCATGGGGTCGGCAGATTTTTCTGTTTTTAAACGCTGATACAGGTCAGGCGCACGGCGACGAACTTTCAAACCGCCAGGCAGAATCCCTTCGGTCTGAATACCGTTGGAAATACATTCGTCCATGACCTGCCAAATATGCATCAGGCCATCGTTAATCTCTTTCTTGCTGCGAAACACCAGTTCATTGTGCATCATTAGTGTGCTGATGCGCATGCCATGCTCTTTGCATTTCTGAATGAGTTCATTGGCACTGTCAAATGAATAGGGGATCGGTTTTGAGCTTTGTTCAATGGCCTCTTCGAGGCTTTCATCGAAATCTGCATCGCGGACAATGAAGCCGCCGCCAATCGAATAATAAAGGTCTTTAAAAAGTACGTCTTCGCCTTGGTAAACCCGTAATTCCATCGCATTGGCATGCTTGGGCATAGTTTTTCGGCGATGAAAAGTAATTGCACCTTTGGCTGGGAACGCTATTTCATGCTCGCCAAGTAAGGTGAGTCGCTCGTGTTTGGCGACGTCGGCAAGAAATGCGTCGACTTTGCTGGTGTCGACGGTTTCCGGGCTTTCTCCAGCCAGTCCGAGAATGACAGCTTTGCCAGTGCCGTGGCCGACACCGGTTTGACCCAATGAACCAAATAGTTCAACTTCAACAGCCGTTACTTTATCCAGGCCTATGTTGGTTTTCACGTGCTCTAAAAACTCGCGAGCAGCACGCATAGGACCAACAGTATGAGAACTTGAAGGGCCAATACCTACTTTATAAATGTCGAACACGCTAATCATTACTTCATACTCCCTTTCTTTATAGAGCGATAGTGTGGGGATAAAAACAGATTTCTGCAAGTACCAAGCAACTGGTCGGTCACCTCGTTACTGGCAAGTGTTTATAAATCGGGCAATTGCCGGACAAGGTGTTGGCGCTCTGGAAAAATTTGATCGGCAAGGCGACGAATAATGGCGGCGGTGGCGCCCCAGATTAGTTGCCCTTGATAGGGGATAAATACCAGCTCATGGTAGAGCAGGCGTTTCACTCGTTGGGTATAGTAGTGCTCATGGTTGAGTAGGGTGACGAGCGGTACCCGCAGAATTTCAGCTACTTCACCGGGATCGGGCTGGAACATGAGGTCACTCGGTAATATGCCAATATAAGGGTGAATCAGCGAGCGGGATAAAACCGGTTGAGTTGGAAGATCACCGATAATCTCAATTTGTTGGGCATGAATGCCGAGTTCTTCTTCAGCTTCGCGTAATGCCGTTGCGAGTAAATCGACGTCAGCGCGTTCATGACGGCCACCGGCAAAGCAAATTTGATGAGCGTGTTGGCGCATATGTGCAGGGCGCCGGGTTAACACAAAGTGCAAACCGTTGTCTTGCTCTTGCAAGGCAACAAGTACCGCTGATGGCTTTAGCGGATGTGATTGCCAGTTGACTTCAGGCCGGCTGCTGAGGGCAAAACGCTGCAAGAACTCGGCTCGATTCATGCAGACCTCTGTGACTGCGACATTGCAGTGAGTACCGGCAGAATTTTAGCCACTTTGTCGAATGTTTCTTGGTATTCGCGCTCGGCGACCGAATCAATTACTATTCCGCCGCCGGCCCAGCAGTAAATTTTGTTTTGTACGCAACAAAGGGTGCGAATGGTAATGCTGGTGTCGCTGTGGCCATGCAAACTAAAGTAACCAATGCTGCCGCAATAGACGGAACGGCGATGGGGCTCGAGCTGTTCAATAATTTCCATTGCTCGAATTTTTGGCGCTCCGGTAATTGAGCCACCAGGAAATGCAGCGCTGAGTAAATCGAGTGACTGCGCGTCGGCAGGTAGTTGGCCCACCACAGTGCTGACTAAATGATGCACGGCATTAAAGCTTTCAATTGCAAAAAGCTTGCTGACCTGAACTGAGCCCGGCAAGCAGACGCGACTTAAATCGTTACGCAGCAGGTCGACGATCATTAAGTTTTCCGCTTGATCCTT
>ERZ869909.2051-NODE-2051-length-14564-cov-15.869607_pt1 | contig 14564 bp, 9 predicted proteins | sample MGYA00520892_ERZ869909 | MGnify/ENA primary metagenome ERZ869909 (study PRJEB32215, sample SAMEA104723947) | bioreactor metagenome | biome: bioreactor; feature: anaerobic bioreactor; material: water | place: China | collected 2015-03-12 ...
ATTTGACGAGCAAACCCAACCGGGTGGGGAAATTTGAATTACCACACTGGGGAAAATTCGCTTGCCCTTGACACCCTTGCCGGCCATGCGGTAGGGCGTGACGAAGTGGCCTGCAATCAGCCGCGCATCCAGCCCATAGCCGCGCAGCTTGCGTGCCCAGTGATGCGCACCGCCGCAGGCCTCCAGGGCCACCAGGCAGCCGGGAGGCAGCTCCGCGCACCAGGCCGCAAACTTGTCAGCGGCCAGCGCCTTGGCAACCACCACGCGCGCATCCACCGCATGCACCTAGATAACCCGCTTGGCCAGATCCACCCCGACTCGGGCAATCTCGTTCATGGACTTCCCCTTTCACATGGCTGCAGATTGATGACTTGGGGAGCACCATCGCGGTGGCAGCCAACATTTGTTTCCTGGCTGCTTACGATTGAGTCACATCAATCGGCCAGCAGATCGCTGGATGTTGACTCTTGACTTTCGGCATGTTAGGCGCAACATCTTGCAAAGTCTTGCAAGAATTTCCTCGAGCGAGGCCGCGTGACGACGGAACTTGTGGGGGTGGTATGACAGCGCGCCAGCAGGCGATCTTCACACTCGACGAGTTGGCTACCTACTTAAAGGTCGGCAAGCGGACGCTTTACCGGCTCGCCTCGCACGGGGAAATTCCGGCCTTCAAGGTCGGCGGGACGTGGCGGTTTCGTCAAAGTGAAATCGATCGATGGATCAATGATCAGATCCAAGCAGGCAGAAAGAAGGAGGTGATACGCACAGATGAGCAGCCAAAGTCAGCGGAACACTCCGTGTCGTCTGGGCGCGCTGTCCGTCGCCGCAGGCAAACGGAGTGAGCGAGAGTCTTCAATTTTTCTTCTGGAGGTGTGACATGGACATTGATTTCAAGAAATTGGCTCCCTGGAACTGGTTCAAAAAGGAGCAGGAAGAACAACAGAGCACTGCCTCGCTGCCGGTGCAGCGCAATGACCTGCCGGTGGCGGGTGGGCCCGTCAGTCCCATCCTGCAATTGCATCGCGAGATAGATCGCCTGTTCGACGACGCGTTTCGAGGCTTCGGTTTCCCGACGCTGGCCATGCCGCGGCTGCCATCCGATTGGTCGGGCATGCTGAAGCCGGCCCTGGACATCCAGGAAACCGACAAGCAGTACAAGATTGCCCTGGAAGTGCCCGGTGTCGAGGAAAAGGACATCCAGATCACCCTCGACAACGACGTGCTGGTGGTGCGTGGCGAGAAGCGCCAGGAACAGGAGAAGAAGGAAGGTGGCTTCCACCGTGTGGAGCGCACCTACGGCAGCTTTCACCGCGCCTTGAACCTGCCTGACGACGCCAATCAGGATTCGATCAAGGCATCGTTCAAGAACGGGGTGCTCACGGTCACGATCGACAAGCGCGAGGTCAGCGCGCCGAAGCAGGGACGTTCGATCCCGATCAACGGCTGACGCGGGGCAGCGCGTTTTTCTCAAAAATCACAAAGAGATGAGGCACCGTGATCGGCGGTGCCTCGTCAAATCAGTCCTCTCAAGGAGCATCAGCATGACCAGAAAACAATGCCAAGTCTGCGGCCAGCCCGCCACGGTGCGGGTGGAAGCCAATCTCAATGGTCGCCACAGCACCATGCTGTTGTGTGACGATCACTATCGCCAACTGGTGCGCCAGCAAAAGCGCACCGTCTCACCGCTGGAAGCCTTGTTCGGCTCGCGCAGCGGGCTGTTCGAAGACTTCCTTGGCAGCGACTTCTTCCGCATCGGTGACGACGCACCGTCCATGGCGGCCGATACCGACGAGGTCGTCGATGCCTCGTTCGGCGAACCCGCCCCGGCCGGTACGGGCACCGCGCGCCGTCGCGGCAGTGGGCTCGCCAGCCGTATCAGCGAACAGTCCGAGGCCCTATTGCAGGAGGCCGCCCGACACGCTGCAGAGTTCGGGCGCGCCGAAGTCGATACCGAACACCTGCTGCTGGCGCTATCCGACAGCGACGTGGTCAAGACCATCCTGGGGCAGTTCAAGATCAAGGTCGATGACCTCAAGCGGCAGATCGAATCCGAAGCCAAGCGCGGCGATAAGCCGTTCGAGGGCGAGATCGGCGTGTCGCCCCGGGTCAAGGACGCGCTCAGCCGTGCTTTCGTGGCCTCCAACGAACTCGGCCACTCTTATGTCGGGCCGGAGCATTTCCTGATCGGGCTCGCCGAGGAAGGCGAAGGTTTGGCGGCCAACCTGCTGCGCCGTTACGGCCTCACGCCGCAAGCGCTGCGCCAGCAGGTAAGCAAGGTGGTCGGCAAAGGGGCCGAGGATGGCCGCGCCGAGACGCCGACCAACACGCCGGAACTCGACAAGTATTCGCGCGACCTCACCAAGATGGCGCGCGAGGGCAAGCTCGATCCGGTCATCGGCCGCGCGCAGGAGATCGAGACGACCATCGAAGTGCTGGCCCGGCGCAAGAAGAACAACCCGGTGCTGATCGGCGAGCCCGGCGTCGGCAAGACCGCCATCGTCGAAGGGCTGGCGCAGCGCATGGTCGCCGGCGAAGTGCCCGAGACGCTGCGCGACAAGCGTCTGGTCGAACTCAACATCAACGCCATGGTGGCAGGCGCCAAGTACCGCGGCGAGTTCGAGGAGCGCGTGCAGAAGGTGCTCAAGGAAGTGACCGAGCACCAGGGCGAGCTGATTCTCTTCATCGACGAGGTGCACACCATCGTCGGTGCAGGCCAGGGTGGCGGCGAAGGCGGGCTGGACGTGGCCAACGTGTTCAAGCCGATGATGGCGCGCGGCGAACTGAACCTGATCGGCGCTACCACGCTCAACGAGTATCAGAAGTACATCGAGAAGGACGCCGCGCTGGAGCGTCGCTTCCAGCCGGTGATGGTGCCCGAGCCGACGATAGCGCAGACCATGATGATCCTGCGCGGCCTGCGCGACACCTTCGAGGCGCACCACAAGGTCAGCATCACCGAGGATGCGATCATCGCCGCCGCCGAGTTGTCGGACCGCTACATCACCGCGCGCTTTTTGCCTGACAAGGCCATCGACCTGCTTGACCAGGCGGCCGCACGCGTGAAGCTGTCGGCCACGGCTCGCCCAGTGGCGGTGCAAGAACTGGAGTCCGAACTGCACCAGCTGCGGCGTGAGCAGGACTATATGGCCTCGCGCAAGCAGTACGACAAGGCCGCCGAGCTGGGCAAGCGCATCGAGGCCAAGGAGACTGAACTCAAGAAGCTCGTCGAGGAATGGGAACGCGAGCGCGCCTCGGGCAGCGCCGAAGTCAAGGCCGAGCATGTCGCGCAGATCGTCTCGCGCCTGACCGGCATTCCGGTCAACGAGCTGACGGTGGAAGAACGCGAGAAGCTGCTGCATCTGGAGCAGCGGCTGCACGAGCGCCTGGTGGGCCAGGACGAAGCAGTACGTGCCGTGGCCGATGCCGTGCGGCTGTCGCGCGCGGGCCTGCGCGAAGGCGGCAAGCCAGTGGCCACCTTCCTGTTCCTCGGGCCGACGGGTGTGGGCAAGACCGAACTCGCCAAGGCACTGGCCGAGTCCATCTATGGCGATGAGGGCGCGCTGCTGCGCATCGACATGTCCGAGTACGGTGAACGCCATACCGTGGCACGCCTGGTGGGCGCGCCTCCGGGTTATGTGGGCTATGACGAGGGCGGCCAGCTCACCGAGAAGGTGCGTCGCAAACCCTACAGCGTGTTGTTGCTCGATGAGATCGAAAAAGCGCACCCCGACGTCTACAACATCCTGCTGCAGGTATTCGACGACGGGCGGCTCACCGACGGCAAGGGCCGGGTGGTGGATTTCACCAATACCATCATCATCGCCACCTCGAACTTGGGCTCGGACATCATCCAGCGTCGGCTGAAGGCCCGTGGCGCCGCCGGCGAGGAATACGAGAAGACCAAGGGCGAGGTGATGGACGTGCTGCGCGGACACTTCCGCCCCGAGTTCCTCAACCGCATCGACGAGATCATCGTCTTCCATGCGCTGGGCAAGGAGGAGATCCGCCATATCGTCGGCCTGCAGCTCGATCGTGTGGCCCGCAACGCCGCCAGCCAGGGCGTGACGCTGACCTTCGATCAGACCTTGATCGATCACTTCGCGGAGGAAGGCTACAAGCCCGAGTTCGGCGCGCGTGAGCTCAAGCGGCTGATCCGCAGCGAGCTGGAAACTGCTCTGGCGCGCGAGATGCTGGGTGGCGGTATCGGCAAGGCCGATCACGCCAGCGCCCGCTGGGACGACAAGGCCGAACGGGTGGTCTTCGAGCGCCAGGAGCCACCCGCGAAGCCGGCCGAGCCTGAGAAGCCCGATGCCGCGAACGTGGCCGAGACGCCGCCGAGCGACGCGAGCAAGCCTGCGCGCAAGAAGAAGTCAGCGGGCGGCGAATCTTGAGTCATGGGGAGGCTGTCGTGTCCGACCCCAACGGGCTGACATGGGCAGCCACCCTCGTGTCGCTGGCGGTCGCTATCCCCACAGCGGGGCACGCGGTCATCTACAAACGTGACCCTCGATCGGCCACGCTGTGGGTGCTGCTGATCGCGCTGTTGCCGCTGGGCGGTTCGCTGCTGTATGGGCTGTTCGGCATCAACCGTTACCAGCGGCGGGCGCGGCGGCTGTTTCCGGGGGCAGATCCTGCTGTTCGGCAGGACCTCGTGCCTACGATGCCCCAGGCCGTATCGGCGCCGTTTGCCGGCCTGGCGCACCTGGTGGGACGTGCCACCGGCCAGTCGCTGACCAGCGGCAACCGCATCGAGCCGCTCGTCGATGGCGAGCAGGCCTACCCGGCCATGCTCGCTGCCATCGAGTCGGCGCGGCACAGCGTCGCGCTGGCTTCGTACATCTTCGACAGCCAAGGCATCGGGGCGCAGTTCGTCGATGCGCTGCGCCGGGCTCATGAGCGCGGCGTGCAAGTGCGGGTGCTGATCGACGACGTCTATGCCCGCTGGAGGCCCCGCAGCGCTTACCGCGCCTTGCAACGCGCCGGCGTTCCGGCGGCGACGTTCAACCCGACGTTGATTCCCGCGCGCCTGCATGCCGCGCATCTGCGCAATCACCGCAAGCTGCTGGTGATCGATGGCGAGACGGGTTTCACCGGCGGCATGAACATCTTCAGCCCGTATTGGCGGCCCGATGCGCCGGAGCAGGCCTGTCACGATTTGCACTTTCGTCTGCGCGGGCCGGTGGTTGCGCATCTGATGCGGTGCTTCACCGATGATTGGTGCGATACCACGGGCGAGCGGCTCAGCAAGGGTTTCTGGGGCGAACCGCCCGCAACGGCTGATGAGCAAGGAACCTCTTGGGCGCGCGGCATCGAGGCCGGTCCCGATGAGGCCCTGGACAGGATGCGCTGGACCTTCATGGGCGCTTTGAGCGCGGCGAAGCATTCGGTGCGCATCTGGACACCTTACTTCGTGCCCGATCAGCCGATGATCGCGGCGCTGAGCACGGCCGCGTTGCGCGGCGTGCGCGTCGAGGTGCTGACGCCCGCAAACGGCGACCATCCCACGGTGCAATGGGCCGCGCGCGCCCACTACTGGCAGGTGCTGGAGCACGGTGTACGCATCTTCGAACGGCCTGGCCCGTTCGACCACAGCAAGCTGATGCTGATAGACGGCCAGTGGTGCTGCCTGGGTTCTGCCAATTGGGATGCGCGCAGCCTGCGCCTCAACTTCGAGTTCAATGTGGAGGTGTACGACACCGCGCTGTCTACGCGGCTGGAATCCCTTTTTGATGCCGCTCGTGATGCGTCGGGCGAGATATCGGCGAAGGCGTTGCGCGCCCGCCCGCTGGCCATCCGCTTGCGCGACGGGGTGGCCCGTCTGTTCACCCCCATTCTCTAGCGACACGACTTGCGAGGAACATTGCCCATGGAAAAGAAAGATCAATGGAACATTGGCTACTGGATCGTCGCCGGCCTGTTGCTGCTGACGCTGCAGAACTACTGGCAGGCGGCGAAGACGGTTGAACCCGTTCCCTATAGTGAGTTCGAGAAAGCGCTGGCCGAGGGGCGCGTCGCCGAAGTACTGGTGTCGGACCGCACGGTTACCGGGCGCCTGAAATCGCCGGACAGTCGTGGCAAGACCTCCATCGTGGCCACCCGCGTCGAACCCGACCTGGCCGAGCAGCTGTCGAAATACGATGTGTCCTACGCGCGAGTGGTGGAAAGCACCTGGCTGCGTGATGTGCTCTCCTGGACTCTGCCGGCGGTGGCCTTCTTCGGCGTCTGGTTCTTCCTGTTCCGACGCTTCGCTGAGAAACAGGGCATGGGGGGCTTCCTGAGCATTGGCAAGAGCCGTGCAAAGGTATTCATGGAGAAGAATACTGGCGTGACCTTTGCCGATGTCGCCGGCGTTGATGAAGCCAAGGCGGAGTTGGTTGAGATCGTCGACTTCCTCAAGAATCCGCAGGAGTATGGACGGCTCGGGGCGCGCATTCCCAAGGGCGTGTTGCTGGTTGGCCCACCGGGCACGGGCAAGACACTGCTGGCCAAGGCCGTGGCCGGCGAGGCGGCGGTGCCCTTCTTCTCCATCTCCGGATCAGAGTTCGTCGAGATGTTTGTCGGCGTGGGAGCGGCCCGTGTGCGCGACCTGTTCGAACAGGCGCGTGCGCAGGCACCGGCGATCATCTTCATCGATGAGCTGGATGCTTTGGGCCGTGCACGCGGTGTCGGAGGACCGAACGGTGGACACGACGAGCGTGAGCAGACGCTGAACCAGTTACTTACTGAAATGGACGGCTTCGACAGCTCGGTCGGACTGATCATCCTCGCAGCCACCAACCGGCCGGAGATCCTCGATCAGGCCTTGCTGCGCGCCGGCCGCTTCGACCGTCAGATGCTGGTAGACCGCCCCGACAAGAAAGGTCGCCTGGATATCCTGAAGGTCCATGTCAAGAAGATCACCCTGGCCCACGATGTCGATCTGGAACAGGTGGCGGCACTGACCACCGGCTTTTCCGGCGCCGATCTGGCCAATCTCGTGAACGAAGCAGCGCTGAACGCGACCCGGCGCAAGGCGCAGGCTGTGGAACTGCAGGACTTCACCGCCGCCATCGAGCGCATCGTGGCCGGCCTGGAAAGGAAGAACCGTGTGCTCAATCCGAAGGAGCGGGAAACTGTCGCCTATCACGAGATGGGACACGCTCTGGTGGCGCTGGCGCTGCCCGGCACCGATCCGGTACACAAGATTTCAATCGTGCCGCGTGGCATCGGTGCACTCGGCTACACCCTGCAGCGGCCCACCGAAGACCGATTTCTGATGACACGTGCCGACCTGGAGCACAAGATCGCCGTGCTCCTGGGAGGGCGCGCGGCTGAGAAGCTCGTGTTTGGCGAGCTGTCCACAGGGGCTTCAGACGATCTCGCGCGGGCCACCGACATCGCCCGCGACATGATTACGCGCTTCGGCATGGATGAGGGTTTGGGGTACGTTGCTTTTGAGGCACAGAGGCCGCGTTTTCTTGATGCGCCTGAACTGGTACAGGGTGGCTGCCGGGTAGCCGAATCGACTCAGACACGCATCGACCAAGCCATCCGTGACATCGTGATGGGTGTGTTTGATCGTGCATACCGAATTCTCGAAATTAACCGAGAAGTGCTGGAGCGGTGCGCGCGCGAACTGCTCGCACGGGAAACGCTGGATGAATACAGCATCCGGCAACTGACGCAAGGGCTACAGCTCGAATCCCCATGTCACAGTGGTCCAACTGCCGGAGCCATTGCTTCCTCTGTGTCTCAGGGAGCCCCTAATGAGTGACAGACTTCATATCGTCTGCCCACACTGCCAATCCATCAATGGCGTGCCAGCCAACAAGTTGGCAGAGAAGCCCAATTGCGGGCGGTGCCAGCACCCGCTGTTCACCGGAGAACCCATCGAGCTGACCACAGCGACGGTAGAGGACATCACCGATCTCAAGAGGGTCGAGCAGGCGCTGAACGCTATGCGCCGACAGCGAGAAGAGTTGGCCAGCCACGTTCCCGGTATGCTTTACCAATACCGTCTTCGTCCGGACGGCAGCTCGCACTTCCCTTATGCCAGCGCGAGGATACAGGAAATATACGGGGTTGCACCGGAGGATGTTGTCGAAGATGCCACTCCTGCGTTCGCTGCGCTCCATCCTGAAGACCGCGACCGTGTGCATGAAACCATACAGGCGTCGGGGCAGTCACTCGCGCTTTGGCATGACGAGTACCGAGTGCAGTTTCCAGACGGTCGGGTGATCTGGGTCGAAGGCGAGGCGTCGCCTGAAGCCATGCCTGATGGGAGCATCCTCTGGCACGGCTATATCCATGATGTCACCTCACGCAGAAGATCCGCGGAAGAGCTTCGCCTTGCGGCTAAAGTTTTTGAGCACGCAGGAGAGGGCATCCTCGTTACCGACGCTCAAGGCCACATAGTCAACGTCAATCGGGCGTTTTCCGTGATCACTGGTTATGCGCGGGAGGAAGTAATGGGTCAGACACCTCGTCTGCTCGAGTCCGATCGCTATGACGATGAGTTCTATCAGACCGTTTGGCAGGCTCTGCGTGAGCACGACTACTGGCACGGAGAGCTCTGGTGCCGACGCAAGAACGGCAGTCAGTTTGCCGCGCTGCTGACGATCAGTGCAGTCCCGGATATGCGGGGCAATATCGAGCATTGCGCAGCCATGTTTTCCGACATCACAGCCCTGAAGGAGAACCAGCAACAGCTTGAACGCGTTGCTCATTACGACCTGCTAACCGGCTTGCCCAATCGACTATTGCTTGGAGACCGCCTTAAGCAGGCCATTGGTCAGACACGTCGGCGTGGTATGCACCTGGCGGTTGTCTTCATCGATCTGGATGGATTCAAGGAGGTCAACGACCAGCACGGCCACGGAGTCGGCGACAAATTGCTTTCCGTCCTGTCCAGGCGTATGACGCAGGTGTTGCGCGAAGGCGATACCTTGGCCCGTCTTGGTGGTGATGAGTTTGTCGCTATTCTGGTCGACCTACCGGATATTTCCGTCAGCGTACCGATTCTCGATCGCCTGATCGAGGTGGCTGCACAGCCCGTACCGATTGGTGACGCACTGTGCGAGGTGAGCGCGAGTATCGGTGTGAGCTACTACCCGCAAGGCGAAGATATCGACGCCGACCAACTGCTGCGGCAGGCAGATCAGGCTATGTATCGTGCCAAGCAAGCCGGCAAGAATCGATATCACGTTTTCGATACGGAGAAGGATCGTACGCTGCGCACCCGTCACGAAGGATTTGACAGCATAAAGAATGCACTTGCCAATGGGCAGTTTCTGCTTTATTTCCAACCTAAGGTCAACATGCGCACCGGTGAGGTGCTGGGCGCCGAAGCCTTGATCCGCTGGCAACATCCGACGCGTGGCTTGTTATCTCCTGCCTCCTTCATACCCATCATTGAGAACCATCCGCTCGGGATTGACGTGGGGAAATGGACCATCGAGGCTGCGCTGACCCAGATCGAAGTTTGGCGCAAGGCCGGCCTTCATGTCCCGATCAGCGTGAATATCGGTGCGCGGCACTTGTTGCAACCGGACTTCACCATGCATCTACGGGGTATGTTGTCACGACATCCCGGCGCCCAGCCGCAAGACCTTGAACTGGAAATCCTCGAAACCAGCGCCGTGGAGGACTTCGTTCAAGTGTCTCAGTTGATGGCGCTGTGCGAGAGGATGGGATTGCGTTTTGCCCTCGACGATTTCGGCAGCGGCTATTCATCGCTGACCTATCTGAAGCGCCTGCCCGCGCACCTGCTCAAGATCGACCAAGGTTTTATACGCGACATGCTCGAGGATCCGGACGATATCGCCATCCTGGATGCGCTACTGGCACTGGCAAGGTCGTTTGGCAGGAACTGCATCGCGGAGGGAGTCGAATCCATTCGGCATGGTGAAATGCTGCTGCGTATGGGATGCGAGTGGGGCCAGGGTTATGCCATCGGGCATCCGATGCCGGCGCATGAATTCGAGCAATGGCTACACACCTGGCAGGTACCCTTATCCTGGAAGGGATTCAAACCTGACAGTCGCTCCGCGCTGCCCGTGCCGTTCACATACGTCGACCACCGGGTCTGGATTTCCCAGATGATCGACTATCTGTCAGGTAAGACCCAAGTGCCGCCTCAACCCGAAGCACTCCAATACTGGCGGGATCAAAGTGGCCGCCCTACGTTCTTCGGCAAGGATCCTGATGATCAGGTCGATGTCCTGCATCAGAGCATCCAGCAGTTGGCGCACACCCTGAGTGAAATGAAAAATGCCGGCCGTGTCGAGGCATTGAGGGCTGGCATCGACAAGTTGCAACATTTGCAGGCGGATCTGCTGGGATTGCTGCCGCCAGACCAGAAACCGGATTGATGCCATGCATGGGACAAAGGGTTGACGTGCAAGAGGCTGATCCACCCATCGGCGGCGCCACGGGCGCGCAGGACATTATGCGCTGGGTGGCTTCGCAATTGCCCCGGTGATGCAGGTGTGATCGAGTCGTCTTCTCGGACTCTCCGGTCCATTAACGTTTCATTGAAAGAGAGAGCGCAACGCTTATGAATAAAGAATCTGGCCACACGGCCCTTGACGAGATACGCTCCCAGTGGCGGTTGATGACGGTTTACGAGCGCTTCGAGCAGTTCGTTGCCATCACGCTTTCGGGCGTCATCGCGTTGGTAATTGTGATTTCGCTGATTCAGTTGATTCGGCTGGTGTTCACACTGCTCGTCATGGATGCGCTGAATCCACTGGATCATAAGGTTTTCCAGCTGGTGTTCGGTGCCACCATGACGCTGCTGATCGCCATGGAATTCAAGCATTCGATCGTCAAAGTGGCTCTGCGCAAGGAAAGCATCATCCAGGTCAAGACCGTCATTCTGATCGCGATCCTGGCACTGGCCCGCAAGTTCATCATCCTAGAACCCGACGTTGATCCTGCCAAAGTGGCCGCGCTGGCGGGGACGGTACTGGCCTTGGGTCTGACCTATTGGCTCATGCGTGAACGCGATGACCGCAAGAGCGAGTAATGGAGGCATGACCCCCTATGGTCTAGTCGGCCGACACGATGCCAGGTCGAGGCACCGCTGGCTCAATCGCTTTCAAACCGCGCTGCTGGTTTTGACCCTGGTGGGGATCGCAGCTGCCGCTGGCAGTCTGCTGTTCGGCGAGATTGGCCTTTGGCTGGCACTGGCAACATGCGCATTGACCCTGCTGATCGAACCTGTCGCCGCCTCCGCGATGACCTTGCGTCTGTATGGCGCCCGTCCCTTGCGCCCTGATGAAGCCCCCGCAATCTGGTCGTTGCTGCGAGCGCTCGCAGCTCGCGCAGGATTGCCGAACACGCCGGTTCCGTACTATGTGCCCAGCGACATCGTCAATGCCTTTGCCACCGGCTCCAGGCGCCTTGCCTCCATTGCCCTCACCGATGGCCTGCTCCGCAGCCTGAGTATGCGCGAACTGCAAGCCGTGCTGGCGCATGAAGTCGCGCACATCGCTCAAGAAGATCTTCGTGTCATGGGCTTGGCCGATTCGATCAGCCGGCTCACGAACCTGCTGGCGTTGTCGGGTCAGGTCGCGCTCCTGATCAGCATGCCAGCCTTGCTGGTCGGTGCAGCAGAAATTAACTGGATTGGCTTACTGTTGTTGGCCGCTTCGCCGCAACTGGCACTGCTCGCACAGTTGGGTCTGTCACGTGTGCGAGAGTTCGATGCCGACCGGATGGCAGTAGAGCTGACGGGAGATCCGCACGGGCTCGCCTCGGCGCTGGCGAAGATCGAGCGGGTGAGCCGCTCGTGGCGAGCCTGGTTGTTGCCCGGCTGGGGGAATCCCGAACCGTCCTGGTTGCGCACGCATCCGGCGACAGAGGATCGTATCGCGCGCCTGATGGCGTTGGCGCCTCAGCCATCGCAGGCCCTGCCGTTCCAAACGGAATATCTCGCGCCAAGGTCGTTCGCCCCGATGCGCCCGCCACGCCGGGGCCTGAGCGGCCTTTGGCGCTAAATCACTCGAAAGGAACCCCCGCCATGGCTTACCACGATCCTTACCCACAACGCCCAGCTCCGGATCATTTCGTCCGGCGGTGGCTCTTCATCACTGCGTGCGTTGCCGCACTCATGCTGTTCTGGCAGTTCCTGCCCGCCATCGAGGCCTGGTTCAGCCCGCGCCAAGCCGCTGAGCGCACCGTCACGCCGCGTGGCGATCTGGCCGCTGACGAACAGGCCACCATCGAACTGTTCGAGAAATCCCGGGCATCGGTGGTCTACATCACGACGTCCCAACTGGTACGAGATGTCTGGACGCGCAACGTCTTTTCCGTGCCGCGCGGGACGGGTTCGGGTTTCATCTGGGATGACGCCGGTCATGTCGTTACCAACTTTCATGTGATTCAGGGGGCGTCGGAGGCCACTGTCAAACTGGCCGACGGCCGCGATTACCAAGCCGCGCTGGTCGGCGTGAGTCCGGCCCACGATATCGCGGTGCTCAAAATCGGCGTCGGTTTCCAGCGCCCGCCGGCCGTGCCGGTCGGCACCAGTGCCGACCTCAAGGTGGGTCAGAAGGTGTTCGCTATCGGCAACCCCTTCGGCCTGGACTGGACGCTCACCACCGGCATCGTCTCCGCGCTCGACCGCTCGTTACCCGGAGAAGCGGGCGGCCCGGCCATCGATCACCTGATCCAGACCGACGCCGCCATCAACCCTGGCAACTCCGGTGGGCCGCTGCTCGATTCGGCAGGAAGGCTCATCGGCATCAACACGGCGATCTATAGCCCCTCCGGCGCCTCGGCCGGGATTGGTTTCGCCGTGCCGGTGGACACCGTCATGCGCGTAGTCCCGCAACTCATCAAGACCGGTAAGTACATCCGTCCGGCGCTGGGCATTGAGGTGGACGAACAGCTCAATCAGCGCCTGCTTGCACTGACCGGAAGCAAGGGCGTGTTCGTGTTGCGTGTTACCCCTGGTTCGGCAGCGCACAAGGCCGGCCTCGCGGGTGTCGAAGTCACGCCGCAAGGCATCGTGCCGGGCGACCGCATCATCGATGTTGATGGCAAGGCGACGGACGATGTGGCCAAGCTGCTCGCGCGGCTAGACGACAGGAAGGTCGGCGATGTGGTGGTCTTGTCAGTGGAACGGGCCGGCAAATCGCGCGAGGTGCGTGTGGAGCTGCAACCCGGGAATTGATTGAACTGAACCTGTGGATCAGGCGGTAGTGCAGCGTCGCGGTGATTGAGGTTCTCAGGTCTTCGGCCAGGTAGCGTTCCGCCTCAACCTCCGTAATTTTCGGATGCGATCTGCCTATCCGAATAGGCAAGCATGCAACGCCGGAACCTCTTGCCAATCATCGAAGGAGAAAGCGAGGCGCAATCCGCATGAGGTGGACGCAGGCCAGGAACGAGGCAAACAGGAGGCCGCATTGGAACTCAGACTACTGCGCTATTTCGTTGCGGTCGCGGAAGAACTGCATTTCGCGCGAGCGGCCGAGCGCCTTGGCGTAGAACAATCGCCTGTGTCGCGCGCAATGCGCAATCTCGAAGCCACGCTCGGCGTGCAGTTGTTCGACCGCAGCGCGCACCAGACGCGACTGACCTGGGCCGGTCAAGTGTTCCTCGGTGAGTGCCGGCGTGTGCTGGCCACCGTGGAGCAGGCGGTGAGTGCCGCAAAGGCGGCGGCGCAGGGCTATCAGGGTTATCTGCGCATCGCCATCTGCGACAGCTTGGCGCAGCCCCACATTGCCACCTTGCTGGCGCGCAGCCGCGAGGAAGAGCCCGAACTGGAGATTCGCGTCTTCGAGCTGCCTTTCGCGCAGCAGCTCAAGGGCCTGCACAACGATCTGCTGGACATCGGCTTTGCGCTGTCGGACGCGGTGAGCGAAGGCCTTGTCGCCGAGCCCGTGTGGACCGATCCTCTGTCGGTGATCGTGCCCGTGCGCCACCCCTTGTTGGCGCACGCGGAAGTGCCATTGGATGAAGCCTTGAAGTTTCCGTTGGTACTGTGCCATCCGGACGCGGGATCGGGCTGCCACCACCAGATCCAGGCGGTGCTTCAAGGTGCGTCCAAGCCGCTCAAGCTGGTAGATCAGGTGACGAGCCTAGGCGTGATGCTGACTCTGGTCGGTGCCGGTTATGGCCTAGGTTTCGCCATTGCCTCGCAGGTGCAGACCCTGAACCGCCCCGACATAACCGTTCGCCCCTTGGCCGGCACGCCGCCCATGCTGTCCACCTACCTGCTGCGCCGCAGCGCCGAACCCTCTGAGCCCATGAAGCGGTTTCTGCAGCGCGCCCGCGAGGAGTTCCTGCCAAAGGGAGATGAACCGGCCTCGTGACGTTGAGCGCTCGGGTACATTGGCTACTGCTGGCTGTCCATGGCTCGCACTGGACTTGCTCGGAGCGCGCGTTGACCAAGCGTGGTTTTCAGTCCATAATTATGTCCATCTCGGTTCGCCGAGTGCGGAAAACTCGTTATCAATCAACGAGTTGGGAACACGATGATGTTCCCTTCACCCGCTCCATTTCTCAGCGTGGCGTCAGATTCCGATACGCGCCGCTGAAGTAGATCAGCGGCTCGCGGTCCTCGCGATCGAAGCGCACCA
>ERZ869909.2052-NODE-2052-length-14562-cov-3.615740_pt1 | contig 14562 bp, 20 predicted proteins | sample MGYA00520892_ERZ869909 | MGnify/ENA primary metagenome ERZ869909 (study PRJEB32215, sample SAMEA104723947) | bioreactor metagenome | biome: bioreactor; feature: anaerobic bioreactor; material: water | place: China | collected 2015-03-12 ...
GCCAGCAAGGCGAACTGGTTCTCGCCGCTGCTGCCAGCGAGCGCCGGAAAGTTCGCCGCGACCTCCTGCAGGCACAGCACGTCGAAATCGGCCAGCGCCCGCGCATGCTCGCAAGTTTCGCAGGCCTTGCCACGCCCCCCTATCGCATCCGCTATGACGAGCGCGCCATCACCTCGCGCGGCCCCCGCTGGATCGCTTGGGAAGAATTCGCGATCCGCGACGAGGAAGGCCGCGAGCTGAGGCCCCGCGACGTCGGCACCGTCTATTTCAAGGCGCCGGAGGTCGGCCGCTTCGAATATTTCAAGGCACCTGAAAAGACCGAAGGCGCCTATCGCGGCGATTTCTACACGATGGGCGACATGGGCTTCATCGACGAGGACGGTTTTCTCTTCCTCACCGGCCGCAGCGCCGAGGTCATCATCTCGGGCGGCGTCAACATCTACCCCGCGGAAATCGATCAGGAAGTGCTGAAGCATCCCGCGGTTGCGGATGCCGCCGCCGTCGGTGTGCCAAACGAGGAATGGGGCGAGGAAGTGAAGCTCGTCGTGGAGCTGAACGAGGGCTACACGCCGGATGGCGACATGGCGAAGGAACTGCTCGATTTCGCCGCCGCCAATCTGCCCGGCTATCAGCGCCCGCGCTCCGTCGATTTCGTGCCCGAACTGCCGCGCATGCCATCAGGCAAGGTGCTCCGCCGCGTCATCCGCGATGCCTACTGGCAGGGCGACAAGAAGATTTGAGATGCGGTCTCTCGTTCGCAACCATATTGCCATCGCCAAATGTCATTGCCGGGCTTGACCCGGCAATCCAGCAGGCGCGTCAGCGCCGGATTCAGGGTCGGATCCACGACGAGGCGCCAGCCGCCGGCCACCGCTTCGACCAGGATGCCGAGCCGTGACTCGCTGAGCTGCCGTGCCAGGGCTGCCACGGCGGCTGGCACTTCGGCCGCGTCAACCTCGAGCAGCGTCGCGATCTCCTTGCCATTCAGGTGTCGGCCTGAGGCAAGCAGCGCCGCACACAGCAGTGCGTTAGACCTGGCGTCTGACTGTTCGCCCGGGCCCGATTCGATTTCCTGTGTAGGGGTTTCCTGCATGACGACCATGCCAGTCTACCCTTCACCGGATGTTGACGCGCGTCAGCTGTCCCGGACGGCGGAGTCGATGAGCTTGTCGTGCCACGCCTGATTGTCGCCATCGAAGAGAATCCAGATGTATCCGATACCGAACACAAGGCCGCTGAGCCACTTGCCGATCGACTCGCGAAGGAGCATGCTCCAGAAACCGATCCGCTTTCCGGTCGCTTTGCTGTGCACGTACATGCCAAGCGTCATCTTGCCCGGGCTCGTACCGGGTCCGGCGACCGTCACGTAGCTCATGCAGAGCACCTCCAATGATCTGCTGCCGTGCACCCCTGCCCGCCACGGCGGCGCCCTCAGGCACCAGGACCGATTTGTTTGTCCTGACCGTACCATGTGTGCCGGTAGCCCTTCACCTCCGCTGCAGCACGATCATGCGTCCAGCGGGTCCGGGACGGATAGTGGCTTCTGCGGACACGCGGGGCAGTCCGCTGCTGGCAACAACGATGTGGAACGTCTCCTCGTCGACACGCTCCCAGCTGACAAGGCCCGGCAGCAGAGGCGGCTCATCCGGCAGGTCGGCACCCGGTACAAGGCCCGCCTCCAGCACATACATGGCGTGGACCAGATGACCATGGGCTTCCGCGGCCCCGGCCGCGTGCAGGAGGCGGTTTCGGCTCACGCTTGCCTCCAGCAGCACCCCAAGCTGCACCGCAACCGCCATGACGAACATGACGCTCAGCAGCAGGAGGACGGTAACGAGCGCCATGCCGGCCTGACCGAACCGTGTCACCGCGGGAGCCTGGCCACAGGCTGGGGCATGCCGAAGCTGACGAACGCGAGCCGCTCGCTGTCCCAGCTGAAGCTGATCTGCAGCATCAGGCCGCTCACCATTGCTGGCCATGGCTCGTGAGCCAGCACCTGCTGACCACGGTCGTCATACAGCGCCACGAGCTTCAGGTTGGTGACCTCCTGTACCGCAGGCTGCCTGGTCGCGGTCTCCTCGCGTCGGTATAGGTTGGAATGACCGCCGGAGTCACGCATCACATCGATGGTGATCGAACGGCGTTGAGGCTCAGCAAGCCAGCGCTCCTCCAGGTAGTGGACCGTGAAGGCGTCCGACCGGTCAGCACCGGACCCGATTCCGATCTCCACCGTCGCGCCGGGCAGCTCGCCGTGCAGGCCCAGGCCATAGCCGGCCAGGCCCAGTTCCTGGACGACCACGTCCCGCGCGGTGCTCTCGATCTGGCTGCGTTCGATCAGCCGGACGGCAGCCCGGTAGTTGCGCCAGCTGCCGGCAGCGAACTGCACCACCGCGAGCAGCACCACACCGAGTACTGCCATGCCGACCAGCAGTTCGACCAGGGTGAAGCCGTGCTTGCGCCTCATGGCCCGCCTGGTCCGCGCCTGAGGGCGGACAGGGACACGACAGGACCACCGGGCCGTGTGCTTGCCGCCGTCACCGTGACCCGCTGCGGGAAGTGGTTGCCGCTGGCGGTGCAGCTGAGTTGCAGGCCCGCTACGGCGCACGCCTCGATGGTGGTCTCGCAACCGACGCCGGCTGCCTCGGCAAGCAGTACGGGGTCGCAGCCGGGCTGAGCATCGCCGCCAAGCAGCCGCCGTCCGAGCTCGCTCTCGGCAACATGGATGACCCGGTTGAGGTCCCGCGTGCCAATTGCCACACGCAGCACCGCGACCTGCCACGCGCTCAGGGCCACAGCGCCGATCGCCAGGACGCTCAGGGCAACGAGGATCTCGATGATGGTGACGCCCCGGGCGTTCATGGCGAGGAGAGCTCCGTACGGATCCGGCCGGCCCGGGAAACGATCACCCTGCCGTGCTGGGCGCCGTGGCTGAGCTGAATCGTACTGTTGAACACGGCCCCGCCCGTGCACGTGCGGCCGTAGCCGGTCGGCAGCCAGACTATCCCGGCGCGAAACGGCCCCGGACGCACACCACGAAAGTCGCTCAGGGGCAGGCGCGCCAGGACCGGACCCTCCATGCAGACGTCGGCCAGTGCGCTTGCGCCTGCGGCGTGCCTGAGCTGGTACTCGCCGAGTGCCGCGTCGAGGACTACGGCCACAGGCTCGTTACGGACAACCGCCTCCAGCCTGCCCTGGCTGACGAGGTTGCGCAGTGCGCCGGTGGCCGGTCCGAGCGGCGAGGGCCACTGCCAGGCGACGAGGCCAGCCAGGACGGCGAGTACGGCCAGTACGATGACGATCTCGAGCAGGCTCAGTCCTGCGCGGCCAGCGGATTGATTCATGGCGACGACCTCCTGCGGGTCTGACCACCCTGAACGGGTGCTGACCCACAGGTTAGGTAATGCCGAAGTCGTGTTCAGCGGCTCCAGGCAGAGAAGCCGGGACTTTCGCGGCTGCAGCCCATGCCCTGGGACCGGGGAACGGGCCGCTGAGGTCGCGCCTGTACTACTCCTCCGTGCTCAGGACGGCCAGGAAAGCCTCCTGGGGCACCTCGACACTCCCGATCTGCTTCATCCGGGCCTTGCCCTTCTTCTGCTTCTCGAGCAGCTTCTTCTTGCGGGTGATGTCGCCGCCGTAGCACTTGGACAGGACGTCCTTGCGGAACGCACGCACGGTCGCCCTGGCGATGATCTTCCCGCCGATTGCCGCCTGCACCGGCACCGAGAACATCTGCCGCGGGATGACGTCCGCCATCCGGTCCACGACCTTGCGGCCGACTTCGTAGGCCTTGTCCACGTGGGCAATGACGGACAGGGCATCGACCCGCTCCTCGTTGACAAGGATGTCGACGCGCGCCAGCTTGCCGGGACGATACCCGATGGGATCGTAATCCATGCTGGCGTAGCCCCGGGTCATGCTCTTGAGGCGGTCGTGAAAGTCATAGAGGATCTCGGCGAAGGGCACCTCGTAGCGCAGCTCGACGCGGCGGCCATGATAGACCATGTCCTGCATCTCCCCGCGCTTCTCCTGCAGCAGTCCCATGGCGCTTCCGACGAACTCCTCCGGCAGGTAGACCGACAGGCGTACGTACGGCTCGCGCGTCTCCTGGACCGTGTCGGGCGGCGGCAGCTCGCTGGGGTTCTGGATGCTGCTCTGCTTGCCGTCGGTGGTGGTGACCTCGTAGATGACTGCGGGAGCAGTCGCGATCAGCCCAAGATCGAACTCACGCTCGAGGCGCGCCTGGACGATGTCCGCGTGCAACAGCCCGAGGAAGCCACACCGGAACCCGAAGCCGAGCGCTTCGGACGTCTCGGGTTCGAACGTGAAGGCGGCGTCGTTCAGCGAAAGCTTCTCGAGCGCCTCACGCAGACGCGGGTAGTCTTCGGAGTCCGTCGGGTAGAGCCCGCTGAAAACGACGGGGCGGGCCGGCTTGAAGCCGGGCACCGGCTCGATCTGATCCGTGGCCGATGTGATGGTGTCACCGATCTGCGTGTCGCTGATCTCGCGGATGCCTGCGGTGAACCAGCCTACTTCGCCGGGACCGAGCCGCTCGCTCACGACCGGGGACGGACTGAAGTGCCCGACCTTGTCGACCTCGAGCTGCTTGCCGGTCGAATGCACGCGAACGTTGTCACCGGCACTGATGCTGCCGTCGAACACGCGGATGAAGGCGATCACGCCCTGGTAGGAGTCGTAGACGGCGTCGAAGATCAGGCTTCTGAGCGGCGCGGAAGCGTCCCCGCCCGGACCGGGCAGGTGCTCGACGATCGCCTCGAGTATCGCCTCCACGTTCTCACCGGTCTTGGCCGACACGAAAACCGCGTTGTCGGTCGGTATCCCTATGACTTCCTCGAGTTCATCAGCCGCCTCCTGCGGCTGGGCGTTGGGCAGGTCGATCTTGTTGACGACCGGCAGTACTTCCAGGTTGTTGTCGATGGCAAGGTAGGCGTTCTGGATTGTCTGCGCCTCGACGCCCTGGCTTGCATCCACGATCAGCAGCACGCCCTCGCATGCGCGCAGCGCGCGCGATACTTCATAGTTGAAGTCGACGTGGCCGGGCGTGTCTATCAGGTTGAACATGTACTGTTCGCCGGCCTTGCTGGTGTAGTACAGGCGGGTTGGCGTTGCCTTGATGGTGATACCGCGCTCGCGCTCAAGATCGAGTGTGTCGAGCATCTGGTCACGCCTGTTCCGGTCGGCGACCTGCGACGTCAGGTCGATGATCCTGTCGGCGAGCGTGGACTTGCCGTGGTCGACATGCGCGATGATTGAGAAGTTACGGATCTGCACCCGACCATCTTACCGTCCGACCGCGCTTCCGCCTGAGTTCGAAGAACGTGCGGAGCAATCGCGCCGACTCTTCGGCCATCGGCCCGCGCCTGGCTGTCACCCGCCGCTTCCAGTCAAAAGCATCGAGGAAGGCGACGCCACCCAGCGCGCCTTCCCTCACGTTGACCGCGGCGTAGACCACTTCGGACAGGTGGGCCTGCTGGATCGCGCCGAAGCACATCGGGCATGGTTCCAGGGTCACGTAGAGCGTGCAGCCTGCAAGCCGCCAGTCGCCGAGCCGAGCTGCGGCCATCCTGATCGCGAGGACCTCGGCATGAGCGGTCGCGTCCCCGTCCTCCTCCGTACGGTTGTGCGCCGCGGCGATGACGCGGCCGTCCTTCACGATGACGGCCCCGACCGGCAGCTCGCCCGCGGCAGCCGCGGTGCGTGCCTCAATCATGGCGGCCCGCATGTGGGCCCGGTCCGGGTCAGGCTGGCCTGCCCCCGGCAGGGCAACATCCGCGGCGACGGCGATGCCCTCGACCCACAGGACGGTGTTCCCGCTGGCAAGCACCCGTATCGCGTCGCGCTCCTCCCGCGGGACCTTGCGGTCGATCAGCAGGTCTGCCAGCTTGCGTCGGCCGCCCTGCAGGCGGATGGCGTCGCCGGCCCTGCGCGTGCGGATCTCCAGCTCCGGGTACTCCAGCGCTCGCGGACCGACGCCTTCCGGCAGCTCGCTCTCCTGGCTGACGGGCTTCGCCGCTGGTGCTGCGCGGTCCCGGGGTGAGTGCACGTCCAGCGTGCCGTAGGCCAGACGCAGCACGCTTCCGTCCGGAAGCGACTCCCGCCATGGTCCTGAACGTTGCAGCTGGCGGCGGACACGTTCGACGCGCTCGAACGACAGCGGCGCGGCGGCGGAGCGGAGCAGCTCGGCGATCACCTCCCGCTGCAGTGCGGGGTGCCGCCCCGACAGCAGCCCGGCATCGACCCGGCCGTCCTTGATGTGCCTGCGTGCCGCCTCGCGCATGAACGCGGACTGGTCTGCCTGCAGTTCTGCAAGGGCTGCCAGGCTCGTGTCAACCTCGGGAAACCTGAGCAACAGGGCGGGCAGGATCTCGTGGCGGATCCAGGCGCGCGTGAGGGTCGTGTCAAGGTTGGTCGCGTCCTCGCGCCATACCTGTCCGCGTGCTTCGAGCCACTCCCTAAGCGCCGTGCCGGACGTTCCCAGGAGCGGTCGGATCACCCTTCCGTGTGCCGCCCTCATGCCGGTGAGCCAGGCGGCACCGCGCAGCAGCTGCTGCAGTACGGTTTCGGACTGGTCCCCCATAGTGTGGGCGGTGAGCACGTGAGTCGCACCGATCTCGCGGGCAGTACGTGCGAGCCACGAGTAGCGCAGGCGCCGGGCGGCGTCCTCCAGGTTCCAGCCGCGCGTTGCGGCGACGGCGGGTACGTCAAGGCGGACAGCATGGACCGGTACGTCCAGCTGCTGTCCCAGTCCGACAACGAAGGCCGCATCGGCCGCCGATCCTTCTGGCCTGATGCCGTGATCGACCGTCGCGATCTCGAAATCAAGGCCCGCGGCGTGAAGCAGGAGGGCAAGGGCCACCGAGTCCCCGCCCCCGGAAACGGCAGCAAGCAGTCGCCCGTGTACTCCGGCGAGCTCCTGCAAGCGTGAGCCTAAGTCAACGGGCAAGGTCATGACTGGCATTGTACGAAGTGCCCGCCGACAACGGGAGTTGCGGCGGGCAGGTGCACCAGTGGTTCAGGTCGTGCTGAGCTGCTTACCTTGCCACGGCGGAGGCGATGTCGACGACCGGATCTTCCTCGCCCGGATCCCCGTCTTCGTCCTCGTCCTCGTCCGCGGGGGGAGGCAGGACGTTGAGCAGGAATGATTGCACTTCCGAGACGTTACCGACCGCGTCCGTTGCGAAGAGCTCGACGGCGTGGAGTCCGTGGTCCAGGTCGCCGGAGGCTACCTGCCATGTGACCAAGCCGTCGTGGCTTGACTTCACGTGCTCGCCGTTGAACTGGACGATGATCTCGACTCCCCTGGTTCCGTTACCCGGGTCCACGGCAGCGGCCTGAACCAGGACGCTTTGCGAAGCAGGGTCACCGAAGACCTCGACCTCGAGGGTCGCATTGTCAAGGCTTTCCACGCCGTTGACCCTGAACGAGGTGAAGGTTGGAGCGACGGCGTCTACCGTGAACGGGACCGAGACCGTGGCCTGTCGGCCACCAGTGCTGGTCGCCCTGACGTCCAGGCGGGAATCGCCTGCCGGGAGCCCGGCGGACGGGCTGAACCGGATGAAGCTGCCGATGCCGATACGCTGCCACTCGCTGTCCGGGAACCTGTACTCGACACTCGCAATGTCGTCCCGGTGGCTGACGCCCACTTCGAACACCGGAAAGCGCCCGATGGTGCCGATCGAGTCGAGCCTGACCGTGCTTTCGCCCTGAACGACAGCCACCTCGATCCTGGGTGCCGCCGGATCGTTGCTGCCGTCCGCAGGCGGTCCGGTCTGCGCACAGGCGGCGAGCAGGAGCACGATCCCGGCGGCGATTGTCGCGAGGCGTAAGTGTCTCATTCAGCGACTCCTTAGTCTTCTACCGCAACAGGGTACGTGACGGTGACCTGTCCGGGAATGGTGAACGATGCCGAGTCGCGCCTCGCGTGAAACGTGATGTCTGCACGGACGACCGAGTGACCGCTGTCAAGCATCGCGACGGCCACGCCGCCCGGAAGCGTGACCAGGTTCGTTGGCTCGGACGTACTGTCCGCCGGCCTGCGCTCCAGCGGGCCGCAAACGATCGTTTCGTCATCGACGCACTCGTAGCCTGCGGGCACTTCGATATCGAGCATCCCGTCGTTGAAAATCACGTTCTCGATTCCGGGAATGGGCGTCCCTGCGAGCTGCACGTAAGTGATCTCGTAGCCGATTATCCTGGCAGCCCTGCTGCCGGCAGAGTTGCTGAAGGTGACCTGAGTCGTAGCGACGACGATGGTCCCGTCAGTGTCTACCTCGAAGCCCAGCTGTGATGGCGAGAAGTGCACGCCGATGCCACCGGCCGTGCCACCCATCATTCCGCAGCCACTCAGGAGCAGGAGCAGTCCCGCCGCCAGCGATCCGAGTTGCAGTCTCATATGCCCATCCTTCCGACCTTCAGTTCTTTCCCAGACGCGTCTGACAGCGACACATCCGACACGAACCCAATATACCGGGGAGTGTGCATCCGGCGTGCCAAGGAATCCACACTGCCCGAGACGCGTGGCGCACCTATAATGCATGATGGCCACAGTAACGATAGTCGTTCTTGATTCCGTCGGACTCGGCTCGCTGCCGGATGCAGCCGCGTTCGGGGATGACGGAGCCCACACACTGGATCACACGCTGCTGCACACCGGCACCAGGCTGACCGGGCTCGCCGGGCTCGGTCTGGGCTGTATCGAAGGCGTCGGCTCCGTAGAAGCCGTGAGCGACCCGGCGGCCAGTCACGGCCGGATGGCCGAGGCCTCCCCCGGCAAGGACACGACGACAGGTCACTGGGAGTTCATGGGGATCATCCTCCATGAGCCGTTCCGTACCTGGCCCGAGTTTCCTCCGGCGGTCATGAACGCCTTCGATGCCGCGACCGGCCGCGGACACCTGGGCAACCTTCCGGCTTCGGGTACGGACATAATCCGCGATCTCGGCCAGGAACACCTCCAGACCGGTAAACCGATCGTGTACACGAGCGCCGACAGTGTCTTTCAGGTGGCCGCACATGTGGATGCCGTTCCCCTGGAGACGCTCTACACCTGGTGCGAAGCCGCCAGGGCGATCCTGGTCGGCGAACACGCTGTCGCGAGGGTGATCGCCCGCCCCTTCCGGGGTGCTCCGGGTTCGTTCGAGCGCCTCGGGGCAGCCAGGCGTGACTACTCAGTCACCCCTCCCTCAGAGACGGTCCTTGACGTGCTCAAGGCAGAGGGCCGCGAGGTGGTCGGCATCGGCAAGATCCCCGACATATTCGGCCAGCGTGGCTTCACCCGCGAGGTTCACACGCAGGACAACATGGACGGTGTCGACAGGACGCTGGAGGTGATGCGCGAACGGCCGGACGGGCTGGTGTTCACGAACCTGGTCGAGTTCGATTCGCTTTACGGCCACCGGCGCGATCCGGAAGGCTACGCCGGTGCCCTCGCGGACTTCGATAAGCGCGTTCCCGAGCTGCTGGCAGCCGTTGCCGAGGGGGACACTCTGCTCCTGGTCAGCGACCATGGCAACGACCCCACCTGGCCAGGCACCGACCACACCAGGGAGTACGGTCTGCTGCTCGCTTACCGGCCCGGAAGCGCGGGCCATGACCTCGGTACGCGCGGTACTTTCGCGGACGTGGGAGCCACCGTCGCGGAGCTGCTCGGCGTGCGCTGGACCGGACCGGGCACCAGTTTCGCAGGAGACCTCACACGCGGCGGCCGTTGAACTCTGAGTAACGAAGAGGGCGGGTGGACCGCCGAAGCAATCCACCCGCCCTCAGGCTGGTCAGTGAGTCAGGAACTCAGTCGTCGAGCTCGTAAGTCACGAGTTCGATCAGCGCTTCCTGTACCCCGTCACCACGGCGGTGATTGAGCTTGATGATGCGGGTGTAGCCTCCGGGCCGGCCATCGAACGACGGTGCGATGTCGCTGAACAGCTTGCGGATGACTTCCGTATCATGGATCTCGCGGCCGACGAGGCGGCGGGCGTGCAGGTCTCCGCCCTTGGCGGTCGTGATGAGCTTCTCGGCGTAAGGCTGGATGTTCTTGGCCTTTGCCAGGGTCGTGCGGATCCGGCCGTGCCGGAAAAGGGCCGTTGCCTGGGCGCGCGCGAGGGCGGTGCGGTGGCTGCTGTTGCGGTTGAGCTTACGGCCGCTTACCAAGTGGCGCACTTGCTACTCCTTCAGCTGGAGGCTTGCGGCCTCCAGTCTCTCTTTGATTTCCTCTAGGGACTTCTCCCCGACGCCGCCGACCTTCTTGAGGTCGCGCTCGGAAAGCGCGAGGAGCGCGTCGACAGAGTCGATGCCTTCTTCCTGCAGCGAGTGCAGGACCCGGCTTGAAAGCTCGAGGCTCTCGAGGCTGCGCTGTACACCCTCGTGCTGTACCGGCTCGTCGTTCGGCCTGGTGGGCATGACGATCATTGGTGGCTCGGAGCTCGCGTCCACGGTGCCGTCCTCGCTGAAAACGAGGAGGTGGTGCCGAAGGATCTCGACCGCCTGGTTGAGCGCTTCGCGCGGATCGATGCTGCCATCGGTCCAGATCCGCAGGACGAGGCGGTCGAGGTCGGTGTTCTGACCGACGCGCGTGTCCTCGATGCGGTATGCCACACGCGTAACCGGCGTGTAGACCGCATCGACAGGGATGGAGTTGATGCGGTCCTTGGTGCCGTGCACGTCAGCGGGAACGTAACCGACGCCAGGCTCGACCCGGACCTCCATGACGAGCTTGCCGCCCTTGGTGAGGGTGGCGATGTGCAGGTCGGGGTTCATGACCTCGGCGTTCACGGGAACGTCAAAATCAGCGGCGGTGACGTCACCGGACTTCTCTACGCGCAGGGTCAGCGTCACCGGATCCTGGTCATGCAGCTTGACGACCAGGTTCTTCAGGTTGAGGATGATCTGCATGACGTCTTCAGTGACGCCGTCGATCGTGCTGAACTCGTGCAGTACGTCCTCGATGTAGACACTCGTAACGGCCGTGCCGGGTATCGAGGAAAGCAGGATGCGCCGCAGGGGGTTGCCCAGCGTCACACCGTAGCCCCGGACGAGGGGTTCGACGATGAACTCGCCGTACGCGCCGTCTACCTTGGCCTTGAACTCGGAAACAATCGACACTTCTGGTCCCCCTATCAACGAGAGTAGTACTCGATGACGAGCAGTTCGTTCACGGGAACGACGATGTCCTCGCGGTTGGGCACGTGCTTGAAGCGGCCCTTGAGGCTGTCCGCATCGAACTCGAGCCAGGGAAGCGTCTTGCCGCGTCTGCGCTGTTCCATGTTGTCAAGGATCAGTGCGTTCTTCTTCGACTTGGGTCCGACGCTGATCTCGTCTCCGGGCTGCACCATATAGCTGGGGATGTCGACGCGCTTGCCGTTCACCTGGATGTGGCCGTGCGAGACGAACTGACGTGCCTGGCGGCGCGTGTAGCCGATGCCAAGGCGGTAGACGACGTTGTCCAGCCGGCTTTCCAGCATCTGGAGGAACACCGCGCCGGTCGAGCCTTCCTTCCGGCTGGCTGCCTCGAAGAGGTTGCTGAACTGCTTCTCGCTCATGTTGTAGTAGAAGCGGAGCTTCTGCTTCTCGCGCAGACGTACGCCGTAGTCGCTTATCTTGCGGCGGCGGCGCTGACCGTGCTGCCCCGGAGGGTACGGACGGCGCTCCATGAACTTCTGCACCTTGGGTGACTCGGTGAGGTTGACTCCCTCACGACGGCTGATCTTGACTGCTGGTCCTCTGTACTGTCCCATGGTTCTCCTGTTTACATCCGCTTCCGCTTGCGAGGGCGGCAGCCGTTGTGGGGCGTGGGGGTGTCATCGATGATGGTGCGCACGTTAACGCCTGTGCCCTGGATCGAGCGGATGGCCTGTTCCCGACCGGAGCCGGTTCCCCGGATGACGATGTCGAGATGGCTGAGACCCATGTTCTGTGCCTTGCGGGTCGCGTCTGCCGCGGCGAGCTGTGCGGCGTACGGGGTGCCCTTCTTGGAACCCTTGTAGCCGATCGAGCCGCTGCTGGCCCAGACGACCGTATTGCCGTCCATGTCGGTGATCGTGACGATCGTGTTGTTGTAACTGGCGTGGATGAACGCCTTGCCTTCTATCAGGCTGCGCTTCACCCGCTTCTTTGACCTGGGATTAGCCACTCTTGTGCTCCTGATCTCGTTTCTCCGGCTTCATGACTGAAGTCCGGGGAGTGGCGCCAGCCTGCTTATGCAGTGCCAGCGCGCAATACGTGGGGTTGGTTTACTTGCGGGGCGCCTTCTTCTTGCCGGCGACGGTACGGCGCGGTCCCTTGCGGGTGCGGGCGTTGGTCTTGGTGGACTGGCCGCGTACGGTCAGGCCACGGCGGTGCCGCAGGCCACGGTAGCAGCCGATGTCCATGAGGCGCTTGATGTTGAGCTGCACCTCGCGGCGCAGGTCGCCCTCGACTTTGTACTCGGCTTCCACGACGCCGCGGAGCCGGATGATCTCGGTTTCGGCGAGGTCCTTGACCCGGGTATCCGGGTCGACCTCGGCCTGGGCCACGATGACCCGTGCACGGTTGATGCCTATTCCGTATATGTACGGCAGTGCATGTTCGATTCGCTTGTCGCGTGGAAGGTCCACTCCGGCGATTCTTGCCATTCCCTTATCCCTGCCTCTGCTTGTGCTTCTTGTTCGCCGGGCAGATGACAAAGACTACACCCTCGCGGCGGACGATTCTGCACCTGTCGCAAATTTTCTTGACTGACGACCTGACTTTCATGCTGAATCCTACTTTCGGTAGACGATACGGCCCTTTTCGGGGTCGTACGTGCTGATTTCGACTACTACCCGGTCTCCGGGGAGGATGCGAATGTAATGGCGCCTCATCTTGCCGCCAACATGGGCAAGGATCTCCGGTCCCGCATCAAGCTGAACGAGGAACGTGGTGTTCGGCCTCGCCTCAAGAACGACCCCTTCTGTCCGGATCGTGTCCTGAGTGGTTTCTTCCGCACGTACCTTGGGTTTCGGCGGTCCCGAACGTCTCCTACGCGCCATGCATTACTCCCCTTATTGCCTCGTGGATTTCGAGCTGACCGCGAGGCGTCTGGTCAGTCGCTGTGAGCACCCGTGGGCCGTCGCTGGTGATCGCTACGGTGTGCTCGAAATGTGCCGCGAGACTGCCATCGGCAGTCGGAGCAGTCCAGCCATCGGCAAGTATCCGCACCCTGGTCCGCTTCTGCGTGACCATGGGCTCGATCGCGAGCACCATGCCAGGCCGGAGCAGGGGCCCCGTGCCCGCGCGTCCGAAGTTGGGCACTTCGGGTCCCTCGTGGAACTCACGGCCGATGCCGTGCCCCACGAACTCCCGAACCACCCAGAACCCTGCCGCCTCAACCACGCCCTGAATGGCCGCGGAAACGTCGCCGAGACGGCTTCCAGCCACGCACTTCGCGAGGCCGGCCCAGAAGGACTCCTCGGTCACGCGCAGCAACCTACTGACTTCGTCTGCTACCTTGCCCACCGCGAATGTTACGGCCTGATCGGCCGCATACCCACGGTAAAAGGTGCCGACGTCGACAGACAAAACGTCACCTTCCCGCAATGGCCGTGCGTCCGGAATACCATGGACCACGACATCGTTCAGGGAAGTGCACAGCGTTGCCGGGAAGCCCCGGTAGCCCTTGAATGCAGGGCGTCCGCCGTTCTCAAGGATAACAGACTCGGCGATGTCGTTCAACTCGGCGGTTGACACGCCAGGGGCCACCGCAGCAGCGACAGCCTCCATGGCGGCCCGGTTGATGGCACCAGCCTCGGCCATGACCTCGATCTCCTGCGGACGCTTGAGGATCAAGACAATACACCCGCCACGCGCTGCGAGACTTCCTCGACAGTGCCGAGTCCGTTCACGCGGACAAGCTTGCCGGTCTGCCCGTAGTAGTCGATCAGCGGCTGGGTCTGTTCAACGTAGACGCGCAGCCGGTGCCTGACCGTCTCCTCACTGTCATCGCTGCGGCCCTGGTCCTGTGCACGCTGCAACAACCTGCGCACGACCTCATCGAAGTCGACTTCAAGCACGATCGCGGCAGTGAGCTCGGCACCGGACTCCTGCAGCAGCTGATCCAGCTGACGGGCCTGGGCGGGATTGCGCGGGTAGCCGTCAAACAGCACCCGGACGCCCTCGTCACCGTGAAGCTCGCTGCGGACCATGCTGATGATCAGGTCATCGGGAACCAGGTCCCCCGCATCCATGAAGGCCTTCGCCGTGATACCAAGATCGGTACCCTCTGCGACGTTGCGGCGCAGGATGTCACCGGTCGAAAGCTGCCTGAGGTTCCTGCTCGCAGACAGGATCTCCGCCTGCGTGCCCTTGCCGGCACCGGGCGGTCCCATCAGAAGCACGACCTCGTTGCCGTTCGGAACCACTTAGAAGCGCCTCCCACGGCCACGGATCCGGCCCTTGCTCACGAAGCCCTCGTAATGCCGCATCATCAGTTGCGATTCAAGCTGACGCAGCGTATCGAGTGATACGCCCACCATGATGAGGAGGCTCGTGCCGGAGAAGACGAAGGAGAACTGTCCGGCTCCGGTGATCCAGGCG
>ERZ869909.2053-NODE-2053-length-14560-cov-4.414348_pt1 | contig 14560 bp, 12 predicted proteins | sample MGYA00520892_ERZ869909 | MGnify/ENA primary metagenome ERZ869909 (study PRJEB32215, sample SAMEA104723947) | bioreactor metagenome | biome: bioreactor; feature: anaerobic bioreactor; material: water | place: China | collected 2015-03-12 ...
TTGCCGCTGCCGATCGCCTCGTAAACACGGCCGATGCCCGCGGGCGTCACGCCGCGGCGGACTGATTCAGCGAGCAGGTCGTGCGCCGCTTCATCCGCCTCGCTCGCCCCGATGCGGGCGAGTTGATCGGCAGCAGCGTCCAGCGCGTTCACTGGTGGCTGTCCCACTCGTGAACGACGTACGGCGCCACGGCGTCTGCGTCGAACGTGATGCCGATGCCGGGCTTCTCGCTGACGGTGATGAAGCCGTCTGGATCGACCTCGAAGGTCTCCTGAAGCATGAAGTCGCGCGCGGCGGTGGTCCAGGCGGGCGGGTCGATCGGGAACTCGAACCAGTCGCAGTTGGGCGTCGCGGCGGCCAGCTGAAGGTTGGCGGCCAGGCCCACGCCGTTGGACCACGTGTGCGGGATGAAGGGCTTGTAGGCCAGCTCGGCCAGCGCGGCGATCTTGCGCAGCTGGAAGACGCCTTCAGAGAACGCACAGTCCGCCTGGATGATGTCGTAGCAGTTGCGTTCGACCAGCTGGCGGTACTCGTGCAGGCCGAGGTTGAGCTCGCCGCCGGCGATGGGGATGTCCACGGCCTCGGTCAGCCTGCTCAGGTTGTCGTAGTCGTAGCGGTGCAGGGGCTCCTCGAGCCAGAGGACGCCCAGGTCCTGCATGGCGCGCGCCACCGTGAGCGCGTCGTGGTACGTCCAGTAGTTGTGCGGCCCCGGGCTCGGCATGGTGTGGGCCTGGTTGGCGTCCACCATCAGTTCAAGCGAGTCGCCGACCGCGTCTCTGACCTGCTCCACGAACGCGATGTCCTCCCTGATGTCCGGGCGCCGCAGGCGCAGCTTCGCGGCGGTGAAGCCCATGTCGATCAGCATCTGCAGGCGCTCGACCTGTTCCGCAACGTCGGTCAGCTCGGCCAGGCTGGCGTACGCCCGCAGGCGCTTCTTGTGAGCCCCCCAGAGCCGGTAAACCGGCTGGTCAGCGACCTTGCCGATGATGTCCCAAAGCGCGGTCTCGAAGCCCCACGGGTAGCTGCCGTCACGCGCGGCGGCCCGCAGGATCGGGCTGATCTGTTCGGTCTGAAACGGGTCTTTGCCCATGACATAGGGTGCGACCATGTCGCGGATGGTGCTCAGGCCGATCAGGCCCGTGTCGGGTGCTGCGCCGTAGCCGGTCACGCCCGTGTCGGTCGTCACCTCGAGCAGCGTGCAGGTGGTGTGCGAGAACTCGCGCCCCGGCGCCCAGGATGGCAAGAGCGGGCGGGGCAGGGGGTAACGGATGACGCGGGCTGTGATTCTGTCTATTCGCATGGGTCTCCTGAATTAGCGCCGGGCGGCTGGTTCAAGCAGCTGTTCGCGGCCGATGGCCTCGAGCAGCTGGTGGCTGCCGAAGATGATGTGTGCACGGATCTCGGCCTCGGCGCGGTCGGGGTCGCCCGCCCGCAGCACGTCGATGATGCCCTGGTGCCGGTCGGCCAGGCCGTCCATGTCCTCGTAGTAGGTGGTGGCGCTGTACACCGCCATCGTGATCTGGGCGCTGATAGTGCGCCAGGCGGAATGCGCGCGGCGGTGGCCGGCGATCTCCATCACGGTCTCGTGGAAGCGGGCGTCGATCTCGACGCCGCGGAAGCGGTCATCGCCCCGCTCGATAACCCGCATCTCGTCGATCAGCTCCTCGAGCCGGGCCTCGTCGGTCCGGCCGAAGGTCTTCGCGGCCCGGCGGATCGCGAGCGTCTCGAGGCTGGCGCGCAGGCTGAAGATCTCCTCGATGTCCTGCGGCGCGAAGCCGATGGTGAACGCGCCCCGGTTGGGGTATATCACCACGAAGCCGTCGGCACCCAGGCGCCGCACGGCGTCGCGCACGGAGATGCGGCTGACGCCGAGGGCGTCGGCGATCGGCTGCTCCGCCAGGTGCTGGCCCGGCCCGATGCGCCCCCGGACGATCGCCATGAACAGCACGTCGTGCACGTGCTCGGTGAGCGACTTGCCTATCACCTGGCCCGGGTCCTGCAGCGCGCGCGTCCAGTCGATGCCGCCGGCCTTCAGCACCTGGTTCATCCCTTCACCGCCCCGGCCGTGATGCCCGCCACCAGGTAGCGCTGCAGGAAGACGAACAGCACGACGACAGGCAGCGTGGTGACGACCGCGCCGGCCATCAGCAGGTTCCAGTCGGTCGAGTACTGGCCGATGAAGGACTGCAGGCCGATCGGCAGCGTCCGCAGGTCGGGCGTGCTGATGAACGTGGTTGCGAACAGGAACTCGTTCCAGGCGAGGATGAAGCAGTAGATGACCGTTGCAGCGATACCCGGGCCCGCCAGCGGCAGGGTGACGCGCAGGTGCGCGCCCAAGCGCGTGGAGCCGTCGATCATCGCTGACTCCTCGAGTTCGACCGGGATCGAACGCAGGTAGCCGGTCAGCATCCAGATGCTGAAGGGCAACGCGAAGGACGTGTACGCGATGATCAGTGACAGGTGCGTGTCAAGGATGCGCAGCTCGCGCATGACCGTGAAGAACGGCGGCACGAGCAGCACGAGCGGGAACAGCTGGCTGAGCAGTACGCCCAGCAGCAGGTACTGCCCGCCCGGCAGCCGGTAGCGCGCGAAACCGAGCGCCGCCAGGATCGAGAGGCCGGCCGAGATGAGCGTGGTCACGAGCGCGATCATGACGCTGTTGAAGAAGTAGCGGCCGAACTGCCCGGTGTTCCAGATGCGGACGTAAGCCTCCCAGTAGATGCCGGCCTCGGGAAAGATGCGCACCGGGCTCAGGAACAGCTCGGACGGCAGCTTGAGTGACGTCAGGATCATCCACAGGAAGGGGATGGCGAAGACGAAGCAGATGACGAGTGCCAGCACGCTGATGGGCAGCTGCCGGATGGTGGCTGATGGCCTGCGCCTCAGCATCAGGTGTCCATCTGCGCCTTGATGTACTGGCGGCCGAAGATCGCCACGAACACGAAGAGGATCACGAAGGTGATGACGCCGATCGCGGTTGCCTCACCCATGTTGAAGCCCTGGAACGCCGTCTTGTACGTCAGGATCGTCAGGGTCTCGGTGGCGCGCAGTGGGCCGCCCTCGGTCATGAGCCAGATCGAGTTGAAGTTGTTGAACGTGAAGATGGTCGTCAGCGTCGCCGCGATGACGAGCGTGGGTTTCAGGAACGGGATCGTCACGAAGCGGAAGCGCTGCCAGGAGTTGGCCCCGTCGACCTTGGCCGAATCAATCAGCTCCGCGGGAATCGCCTGCAGCCCGGCCAGCAGCATCACCAGCACGAAGGGAGTGCCCTTCCAGATGCTCTCGATCAGCACGGCGCCCATCGCCGTGTTCGTGTTGCCGAGCCAGGCGACGCCGCGCTCGATGATCCCCAGCTGCATCAGCCAGGAGTTGATGATGCCGAACTGGCCGTCGTACATCCAGCGCCAGGTGAGCACAGCCACGACCGAGGGGACCACCCATGGGATCAGCATCACTCCCCGGGCGAACGCGCGGCCCGGAAACGTCATGTTGAGCAGCAGTGCGATGAGCAGGCCCAGCAGCATCTGGCCGGCCAGGTTCACGGAAGTCCACACGAACGTCTGCCAGAGCGAATTCAGGAAATAGGGGGATTGCAGGACCTTAAGATAGTTGTCGAAACCGACGAACGGCTGGCCCAGCTGGGGCCGGATGAGGATGTTCAGGTGCAGGCTCATGATGAAGGCCCGGACGAGCGGGTAGCCGATCACGCCCAGCAGCACGAGCAGGGCCGGGGCGATCAGCACCATGCCCGGCCAGCCCGGCGCGAGCCGGCGGCGCCTGCCGGGGGTGGCGCCTCCTGGCGCCACCCCGTTCACGGCAGGGGATCTCTGCACTTAGGGGATCACCAGCTCAGGATGCCGATGGCGCACAGCTCGGCCTCGGCCATCGCCTCGTAGACGTCGGCCCCTTCCAGGATCACCTGCATGAAGGCGGGCTGGACGCAGTCGTAGTCGACGCTGGTCCAGAGCGGGTTGGTCGGGCGGGCGCGCGCGCTGTCGAGCATGTCGGCGAACGTCTGCATGCGCGGATCGCTGGAGACTATCTCCTGCTCGGTCTCGGCGCCGCGGCGGGCCGCCATGCGGTTGTAACCATCCAGCATCGGGAACACGGCCGGGCCGCTCACGTACTCGAGCCAGCGCCACGCAGCGTCGGGGTTGTTCGTGTTGGCGTTCACGACCCAGTTGGCGCCGCCGACGAGGCTGGCGTCCTGACGCAGGGTTGGCAGGGGCGCGACGCCCCACTCGAAGCCGGGGGCTGCCTCGTTCACGGAGGTGATGCCCCAGTCGCCGGCCTCGAACATGGCGATCACGCCGTTGGCGAAGGCAGCGCCCAGTTCGGCCCAGCCGCGCCAGGTCTTGGCCGCCTCGGGAACGTAGTCGGGGTTGGTGACGATGTCGAGGAAGAACACGGTCGCCTCGAGGCCCTCGGCACTGTTGAACGCCGGGCTGTTGCCGTCCTCGGACAGCAGCTCACCGCCGGCCTGCCAGAACCAGGGGTACCACTCGAAGGTGCCGCCCCAGGCGCCCTGGAGGCCGAAGCCGTACATGCCGTCGGTCGACAGCGTGTCGACCGCGACGCGGAAGTCCTCCCACGTCCAGCCATCGTCGGGCAGGGGCAGCCCCGCCTCCTCGAAGGCCGTGCGGTTGTAGAACATGCCGAGCGCGTTCGTGTAGAACGGCACGCCGAAGACGCTGCCCTCGTACGTGACGGTGGACATCGGGCCGTCGTAGAACTCGCCGGCCTTGTCGCCGAACTCCTCGTCGAGGTTGCGGATGATGCCCATCGCCGCGAACTCGGGCGACCAGGCGATGTCGACCATCAGCACGTCCGGGCCGGCGCCGCCCTGTGCCGCGATGATGAACGGATCGCGGTACGAGCTCGAGCCGTACGCGGTCGGGATCAGGTTGACCGTGACGTCCGGGTTCTCGGCCATGAAGTCGGCGGCCGTCCGGTGGATCGCGGCGTCCGAGCCGTCGAACGTATCGTAGATCCAAACGTTCAGCTCGGTCTGGGCGCTGGCTGCGGCCAGCAGGGCCGCGGCGGCGGTTGTCATCAGGAATCTCTTCATGTTCAGGGTGCTCCTTAACCTTGGTTGCTCGGCTTGGTGCCGCGCTTGAGCGCGGCGGGCGACGGCGGGTGTCAGTCCTCCTCCTGCGGGAATCGAATGTGGCCGGTGTTCGTGCCGGCGGCGTCGGGTTCAAGGGGGACGATGTCGGCGGCCGGGACGCTCTGCGCGCCCTGGATGCCGGGGAAGGTGAACGGGCGGCCCGCCATCAGTGTGGCACTGATGCCGCGGCCCTGCCTCGCGCCGCTGACCCGAAGGGTGCCGGTCGCGTCAGACCACGAGAGTGTGGTCCCGTCAGCCAGGACCAGGCTCGCGTCGCGGCCCGGCCAGACGAGGAGGAGCAGGTCGCCCTCAGCTTCCGCGCCGGTGAGCGTGCGGGGCGAAGCGGACAGCAGCGGGACGATGCTGCCGGCCCTGACCAGTACGGGGATGGTGTCTGCCGGCGCGTCGATGCTGACGTACTGCCCGCCGGAATGGACGCGGCCCGTCCACAGCTCCGTCCACTCGTGACCGCGTGGCAGCCAGGCATGGCGATATGGCGTGAAGCCGTAGTAAACGGGCGCCACGAGCAGCGAGTCGCCCAGCACGTACTGGTGCTCCTGCGTGTCCCCCCAGCTGTCTTCGTCGTCCGGGAACTCGAAAGCCAGCGGCCGCATCATCGGCACGCCCTCACGGCTGGCGAGCGCGGCGGCGGCACTCAGGTACGGGTAGAGGTCGGTGTGCAGCTGTGCGTACGCACGGTAGATGGCCAGCGTCTCGGGGGCGAAGTTCCAGGGCTCGCGGTTGCCCATGCCGTGTATCTGCATGATCGGCGAGAACGCGCCGAACTGCGTCCAGCGCACGAACACCTCGTCGGTTGGCACGCCGAAGTAGCCGCCTATGTCGCTCGCCCAGTAGGGGAAGCCGGACACCGCGGCGTTCTGTCCCGCGCGGATGACGCTCTCCAGGCCGGTGGCCGGCGCGAAATCCGACGTCTGGTCGCCCGCCCAGATGCCGGAGATGCCCTGCGAGCCGTGCCAGGCCGAGCGTGCGAAGAGGATGCCGTCGGTGCCTTCCTGCATGGCGTCATACGTGACCTGGTTGTAGATGCGCGGGTAGGTGTTGTGCAGCTCCCGTCCAGTGCGGCCGTCGAAGAACACGGCGTCGGCGGGCACCTGCTCGCCGAAGTCGGTCTTGAACCCGTCCACGCCCATGTCGACCAGCTTCCTGATGTGATCCTGCCACCAGTTCACCGCCGCGGGGTTCGTGAAGTCGATGCAGCTGCCCAGGAAGGTCGGGCTGTTGCCAAGCCGGTGGATGTAGGGCTCGCCGGTGGGCCGCCTGATCAGGAAGCCGTTCGCGGCTGCCTCGTTGAACACGTCGAGCGATCCCTCGTTGTGCACGATCCACGGCGAGAGCCACAGCACGAGCCGGAAGCCTGATTCGCGGAGCTCCCGGATCATGCCTTCGGCGTCCGGGTACTTCTTCGGATCGAACTCGAAGCTGTGCTCGGTGGTCTCCCACTGGGCGTCGATCAGCTTGACGCTGCCGGCCAGGTCGAGCCGGCGGGTCTCGCGGATGTCCTCGAGCACGGTCTGCTGGTCCTCGCTGGTCCAGTCGCGGGACTTCCACGGTCCGAACACCCAGGCGGGGGGCAGCGCGGGCCTGCCCGCTGATTGCGTGTAGGCGGCAAGCACCCGGGCCGGTGTGCCCCGGAACAGGTTGAGCCTGACCTCGTCCCCTTCGACCCTCAAGGACACCGCCGAGGGGTCGTCGGGTACCGCCATGCGGGCGTTCAGGCGCAGGTCCGTGTCGATGTGGACTCCGTAGCCGCGGCTGGAGATGAAGAACGGAACGGGCTTGTAGGCGAGGTTGCCCGAGGCGCCGTTGACCACGTGTATCTGGACCTCCTGGCCCCGCTGGTCGACGCGGTTGAACCGCTCGCCGAAGCCCATGTAGTGCTCGCATTCGTGGGCGGCCAGGTCGATGGCCGTCCAGGCGGCACCGGGCACCTTGAGCGTCAGCGCGTCCACGCCCGAGTCCAGCCTGCCAGTGAGCCCGCCGGGGAACTCGAGCCGGCCGGGCGTGGCCGGCACCGTTTCCCAGGCACCTCCGGGCACCCGCGCCGATACCGTCCGCAGCAGCGGCAGCCCCTGTTCAGTTCCGGATGTGGCTTCAGCCATCGACTTCGTCCTCGCTATCCGCCTGCCCTCGAGACAGGTTGTATACAATGTCTACAGCGTATATAAAGCCGGAGCCCGGTGTCAACAGAGTAATAATCGCGTCAGGGAGCGTAAGCCATGCAGGATCAACTGATAATCAAGGACCTCTTCATCGACGGCAGGCTCACGCCGGCCGCCTCCGATCGGCGCTACCCGCGCATAGACCCCGCCGGCTCGGTCGAGGTCGGCAGCTTCGCCCAGGCCTCGGCCGCAGACGTCGACGCCGCCATCGCGGCGGCCCGGCGGTCGTTCGACGCAGGCGTGTGGGCCGACACGCCGCCGGCGGAGCGCGCCGGGGTGATGCTGCGCGCAGCCGACCTGCTGAGTGCCCGCCACGAGGAGTTCGCCTGGATGGAGAGCCGCACCAGCGGCGCACCGATCGCCCAGGGCCGCATGATGATCGACTGGGTCATCGACCTGATCCGCTACTACGCCGGGCTGGCGCGCGACATACACGGCCAGACCACGACGTTCGGATCCGACCTGCTCGCCCTGACCATCCGCGAGCCCGTCGGAGTCGTCAGCCTGATCGCCCCCTGGAACTTCCCGCTCAACCAGGCGGCCTGGAAGATCTGCCCCGCGCTGGCCGCCGGCTGCAGCCTGGTGGTCAAACCCGACTCCATGACGCCGGCTACCACCATCGGACTCGCCGAGCTGCTCACCGAGGCCGGCCTGCCCCCGGGCGTCATCAACGTAGTCACCTTTGACGTCGGCGAAGTCGGCGACATCCTCCTGGGCGATGAGCGCATCGACCTGGTCTCGATCACCGGGTCCACTGGGACCGGCCGCAAGGTGATGGCCGAGGCCGCGAAGACGCTGAAGCGCGTGTCACTCGAGCTGGGCGGAAAGTCTCCCAACATCATCTTCCCCGACGCCGACCTGGACGCAGCGGCGGGCGCGGCGGCCTGGGCGGTCTTCTGGCGCGGCGGCCAGGTGTGCACCGCGGGGTCGCGCCTGCTGGTGCACGAGGACGTGCACGATGAGGTCGTTGCGAAGCTGATCGAGACCGCCAGGGGCATGCGCAGCGGCCCGCCTGCCTCGGACGCCGACCTCGGGCCCCTTGTCTCTCCCTCCCACATGGAGCGTATCCAGGGTTACGTGCAGGCAGGGTTGAACGACGGTGCAAGCCTTGCCTACGGTGGCAACAGACTGAGCGACGGTGAGCTCGCCAAGGGCAACTACTTCGAGCCGACCGTCTTCACGGGCGTCACTTCCGACATGCGCATCGCGCAAGAGGAGGTCTTCGGACCGCTTGTCGCCGTGATCACTTTCAAGGATGCCCAAGACGCCATCCGCATCGCCAATGACACGATCTACGGCCTGGCTTCCGGCGTATGGACGCGCGATATAGGCACGGCCGTGCGCGTGGCCCGGGGCCTGCGAGCCGGCACTGTCTGGGTGAACGGCTGGGGCATCGTCAACCCCGAGGTGTCTGTGGGCGGCTACAAGGCGAGCGGCTTCAGCCGGGAACTCGGGCGCGAAGGGCTCAACGAGTACCTGATGAGCAAGTCCGTGCACATCGCGGGGTAGCGTGTTTTTCAGCCTGCCGGCGGAGCGTCTTGAGCTGCTTCACCCGCATACGTGCCGAAACTCCACAGGTTTCCCTCCCTGTCAGCGACCGTGAAGCCACGCGAGCCGTAGTCCTCGGTGTTCAGGCCCTGCACGACCTCGGCTCCGGCTGCGGTCGCCTGCTCGAACAGCTCGTCGGGGTTACTGCAGACAAGGTAGACCAGGGTGCGGCCGGGTTCGCGCCGGCCGAAGACGGTGTCATCCTTGCCGACCGTGCTGAGCATGATGCCGCCGCCCTGTGACCAGAGCATCTCAGCATGGTGAACTGTCGATGGGTCATCTTCCGATGCGCTCCGGACCGTTTCCTTAAAGCCGAACGCAGACTCCAGGAACTGCATCATCGCGGGGACATCTTTGCAGGCAAGATGTGGCCAGATGGTTGGCAACTGGTAGTTTTTCATGCGGGCATTATGGGGGCTATTCATGAGTGTGTGTGAGACACGCCTTCGTTTGCGGCCGGAGCGTTGCAGTATCGTGAAATCAGACCCTTGAAAGGGGGACGCACTCATGAAGATCACGCGGGCAGGCACGAACGCATCGGTCAGAGGTAAAGAGGAGTGGTTCACGGGCACGGTCAGGCGGGATCCGCTTTTCAAGGCGGAGGCCCCGGGTCGGGTTGCCGGCTCCGCCGTGACCTTCGAGCCCGGCGCCAGAACCGCCTGGCACACGCACCCGGCGGGCCAGACGCTGATCGTGATGACCGGGCTGGGTCGCGTGCAGCACGAGGGCGGTCCCGTTGAGGAGATCAGGCCCGGTGATGTTGTCTGGATTCCCGCCGGGGTCAGGCACTGGCACGGCGCTGCTCCACACATCGCCATGAGCCACCTGGCCATTCACGAGTCTGTGGACGGCAGCTCGGCGGACTGGATGGAGCACGTCACGGACGAGCAGTACGAGGGCTGAGCAGCCTGACCATAAAAGGCGCGGCTGTCGGTCTGTGGTGAACACGCTCGAGCGCCCTGCACGTGCTAGCCTTTGCCGGTGCCGGGTGATTACTACCCCGGGACCGGCAGGGTGAATGAATAATCCAGGACTGATACTCGCAATGATAGTGGCGCTGGGAGCTGCCTCGCAGTGGCTCGCCTGGCGCATCAACCTGCCGGCGATCCTGCCGCTGCTGCTCATCGGTTTCATGATGGGTCCGGTACTCGGGTTCATCCAGCCGGGCGAGCTGGTCGGCACCGACCTGCTGCATCCGGCAGTATCGCTGGCGGTCGGCCTCATCCTCTTCGAGGGCGGCCTGACGCTCAGATGGCGAGACCTCAAGGGCATCGGTACCGCCGTCTGGCGCCTGGTGACGGTCGGGGGCGTCGTGACCTGGCTGCTGATCGCGCTGGCCGCCTGGCTCCTGGTCGGCCTCGAGGCGCCAATGGCAATCCAGCTCGGCGCACTCCTGATGGTCACCGGACCAACGGTGATCGGTCCGCTCCTCCGGATCGTACGGCCGGTGAAGCGCGTGGGCAACGTCTTGCGCTGGGAAGGCATCGTCATCGATCCGATCGGGGCCATGGTAGCCGCCCTGGTCTTCACCTGGATCGTCAACAGCCAGACCGGCAACGCGCTTGGCCAGACGCTCAGCACGTTCGGCCTGTTCATCGCCGTCGGCTCCGCGGTCGGAGTGGTGGCCGGCTACGCGCTTGCTGCACTGCTGCGCCAGCGCCTCCTGCCGGACTATCTGGTCAACGTGACTTCGCTGGCCTTCGTTCTGATGGCGTTCGCCGTATCGAACATGCTCTCGGCCGAGTCGGGCCTGCTGGCAACGACGATCATGGGCATCATCATCGCCAACAGCGCCGTTCCCAGCTTCAGGACGATCCTCAGCTTCAAGGAGGACCTGACAGTACTGGTCATCTCGGTCCTGTTCATCATCCTTGCTGCCGACATCGAGCTTGCTACGCTGCTGGAGGTCACGAGCCTACCCAGCCTGGTGTTCCTGCTGGTCGTGATGCTCGTCATAAGGCCGGCAAGCATCTTCATAAGTACCATCGGCACTTCGCTGAGCCTCAAGGAGAAGCTGTATCTGAGCTGGATCGCTCCACGCGGCATCGTGGCCGCCTCGGTGAGCGCGCTGTTCGCAGCCAGGTTGACCGCCGAGAACATCGAGGGCGCCCAGATGCTGGTGCCGCTGGTGTTCCTCGTGATCGTGGGAACGGTCCTGCTCAACAGCCTGACGGCCCTGCCGGTTGCCCGCTGGCTCGGGGTGGCGGAGCCCGACCCGCAGGGGTACCTGATTCTGGGCGCCCACCCGTTCGCCCGGGCGGTCGGCCGCTACCTGCGCGAGGCCGGTTACGACGTCATGCTGGCCGACACCAACTGGTCCAACGTCGTCTCCGCACGCGCCGACGGACTCAACACGTACTTCGGCAGCCTCCTCTCGGACCAGGCCGACGACCAGGTGAAGCTGAGCGGCATCGGCAAGCTGCTGGCACTGACGAGCAACGAGGAAGCCAACGCGCTCACCGCCCTGAAGTACTCCCGCGTCTTCGGCTCCGGCAACGTCTACCAGCTGGCACCGCACCATCAGACGGGTGCGCGCGGCAACCTCGGCAGCAACGTCGGCGGCCGCACGCTGTTCCGGGCCGACGTGACGTTTCATGACCTGCGTCGGCTGCTCGACAAGGGAGCCGGCATCGTCGAGACACAGATCACGGAAGAGTTCACGCTCAAGGACTACCGCGCGCGCTACGGCGGCGGGTTCGTTCCACTGTTCGTGCGCCGGAACGGCGATGTCGAGCCGCTGACCGAGAACCAGTCGCTGCCCGATGCGGGAACCTACCTGATCGCACTGCGGCTGGAGGCGCCGGTAAGCGCCGCGGTCGACGAAGGCTGAGGATCGCCGAACAAATTACGGCAATCTTTCGGGGCAGCCTCACGGCGCCCCACTCCCCGTGGCCCGTGGGCATGGCGCGTGCTAAAGTGACCCCCAAACACTTTTGACTGGCGATCATTCGCAGAACGTGGAGGAAAGACTATGCGCAAGGTGCTTATCCTGGTCGTCCCACTGGTGCTCGTATGCTCTGCGCTCGCGCAGACCATCACCATCGAGAGCTGGCGTAACGACGACCTGGCCATCTGGAACGAGCTCATCATTCCGGCGTTCAACGAACACCACCCGGATATCGAGGTCGTCTTCGCCCCGGCCGCGCCGACCGAGTACAACGCGGTCCTTGCGTCCAAACTCCAGGCGGGCACAGCCGGCGACCTCATCACCTGCCGTCCGTTTGACCTGTCGCTCGAGCTATATCAGGACGGCTATCTGGCGAACCTGAACGACCTGCCGGGGCTCGACGCCTTCAGTGACGTCGCGAGGAGCGCATGGGTGACCGATGACGGCGCCGACACCTTCTGCGTGCCGATGGCCTCGGTGATCCACGGCTTCATCTACAACAAGGACGCATTTGAGGAGCTCGGCCTGGACGAGCCGGCCACGAACGAAGAGTTCTATAAAGTGCTCGATGCGATCCGGGACGACGGCTTCTATACGCCGCTGGTGATGGGAACAACCGACCAGTGGGAGGCTGCGACAATGGGCTATCAGAACATCGGCCCGAACTTCTGGATGGGCGAGGAGGGCCGCGTCGGCCTGATCGAGGGAACAATCGGCTATGACGAAGGCGGCTTCCTGAGGGCCTTCGAGGAGCTGGCCCGCTGGGCTCCGTACCTGCCCGACGGCTACCAGGCGACCTCGTACCCTGACGCACAGAACCTGTTCACGCTCGGGATGGGCGCGATTTTTCCCGCCGGCTCATGGGAGATCAGCGTGTTCCGCCCGCTGGTCGACTTCGAGATGGGTGCGTTCCCGCCGCCACCGCCCGCCGGCCAGGACGTGTGCTACATCAGCGATCACACCGATATCGGCATAGGGCTCAACCCGGCCAGCCCCAACCTGGAGGCCGCCCGCACGTTCCTCGAGTGGACGACCAGCGCGGAGTTCGCAGAGATATACAGCAACGCGCTTCCCGGCTTCTTCTCGCTCTCGAATCACGACATCGAGCTCGAGGATGAGCTGGCCCAGGAGTTCGTGAGCTGGCGCGCCGAGTGCGAGCCGACCATCAGGTCCTCTTACCAGATCCTCTCGCGCGGAACACCCAACAACGAGAACGACCTGTGGAATGCGACAGCCCAGGTGCTGAACGGCACCCAGACGCCGCAGGAAGCAGCCGAGGCCGTGCAGCGCGGACTGGAAGCCTGGTACGAGCCGCAGCAGAACCGCTGAACCAAGCAGAAGATTGATACCGGGTGAGCCGGCGCTTCATTCCGCCGGCTCACCCGCCCAGCCGAGGGCCGATGCGCAGACATAAGCCGTTTCCAATCCACATCATTGTTTTCCTGGCCCCGGCGGTAATCATTTACACCCTGTTCATGGTGTACCCGCTGCTGGACTCGCTCGGGCTGTCCCTGCGCTCCTCGGCCCGGACCGGTAACGCCTTCGTCGGCCTGGAGAACTACCGCCTGTTGCTCACCGATCCGCAGCTGAGCGAGCGCCTCTGGAACGCGATCCGCAACAACCTCGTGTTCTTCGCGATCCACATGCTGGTGCAGAACCCGATCGGCCTTCTGCTCGCGAGCCTGCTCTCGTCGCGCGCCGTGAGATTCAAGGCGTTCTTCAGGACCGCCCTGTTCCTTCCCACCATCCTGTCGATAGTCCTAGTCGGGTTCATCTGGCGCCTGATTCTTTCGCCGCTGTGGGGCATCTCGGGTGACGCGCTCGACCTTGTCGGGCTCGGCTCGCTGAACCGGCCCTGGCTTGGGCTCGAATCATCGGCCCTTGTGACACTGTCGCTCGTTTCGGTCTGGCAGTACATCGGCATTCCGATGCTGCTGTTCCTGGCCGCCCTGCTGGGCATACCCGAGGAGCTGGACGAAGCCGCCCGGGTTGACGGCGCGACCGCCTGGCAGACGTTCTGGCGGATACGTTTCCCGCTGATTCTGCCGACTGTCGGCGTGGTTGGCGTGCTTACCTTCGTTTCGAACTTCAACGCGTTCGACCTCATCTACACCACCCAGCGCGCGCTGGCGGGTCCCAACTTCTCGACCGACATCCTGGGCACCTTCTTCTTCCGGACGTTCTTCGGCGCCCAGCTCCAGACGGGCGACCCGGTCCTGGGCGCGGCGGTGGCCGGCGTGATGTTCTTCATCATCCTCCTGGGAGTCCTGCTTTACTTCTTCGGTTTCGCACGGCGCGTGCGGTCGTTCGAGCTGTGAGCCGCCGCATGACCGGCAGGCTGAGGGTGATCAGCGTGCACGCCCTGCTGCTTGCGTTCACCGCCTCAGCACTGTTCCCCATCTTTCTGGTCATCACCAACAGCTTCAAGAATCGCCGCGCGATCTTCCGCGATCCCTACTCCCTGCCGAGCAGCGAAACCTGGGACCTGATCGGATACCAGACAGTGTTGCAGGGCGCCAACTTCGGCCTGTACTTCCGGAACAGCCTCACCGTCACCCTGATCTCCCTGACGCTGATCCTGCTGAGCAGCGCGATGGCAGCGTTCGCCCTGTCCGAATACCGGTTTCGCGGCAATGCCCTGCTCGGCCTGTTCATGGCTGTCGGAATCATGATTCCGATCAGGCTCGGCACGGTCAGCATCATCAAACTGATGGTTGCCCTGGGCCTGAACGACACACTGTGGGCACTGATCCTGGTGTACACGGCGTCGGGCATCCCGCTGGCCGTGTTCATACTGTCCGTATTCCTGCGCAACGTGCCAGGCGAACTGAAGGATGC
>ERZ869909.2054-NODE-2054-length-14558-cov-8.876459_pt1 | contig 14558 bp, 16 predicted proteins | sample MGYA00520892_ERZ869909 | MGnify/ENA primary metagenome ERZ869909 (study PRJEB32215, sample SAMEA104723947) | bioreactor metagenome | biome: bioreactor; feature: anaerobic bioreactor; material: water | place: China | collected 2015-03-12 ...
AAACGTCCAGAACACGAAGTCGGTCTTGCGCATCATTCCTGTACCTTCTGATGAGAGGCGACCCACCATGGACCCGAGTCTACGGGGCGCCCATCCTTGCGGAATTCAATGTAAAGAACGGGCGCACTCGCTTGCGGCGCCGACTGATCCATATCCGTCGATCCGGCTGCCAACTGTGCTGTGCGAGGCGCACCACTCATGGTTCCAATCGGTTCGGCGGCCAACACGAACTGTCCTGGCCCGACATCCATATGTGACAAACCGGCTACCAGCACATGATACCCGCCGCCGGCGTTGATGATCAAGAGTTGCCCGTAGCTGCGAAATTCTCCTGCGTAGACTACCCAGCCGTCGCAGGGGGAGGTGACACGGGCCCCGAACCGGGTTTCGATCACAAGACCCTGCGATGTGCCTCCATATTGGGTCTTATCGTTGAATCCCAAGACCCTCCGCCCCTGGGCGGGTAGCGGCAGCTTACCTTTGGCTTCGTGAAACGCGATGGACGGCTTGATCCTGTCGGGCTTGCCGGGCACCAGCGAGGTGTTTTCGGGAGCAAGTTCAACGATCGACGACGGCGGGGTGCCTATCCCGGGATCCGGAGAGAGGAGGGCGACTTCCTCGCCGCGCGCAGGGTCGGCTTCGGGAACGAGCTCGACGGGGGGCGTTTCTGGCGTTGCCGGCGGCGGCAGCACGGCGACGACGGAATCGGTGGGCGCCTCCTCGGCGGCGGCCATCGGCGTCTGGCTGACCTGCTGGCTGAGTTTTTCGATCAGCTCGCTGAGGTCGGCCACGTTCTGCGAAATCTCGGCGGTCGCCTCGCGGACCTGGCGCAGCTCGGTTTGGCGGTCGGCGAGCGACTGCTTTTTGGTTTCGAGCAGGCTGGCGAGCAGGATCTGGGTGCTGTTGAGCCGTTCGGTCTCGGCGCGTAGCGCGTCGCCCTCCCGGCGGATGGAGGCCATGATCTCCATAAGCTCGTTGAGACGGCCGGTGAGGGCCATCGCTTCCCCTCTCATCTCGGGGAAGGCGCGGGCGATCAGCATGGCGCTGCGTACCATCTCAAGCGCGTCCTCGCGCTGCGTGATGATAACCGGGGGCGGGTTGCGCCCCATGCGCTGAAGTGCGGCGAGGAGGCCTGCGATCTTCGCGTGCTCGCGGGCGAGCGAGACGCGGATGTCTTTTTCCTGACGTTCGAAGCCCGCGAGACGCTGCTCGATCGCGGTCATCGCGGCTTCGCTTTTCTGTACGAGCGCTGCCGTCTCGACGAGGCGCGCGTTGATCTCGCGCCGCTCGTCGGCAAGGCTGGTCAGGTCTTTCTGGATTTCCGCATCGCGGGCCTGTTTGGCTGCGAGTTCGCCTTGCTGGTCTTCGAGGCGTTTTGCGGCTTCCTCGGCCGAGGGTGGCGTTTCGGCGTACGCGAGCGGGAGCACGGGCGCCATGACGGCAAGCGTCAGCGCCGTCGCCGCGACAAAGCGCGCGCGCCGCCTTTTGCGACAGGCCCTTGCTCCGGTTCGGTGCACTCCCTCGCCCATTCAGCTCTTTGATGAGACCTATGATTCACGCTTCGGATTGATAGGGTCCGAACCGATCATGGTCTAGGACCCCGGGGTGCGCACCGCACAACCAATCCCCGTGACCATTCCATTCTTCGATCTTGTCTTAGAGGAGTTCGGGCGCTCCAGGCAAACCGAACTCCGCGCGGCTACATCGCTCCGATAAGTGGTTAGAATTAGGGCACGCGGGTTACCAAACGGTGGTCAGATTGTGCGGCCCTGCGGGAGGACGCGGGGTGGCAAGCGCACGGGGCAGAGCGGGTTGGGCGAAACGCGTCCGAAGTCGGCATTTGAACCGGCCCTCGAACGGGATTATCTACGGCCCACGTTAGACCCTTTCATTCGAGGCGGTGCCGCCATGGAGACTGTTCTCTTTCACCTGACGACGATCGCGACGCTGGCCGTGCTCGTGGTGCTCGTGTGCGGGCTGTTCGTCATGATGCGGGGCAAAAGCCCGAACCTGAGCCAGAAGCTCATGCGCTGGCGAGTTGGGCTCCAGTTTACGGCAATCATGATGGTGCTGGCCTACGTGCTGGTGCGTCAATACTTCTGACCGGCTGCCGGCCGGCCCGGCAAAGAGCTTGATTTGGCAGGACCTAGGGCTAGTCTTAGCCCGCACGGGGGACGACACGCGCTATGGTGAAGCTCAACAAGATTTACACCCGTACCGGCGACGCGGGTACGACGGGGCTGGGCACCGGAGAGCGTGTGCGCAAGGATGCCCTGCGGATTGCCGCCTATGGGACGGTCGACGAGACCAATGCGCTGATTGGCGTCGTGCGGGTGCATCTCACAGGGATGCCAGGCCTCGATACGAAGCTCGGCCGCATCCAGAACGATCTTTTCGATCTCGGCGCGGATCTCTGCGTTCCGGATCGCGGCGAAAAGCCGAAGTTCGAGCCGTTGCGCGTTTCGGATGCGCAGGTCGTTCGTCTCGAAGAAGAGATCGACGAAATGAACTCCGAACTCAATCCGTTGAAATCGTTCGTGCTTCCGGGCGGCTCTCCGGCTGCCGCGGCGCTGCATGTGGCGCGCACGGTGTCGCGGCGGGCCGAGCGCGAGATGGTGGCGCTGGCGGCGCTCCCCGACGAGCCGGTGAGTGCGGCTGCCATGAAATACATCAATCGCTTGTCGGATTATCTCTTCGTCGCTGGGCGCTATGTGAACGACCGCGGCCGGAGCGATGTGCTTTGGGTGCCGGGGCAAAATCGTTAGGCCACGTCGCCGGGTTGGATTGGATCGCGCTCTATCTTTTTTGATGAGACCGATGATGCACACTTCAGGCTGATAGGGCCTGACGTGATCATGGTCTAAGTCAAGGACGCTCGCATGTTCGTGCCGATACACGATGAGAATTCGCTCAAGTCGATCCCCTTCCAGTACGTGACCGTCTCGCTGATCGTGGTCAACGTCGTCGTTTTCATGCTCTCTGTGGTGGGCGGCGACATGGTGGCGGTCGCGAGCTTCGGTATCATTCCGAAGGAGCTGTTCGACACAAGCCTGCTGCCGGTTCCTATCGAGGAGCAGGTGTCGGTGCGGCCGACGCAGCTCACGCTCTTCACCTACATGTTCTTCCATGGCGACGTTCTGCATCTGGCAGGGAACATGCTGTTTCTGTGGGTGTTCGGCGACAACGTCGAGGATGCCATGGGGCATCTCAAGTTCCTCGCGTTCTATCTCATGTGCGGTATGTTCGCGGGCTATATGCACGCTTGGATCGAGCCCAATTCGGCGATCCCGCTGATCGGTGCGAGCGGGGCGGTTGCCGGCGTCATCGCCGCCTATCTGATGCTTCATCCCCGGGTCAGGGTCTGGGTGTTGGCGTTTAAGGCCATCCCGCTCAGGATCTCCGCCCTCCTTGCGCTGGGCGCCTGGGTGATCATGCAATTCGTGATGGTGCTTTTGCCACAGGTCGGTCCTGTCGCCTGGTGGGCTCACGTCGGGGGGCTCATTGCAGGCGCGGTTCTGGTGCTGGTGATGCGCCGGCCGGGCGTGCCGCTGTTCGACCGCCACCTCAAGGTCGCCTGAGCGCCCGAGCAGGCGGGAACGGACGGATTGGTCTCAATTGCCCGTGGGAAGCCGGTTTCCGGCGGCGAGTCGCATTGACTTGCAACAGGACGGCTCGTAATTTCGGTTCTCGCACCTGCGAAGAGCTTTGGCGCGTTCAGGCTTGCCGGGCTTTTAATCCGATGCGCTCGAAGGGCGGAACAGGGGCCCTTGGGTCACGATCGGAGTTGTGGGCGCGGCCTTATCCCAATCTCCCGTCGGCACGTCTCGGGACATAAAAAACCAGGGAAACAATGATCAAAACAACGCTAGGCGCCGGGGAGCGCCGCGCATCATGAAGCTACTCGTCGCGGTGAAACGAGTCGTCGATTACGCGGTCAAAATTCGCGTCAAAGCGGATGGATCAGGGATCGAACTGGCCAACGTCAAAATGAGCATGAACCCCTTCGACGAGATTGCCGTCGAGGAGGCCGTTCGTCTCAAGGAAAGCGGAACCGCGACCGAGGTCGTGGCCGTCACCATCGGGCCCGCAAAATCGCAGGAGACGCTCCGGACAGCGCTCGCGATCGGCGCCGACCGTGCGATCCACATCGAGACGCCCGCAGATGCGGAGGTCGAGCCGCTCGCAGTCGCGAAACTGTTGAAGGCGGTGGTCGAGGCCGAGAAGCCGGACCTTGTCGTGCTCGGCAAGCAGGCCATCGACGACGATTGCAATCAGACGGGCCAGATGCTGGCCGCGCTGCTTGGCTGGCCGCAGGGGACGTTCGCGTCGAAGGTTGCGCCCGAGGGTGGCGCCGTGGCCGTGACGCGTGAGATCGACGGCGGTCTCGAAACGGTGAAGCTCAATCTGCCGGCGATCGTGACGACAGACCTTCGCCTCAACGAGCCGCGCTACCCGTCGCTTCCCAACATCATGAAGGCGAAGAAGAAGCCGCTCGACGTCAAGAAGCCCGACGAGTTCGGCGTCGATATTGCGCCGCGTCTCAAGGTGCTGAAGACGGCAGAGCCGCCCGCGCGCAAGGGCGGCGTGAAAGTGGCTGACGTGGCGGAGCTGGTGCACCGTCTCAAGACAGAGGCGGGGGTGATCTGATGGCTGTTCTTCTTCTTGCAGAGCATTCCAATTCGGCTCTCGGCGCCGCAACGGCCAAGGCGCTGACGGCTGCCAAGGCCATCGGGTCGGACGTGCATGTGCTGGTGGCCGGTCATTCGTGCGCTGCAGCGGCCGAAGCCGCCGCGAAGCTCGACGGTGTTTCCAAGGTGTTGGTCGCGGATGCGCCCCACCTTGAGCATGGCCTGGCCGAGGAAGTCGCGGCGACCGTGCTGTCGCTCGCTGGTGGCTACGACGCCATCGTCGCGCCTGCGACCGCATCGGGCAAAAACATCCTGCCGCGCGTTGCAGCTCAGCTCGACGTGATGCAGATCTCGGACATCACCAAGGTCGTCTCGTCAGATACGTTCGAGCGACCGATCTACGCCGGCAACGCCGTACAGACGGTGCAGTCGAGCGAAGCCAAGAAGGTGATCACGGTTCGTACGGCGGCGTTCGCTGCTGCGGGCGAAGGCGGATCGGCTGCTGTCGAAAGCGTTACGGCCGCACCGGCGGTCGGGCTGTCGTCGTTCGTCGGCGCGGAGCTTACGAAGTCTGACCGGCCCGATCTTACGGCGGCGAAGATCGTCGTTTCGGGTGGCCGTGGCCTCGGCAATGGCGAGAACTTCAAGACGTATCTCGAACCTGTCGTGGAGCGCCTCGGCGCGGCGATGGGGGCCTCGCGTGCAGCCGTGGACGCCGGCTTCGTACCCAACGATCTGCAGGTCGGGCAGACCGGCAAGGTTGTGGCGCCGGAGCTTTACGTTGCCGTCGGCATCTCGGGTGCGATTCAGCATCTCGCGGGCATGAAAGACTCCAAGATCATCGTCGCCATCAACAAAGACGGAGAAGCTCCGATCTTCCAGGTGGCGGATTACGGTCTCGTCGCCGATCTCTTCCAGGCTTTGCCGGAGCTCGAAAAAGAGCTCGCCAAAGCGGGTGGCTGAGATCACGCGAAGCGCACCGGGACAGGAAGGACATTCGCCATGGACGTCGCAGTCAAGGCTGAGAGCAAGTCTAAACCGGATGCACGACCGGTTCCGGTGATCAAGCAGGTGGGTATTATCGGTGCGGGTCAGATGGGCAGCGGCATTGCCCATGTGATCGCGCTCGGTAAGTACGACGTGCTCATCAACGATGTTCGGAAAGAGCAAGTCGATAAAGCTCTGGAGATCATCGAGAAGAACCTCGGTCGCCAGGTCGCCAAGGGCCTCGTCAACGAGGACGACATGAAGGCCGCGCTTGCGCGGATCACGTTTGCGCCCGATCTCGACGCGTTCGCGAACTCCGACATGGTGATCGAGGCGGCGACCGAAGACGAGACCGTCAAGCGGCGGATCTTTCAGGAGCTGTGTCCTAAGCTCAAGCCTGACGCGATCGTTGCGACGAACACCTCGTCGCTTTCGATCACGCGACTTGCCTCCACGACGGATCGTCCCGAGCACTTCATCGGGATGCACTTCATGAATCCCGTGCCGCTGATGGAGCTTGTCGAGCTCATTCGCGGCATTGCGACGGAGGACGAGGTTTTCGGCGTTGCGCGCACGTTCGTCGAGAGCCTCGGTAAAGTAACGGCGGTGTCGGAAGACTTCCCCGCGTTCATCGTCAACCGCATCCTGCTGCCGATGATCAACGAAGCCGTGTACACGCTCTATGAGGGCGTCGGAACGGTCGAGGGGATCGACAAGGCGATGCGGCTCGGTGCGCACCATCCGATGGGGCCGCTGGAGCTTGCGGATTTCATCGGCCTCGATACCTGCCTTGCGGTGATGCAGGTGCTCTACGAAGGGCTCTCGGATTCCAAGTATCGTCCGTGCCCGCTGCTCGTGAAGTATGTGGAAGCTGGATGGCTCGGCCGGAAGACGAACCGTGGCTTCTACGATTACCGCGGCGAGAAGCCGGTGCCGACGCGCTGAGCCTGCGGCTGGTGTGACCGTCCCTTCCAACAAGATTGCGCTTGTGACCGGTGCCGGAAGCGGCATCGGGCGCGCCGTCGCGGTCGCTTTGTTCGATGCCGGTTTCGAGCTTGTGCTCGCGGGGCGACGTCAGTCGATGCTCGACGAGACGGCCGGGCTCTGTACATCGCGCCCGGGGCGAGTGCTCGCGCAGGCGTGCGACGTTTCGAAACCGGCTGCCGTCGCCGCGCTGTTCGACGAGATCCAGTCGACGTTCGGGCGGCTCGACATCCTCTTCAATAACGCGGGACTTTCGGCACGCGGGGTTTCAATCGACGAGCTTGCATTCGACGAATGGGCGGCCGTGGTGGACGTGAACCTCACGGGTGCGTTTCTGTGCGCCCAAGGGGCGTTCCGGCTGATGAGAACGCAACGTCCTATGGGCGGGCGGATCATCAACAACGGATCGATCTCCGCTTCCGTGCCGCGTCCGTTCTCGGCGCCTTACACGGCGACCAAGCACGCGATCACCGGTCTCACGAAGTCTCTCTCGCTCGATGGGCGTGCGTTCGACATCGCGTGCTCTCAAATCGATATAGGCAACGCCGAGACGGCGATGACGGATCCGATGGCGGCAGGCGTGCGGCAAGCGGACGGTTCGATTTGTCCGGAACCACGGTTCGACGTGGGGCATGTGGCGGAGGCCGTCGTCTATATGGCAGCGCTGCCGCTTTCGGCCAACGTGCAGTTCATGACCCTGATGGCCACCAAAATGCCGTTCATTGGCCGAGGATGATGCGGACAATGGATTCGGAAGTGTTGCGGTCGTCCGCCGACGTACTTTAGAGTCGTGCGATATTATCGTTTGGATGTTGCTCGACTGTTGTCATTTCCATCGCTGAGCTTCCCTTTGGATGAAGCGTTCCCATCTTTCGGGAGGCATCGGAGATTTGCCTCGCCCCGCTGATCGCGGGAGACAGGAGGCGTGCAGCTCACATCGGGAGGGGTGAGCCCACATGCGGTTACATCATGTCAGGACCGGCGCTATTGCGCTCGGCCTTGCGGTTGGGTTGTCGGGCTGTGCGAGCGTCTTCTCCATGTCCGAAGCCGAGCGCGCGGGGCATCAAAGCGACGGGACATACATTCCGAGCGTTGCCGAGGAGCGGCTTGCCTGCCGTCAGATCCGCGAGCGTATCGATGATCTCGACAGCCATATCGCCACTTTTCCAGAGCGCGCGAAGACGGAGGAGGAAAGCCGGCCGCGGACACTCGGCGCGGCTTTCGGGCGGATGTTCGGTGGCGCGAACGGGGGTCTTAAGGCAGTCGAGGATCAAAAGAGAGCGACGGCCGAGCGTGCGGGCCTAGCCGAGCTTTACGCGCGGAAAGACTGTATCTGAAACGAGAGCGGGCGAAGCTTTCGCTCCGCCCGCTTCGATAACGAACAGGTTCTGCAAAGACGCTTAGTCTTCGAGATCCATCTTGATGATCTTGCCGCCGCGGATGTCGACGTCGAACACGCGGCCGTCATTGTGCACGGCGTCATCGACTTCCCACTTCCCGTCGTCCAGCTCGATCTTACGCCAGGACTTGAAGCCTGCAGCGTTAAGGATGGAGGTGAGCTCGGAAAGCTCGGCAGGTGTCGGCGGGCGATCGTCGGCGCGGGCCACGGTGGCGAGCGGGGCCGTCGCGAGCATCGCGGACAGGCCAAGGGCAAGAACTGCGTTTTTCATGCGATTTCTCTCTCGGTTGGCATTCAGATCAGTTGCGGCGTGCCGTGGTACATCCAGGGCGCGTCTCGCATCGACCCCGTGACTTTTAATCATCGGGCCCTGACGACCGCCTGATCGTGTCCGTCAGCCATCTGTCAGACGAACACCTAATGCGCTTGAAACGGGAAAAGATCCCCGCATTGACGGGCTTTTCGGTCTCATTTTGTGGCGGAGTTGGGTCGCCTGCGGGTGTTCGCCGCAGTCTTGCGGATCAGGGGCGCGGAGGGGCGTTGAGCGTCAGGGTCGCGGCTAGGCCAGGGTTCGCATTTTCGAGCGAAAGGGCGCCGCTCCAGGATTCGATGATGTCGGTGACGATGGCGAGGCCTAGGCCTGCGCCGGAGCCGCGCTCGTCGAGCCGTCCGCCGCGACGCAGCGCTTCAGCGAGATCGTCTTCGGGAATACCGGGGCCGTCGTCGGCCACTGTGAGGGTGACCGTGGCGCGGTCGCGGTGTCCGGCGATGGTGACGGTGTGGCGGGCGTGTCGCGTGGCGTTCTCGATGAGGTTGCCCAAGGCTTCCGAGAGATCGTCGTGATCGATGGAGGCTGTGAGATCGGAGGGAACGTCCACGATCCAGTCCATGCGTTCGCCATCGGGTGTGCGTTGGACGACGCGGACAACTTGCTCGACCGCGGCGGCGACGTTGGCTTCGGAATCGCGCTGAGGCGACGCGAGCCTGACGCGTGCAAGCTCGCGCTCTACCGTCCGCTGCATGGTTCGCGTGACGGTCGACAGGTTGAGGGCAACCGTTGCGTGACCGTCCTTGGCGAGGCGCTCGATTTCTGCCTGCAGCACCTGGAGCGGTGTCCGAAGGCCGTGTGCGAGGTCGCCGGCGCGGGCGCGTGCGCGGGCAAGCTCTGCGTCACGCGCGTCGATCAACTCGTCGATCTCTTGCGCGAGCGGGCGGACCTCGTCGGGAAAGTCTGCGCCGAGACGCCGGTTCTTGCCGGAGCGGACGGCGGCGAGGCGGCTTCTGACGTGCGAGAGCGGCCGCAAGCCAATGGTGACCTGTACCCAGGCGGCGGCGAGCAGAAGCGCACCTATGATGGTCAGAAGCGGCGTGAGATCGGCGGCGAAGCGGCGGACGGCTTTGGCCGTTTCCGCGGCATCCCAGGCGACAGCGATGCGGGCTGTGCCGCCGCCCATGCGCGCGGGAAGCTCTACACGCCGCTGGATAAGATAAAGTTCGGTATCGGCGGGACCAGCGATGCGATGCTGGTGAATGGTGTCGTCGACATCGGGCTCGGGAGGGAGCGCCAGTTCCGAATCCCAGAGCGACCGGGAGCGAAGCACGGTGCCTTTTTGCTCGTGGATGATCTGCCAGTAGAGACCGGACAGCGGGACTTCGAAGCGGGGGTCGGCGGGTTGCGCTGCGAGCACGAGTTCGCCCTTCGCTTCCATGGAGGGTTCGAGCTGCGCCGTGATCTGATTGAGATGGACGACGAGTTCTGCTGCAAGACGGCGCTCGACGTGGCGCTCGAACAGGATCGTCAAGCCGTAGGCGGCAAGAGCGAGCGCGACCAACGTGGAAGCGGCGCCCGCGAGCAGAAGTCTCAGGCGCAGGGAGCCGAATGTCATTCGGGACCGTCCGCAACGACATAGCCGAAGCCACGGCGGGTTTGGATGACGTCTGCGCCGATTTTCTTGCGCAGGCGCGTGACAACGGCTTCGAGCGCGTTGGCGTCGCGTGCGTCGTCGTCGCCATAGAGGTGCTCGATCAGCTCGCTGGGTGGCACGACGCGGTTCTTGTGATGCAGGAGATACGCCACGAGCCGATATTCGAGCGGCGAGACGTTGAGGCTTGCCCCGTTGATCATCACGCGCATCTGGCGCGTGTCGATAGCGAGGGGGCCGGACTCGATGACTGGCGAGCCGTGACCGGTAGAGCGGCGGATAAGCGCGCGGACGCGCGCGATCAGCTCTTCGATCCGGAAGGGTTTGGCGAGATAATCGTCGGCGCCGGCATCGATGCCTTCGACGCGTTCCGGCCAGGCGCCGCGCGCGGTGAGGATGAGAACCGGCATCTGCCTGCCTTCTGCGCGCCAGCGCTTGAGCACTGCGAGGCCGTCCATGCGTGGCAAGCCAAGGTCCAGCACCACGAGGTCGAAGTCTTCCGTATCTCCGAGGAACCACGCCTCTTCGCCGTCTGTCGCGACGCGCGTCTGATAGCCGGAGGCTTCGAGCGCCGTCGAAACGTTGGAGGCGATCGTGGGCTCGTCCTCGACCACGAGAATGCGCATCAGTCGTCGTCCTCGATCTTCAGGACCTTGCCGGTTGCGGCGTCGACCTCGACCTCTTTCAGTCGGCCCGACGAGTCGATGATATCGAATTCGTAGATGATCTGCCCGTTGTCCTCGACGTCGATCTCGACTTCCAGAATGGTGCTGCCCGGAAGCTGCGGCTCAAGCAGCTTGATAATCTCGGAGAGCGGGCGGATGCGTCCTTCGATGAGGGCTTTGCGAGCGATTTCCGCATCCCGCGCAAACGCCGAGGGCAGCGGCGGAGCGACCCACAGGCCCGCAACGAGTGCGAGCATCACGACGATTGGGCGAAGCGTTTTCATCGGCTTTTGGTGCACGTTCCGAGCTGACATTCCCCTGACAAGACCTGTCAGGGAATGATCAGGGCCCATCAGGCATTCAGGGGGCATCACATAACGGCCAGACGTTGTTCAGCGTCCGGTCAATCGTCAATAACACAGGAGATGATGCCATGAAGACGCTGCTTGCCGTTTCGCTGTTTACCATTGCGGCGGCGACGCCCGCCTTCGCCTGCGACGATTATGGCCGGCTCAACGTCCCCGCAAACGAGTGGCTGTCGATCCCCGAGGTGATCCAGAAGCTCGAAGGCCAGGGATACAAGGTTTACGAGATCGAGGTCGACGATGGGGCGTACGAGTTCGAGGCGACGACTGCGTCCGGTGTGCGTGTCGAAGCTTGCGCCCATCCGGCGACGGGGGAAGTGCTGAAGGGACGGCGCTAAACGGGAGCCCCGGCGGCGGCACGCCGCCGGGGCGTCCTCGCTTCAACGTTCTGCTCTCGCACACTTGTCACGGTGCGGTGGCTTTGAGATCTAGGACGCTCGGCGTTTTCGCGTGGCCGCCGCTTTTTTGGCAGATGCTTTTCGCGCGGTCGCCGGGCGGGCAGCGGACGCGCGTCCGCCAAGCTTGCCGCCCTTCTTGGCAGCCGGATTGCCGGTTCTTCTGCCGTGGCCTGACCCACCCGGCTTGTTTCCTCCGCCGTCGTCTTTGTTGACGGTGGCCCAGGCTCTGCTCTCGGCTTCCTTCTCCGATACGCCACGCTTCTTGTAGCCTTCGGCGATATGATCGGCCTTGCGTTCCTGCTTGGCGGTGTATTTCGATTTGTCTCCACGGGGCATGATGGCCTCCTCATGCGTTGGACTTTTGCTCAACATCATTGGTAATGCCGGAGTTCCGGTGTTTGTGCCTGGTCCCATGCTTTGGTCGATGTTCGCACTTTGGCGTTGCTCTCAGGTCTGAGACAGACACATGCTCAGACACCTGCGGCGACGACGTTGCTGGCTGCACAAGCGGCGGGCGATGGCCGCACACGAGGCGTTGCACAAGCTGAGCGAGGCAGGATGACCGAGACCTTTCGCGTGCTTATTGCCGATCCGATCCACGAGGATGGCCGGGCGTTGCTGGATGCGGACAGTGGATTATCTGTGGATGTGGAGACGGGCCTCGATGAGGCGGCGTTGATCGAAAAAATTCCATCTTACGATGCGCTCATCGTTCGCTCGAAGACACGCGTCACGGCGCCTGTGATCGCGGCCGCGACTGCGCTTAAGGTCGTCGGCCGGGCTGGGATCGGCATCGACAACATCGACGTTCCGGCAGCAACCGAGCGTGGGATCGTCGTTTTCAATACGCCGGACGCTAACGCCACGACGACGGCGGAGTTGACGATCGCGCATCTGCTGTCTTTGAGCCGGCATCTGCCTCAGGCAGATCGCTCGGTCAGGAGCGGCGTATGGACGCCGACACGCTACGTCGGTTCGGAGCTTTCCGGAAAAACGCTCGGCGTGATCGGCTTCGGAACGATTGGCCGGCTTGTGGCCGAGCGCGGAGCGGGTCTTAAGATGCGGGTCGTCGCTTACGATCCGTTCGTTGCTCCAGAGGTGATGGCGGGTGCCTCGGCCGAGCCTTGCGAACTCGAAGCGCTCTTGGCGTCGGCCGATTACGTCACTCTGCATTGTCCGCTGATCGAGAAGACGCGCAATCTGATCGATGAGCGGCGGATCGCGGCGATGAAGCCGGGTGCGCGGCTCATCAATTGCGCGCGCGGCGGCTTGGTGGACGAGGCTGCCCTCGTGGCCGCGCTCGAAAGCGGGCATCTTGCGGGGGCTGCGCTCGACGTTTACGCGACCGAGCCTCCGCCCAAGGACTCGCCGCTGTTCGCGCTCGATAGCGTCGTGCTGACGCCGCACCTCGGCGCCTCGACCGAGGAAGCGCAGCAGGCCGTGAGTGTGCGAATTGCGCAAGATATTGCGCATTTTCTGACGACCGGTGCGGCTGAAACGGCGGTCAACCTTCCGCGGATTTCGAGCGACCAGCTTGGCCGGCTTCGGCCCTATCAGGCGCTTGCGCGTGCTCTCGGTGGAGCCGTGGGTGCGCTTGCGCCAGCGCCGATCCGGGAACTTGTCGTTCGGCAGTTCGGCGGGGTGGCCGAGCTGGAATCGCGGCCGATAGCGGCGGAGGCGCTCGTGGGGCTCCTCGCAAAGCGCTTGGCGGGGCCGGTCAATCGCGTCAACGCATTTCATCTCGCCCGCGCGCAGGGGATCGACGTGCGCGAATCCCGGTCCGAGCAGGCGCGGGATTACGTTTCGCTGATCGAGATCGCGGCCGTGACGGACGAGGCGACGATTACGGTTGCGGGCACCCTGCTCGGCGGCCGGCTGCCGCGGCTGGTGCGGATCGACAATTATGACGTTGAGGCCGTGCCGAAGGGGCATTTCCTGTTTACGCGCCACGGGGACCAGCCCGGCGTGGTGGGGGCGCTGGGCGGCATTTTGGCGCGTGAGGGCATCAACATCTCGCGTATGCATGTGGGCGTGGATACGAATGGAAATGGCAGCGGGCTCGCGATTGCGCTTATCAGCATTTCCGACCCGTTGCCCGATTGGGCGGTGACCGAGATTCTCGCGTTGCCCGCTGTTGCTGAGGTTGCGGCTTTCGAGCTTTGATCGCCGCGCCTTTTTCATATCCGGATCCATCCCATCATGACGACGTCCAAACCATCACGCTTGCCTCTCAATCCGCGTTTCTCTTCGGGGCCGTGCAGCAAAAGGCCGGGCTGGAGCCCCGACGCGCTCAAGGGCGCGCTGACGGGACGCTCTCACCGCTCGAAGGAGGGCAAGGCGCGCCTGGGGCTTGCCATCGAGAAAACGCGGGCGCTTCTCGGTCTGCCGGACGGCTATCACGTCGGCATCATGCCGGGTTCGGATACGGGGGCGTTCGAGGCAGCGATGTGGTCGCTCCTCGGATCGCGTGGCGTGGATGTGCTCGCGTGGGAGGCGTTCGGCAAGATCTGGGTGGTGGATATTCTGCGGGAGCTGAAAATCGAGAACGCTCGTGCGCTCGAAGCCGATTACGGCGTGCTGCCGGATTTGAGCGCGGTCGATTTCTCCCGTGACGTCGTGTTCACCTGGAACGGCACGACGGCGGGAGTGCGCGTGCCGAACGGAGACTGGATTCCGGACGACCGCGAGGGGCTGACGCTGGTGGACGCCACGAGTGCGATTTTCGCTCAACCCATCGACTGGGCGAAGACGGATGTCGTGACCTACTCGTGGCAGAAGGTGCTGGGCGGAGAGGGCGCGCACGGTGTGCTGATCCTGAGCCCGCGCGCGGTGGCGCGGCTTGAAAGCACTGTGCCGCGCTGGCCGTTGCCCAAGCTGTTCCGGCTGACGAAGAAGGGCAAACTGGACGCGGCTATTTTCGAGGGCGAGACGATCAACACGCCGTCAATGCTGTGCGTGGAGGACTATCTGGACGCGTTGAGCTGGGCGGAAAGCGTGGGTGGCCTCGCGGGCCTGATGGCGCGGGCCGACGCGAACGCGCGCGTGTTGTTCGATTGGATCGAGCGGACACCGTGGGTCGAAAACCTGGCTCGGGATCGTGCGACCTGGTCGAACACGGGGGTGTGCCTCAAGGTCGTCGATCCGGCGATCACGGCGTTGTCGGATGCCGAGCAGGCGGCGTTCGCGAAGCGGATCGTGTCGCGGCTCGAA
>ERZ869909.2056-NODE-2056-length-14545-cov-14.755437_pt1 | contig 14545 bp, 14 predicted proteins | sample MGYA00520892_ERZ869909 | MGnify/ENA primary metagenome ERZ869909 (study PRJEB32215, sample SAMEA104723947) | bioreactor metagenome | biome: bioreactor; feature: anaerobic bioreactor; material: water | place: China | collected 2015-03-12 ...
GTATCTTGTTGAAAACTCGGTAATTCGGTAAGTGCATGTTATGCCGCGTGCGCCGCCAGGTCGGGGTCATAGGCGCTGTCGTGGCGAGTGATCGCCCAAGCGATGCGTGCCGTCTTGTTGGCCAGCGCGATGACTGCGACATTGACGTGCTTGCGCTCGGCCAGCTGCCTGAACCAGTGGCTGAGGTTGTCCTCATGGCCTTCGTTCCATCGCAATGCCGCGCGAGCCCCATGCACCAGCAGGGTGCGCAGGTAGCTGTCGCCGCGTTTGCTGATGCCCAGCAGGCGGTCACGTCCGCCGGTACTGTGCTGTCGCGGGGTCAGGCCGAGGGAGGCGGCAAAGTCACGCCCGCGCTTGAAAGCCTGGGCATCTCCCAGGGCCCCAGCCAGGGCGCTGGCGGTCAGTATGCCGACACCGCGCAGGGTCATTAGCCGCTTGGCGATGGGGTCGGTCTGGGCGTGACGTTCGATGCGTTCTGTCACCGTGACGATGCGTTCATCCAGGTGGCGCAGGTCCTCGGCGAGGCCCGCCAGCAGGGCACGGAAGTCATCGGTCAGGCCGTTCTCGGCGTCCTCCAGCCAGCGTGGCAGGGCAGCACGCAGCTGGCCGATGCCGGTGGGCGCCACCAGCCCGTACTCGCCAATCAGGCCACGAATCTGGTTGGCCTTGGCGGTGCGCTGCTGAACCAGTTCGCTACGGATGCGATGCACTGCCTGGACATCCTGCTGTTCAACGGTCTTGACCGCGACGAAACGCATGTTGGGCCGGCCCATGGCTTCGCAGATGGCCTCGGCATCGACACGGTCGTTCTTGTTGCTCTTGACGTAGGGCTTGACGAACTGGGCAGCAATCAACTTGACGCGATAGCCGCGTGCTTGCAGCTCACGGGCCCAGTGGTGGGACGAAGCGCAGGCTTCCATGCCGATCTCGGCCCCCTCGGGAACCCGTTTGGCGATGGCGTCCAGCCACTTACCGCGGGAGTACTTGCCGCGCCACTGGACCTGATCATGGCGATCCACGCCGTGCACATGAAAGACAGACTTTGCGATATCCACGCCGACCCGGGTAATGTTCATGGGGAGTTCTCCTCATCCTCAAGCTGGTCAGTGATGCTCTCACCCACCAGTGTGGCGCAACGACGCCGGAGTAGGGTGGGGAGGACTCCATCCCATTGCTTACTGACAGACGCTCGCGGTCTGAGGCGTCGTGAGCCCGTTTCAGCAGGATTTTCCGGTCACCCTTGAGGGTCCGTCGCTGGTTGGCCGGCTGAGACGTACCGTGATTCCCAGGAGCTCCAAACCTTGGGAGGATAGAGTTATGAAAATTTCCAAGCGATATAATATCGCTGAGGATAATGCGCGCGGAGATGATTTTAGGTCCTGAAAAACGTCCCCCAATTCTTTTCAACCAAAGGCCTGTAATGCCTGATCCTGAGTCATTAGCTGGGAGCGCTCGAGTTGGCTGACCGAGGTGATTCCCAGTAGCGCCATGTTGCGTGAGATTTCCTCCTTGAGCAATTTCATCGCGTGTACTACCCCGGCCTCGCCAGCGTAGGCGGCGGCGAAGCCAAACGGGCGGCCAACAAATACGAAGTGGGCACCGAGCGCGAGTGCTTTTAGCACATCGCTACCTCGGCGTACACCGCTGTCATACATGACCGGCACATCTGGACAGGCTGCAACAATGGCGGGTAGCACCCAGAGCGGAGGAATTGCGCCATCCAGTTGACGGCCACCATGATTGGAAACTATTAGACCATCAGCGCCGGCTTCGCAGGCGCGGCGCGCGTCATCCGGACAGAGCACACCTTTAATCACCAATTGGCCGTGCCAGAGGTGACGTATCCGTGACAAGCGTTCCCACTGAAGATTCCCGCGGTTAGAAATATCTCTCTCTACATGCTTGGATAGAATCGGTGCACCGCGAGTGGCATAGTTGTTCTCGAAATGCGGTAGCCCATGGTGCCGGATCGTTTTCAAGAAAGTTCCAAAGAGCCAGCGGGGCCGACTCACGCCATCCCAGGCCAATCGCAGCGAGGGGCGGATGGGTGTGGAGAAGCCGGCACGGGTGTTGTTTTCCCGATTGGCCGCCACCGGAGTATCGACTGTGATCACTAGCGTCTTGAAACCAGCACGCTCAATACGCTTGATCAAGGCCACGCTTTCCTCCCAAGTGCCGGGCAGGTAAGCTTGGAACCAGGCTTCTGGATTGACGGCGGCCACCTCTTCTAGAGGAATTAGCGACGACCCACTCATGACCATTGGCAGCCCGATGCTCCGTGCCGCCTGGCTTAGCACGATGTCACCCCGATATGCGTACAAGGCACTGAGTCCCAGTGGCGAGACCCCGAAGGGTGCCGCATATTGATGCCCCAATAGACTGGTTTCTAGGCAACGCGTTGAGACATCGACCAAGACCTTTGGCTTGAACCAAAAATCGCTGAAGCTGCTGCGATTGGCTTCGCAGGAACGATTATCCTCGGCTCCCCCGGCAAGGTAAGCGAAGATTGGGCGCGGCAGATGCCGCCGTGCTGCATCTTGAAAATCATCCAGGCTCAAAATGTGGGATAGCCGAGGCTGGTTGAGCCACTTTGTTAAGAATGTCATTCGTGGTTCATTTTCACGGTTATTTTGATGGGAGATCATGCACTATCCCCTTTATCCTTAGTTCTGATTCCTTGTAAGGATCTCCCCGGACAGCGAACGGTCCGGGGATCATTATAGGATCAGACGAAGCCAAGCAAATCCAAGGTGCGCTTTCCCTGCTTGAGCTGTTCCATAACGTCCAATTCTTTGTTAAGTCGAGCTCGTGACTTTTCCAGTGCATCCTCAAATTTCTCGGGGGGGATGCATACCACACCATCTGCATCAGCGACCACGATATCACCAGTCCTCACCTGGATTCCTCCGCAAACGACTGGCTCACCGATGCTGCCACCACCGTTTTTTCCAGATCCCTTTATGGAGACCCCACGAGAGAACACCGGAAAGCCCATACGTGCTATCTCACGGGTATCGCGTACGGCACCATCAACCACCAGGCCGGCGATGCCGCGGACTTGGGAAGCGACACTAGTGACCTCACCCCAGATGCCCGATTCCAGATAACCACTCGCATCAGCAACTATCACATCGCCCTGTTGGGCCTCATAAATGGCACGATGTAGGTCGAGGTTGTCTGCTGGAGCCAATTTTACAGTCAGCGCCCGGCCTACCATACAGGCATCGGCGTAAATCGGTTTAATTGAGTGATCCAGCGCATACTGCTGTCCGAGCACTTCGTGAAGGGTAGGTGTTCCGGCCTCGAGGGCCGCATCGATGTATGCCTGAGTAAGTGGGAAGCGCGTATCAGTCATCGTGTTTGTGCTCTCTTTTTAATGATAGGGGTTGGATAAATAATGCCGGTGAACGCTATCGACCTATCCCGACACGTTTGCTGCCTTATCACGACGCCACTGAGTCCAGCGACGACGCAAAGGAGGTCCAGTCACCACTAGTATGATCAGGGCGACCAGAGTGATGGCAATAGGGCTTGAAAATAGAATCGTTACGTCATTGCGACCGATCAGCATGGCGCGGCGTAGTTCCGATTCAGCCATTGGTCCGAGGATCAACGCCAACACTGCCGGAGCAAGTGGAATTTCGGCTCTTATCATCAATAAGCCAATAATTCCGAAACTGAACATTAATGCGACATCAAATAGGTTGCTGCGCAGCGAATAAGTTCCAAGCACACAAAATACGATAATGACTGGCGCCATGAGCACTGAGGGTATGCGTAAAACCAAAGCGAAAAGACGGCTTCCGTACCAGCCGACCACAAGCATAATTAGAGCGGTCAGCAGCATCGCCCACATAAAACCGAATACTACTGTGCCCTCAGAGGTGAACAGACCTGGTCCAGGTCGCATGCCGTGGATCAAGAATCCACCTAGCATAACCGCGGCAACTGAATTTCCGGGGATACCAAGGGCGAGAGAGGGGACCATCGAGCTAGCATTATCAGCATTATTGGCAGTCTCAGAGGCCACCACACCATCGGGATCGCCCTTGCCGAAGCGCTCGGGGTGGCGAGAGCTACGCTTTGCCTCACTGTAGCTAATGAAGGAGGCGATATTACCTCCTGCCCCCGGCATCAACCCGACGACAATACCAATACAGGATGATTTTATTGCCACTTTCCAGGAAGAAAACAGGTCCCGCAGTGATACCGCAGTTTTTTTCCACTCAGTGTAGTGGCCTGTGAAACCGGGATTTGAGGCAATCAACAGAGCTTGGGGAATCGCATATAGACCGATCAACAACACCACAATTGGTATACCATCCATCAGGGCGGTGTTGCCCATGGTAAAGCGGTGAACCCCGGTAATTGAGTCAATGCCTACTGTGCCCAAAGACAGTCCGAAAAGAGCGCTGATGGTGCCCTTTATAACACTGTTAGAGCACAGTGCCGCCAGAGTCGTCATACCAAACACTGCAAGCCAAAAATACTCCACTGGCCCGAAGGCCAGTGCCACCCAAGCCAGCGGAGGAGCGAGAGTCAGCAGCACAACGGCGCTGAGAAAGGCACCGACGGTCGAACCCAGCAAGGCCAGACGCAGGGCAAGGGTGGCTTTGCCCTGCTGTGCCATCGGATAGCCGTCGAAAGTGGTGACGATCCCGGCCGGCGTACCGGGTATGTTCATTAGGATCGCTGGAATCGCCCCTCCGTACATGGCTCCGTTGTAGATTCCGGCCATCGCCGCCAAACCCACCAAGGCACTCCATTCAAAAGTTAGGGGAATCAGCAACGCGATACTCATGGTCGCGGTAAAGCCAGGTAATGCCCCGACGATAATTCCGATAACTGTACCGATCACCATAGCCATGATGACACTAGGATGGACCACTGCACTCAGGCCAGAAAGAATATCTTCGAACATTTTATTTGATCCTAGAGAAAAAATTCGGAAGGAAGCGATCGATTCAACATAAGATCAAATACAAGCCAGAGCAAAAGGACAGTTATTGTCGAATATCCAACGATCCAGCGGAGGTTGCGATAACCAAGAAGAAATGGCACCGCAATCAGAAACAGGAATGAGGCTGAATAAAATCCGATTACTGGGAAAGAAAAAAGATAAACCACCGTTGTGAATCCGGCGATGCTCATCAGTATCAACTGTTGAACGGAAAGATTTGCTGCTTCATCAGCTGTTTTGTCATTTTTCTCAAAGGCGGTAACGCTCCCACGGCTAAAAGACAAAAATCGCAGCAATAAAAACCCTATGTAACCCGCGCCAAGCAGTGCCAGGGCAAGGAAGATGACGTTAGGCCAGAGCATGGCGCGCGCAGGAAACTGTTGAGTCCAGATCCACCCACCGATTCCGAACAGGAGCACAACGACCCCAACAGCTAAGTCGCGACACAGACCACCTGGTGGTGAAATATTTGATAACATAGGAAAGCCTCACGGACACCACACTACTCTCGGCCATTTGCCATTTGCCATTTGCCAGTTGCATACAGCAAAGGCGCCCATTTTCGAGTGGCTGATTTCTTTCTCCAAGGATTACACCGGGGCACCCAAGCCCCGGCGGATATAAATTTTCCTCAGTTCCAGGGGGACGTTTCCCAGACCTGGAGAATCTCACTGTGAAGCCCGTCAAGTGCTTCCCTAAATTCCTCATGGTCCATATAACCCAGCACCTCGCCACGCTCCTCGGCAGCGGCTATGAAATTTGGATCGTTGGCGACTTTTTCCACGGCATCACGCAGGAGTGCCAGGCGCTCCTCCGGGACTCCCTTGGGTGCCGCCACTCCGCGCATAGAGCCCAAAGTGATGTCGTACCCCAGTTCCTTGAGGGTAGGAGCGTCCGGCGCATGTTCACTACGCTCGTTGGCAGCCTGCGCCAGTACTCGAAGATCCCCAGAAAAGACGAAGCGCGCCACATTGCCGATGGTATCGGCGCTTGCAGTGATGTGCCCCCCCATGGTGGCCGCCACCGAGGGACCAGAACCGTTAAAAGGAATATAGGTCACCGGGACGTCATAATCTCGATTAAGCTGCTCCACTAAGAAATGTTGGTGTGAGCCGATTCCAGATCCGCCCATGGTCAGTGCACCTGGATTTTCCTTTGCCATTTCGACTAGCTGTTCGAAGCTCTCGATTTCGCTCTCCGCTCTTACTGTGATCGCAGTCGGATCATCAAGCAAATTCATGATCAGGTCGAATCCATCCAAAGCGAAATTTGGGTCGCGTTCGATAGGGATCGAAACCACCGGGGGGGTATTAATGAAGCCAATGGTGTAGCCATCGGGCTCGGCTTGAGCAAGTTGAGTGAAACCAATTTCCCCGGCAGCACCTGCCATATTGCGAACTACTATGCTCTGACCAAGCTCTTTCTCTAGAGCCTGAGCCAACGCTCGGGCAGTTACATCAGTGGCACCGCCTTCCGAGTAGGCCACAATCATTTCGATTGACCGGCTGGGAAAGTCATTGGCCAAGGCTGAGTAAGCTGTGACGCTTGTGGCTAGAATGGCAGAGACTAGCAGGCCTTTTTTGTAAATTTTCTGTTTCATTTTTACGCTTCCTCTCATGACGGATTTATAGTTGTTAGTGCGTCGGCGATGCCGATGTCTGGTAGGCGGCATGCCGCCAAATGATATGTTGTCTAGCACGAATTAGCTCTACTTTTAATTCGCGCGCCATGCTGTTACATAATTTCAATTAGTGGATTTCCTCAGCTGATCGATGGCTTGTTCGATGCTGGGCAATTCATCACCCTCCCAACATTGGTCAATGGACAAAGTTTCGGCAAACACCTCTTTCACCGAGTCCAATAGCTTCGTCGAGACTCCAGCCTCCTTGAGTAGCTGCTGGGCCTCTCCCACCTCTTTCATGCGACGTTCTGCGTGCAGTATATGGGTTGTTACCAGAGTATTCATGAAGTTCTTAATAGGGATATCGTCTAAGTCAGACAACACGTCGTAGAGCAGCTCCCGAACACCAAAATGATCAGCAGTGACAATGCATTTAACCGCTAGTGCCTCGGCACCCTTGGTATAAACGCTCCGTATCAATTTCAGACAGATGGCATCTCCCACCGCACTGCGCGCCATACTGTGTAGGGTCATGCCGCTGTTCTGCAGGACACTCAGCATCCGTGCACTCTCAGCCTGCTGGACATCTCCCGCCACCAGCATCGAAGTGGAAAATCCCTTCATGGCGATGCTACCCATGATGGCGACATCCAGGAAGGTGGCACCTCTTCCTTCCACCAGCTCTGCCGAGTGACGCTTCTGCTGGGGTGAGGCGGTGGTTAAATCGAAAACCACTTGACCGGCCTTCAAGTGGGTCGCGAGGTGGCGGTTGACATCGTTAGCAGCCCCACCGTTGACGCAGACCATCACAGCATCCAGTTCTCTGACCCAGTTTCCCATCGTGGGCTGGATTGTGAGTCCTCTGGAGGCTAACGATGTACTGGTCTGTGCATTGAGAGCGGCATCGATGCCATCCACTCTGATGCCTGCCAAGAGCATACCCTCGGCCAAACACCTGCCCACTTCCCCAAGGCCGATCAGGCCTATGCGCATGCTACGGCTCTCGTTTGTCATGCTATGCCTATCATTTTTCATGGTGATGAGCCAAAGAAAGCATGTACAAAAAACGGTGTCAATGTACTTTTCCTAGAAAGCTTTTAGCTTGGTAATTTTTTGCCATCCCAATTCATCACAGTAAGCTACTGATTTAAATGAAGAAAAAAAGAATCTCTCATGGATTCGAGAAGGGCTCGGGGAGCGAGATATACAAAAGTATAATGTTTATGTACCTGCAGGGGTGGAAAAGTGATCCTTGCAGGCCGTAAGGCGGCATCCAAAAATCATCACCTTGAGGAGAGCAACCATGACTCTTGATATCACACCACTGAGCCCTGCCTTGGGCGCTGCCGTCAATGGGTTGGATCTGAGCCAGCCTATCGATGACACCATGATTGAGGCCCTGAAACGAGAGTGGAGCAATGCCAACGGCCTTCTAGTAATTAAGGGGCAATCATTGAGTGAATCCCAGCAAATCGACTTTGCGGCACACTTTGGTCCGCTGCACCGCCTGCAAGGTCACACCGTCACCAAGTACCTGCATCCCGATTTTCCGGAGATCTACCGCGTCTCAAATAAAAAAGTGGATGGGGTGCCGCTCGGCAGAATGGGAGCCGGCACCTACTGGCATTCGGACAACTCCTATGAGGAGTACCCGGCTCAGGCATCGATTCTTTATGCCTTAGAGATACCGCCTTACGGCGGTGACACTATTTTTGCCAGTACCCGAAGAGCTTATGCCGCGCTCTCCGAGTCGATGAAGGCTTTCTTGCACGGCAAGCGAGCTGTACACGACTTCGCTACGGCACGCAAAGGCGGGTTTCGCAACGAGGCCGTGACCAGCGACCAGCTCGATGCGCTGCCACCAATGCCCCAACCACTGGTACGCCAGCACATCGATTCCGGTGAGCCTTGCTTGTTCATCAACCCTGGATTCACTTCTGCCATCGAAGGACTCAATGACAACGAGAGCAGCGCTATTCTCAATCTACTTTTCGAGCACATGACACGCCCCGAATTTCTTTATAGGCACCGCTGGGAGCAGGGTGATCTAGTGATATGGGATAACCGCTGCACTATGCACTATGCCGTGATGGATTATGCCAGCATCGGTGATCGTTTGATGCACCGCTGTACCGTCATTGGCGAGAAGCCGGTATTGGCATGATCTTGCCTGTTTGGAAGTAAGAGTGGGCAGAATTGAAAGCTTCCGCCAAAATTTCGCCTGCTGATAAGGAAATGGCTCCATGGTACTTCCTATAGGAATCCTGATGGTCTGGATGACAGCTACCTTTGGAGCCATCACCCACAACGCTTGGCTAAATATGCTTTCCGGCCTGTTATGTCTTGTGACAGCTATATTGGCGTTGTATTACAGTAAGGTCTCTAAAATATTAATATTTCTTGGCTTGGCTGGAGTTGGCCTGGCCTGGTTGCAGCGAGACATCACTTTAGTGCTAGGAGGGTTGCGCAGCGCTGCCGGTTTTGTGGCCTTTCTGGCATCTCTATATGTGTTGAGGGGTATAATTCAGACCTCCCCTTCCCTCGGGGCCGTGCAACGCGGCCTGGATGGCTTGCCCTATAGGTCACAATATGGGGCTATGCACTTGCTTGGTTTCACTTTTGCAGTTCCTCTAGCAGTGGGGGCCGTGGGGGTGATCGGTCCACTGATTAGCCGCATCCGAGAGGAGACTTTCCGCGAGGTCAATGCCGCTTGGGCCCTACGGGGCATGGGGCTGGCGGTTTTTTTCTCGCCTTTCACTGTGGCAATGGGAACTGTCATGAATGTTCTGGAGGCTAGGTTGCCGCTTCCATTGCTGCTGGCTGCCGGTTTTATTACCGCTTTGGTTTGCCTAATTATACCTTTCCTGAAAGGGTGCTGCCAAATACCTACTCAGCTCAACAAATATTTCTGGAAGCAGATATTACGCGTTTTCCTCCCCATCCTAGTACTAGTAGTAACGGTTGCAGGGCTTGTCTATTTCAGCCATCTCTCCGCCCTGGAAAGTATCGCCCTCCTAGTTCCAGCCTTGGCCTTTGCTGTGTGTGCAATACGAGGGCGAGAAGCGGGTCAGAGGATTTTTAAGATTGCTAGCAGCGGCTGGCAAAATATGAGTGGTGATGTGGTGGTTTTCGTGGGAGCATTGGTGTTCGCAACGGCGCTCTCAGCACACCCGACGGCTTCGGCGTACTTTACACAGGTGGCCGATATGGTCGGGCCAGGACTGCTCATTAGTGTCACGGTTCTGGGGGTGGCAAGCATGGCCATGGTGGGTGTTCACATGCTGGTTACCACCACCATTTTTTTGGTCGCTTTCGAACCGCATATGCAAAATTCATTGCAACTTGTTCTGCTTGGAATGGCCGGCCTAATTGGTTGGGGATTCGGCTCCATGGTAGCACTTGGTTCACCGGCGTTTCTTCTGGCTACCCGCATTTTTATGGTCAGTAGACAACGCATGGCATTCGGTAGCAACCTGCGCTTCATGGTGATTCTGATGCTATTACTATGCCTCTTCGCCACCCTGGTCTGAATGAGTATCACGGCCAGAGACTTGCTTTGAATGTGAGCGCATGAATGAGATGTAAGACATATGCAGATGCACCCTCATCAGCTCTTCGACAAGTTCCGGGTCGCGAATCGAAAGTGCAACGACTATATCACGGTGGTGGTGGATGGAGCGCTTTATTTCGGTATCGCCATAGACATGGAATGCTCCGATCACTACTGGTGCCTTGATCAGAGGTGTCAACATGCTTTGCAAGCGCGGTGATCGGCTGGCTTGGATGATAGAGGTATGGAATTGGTGATTGTTACGCTGGATCTCCATAATGCTATTATCTTTTTTTTCAATGTAGATACGCTGCATTTCCTCTGCTAGCTCTCCCAATTCCACGATTTCCTCTTCCTTAGCCTTGTAGGCAGCTTGGCTGGCTGCATGAGGCTCAAGGAGCATTCGCAGACGGAACACTTCTTGAATATCAGCGATAGTCCACTCCGCCACAAATATCCCACGCCGCTCCCCCTTGACTACAAGCCCATCATGTATCAGCTTTCGGAAAGCAGATCTCACCGGTGTGCGGCTGACATTGAATTTATCCGATAGCTCTTCCTCTTTCAATTGGATGCCTGGTGGCAATTCTCCGGAGATGATTGTTCGTCGCAGGGTGCGGTAGATATGTTCGGTTGCTTTGCTCATAATATTCAACTCGTCAAGACAAAGGTTGGAAAGGACTGACTCTCACTATCCTATTCTCTCAGATAGTCACGTGGTGGACCAGTGGTCAGCCGCTACTACCGGGTATGGGGAAGAAGAAGCATTTCAGCCAATATAATCAGGACGACGGGTAGTTCTCCCCCATGACGACGGAGCGCTCCTGAAGATACTCAACCTCGGCCTTCGGCTGTTCCAGGAAGGTCGTCCAGGAAGGGCGCACAGGACGCAGGGTGACCACATCTCCCTCCCGAGAGATGGCCAGCGCCTCCACGCCTTCATAGGCCATGTCAGCCGGTAGGCGCACTACCTGACCCTCTTCGTTGGTTTCGATCGGGACGGTCCGCACGTGGCTCAGCCTCCGGTGTCACGGTGGGGGTGAGAGGGAATTATGGTCAATTATTGTCCCGAGTATACTTCACGGCCATGATGTAAAGAAAACGAAGGTTTTTCTACGAGGTCCCGCGATGAGACGAGAAGACAGAAAGCCGAGGCCTGGTGCCGAGGGAGCTGCTCCCGACAACCCGCGGAAGCGTCTGAAAGGCTCGGTGCAGGAGTACCATCAGCCGTTCGAGCCGGTTGGCATCGAAGATTGGGAGGTGCTGGAACTTCTGGACGACGCGGGCACGCCGAGAGGTAGCGCCTGATCATCGGCAGCACCAGCGTCAGCACCCAGAGCCAGCTCGTTGCAGCGGGACACCCTGCAGTGTCGACGCCGGGACTATAAGTCCAAGAAAACCGCCGCACCCCCTTTACGGACTTATAGCTCCGGCGTCGACAATATCGCTTGGAAGTGTTCATGGCTCCATCCTCTCAAGGTTTGGAGCCTCCGGGAATCCTGGTACGGTTCACCCCCGATCTGGAGGGGGCGGGGGCGCGACTAGGATCGAGTTTTAGCCCTAAAACTGGTTGTGTTGGGCAGACTTGTACCAGGTATCGTCGTTACCGCTTGCGAAGCAGTGACCGACCCAAACAACCTGCTCATGCACTTCACCGCCGATCTGAAGGGGGTGGGGCACGACTAGTGTCGAGTTTTAGCCCTAAAACTGATGGGATTGGGCAGATTTGTACTAGGTATCGGTGTTACAACTCGCGAAGCTGTGACTGATCCTAGCAACTTGCTCATGCACATCACCGCCGATATGAAGGGGCGGGGCGCGACTAGCGTCGAGTTTTAGCCCTAAAACTCGACGCATGACCCAAGTTGTAGCACGACTCTAGGAGGGGAGAAGCAGCACCAGCTAGCAATGCCCAACTCTGCATCCCTGCCTGGCAGTATGAGCAATGCGACTCGCGAGGCGTTTACGACCTACAACTGGTGGGGTTAGATAGACTTGTACCAGGTTTCGTAGTTATAACTCGTGAAGCAATGACCGATCCGAACAATCTGCTCATGCACTTTCACCCCCTATCTGGAGGGGACCGGGACGAGTAACCGTCCGGTCTACCCAACCAAAGCCAATAATCGGGAGGATTAGCGAGGCGGGACGGGGAGAGCCACCCAGAAGTCGAACAATTTCAGAAATCTGTTGAGGTACCTTTTGCGTGCGCCGTGCGGACAGCCGGTGCCGGCCGGTCACGCTGGAAAGGCGATACCATCAATACGAGGCGCACTGAAGAGAAGCGGCCACGCAGGGCGAAGGGAGCCAGAGGGCACCTCACAGGGATGAGCAACCCGGGCCGAGCGAGGCGGGCGCCAGCCGCACTCCGTCTGCCACAAACGCTAGTCACGCGCGGGGCAGTGCCATCGCCTTCGAGTAATAGCAGTAAGCCCCCTACCCGAACCCTTCGCAAAATGCCATATAACGCCTCAGGAGTGATAAATGAGTCGCTGCGCTCATACTAATATACCCAGTGGCCTTCTTGCGCTTCGTCCACCGTAAGCCTGTGTGGTATGGCGTGAATCTTGGCTACTCTTACTAAAAAAGCCGTATAAATGTCAGTGCTGGAAGCTGGGACTCTGTCAGTCGAGAACCCCGACGGTATTCAACTAGTCTGGTTCCGTTATAGGCGGGCGGTCATGTCAGCGAATCTGCTTCTCGACACCATGCAGGAGTCCCATCTGGCGATGCAGTTTTCAGCTGTAAATCATAATTTTCAATGCTTTAGCTGGAGGTTCGTACGGTAGGGAGATTGCAAGCTCGATAGATGAAAACCTGGCTGGTTTTCCCGGAGGGTAAGTTTCGGCATATGTATGGGCACTATTTTCCGCCACCATGCCGAAAATTATCAACCGAGCAAGTTTTCTGCAGGAAACTGAAAGTCCGTCATCGAGAGTGGTATAGGCCATCTGTCGAGCACGCCGACGCCCCCAGCAGGTCTCCGATGCCGAGTCGCTCAAGGTGGTCAAGAAGCTGAATGGCCGCCCTCGAAAGCGACTCGGTTATTGGAGGCTGGCACAGGTGTTCCCGGGGGGACTCAGGAGCCCTGTGAAAAGCCGGTGCTGCACTTATTGATTGAATCCAGGGGTTACAAAAAGTTTAACAGGCATCGGATTTCAGGGGAGCAGGGACAGAATCCCTATTTCCAGTTAATGCTGAGGCCAACGTATTGATCACACAGAATAACAGATAGATCTTTTCCACACGTTCGAGTGCTAGTTAAACTGTTAATATTATCACGGGTTAAGTCCAACATAATTATATGCATAAATTTGAGTATTGTCAAATGGTACAATTTCAGTCCATAAAGCCACCCAGTACACTTGAGACTGCAGTGTGAAAAAATTTATAAGGCACTTGGTCCAAACATTAACGCCTCCATCTACTCACTGAATAAAGGCGAGCCGATGTTCATAAACCTCCCCGCAAGCAATGAAGAACTGTCTGTAAAGTACCTCGCATATGAAGTCGCTAGAATCTTCCATTACTCCAGCTATCCAAGAAGGGCTTATGACGTTTTGTTTACGGAGGGCAATGATAACGAAGTGGTCGGCGAGCTTCAAATAAGGATTCCGACGCTTTCGCCAGGGAAATTAAGGAATGATGCTATCTATCAACACAATAAACTTATTGCAGGCCCATTATGCGAAGGGGCGTCCCGCACTTCTTATCATCTCGTAACCCCAGCCATCGCAAGCCTAGAGCTTCCCGAAAGGCTTCAAAGAAAGGGATTTTTAGGGATGCTAGTATATTGCTTGGCAAAAATGCACACCACACGATATGTTGTTATAACAGGCGTTGGAGATGAAAGTTTTGAGGAGTATTTAATGAAAAGCAACTTATGGGAAGAGGACGATGAAGACCAGAATTCATACCTCCTTCCATTGTTTTATGTCTCATCGGAAAAATATATTTCAAAGCAAGGGCATAAGTACGAAGAGTCTTGGCGCATGATTGACGAAATTGTCACCAATACCGCCGACCCCGACTACATACTTATCAAAACTGAAAACGGCGATGGGGCAAGAAAAACAACTACGTTGCCTGTAAGTAATTAAAAAGCGACCCTCTTTCACGTCATCTCAAAATATTCGTGAGGACGGCGGAGTCTGTCAGCATAGATGGCACAGGAAAGGGGGGCGGCTCTTTAACGTCCTGCTGCCCGTGGCACCGGGGCCCGCTCGGGATATAGATACGAGATCTCTGGCAAGCTGAGTTTCCGTATGTCACTCGACCAGCGCTCCGGATGAAGTTGTTTCGCCACCTCTAAGACCTTCCGGCGCTGCGCTAGGATGCCTTTGGACTCGCCATTATGACGTTGGCTTGGCGTGACGTGGCGCAGGGTTCTTTGACGATGCTCTTGGTTGTACTA
>ERZ869909.2057-NODE-2057-length-14545-cov-4.055018_pt1 | contig 14545 bp, 10 predicted proteins | sample MGYA00520892_ERZ869909 | MGnify/ENA primary metagenome ERZ869909 (study PRJEB32215, sample SAMEA104723947) | bioreactor metagenome | biome: bioreactor; feature: anaerobic bioreactor; material: water | place: China | collected 2015-03-12 ...
GCCCTGATCATTTTCAACTCCTGCGTTTACGCGCCATGTAGAAATTTCATTTATTATTTTCTCTCAAGCATAACGAAATAAAATTTCCGGGGCCTCAGCGCTGACTTTATCAGACGCACCAAGCAAAAACTGGTTCCGTATGAGTCCGCCATCTTTCGTTCATGGGCTCGAATTGGACACAACGGGCAAGACGATATAGTAATTCCGGACACTACACGCCACACTTGCTGCATACAAAAGAAAGCCCGGCCATTGGCCGGGCTTCTATCTCCACTTCCCTTTCTTGCCCACCACAAACATCCTGTTCGTGCATCCTTGGCTACTGAGCCTTCCTGGCCCGATCTTCCCTGTAGAGCAGTCCATTGCTCAATGTCCCTACCATGACATCTTGGAAGGCAAAAATGCTTAACGTAGGTTATCAAGGCTTGTAAGAAATCGCCTACAAGCTCTGTAGGAGATCAGCTCAATTGAGACAAGGCGAGCACGCAGGAGGATGCCGAGCCTATGATAGCAAGCTCTGGTTTTTCTATCGGCCACCGCAGCAAATACCTTAGGCCCGTCGGCCCGCTTTCGCGCTCCCTTCGCCCCCTCCCGCCGAGAACCTCACCGAACAGCCGCGACGCTAGTGTCCCGCCAAGGCAAGCCGGAAGCCGAGCGCCACGAAAGCAGCCGCAAAGCCACGACGCATCCAGGTCAGGATCCCTGGCCGGGCGAGCACATAGCTGCGGACGACTGCCGCAAACGTGCCATAGGCACTGAAGACAACCAGCGTCATCACCATGAAGGCAGCGCTGAGCTCCAGCATTCTCAGCAGCGGGGCACTTTCGCCGACATCGACAAACTGGGGAAGGAAAGCAAAGAAGAAGATCGTCAGCTTCGGGTTGAGAAGGTTGACGAATACAGCTGAGACCATGATGCGCCATCCGGCCTCCGGACTAGTGTCCTGCTCAAGCCTGAGCGCCCCCTTCGTCCGCAGCGTACCCCACGCAAGATAGAGCAGGTAACCAACTCCCGCAAACTTGAGGACCTGAAAGGCCACTGCACTGGTATGCAACAAGGGGGCTAGGCCAAGCGTCGCTGCCAACATGTGCGGCACGATGCCAAGAGTGCAGCCCGCAGCCGCCAGAACTCCCGCCATCACGCCACGCGTGACGCCCGCCACCAGGGTGAAGAGCACCCCGGTTCCAGGCAAGGCAGCGATGACCAGCGACGTCAGTAGAAACTCGATACTCATGAGAGGATTCTCCCCATGGCTGAAGTGGTCCGAGCATTGGCTCGCCACCACTTTGCTCGCCATCGGGTAGAGCGTCTTGAAGGAAATTGCAGCGGATCACGTCATCCCAGAGCAGACCGGTAGCGCCCAGGGGAAATACCGAACTGCCGCGTAAAAGCCCGGGTCATATGGCTCTGGTCAGCAAAGCCGGACTCTGCCGCCGCCTGGCTCAGCGTATAGCCTTCGATGATGCGCTGCCTCGCCACACGTACGCGCCGCTGAACGCGATAGGCATGAGGGGTCATGCCGGTTTCGCGGAAAAAACCCCGCAGCAGTTGGTAACGGCTCACGCCGACAAGGGCAGCCAGGTCTGCCAGTGAGGCCATCTGTTCCGGTGCCTCGTCCAGCCACTGGCGTACCCTTGCCATGCGGGTAACACGATGACAAGTGCGGGCCTGATAGGCGCCATAACGATGAAACGCATTAACCAGGAAGAGCAGCATCGCCTCCTCGACGACCATCGGCTCATTGCCAGGCAGCGTCGCCTTGGCAAACAGGGTTTTAAACAGCGCTGCACACAAGGAATCGTTGATAGCCGGCCTGGCAAACTCGATCGGCCGGTCGTCACCATCCATGGCTTCTGCCAAGTCGCCCGCTACCAGGGCAGGGTCGAAATAGAGCATCTGCCAGGCCCGGGTGATGCCATTCATTGGGCTGCCATCGTGCAGTTCCCCGGGATTGACCGTGATCAGATCGCCGGCTCGGGCATCCACCATGCCGAGGCCGCTCCAGGAGCGATGGCCACCGGACACTACCAGGCCAACCCCGAACTGGTCGTGGGAGTGCCGGGGAAAGGTTCTGTCGGAGATCAGGCTGAACGCCTCCAGACCGTTGATTGCCACCCTGTGGGCCACGGCACGATGTGACGCCTGCTTTCCGTTAACCCCTTGCTCGACTCTCATCACCTGCTCCCTGCTCCCTGCTCCCTGCTCCCTGCTCCCTGCTCTCAATAGGCCTTGCAGTCAACAGCATAGCCTCACGCCGTCTCCCCTTCTCTCACCGCTTGAGTTCCACATCCCGTACAATAGCCCGCCAACTCTGGCGAAGCCCTTTCAGGAGATACGACCTTGGAACTCATCTGGTGGCTGGCCTACGTTGCCCTGGGCGGCGTAGTCGGCATCATGGCAGGCCTGCTTGGCATCGGCGGCGGCGGTATCATGGTACCGATTCTCACCTCGCTGTTCGTGCTGCAGGGTGTGCCCCATGAGCATCTCGCCCACCTGGCGCTCGGCACCGCCATGGCCGCCATCATTCCCGCCGCAACCGCCAGCTTACTCTCCCACCATCGCCACGGGGCGGTGCATTGGGAAACCGTGCGCTGCATTACGCCAGGCATACTGATCGGCACCTTTCTGGCGACCTTCATCGCCGCCCTGATACCGACCCGCGGCCTGGCTATATTCTTCGCCTGCTTCATGATCCTGATGTCGCTGCAGATGCTGGCCAACCTGAAGCCCAAGCCGAGCCGCAGCCTGCCAGGCCCGATCGGCCTTAGCGGGGTCGGCCTCGGTATCGGTGGCATCTCGGCCCTGGTGGCCATCGGCGGTGGCTCGCTGACGGTGCCCTTCCTGACCTGGTGCAACGTGAAGCTACCCCGCGCGATCGGTACCTCAGCGGCGGTGGGGCTCCCCATCGCCGTGGCGGGTGCACTGGGCTACATCATCAACGGCTGGGCCACGCCGGGCCTGCCGAATGCCGCCCTGGGCTATGTCTACCTGCCCGCCTTGATACTGATGGCCCCCTTCAGCATCCTCACTGCCCCCATCGGGGCCAGGCTGGCCCACCGGCTGCCCGTGGCGCTGCTCAAGCGGGTTTTCGCCGTCATGCTGATGGGATTGGCACTGCAGATGGTGTATGCAGTGTTCAATGCATAAAGCCAGCCAAAGGCCATGACAGGTTGCGAACCGGTCCATCGCTGCAACAACGCCTGTATGAAAGCGAGATCAGACGGATAGGCTAGATAAAAAAAGCCCGGCCTAAGGCCGGGCTGAATTCTTACTTCCTTGTATCCATCACAGGCGTCCTGCCTGGCATCCTTGGCGCGTGAGTCTCCCTGACCCGGTCTTCCATGATGAGCGTCCGTTGCTCAGTGTGTGTAGCTTGACAGCTCAGTGAGCTCCCGTATGTAACCTGGGTTAGAAAATCATGTAAGAGATCACCGACCCGTCCTGTGCTCGAATCGCTCGGATGAGAGAGAGGCCGGTGAAGAGTGAATAAACGGAAGAGAAAAAGGCCCTGGCTTACAGCCAGGGCAGACGCGATGAGACGCGATATTTTGGCGAACCCAGAAGAGAACGCGAAACCGTAGCATCCCTCGCATGAGCGTACTGGCTCGGCTGGGAAAGCCCTCAGGATCGCAATTTCGCATGGTTGGCCTGGCCATAAAAAACAGTCGGCCTCTTCACAAAAAATGACCCGGCCACAAGGGCCGGGCTTAATCGACATCGACGCTTCCCTATCCAACAAATCCTAGGCTTCCTGCCCAAGCTTCCTTGGGTATGAGCGCTCCATCGCTCGGCCTTCCCTGTAGGGCTCTCCCTTGCCCGTTACCTAGAAAGGTAGTAGCTCCATGCGAAAACCGGTTTAACCCAGGATAAGATTCGTTGTAAGAAAATTGCTTTCTCTTTGTAGGATATCTCTTACAAAATCGCCAAGCTGGCTTGATACGTCCTGCATCCTCCTCGTTGTCGTGCGAGGATCGCGGCATTATGTCCTTCACCTCGGCAGCTGCTCGCGCCGGTGATGTTCAATGCTTGACCAAGACTGATAGAATATGCCGCTCCCCCGCCCTACCCAGTGATGCCGATGCCCGAGCTCGACCGCACCTTTTCCATTGCCCCGATGATGGCCTGGACTACAAGAGATCAGAGAGCGTTCGCGCGCACCCTGACCCGGCGCGCACTGCTCTATACCGAGATGGTGACCACCGGGGCCATTCTCCACGGCAGCCCCCGGGAGCGCTTCCTGGGTTACGACACGGTGGAGCACCCTTTAGCGCTGCAGCTGGGCGGCAGCGATGCCGGGGAGCTGGCGGAGTGTGCGGCCATCGCCGAGGCGTGGGGCTATGACGAAGTCAATCTCAACGTGGGGTGTCCCAGCGACAGGGTGCAGAACAACCTGATCGGCGCCTGCCTGATGGCCTATCCGGAAAAAGTGGCAGCAGCGGTGCGCGCCATGCGCGAAGCGGTTTCGATCCCGGTGACGGTGAAGTGTCGCATCGGAATAGACGACCAGGACGAGGACGCCGATCTGGAACGCTTCATCGCCCATGTGGCGGACGCCGGCTGCGAAGTGTTCATTGTGCACGCGCGCAAGGCGTGGCTGCAGGGGCTTTCACCCCAGCAAAATCGCGACGTGCCGCCGCTCAACTACCCGCGGGTGCACCGCCTCAAGGCAAGTCGCCCGGAACTGCATATCGGTATCAACGGCGGAATCAAGACGCTGGAGGCGTGTCGCGAACAGCTCGGCCATGTCGATAGCGTAATGGTGGGCCGAGAGGCCTATCAGAACCCTTGGCTGCTGGCCGGCGTGGACGAAGCGCTCTACGGCGTGGCGGGTCCGGCCACCAGCCGCCATGCCGCCGCCCGCGCCTTCCGCCCCTACATTGCCCAGCGTCTCGACGAGGGGGCCAAGCTCAACCATATTACTCGCCACCTGCTGGGCCTGTTTCAGGGCCGGCCGGGTGGGCGTCGCTTCCGTCGCCACTTATCCGAGAACGGCCACCTTGACGGCGCCTGCCTGAGGGTCTTCGACGACGCCCTCAGCCTGGTGCCGGAGACAACCCAGGTGACAGAGACAGCCTGACCCCTCAATAGCGCGAGTCCGGGGAAGGCTCCAGGCTGGAATGGAACCCTTCCACCGCATTCTCGGCTTCTTCGATCTCATCGAAACGGGCGATGTGAAACAGCGCTTCACCTTCGTTGGCCAGTGGCAGCCGGCTCATGCCGATGACGATGCCGTCGGCCATGGACATGACGGCCTCTTCGGCGTTACCGAAGGGGTCGGCCACCTTGCCCAGCACCTCGCCCCTCGCTACACGTGCCCCTAGGCGTACTTTAGGACGCAGGATGCCATCGATGGGAGCTCGCGCCCAACTCGAGCCGTTGGCCAGCTCCGCGGCGGGCGGAAGTCGGCGCCGATGCTCTCCGGTAAGCATGCCCAACCGTCGCATGACACGCAGCACGCCGCGAACACCCGGGGTAATCGCCCACTCGTCGAAACGCAGCGCCTCACCGGCCTCATAAGTCAGCACGGGTATGCCACGGTTCTGTGCGTAGTGGCGCAGGCTACCTTCCCGCAATTCGGCATTGAGGATCACCGGCGCACCGAATGCATTGGCCATACGCTCGGTCTCGCTGCCGGGTCTGAGCTGGGCGCGAATCTGAGGCAGGTTGGTGCGGTGAATGGCACCGGTGTGCAGGTCGATGATATGGGTGGCATGGTCGACAATCTGCTCGCGAAACAGCGCCGCGACGCGCCCCCCAAGCGATCCTGATTCGCTGCCGGGAAAGCAGCGGTTGAGGTCACGCCGATCCGGCAGGTAGCGCGTGTGTTGCATGAAGCCGAACACGTTTACGATCGGTACTGCCACCAGTGTACCGCGCAGCCCCTGAATTTGTTTCGAGCGTAACAGCCGCCGTACGATCTCCACGCTGTTGATCTCGTCGCCGTGAATGCCGCCACATACCAGTAATATTGGCCCCTGCTGACGTCCGTGAACCACTTCCACAGGGATGTGTAGCGGTGCATGGGTGTAGAGTCTTGCTACCGGCACATCGATCTGGATTCGGTTGCCCGGCATCACAGTGACGCCAGCGAGTTCGAAGGGGGCGCGAGCCATGAAGCGGCTTCCTGTAATAGAACAGTGTTCACTCACTTATACCGCGATGCCGACTAAATGACGAGGCAGACCTCACACCATATCCATACAGAGTTGAATGTAAAAATGGGGCCACTCCGGTAGAATAGCGGGCATGATCCGTCACACATGAGGAGAGACGCCCCCTACCATGGCCCGACGCACCAAGGCGGAAGCCGCTGCCACCCGTGAAGCCCTGCTGGATGCCGCCGAGGAGGTTTTCTTCGAAAACGGCGTGGCACGCACATCTCTTGAGCAGATCGCACGCCACGCCGGTATGACCCGTGGCGCGCTCTACTGGCACTTCAAGAACAAGGCCGACCTGTTCATGGCCCTGATCGAACGCGTGCGCATGCCCTTCGAAGAGCTGGTCAACACCCTCCATAATCCGCACTTGCTCGACGACCCACTCGAGGCACTACGCGTCGCCCTCAACAACGGCTTCACTCGACTCGAGCAACCGCGCAGCCACCGAGTTCATTCGATCCTGCTGCACCGCTGCGAATTCTTCAGCGACATCAACCCGCTGGAGATGCAGGACCGGCTAGCACAGGAGTGTCTCCAGGAGTTCTACGCGCAGCTGCACCGTGCCCATGAACTTGGCCAGCTGCGCGACGACCTTCCTCCGGAGACCGCCGCACGCATGCTTCAGGCGACCCTTGGTGGCCTCTTCCACGATTGGCTGCGCGACCCCGAGCGCTATTCGATCCGCGAGCGCGGCGAGGAGCTGCTGGGGACGCTGCTCCAACTGATGCGCCGCTGACCCTCCCCATATCAACGCAGCAGGCCGCCCCTGAGGGCGGCCTGCTGCGTTCTGCTGCTACGGTAGCCGGTAAATTACACGTCGGCGGGTTGCTCGCCGGGAAGATCGCTCTCCCAACCACCGCCCAGCGCCTTGAACAGCGTGGCGGTCGCCGTCAGGCGGTCGCGCATCGCCTCCGACAGCGCCAGCTCCGCCGAGAGCAGTGCCCGCTGGGCATCAAGCAGCTCGATGAAGCCAACGAAGCCTTCGCGATAGCGCACTTCCGCCAGCTCCAGTGTGCGCGCCAGTGCCTCCACCTGAGCCCGTGTCGCCTCGATACGCTCGCCGCTGGTCTCGAAGGTGACCAGGGCGTTGCGGACTTCGTTGAACGCCTGGTTGACCGTGGCGCGGTACTGAACCTCGGCCTGGGCAGCCAACGCCTCGGCGGTATCGACCCGGGAGCGGGAGCGACCGAAGTCGAACAGCGGTCCCATTACCGTGGCGGAGAGCCCCCAGGTCTGGGCAGCGGTAGTGAACAGATCGCGGGAATCCCCCGCCGCCGTGCCCAGGAAACCACCCAGATTGAGGGTGGGCAGGCGACTCGCCTCGGCCACCCCTATGGAGGCATTCGCCGCGATCAGACCCGCCTCGGCGGAGCGGATATCCGGCCGGCGCTGCAGCAGGCTGGATGGCAGTACGGCCGGCACGCCTTCGGGCAGCACGATATCAGCCAGTTGAGTGGTCCCGAAATCGAGCTCCTCCATCAGCTCCGCCGGAGTCATCCCCACCAGGATGGCCAACGCACCTTCCAATAGCCTGACCCGTTGCTTCTGGCCGGGCAGCTGCGCACGGGTGGTTTCCAGTTCCGACTGGGCCTGGCGCAGGGCCAACTCACCAGTCTCGCCGGAGTCGAAGCGAATCTGCTCGATTCGGTAGGTTTCTTCACGTGACGCCACGGTCTCCTCGGTGATCCGTAGCTGACGCTCGGCGTTGCGCAGGTCGAAGTAGGTGGCCACCACATCGCCGATTACGTTAAGGCGCACCGCGTCACGGGCAAACTCGCTCTGCTCGAGTAGAGCCTCAGAGGCTTCGCGCTCGCGGTCCAACCGGCCCCAGAGATCGAGCTCATAGTTGAGTACGCCGGCCAGCGAAAACAGGTTACCGGTAGTGGTCTGTCCCAGCGGGGAGGCCGTGCCGGGTGTACGCTCTCGCGAAGCCTCGGCCTGGGCGCCCACCGAGGGGAGCTGTTCTGCACGGGCCAGGCCCAGGCGCGCACGCGCCTCCTCGATACGCGCCAGCTGAAGACGTATATCCAGGTTATCGGCGACTGCCCGCTCGACCACCCTATCCAATGACGGATCCTCGAAACGGGTCCACCAGCTCTGCCATTCCTGGCGGGCCTCAGCGGAGAGCATCACATGCTCGGGCCACTCGTCGGGCAGCATCAGCTCGGGGGCCCGGTAGTCGGGCCCCATGGCGCAGCCGGCCAGCAGTGCCGCTGCCAATGCCAGCGCTGGCAGGCGACCGGCGCGAAGCCGGGTGCGATTATGCATGGGTCGGTTCCTCTCCTTGACGGCTTGCCTTGCGATCGCGGCGCCAGGTACCCAAGTCCTCCAGCAGCTTATAGGCCAGCGGCACGAAGATCAGGGCCAGCGAGCTTGCCATCAGCATTCCCCCCACCACCACGGTACCGATTTCCTGCCGGCTGGCAGCCCCCGCTCCGGTGGCAAAGACCAGCGGCAGCGAGCCGATGATGAAGGTCAACGCCGTCATCAAGATTGCACGGAAACGCTGCTGTGCCGCGGCCAGCGCTGCATCGCCCGAGCTCATCCCGGCGCGCCGGTTCTGAGCGGCGAATTCGACGATCAGGATGGCATTCTTGGCAGCCAGGCCGATCAGCACCAGCAACCCTACCTGGAAGTAGACATCATTGGGGAAGCCGCGCAGCATCGCCGCCAGCGCCGCGCCCAGCACGCCGAACGGTACCGCCGTCACCACTGCCAACGGAAGTGTCAGCCGCTCGTACTGGGCTGCCAGGATCAGCAACACCATGATCATGCCCAGGCCAAAGGCCAGGCCACCGGCACCAGCGGCGGCGTCGAGCTGATAGGCCTCGCCGATCCAGCCGAGCTGGGTGTTGGCATCGGTGAGTATCTGGGCCGCCACCTCGTCCATGGCCACCTTGGCCTGGCCGGTGGTATAGCCCGGCGCCGCGTCGGCCATGAACTTGGCCGCCGCATAGACATTGAAGCGGTTGATGATGTCCGGCCCCGGCGCACGTTCAAGCGTCACCAGCGCACTCAATGGCAGCATCTCACCATACTCCGAACGCACGAAGACCTTGTTGAGGTCCTCCGGCTTGCTACGGAATTCACCCTCCGACTGCAGGTTCACCTGCCAGTTGCGACCGGCCAGGGTGAAGTCGTTGACGTAGAGCGCGCCGAAGGTGCTCTGCATGGTCTCGAAGATCTGGTTGATCGGCACGCCCATGGCCCGTGCCTTCTCGCGGTCCACCTCGGCGGTGAAGCGGGGAATGCTGGTGTCCAGAGTGGTACGCGCATTGGTCAGTTCGGGACGGTCGTTGGCGGCTGCCGCCAGCTCGCCGGCAATCGCCTGGATCTCCTGGGGCGTGGCATCACCACGGACCTGCAGGTAGCCCTCGACGCCGCCGGTCAGCGACAGCCCCATGATCGGCGGTGGGGTGAAGGCAAAGACGTTGGCCTCCGGAATGCCGGCGCCCATGCCCATGATGCGGCCGGTGAGCGACTGGGCGTCCTGCCCCGGCCCGCGGCGGTCGTTCCAGTCCGCCAGGTTGGCAAAGCCCACCCCGGTATTGCTGCGCAGCGAGCCGGCGATGATGTCGAAACCGGCGAAACTGGTGAATTCGTCGACCTCGTCCATGTCGGTGAGCATCGCCGAAACCTGGTCACGTACTGCCTCCGTACGACCCAGTGCCGATACGGCGGGTAGCTGGAAGACAACCAGCGCCACGCCCTGATCCTCCTGAGGCACCAGCCCCGGGGGCAGACGGGACAGAGAGAACAGCGTCAGGGCGAGCACGCCTACGAACAGCAGCACGCCGATCACCGCATGGCGCAACAGCTTGCTTACCAGCCAGCTGAAACCTCGGGTCAACCAGTCGAAGCCAGCGTTGAACCACTGGAACGGCTTGGCCACGGAGTGGGACTGCTTGTCGAGCAGCATGGCACACATGGCCGGCGTCAATGTCAGTGCCACGACGCCGGATACCACCACCGAGATGGCAATGGTCACCGCAAACTGGCGATAGAGCTCACCGGTCAGGCCGCCGAGAAAAGTGACCGGCGCGAATACCGCCACCAGGACCAGCGTCGATGACACTACCGCTCCGGCCACCTGTTTCATGGTCTCGATGGAGGCCTCACGGGCGCGCATGCCTTGCTCGTTGATGAGACGGTCGACGTTCTCCAGCACGATGATGGCATTGTCCACCACGATGCCGATCGCCAGGACAAGGCCGAACAGGGTCAATAGGTTGACCGAGAAGCCCAATGCCAGCATGCCGGCGAAGGTGCCGATCAATGACACCGGAATGGCGATAACGGGGATCAAGGTTGCCCGCAGGTGCTGCAGGAACATGAAGGTGACCACTACCACCAGCCCCACCGCCATCAGCAGGGTGATGAAGACCTCACGTATGGAAATCTCGACGAACTCGGTGGTGTCATAGGGCACGGTATATTCGACGCCCTCGGGGAAGCGACCAGCCACTGCGTCCAGCGCCTCCCGCACCGCGGTGGCGGTCTCCAGCGCATTGGCGCCCGGCTGCAGATAGACGCCCATGGGTACCGCCGCCTGCCCATTGTAGGTGGCGGTAAAGGCGTAGTTCTGGGCCCCCAGCTCGGCACGGGCCACGTCGCCAAGACGCAGGGTACCGCCCTCTTCATCGGCGCGCAGGATGATGCGCTCGAACTCCTCGGGATCGGAGAATTGGCCGCGTGTGGTCACCGTGAAGGTGAACGCCTGGTCCTCAGGCGCCGGCTCGGCCCCCAGCCTCCCAGCGGCGAACTGCGCGTTCTGCTCGCGGATAGCATCGGCCACTTCGGATGGCGTCAGGTCGTACTGAGCCAGCTTGTCCGGGGAGAGCCAGATGCGCATCGAGTAGTCCTGGGCGCCGAACAGGGAGGCGTCCCCCACGCCCGGAATCCGCACCAGCTCGTCAAGCACGTTGAGCAGCGCATAGTTGGAGATGAACAGCGGGTCCTGGCTACCATCCGGTGAGTACATCACCGGTACCATCAGCAGATTGGTGGAGCGTGCCTCGACACGAACCCCCTGGTTGCGCACCTGCTGGGGCAGCCGAGCGGTCGCGGCCTGCACCCGGTTGTTGACGTTGATCGCCGCCTGGTCGGGGTCGGTGCCCATTTCAAAGGAAACGGTGATCTGCAGACTGCCGGCGTCGGTGGCACTCGACTCCATGTAGATCATGTTGTCGACGCCGTTGATCTCCTGCTCCAGCGGGGCGGCCACCGCCTCGGCAATCACCTCGGCGCTGGCACCGGGATACTGGGCCTGGACCACCACCTGGGGCGGCACCACGTCGGGATACTGTTCCACCGGCAACGCCCGCAGGGCGGCGAGGCCAGCCAGCACGATGATCAGGGAAATGACCGAGGCAAAGATCGGCCGATCGATGAATAGCCTTAACATCATGCCTCCTCGTCGGCCTGAGCATCGGCCTCGGCGTCGTCAGGCCCCAGTTCGGCGTCAGGAGTCTCGGCGGCAGTCGCCTCGGCGTCCGCGGCTTCCTCCAGGGCCTCTTCGTGGCTCTCCACTTCATTGGCCTGGACCGGCATGCCATCCTGCAGCGCCACCTGGCCGTTGACCACGAGACGATCACCCGGTTCGATCCCCGCCAGCACCACCTGGCGGCTGTCGACGATAGGGCCCAGCTCGACGGTGCGCGATACGGCTGTGTCGTCCACCACCACAAAGACACGCGCCCCCTCGGGGCCCTGTCCCACCGACTCCTGAGGAATCAGGAAAACATCGTCAAGGGTCTGTACCTTGAGCTTGATACGCACGAACTGCCCGGGCACCACGTCCCCGTCGGCGTTGGGGAACACGGCCCGAGCCGAAACACTGCCGGTGCGGGGGTCGATGGTGCTGGCGGTGAAGTCGACGATACCGGTTTCGCCATATTCGCTGCCATCCGGCAGGATCAGCAGCGCCTCCCGCTGGTGCTCTCCGCCACTGGCGGCCATGGCCCGGCGAGCGGTGCGCTGCAGGGTGGCGTCGCCCTCGGGCAGCGAGAAGCGCACATGGACGGGGTCCTGCTGGGTCACGGTGGTCAACAGCGTGCCCCGCTCAATCAGGCTCCCCTCCGGAAAGCTCTCGAGCCCGGTCATCCCGGCCAGGGGGGCTCGCACCTCAGTGTAGTCGAGGTTGAGCTCGGCATTGGCCACCCCGGTTTCGGTGAGCGCGAAGCGTGCCTCGGCCAGTTCGCGGGCCGATAGCGCCGTATCACGCTCCCGTTCGCTTACCGCATTCTGGTTATAGAGCGTCGAGATACGCTGCCACTCACGCCGGGCCTGGTTAAGCTCTGCCTGGGCATTGGCCCGTTCGGCCTGTGCCCGCTGAAGTTCAATCTCATAGGGCTCACGGTCGATATGAAACAGCGGCTCACCCTCTTCGACCACTTGCCCCTCGGTGTAGAGGCGCTCCTCAAGGATGCCCTGCACCCGTGCGCGCACCTCCACCTCCCGGGAGCCGCGTACACGGGCCGCATACTCCTCGACGACATCGACCGAGCGTGGTTCGACCTCGAGCACGCTGACCTGGGGCGGAGGACGCTCGCCGCCCCCCATGGCGGCGCCACCACCGTTGTCGCCCTGCTCACAGCCAGCCAACAGAGTAGCCAGCAAGCCAAGCGCCAGAATCCATTTCACGGGGGGCCGCCCTCCCGGGGGTGACAAATGCATATTAGGTCTCCGCTGCATTTCGTGGTTCGTCAGGGGCAACACGCCCAACATCAGGGGGTCGCATGGAGGGTTGTTAGCGTGCGACGGATTATAGCTACAACGTTGTATGTATACTAGCCTTGCACAAGGCCTTCTGCTGCGTGGTGAACCCTTTTTTAGTGAGGCAGACGAAAAGGAAACGGGCTATGCTGCATAGCAGCATAGCTGATTTGACGGAGACAACCATGGATGCACTGGAACTGGTCCCACTGCGAGGGCTGGAGGTCGCGGTACGCATCTGGCACCCCGAGGCACAGAAAACCGTGGTCGCCTGGCATGGCCTGGCACGCCACGGTGGCGATTTCGAAGGCTTTGCCCGCGCGCTTGGCCCCGAGTGGCGAGTGCTGGCGCCGGACACCCCCGGCCGCGGCCTCTCGAGCTGGTCACCCATTCCGGCCCAGGATTATCTCTATCACCGCTACAAGAAAGTGGCGCTCGCTGTGCTGGACCACTTCGAGTTGGAGCAGGTGCCCTGGGTGGGCACGTCCATGGGCGGACTGCTGGGAATGCTGTTGGCCGCCGAAGCCGACAGCGCACATCGCATCGAACGCCTCGTGCTCAACGACGTAGGGCCCGAATTGAATACCGACGGCCTGGCGCAACTGGCCCTCTATTTCGGCAGGCCGCACCGCTTCGCCACCTTCAACCAGCTGCAGACGGAGCTGCGCGCCCACTATAGCGGCTTCGGCATTGAAGGTGACGATGCCTGGCGACGGCTGGCGCTGGACAGCGCGCGTCGTCTGCCCGACGGCAGTTGGACCTACCACTACGATCCACGAATCGGCGAACAATTCATCTACGACACGCCCCGCAATACCTGGGCCGACTGGCGGGCGATTCGCTGCCCGCTGATGGTGATCCGCGGCGCCGAATCGCCCTTGCTGAATGCAGACAGTGTCCTGAGCATGGCCGAAGCGCAGCCCGGCCTGGTTACCATGGAAATCCCTGGCTGCGGTCACGCCCCAATGCTGGACCGTGACAGCCAGGTAGCCCCCATCGCCGAATTTCTCGCCCACCCACACCGGCAACAACTACCGTTCCTCCCACGGCGCCTCGGGAGTGCCTGGTGGCAGCGCTTGGCCACCTGGTTGAAGCGGGAAAGCCGCCTGAAGGGGACAGACTAGCGCCGAAAATCCCGCGGTAGCACGCCCCAGCCCTTCAACCGGGAGAACAGAGTGGTCGGCTTTAGCCCCAAGAGCTCGGCGGCCCCGCCCTCCCCCGACACCTTGCCCGCACACTGCCTCAGCGCCGCTATGGCGTTATCGCGCTGACGTCGGCAAAGCTCCTGCTCGGGCAGCGGACCCTGTTCTTCAGCCCTTGTACTCACCTCGCCTCGCGGTGAAGGGGATTCCCCGATGAGAAGATCGTCGAACGTAAGGCGTCGGTCCTGGGTGACGATCACCTGGCGCTCGATGACGTTCTCCAGTTCGCGGATATTGCCCGGCCAGCTATAGCGCTGGAGGATCTCGAGCTGAGCCGGGGGGATACGTACTGCCGGCTTGTTGAATTTCTGACATGCCCTCAGCAGAAAATGACGCGCCAGCAGAGGCACGTCCTCGATACGACTCCGGAGCGGCACGGAGTCGATGGGAAAGACATTGAGACGGAAATACAGGTCTTCGCGGAAGTTTCCCTCGTCGATCATTTCGCGTAACTCCCGATTGGTCGCAGCG
>ERZ869909.2058-NODE-2058-length-14536-cov-7.225119_pt1 | contig 14536 bp, 14 predicted proteins | sample MGYA00520892_ERZ869909 | MGnify/ENA primary metagenome ERZ869909 (study PRJEB32215, sample SAMEA104723947) | bioreactor metagenome | biome: bioreactor; feature: anaerobic bioreactor; material: water | place: China | collected 2015-03-12 ...
GTGAAGGATACCAGCTACATGTATGTGACGGGGCCGGACGTGGTCAAAACCGTCACCAACGAGATCGTCACCCATGAGGAGCTCGGCGGGGCATCTGTCCACGCCAGGAAGTCCGGCGTCGCGGACGGGGCCTTCTCCAACGATATCGAGGCGCTCACCCAGATGCGCCGCCTGATCGATTTCCTGCCCTTGAACAACCGCGTCAAACCGCCGGTGCGTGAGGTCCATGACAGCCCGGACCGCGTGGAGCCTAGCCTTGAAACGCTGGTGCCGCCCAACCCCAACAAGCCCTACGATATTCGCGAGCTGATCGTGAAAACCGCCGATGAAGGCGACTTCTTCGAGATCGCGCCGGACTATGCCAAGAATATCGTGGTAGGCTTTGGACGCCTCGAAGGCCAGACGGTCGGCTTTGTGGCCAACCAGCCGCTGTCGCTCGCGGGCGTGCTCGATATCGATGCCTCGAAGAAGGCCGCGCGCTTTGTGCGCTTCTGCGATGCGTTTGAAATCCCGATCATCACCTTTGTGGACGTGCCGGGCTTCCTGCCCGGCACCAGGCAGGAATATGGCGGCCTCATCAAGCACGGCGCCAAGCTGCTCTTTGCCTATGCCGAGGCCACCGTGCCGAAACTCACCGTCATCACCCGCAAGGCCTATGGCGGGGCGTATGACGTGATGGCGTCCAAGCATTTGCGCGGCGATGTGAACTATGCCTGGCCGACGGCGGAAATCGCCGTGATGGGGCCGAAGGGTGCGGCCGAGATCATCTTCCGCAAGGACTTGGATGATCCTGAAAAAATGGCCGCGCACGTGAAGGACTATGAGACGCGCTTTGCCAACCCGTTCGTCGCCGCCTCACGCGGCTATCTCGATGACGTGATCCAGCCGCGCAACACGCGCGTGCGCCTGATCAAGGCGCTGCGCACGCTTCGCGACAAGAAACTCACCAACCCGTGGAAGAAACACGACAATATTCCGTTGTGATATCTTTTCGTCGTTCCCGCGCAGGCGGGAACCCAGAGCCGCTGGCAACCGCCTGAGCCTCATGATCTCTGGCCCCCCGCCTGCGCGGGGGTGACAAGGAGGAGGGGCAGCACGCCGACTGGGTTTCGAGTTTCGCCAACGGCTCGCCCAGAATGACGAGGGGGCGAGCGAAGAAGCGTCTCGATGCACGAAGGCCAATCAATCCGCGTAATTGCGCCGCAGGGTTTCGGACAGGGCCTGGCCCTGAAGCGCGAGGCGCTGCTCTTCCATCTCGCTTTCCGCCCCGCAGCGCGTGCGGCGCTGCTGGTGGTGGCGGAAGCCGTCATTGAAGCGGGTGATCATGCGCTGGCGCCGGGGGCTGCCTTCGGGGGCTTCAAGGGCCAGCAATTCTTCCATGCGGCGGCGCCAGGCCTGCGCGCCCGAACCCTGGCAGAGGAAGGCAAGGGCGTGCAGTTCGCCCAGCACGCCGGCAAGCTGTTCCACCGGATAGGTGGCTTCGCCCTGGCTGCCGGTCTGCGTGCCGGTTTCCGCAAAGGCCTGCGGCACCATGGTGCCGGGCTTTGCCGAGAATGCGGCCATGGCCGGCAGCAGGAGAACGAGGAGGGCGATGCGCGCAATCATGGAGCGTCTATTCGTCTGCAAAAGCGGCATGTTCATGGCGCAACGAGTGATCTGGAAAGCGAGATGACGTTGCGCGTCTCGTCCCAGCCAACCTTCTCCATGGCTTCGGCGAAGGGGAAGAAGGCGGCGTCCAGCGCATCATCGGCCGCCTCAGGCTCGCCCGACAGCCATTCGCACGCATAGTCGATCATCACGAAATGGCCGTGCGGGGTAATGGATTCAAAGGCGCCGACAAAACCTTTCATGGCAACCTCGATGCCCGTTTCCTCGCGGATTTCACGCGCCAGTGCCGTTTCCAGCGTCTCGCCGAAATCCACCTTCCCGCCGGGAATGGACCACTGGCCTTTCCATGGCTCCTTGCCGCGCCGGATCAGCAGCACGTCGCCGCCGCGCCAGACCACGCCGCCCACGGCAAGCTTCGGCCCGGAATGCGTATTCATGAGCCCGTTTGCGCGCGGTGGCGCAGCATGTGATCGGCGAGCACCAGCGCCATCATGGCCTCGGCCACCGGCACGGCGCGAATGCCGACGCAGGGATCATGGCGGCCCTTGGTGACGACTTCCACGTTCTGGAGATCGCGGGTCAGCGTCTGGCGGGGAATGCGGATGGAGGAGGTGGGCTTGATCGCCATGCGCACCACGACGTCCTGCCCGGTCGAGATGCCGCCCAGCACGCCGCCATTGTGATTGGAGCGGAAGGCGGGATGGCCGTTCTCATCGAGATACATCTCGTCGGCAGCGTCCTCGCCGCGCAATGAGGCCGCTTCCAGCCCGGCGCCGATCTCGACCGATTTGGCGGCATTGATGCTTATCATCGCGCCCGCCAGGTCGGCATCCAGCTTGCCATAGACAGGCGCGCCCCAGCCAGCGGGCACGCCCGAGGCCACCACTTCCACCAGCGCGCCAAGCGAGGAGCCGTCCTTTCGGATGGCGTCCATGTCCGCCTCCCACAGCTTTGCGGTCGCGGCGTCCGGGCAGAAGAAGTCGTTGCGGACCACCTCGTCCCAGTCCCAGCGGGCGCGGTCAATGGCGCGCGGGCCGATTCTAGTGAGCGCGCCGCGAATGGTGATGTTGCTGCCCAGCACCTTGCGGGCAATCGCTCCGGCCGCGACGCGCGCGGCCGTCTCGCGCGCACTGGAACGTCCGCCGCCGCGATAATCGCGCACGCCATATTTGGCATCATAGGTGTAGTCGGCGTGGCCGGGCCGCCAGGTGTCGCGGATATCGCTATAGTCCTTCGAGCGCTGGTCGGTGTTTTCGATCATCAGGCTGATCGGCGCGCCGGTCGTGACCTGTCCGCCTGTACGTTCATCCCCGAACACGCCAGAGAGAATGCGTACGGTGTCCGCCTCGCGGCGCTGGGTGACGTGGCGCGACTGGCCGGGCTTGCGCCGGTCCAGGAAGGGCTGGATGTCGGCTTCGGTCAGGGGAATGCCCGGCGGGCAGCCATCGACGACACAGCCCAGAGCGGGGCCGTGACTTTCACCCCATGTGGTGAAGCGGAACAGATGGCCGAAACTGTTGTGGGACATGGAGAATGCTGCCGGACGCGATGGGAATGACCGGCATCCTAGAGCGCGTTCGCGCCTGCGTCATCCTTGACGTCCGGCTCAGGCGGCCGCCTTGCGCACCCAGCGGGCGAAACGGGCAGCCGGCGACGCCTTGACGAAGCGCTCGTAAAAGGCTGTCAGCAGGCCGGCATTCTCATTGGCCTTCTCGCGCGCCTGGGCCTCCGCCAGCTTGCGGGCCTTTTCCTCGCGTGCAGCGCGCTCGGCCGGTCCTTCGTCGGCAGCGCAGTCGGCCATGGGATCGCGCACCAGGATGCGCACCCGCCAGACCGGCTCACCGATCGGCACGAGGACGGCGCCGGTCTTGGTGATCGGCGGCACGCGCATCATCGCGCTGCGGCCGTCAAGATCGACCGTGCGCAGCCCGCCTGCGCGTGCTTCATCAGGGGTGAGCACCAGATCCATCTGGCGCGGCGCACACACTTTGAGAATTTCATGGGCCTTGAGCAGGATCTGCAGGCGCGACAGGGTTTCGGCAGTCGGCTCCACATGATCGGGATGTACTGCCTTTACCTTGCTGCGGAAGGCGGATTTCACCGACGCGTAATCGCTGTCGGGTTCAAGGCCCAACACGCGGTATGCAGCATTTATGGCTTCGCTCGCACTGCTCATCGGGGCAAACTAGCCGCAAGCGGGTTGGCGAAAGGTTGACGACCTGGCGCAGCGCGTCATTTCTGCGCTCATGCCTGCCTTTTCCTCAAGGAGCCTGTCCCATGGCGTCACGCGATCTGATCCCGCCCAGCCCCAGCGAGGCTGACTACAAGCGCGAAGACGAGGCGGGCGACGTGCCTCTCACCCACGGCAATGATCCGTTCGTCATGTTTGCCGACTGGCTGGCGCTGGCGCGCGAGAAGGAGCCCAATGACCCCAACGCCATGGCGCTGGCGACGGTGGATGAAGGGGGGCTTCCCGACGTGCGCATGGTGCTTTTGAAGGACGCCGATCCGCGCGGCTTTGTCTTCTACACCAATCTGGAAAGCGCCAAGGGCACCCAGCTCGCGGCGAACCAGAAGGCGGCGCTGTGCTTTCACTGGAAATCGCTGCGCCGCCAGGTGCGGGTGAGGGGGTTGGTGGAGGCCGTGAGCGAGGCCGAGGCCGATGCCTATTTTGCCAGCCGCGCGCGCGACAGCCGTATCGGCGCCTGGGCGTCAACGCAGTCGCGGCCGCTGGAAAGCCGTCACGCGCTGGAGAAGAACGTGGCAAGATATGCCGCGAAGTTTGGCATAGGCGAAATTCCGCGCCCGCCCTTCTGGTCGGGATGCCGGGTGAAACCCCTGCGGATCGAGTTCTGGCGCGACCGGCCGTTCCGCCTGCATGACCGTCTGGTTTTCGAGCGGGATGATCTCGCCTCGCCCTTTACCCAGCTGCGGCTCTATCCCTGAGCGGGTCCGGCTAGCGCGTGAGGGCGTAGACGCCCGACAGTGCCGGCTCGCCGTCAGTGGTTACCAGGCCGCGCCGGAAAAGATCTGCCATGTGAGACCAGACCGACATGGCCGCTGCGGGGTAAAGGCGTTCATCGAGGCCGGCATACATGACCGGCAGCAGCGCGGTGATGGTGGACGGCCCGTCCGCCAGGGCGTGCAGTATCTGCGCCTCGCGGTAATGGCGGTGCGCGATGTAGGCGGTGATGAAGGGTCCGGGATCTGTCACCGGCGGGCCGTGAGAGGGCCAGAGTGTGGAAAAGCCGCGCTGGCGCACCCGCTCGAGTTGCTGCAGATACGCGCCCATATCGCCGTCCGGCGGCAGCACCACGGAGGTTGCCCAGCCCATTGTGTGATCGCCGCACAGGAGAGCGTTCTCCTCCATCAGGGCGAGGCAGATATGGTTGGCGGTATGCCCCGGCGTATGCAGCACTTCGAGGGTCCAGCCAGGTCCGGCTATGGCGTCGCCGTCCGCAAGCGTGTGATCGGGTGTGAAACTGAAATCGGCGCCCTCTTCCATCACGGGCGCGTCAGGGTCCATCGGGCGCCCGCCGGAGGCCGGACGGCCATAGATTTTCGCGCCGTGATGACCGGCAAACCGGCGGGCCAGCGCGGAGTGGTCCAGATGGTGATGGGTAACGATCACGTGGCTGACCGTCTCGCCATCAAGCGCGCGGTTCAGCGCCTCGAAATGCGCATCATCGGCCGGGCCGGGATCGATGACGGCGACCTTGCCGCGGCCGACCAGATACGTGCCGGTTCCGGTATAGGTGAAGGCGCCGGAATTGCCGGCCACCACGCGCCGTATGACCGGTGAGACCTGATCGGCGCGGCCGGGCAGGAAATCCATCTCCCGCACGAAAGGTATGGGCGGGGGCGGGGTGGGGGGCTGACGCCTCACGCCGCCAGCGCCAGCTTGTCCTGCAGCCGTGCCGCCAGATAGCTGTCAAAATGCGCGGCCAGCCGGCGTACAGCCGTGATCTTGCCGGAAAGGCTCAGCGCAATGGTCGGCCCCATGTCGGTCTTGTTCACGTCCACTATCCACAGTTCGCCCGTATCGCGGTCACGCAAGACGTCTATCCCGCCCCAGTCAAGCCCCATCGCCACGCTGAAGCGGGAAATCAGGGCGCGTTCTGCCGGGGTGAAGACGGCCGCGGGCTCTGCCAGCGTGACGCTGGAATTGGAGTTGGCGAACCGGCGCTCCACAGGGCGGCGCTTGAGATAGACCTGAACGATCTCCCCGCCGATGATCGAGCAGCGCAGGTCCAGCACGTGGCCGTTATTGTCCACATTGTTGATGAGGCGCTGGTAGGTATAGCCCTCGCGGGGCGCCTGCGGTTCGCTCAGCACGCGCCCGTCATGAGCGGCGTTGAGTTCCGACTTCTCGACATAGCGGCCGGCGGGATTCATCGGGTCGCAAAGCAGCACGCGACCGGACACCTGCTCGAACACCTGCGCCACCCGCGTTTTGGAGATATCGGTGCAGTACTGGTTGATAACCGGCTTGCCGGGGGGAAGGGCACGGCTGCTGACGCAGGTGGCATCGTCAAAGACGAATATGATGTCGGCGTCTTCAGGGCTGGCAGCGAAGCGGGCATGGCTCAACGCCATGACAGGCCAGATAAAGTACCAGGGTCTCGGGGTGTCCGGCGTAAACCAGATCCGTGGCCCGTCCTTGGGTGCGGAGGGGCGGGCCATCTGCACCCAGCCGTGAAAGACGAACCAGCTGAGGAAATCGCGGACGATGGCAGGTTCCAGGCGTACTGCCGCGCCGGTCTTCTTCACGTGCATGGTTCCGTTGGCGTAGCGGAAATCATTCCACCAGGCGGACGCGGCCATCAGGCAAGTCTCCCCCGCAAATACGTGTCGCACTCTAGCGCCTGAAGACGCCTTGGCAACGCAAATGGTGTGCTTAGCACAGTAGCAGTGTCGCCCACTGTGCCGGCAGCCGTTCCGGCGCGGTTCTTGCGCGAGTCGAGGTGCGACATTTGATTATGATGCAGGTTGGTACAGATGGGCCGGATCAACAAAAGAATGGTGGCAACGATATCGGCCCGGATTCGTGTTGTTTTGATGGCAATGCTCATCGCCGGCGCCCTGAAACTGATAAACTTTTCCGACGATGCGCAAACAGCTGCCCCGGTGCCTTCCGGGGGCGGCGCGCGCATCGCCCTGGAGCAGCCGGCCTAGCGTGGTAATGCAGAAGGCACTGCGGGGCTGGCTTGATCGCCACGTCCTTAGCGGCCAAGACTTCGCGCTTCCGAACAGTCACAGCGCAAGGCTTCATGCTCAGTTATCTCGCCCGGCGCCTGCTCGTCGCCATCCCGACGATCCTGGTGATCATTACTGTTGCGTTCTTCATGATGCGCGCCGCGCCCGGCGGGCCGTTCGACCTTGAACGCCCGATGCCGGAGGAGATCCGCCAGAATGTCATGGCCGCCTACGGCATGGATCAGCCGGTCTGGAAGCAATATCTCGACTATATGGCCGGGATTGCCCGTTTCGACCTCGGCCCGTCGCTGAAGTTCCGCGACAAGACCGTAGCCGACATCATCGCGGAAGGTTTCCCCGTATCGGCCGTGATCGGCGCGTTGTCGATATCGCTTGCGGTCTTCGTCGGCACGATCATGGGCTCGATTGCAGCGCTAAGGCAGAACAGCGCGGCGGACTACTCGGTGGTCGGCATATCCACGGTCGGGATCGTCATCCCGCCCTTTGTGATGGGGCCGATCCTGGCCCTGCTTGTCGGTCTGCACTGGGGATTGCTGCCAACAGGCGGGCTTGATCCGCGATATGGCATGACCGTCGAGCGGCTCATCCTGCCTGTGGTGACGCTGGCCCTGCCGCAGATCGCCATCATCTCTCGCCTGATGCGTGCCTCGATGATCGAGGTGCTGCGCTCCAACTATGTGCGTACGGCCCGCGCCAAGGGGTTGCCGGCCGGCAGCGTGGTAGTCCGCCACGCCCTGCGCAGTGCCGTCCTGCCCCTAGTCAGCTATCTCGGTCCGGCGGCCGCAGCGCTTCTCACCGGCTCCATCGTGATCGAGCAGGTCTTTCAGCTTCCCGGCATTGGCCGGCAGTTCGTGCAGGCCGCCCTGCAGCGCGACTACACCGTGGTGATGGGCGTGGTCATTCTCTATGCCAGCCTGATTATCGTGCTGAATCTGGTCGCTGACCTGCTCTACGCAGCTCTAAATCCGAAAGTGAAATACGACTGATGGCGTTCGCTTCTCCTCCGACCGAAAAGGCCGAGATGATGGAACGCGCCGCCGTGCGCGGCCGGTCCCTGTGGGATGATGCGCGCTCCCGCCTCTTGCGCAATCGCGCGGCCGTGGCGAGCCTTGTCCTGCTTGGCGTTCTCACGTTCCTGGCCTTCATCGGCCCGCTGCTGTGGGTGCACGATTCCAGCTTCATCTACCGGGACCGCGTCCAGATTCCGCCGGGCTGGGAAAACCTGCACCTGTTCGGAACGGATGCGCAGGGCCGGGACCTGCTGGCACGGACACTGGTCGGCCTGCGCATGTCGCTGATGGTCGGTGTGGTTGCCACCGCCGTGTCGCTGGTCATCGGTGTCCTGTGGGGCGCGACGGCGGGCTTTATCGGCGGCCGGGTCGACCAGCTGATGATGCGCATCGTGGACGTGCTCTATTCGCTGCCCTTCATCTTCTTCGTCATCATCCTGATGGTCGTGTTCGGGCGCAATATCATCCTGATCTTCGTGGCCATCGGTGCGGTGGAGTGGCTGACCATGGCGCGCATCGTGCGCGGGCAGACCATCTCGCTGAAAAGCATGGAGTTCGTGGAAGCCGCCAGAGCCGCCGGCGTGAGCCAGTTCGCCATCATCCGGCGCCATATCGTGCCCAACGTGCTGGGTCCGGTTGTGGTCTATGTGACGCTGACCATTCCTGCCGTGATCCTGGCCGAGAGCTTCCTCAGCTTCCTCGGACTCGGCGTGCAGGAGCCGCTGACCTCACTCGGCAATCTGATCTCCAATGGCGCGCGCGACATGGAAGTGGCGCCGTGGACGCTGATCGTGCCGGCGCTGACGATGATGCTGACGCTGTTCTGCTTCAATTTCGTCGGGGACGGCCTGCGCGACGCTATCGATCCGAAGGATCGCTAGCGCCCGCGCGACACCCTGCAAAAGACCGGGCGACGCTATCGATCCGAAGGATCGCTAGCGCCCGCGCGACACCCTGCAAAAGACCGGGCGACGCTATCGATCCGAAGGATCGTCACGAGGCCGCGACCGCCCCTCCGGGCGTGCCCGGCACTACTCCCTGGCTGCGCGGAAGCGTACCGGGTTCGAGCTCAGACGCATGAAGAAGGATGTCAGCGCCCCGCGCTCGATTTCCACGGTGAGGCCGGTGACGTCGCGCGGCGCATTCACCCGGGTATTGTCGGTCTGGCGCCAGACCTGACCGTCGGCGAGCGTGATGACCAGCTTGCCGAAGGCATCGGTGCGGATTGCGCGTACAGGCACGCCGCGCAGGGCCTGGATGTCACCATCCTCGGAGCGCACGGCCACGGCCCCGTCCTCATAGGCCTGCTCGCCCCCAAGGTCGGCCTCTCCGCGCGCGAAGAGCGAGCTGAAAATCCGGCCTGTGCCGGCAACTGCCGTGCCGAACGTGTTGCGCTCGGCCGCTACCGCGCGCTGGCGCTCGACGACCGAGAGCTGACGCGAGCCGATGGCTGCGTCCAGTGCTGCGGCCGCACTGTCCATGCACGCGAGGCGTTCGCTCTCCGAGGTCAGGCTCCGGCAGGCCAGCAGATCGTCCATCAGCGGAGAGCCGGAAAAGGACTGGGCAGATGCGGCGGCCGAGGCCAGCGCCAGTGCGCTTGCCGCGAAAGCAAGCTGTGAAAGACGGCGAATACCGGAATGGGCCATGACGCAACTCCTCGGGGCTGACGGCTGCGCGAATTCAGTCCTGTCAGCGGGGCGCTGTCAACGTGAGGCGCACACCCGCTGACAGGCAACCGCGCAATCGTGCGGCACGGTGTGGCAGTGATAACTGCCTTGCAGCTTTGCCTTGCCATAGCCTCGCAGCCGGGAGATGGATATGTTCAGTGTTATTCGGACAACGATCCGCCCAGGCGGCTGCGAGGGGAAACCGCGCCGCACCGGACAATAACGAGGAGAGAATATATGGGGATCATGAGACAGGCGGGCGCGTTCGCGCTGGCCGGTATAACTGCGCTAGCCCTCAATGCCTGCGGACGCAGCGGCCAGGACAGTGATTCTGTCGTCCTGCACCGGGGCAATATGGCAGAACCGCTCACTCTTGACCCCCACAAGGCCTCCGGCACCTGGGAAAACAACATTATCGGCGACATGTTCATCGGCCTGTTCACCGAAGATGCTGCCGGGGAAGCCATTCCCGGCATGGCGGAGAGCTGGGAAACCACCGAGGACGGGCTGCGCTGGACGTTCACCTTGCGCGAAGCGCTGTGGAGTGATGGCGAGCCGGTTACCGCCTATGACTTCGAATATGCGCTGCGCCGCATCCTGACGCCGCAGACGCTGGCGAACTATGCCTCGGTGCTCTACCCGATCCGCAATGCGCGCGCGGTCAATACCGGAGAGATGGAGCCGACCGAGCTGGGCGTGCGCGCCGTGGACGAGCGCACGCTGGTGATCGAGCTGGAGTTCCCGGCACCCTATCTGCCGGGTCTGCTCACCCACTACACCACCTTCCCGGTGCCCCGCCACGTTGTGGAGCGCTTTGGCGACGCCTGGATCCAGCCGCAGAACATCCAGACCAACGGCCCCTACACGCTGGTCGCCTGGCGGGCGAGCAACTTCGTTCACGTGCGGCGCAACGAATTGTTCTGGGATAATGAGAATGTCTGCATTGACGAGGTGTTCTACTATCCCACCGTCGACAATGCGGCGGCCGAACGCCGGGTGCGCAATGGCGAGCTGGACCTGATCACCGAGTTCGCCGGTCAGAGCCTGCCCTTCCTGCGCCAGCAGGTGCCGGACTATGTGCGCGTCCACCCCTATCTCGGCGTGGTGTATTTCTCGTTCAACACGACGCTGGAGCGGTTTGCCGATCCGCGCGTGCGCAACGCGCTCGGCATGGCAATCGACCGTGACTTCATTGCCGAGAATATCCTGCGGGCCGGCCAGATTCCGGCTCACTCCTTTGTGCCGCCTGGCGTGGACAACTATCCTGGGACAGCGCGTATCGGCTGGTTCGATGCGCCGGTTGAGGAGCGCCGCCGTCTCGCCCGCGAACTGCTCGAGGAAGCAGGCTACGGGCCGAACAACCCGCTGCGCTTCACCTATACCTTCCGCGCGACGGGCGACAATCCGCGCATTGCGCCGGTGGTCCAGCAGGACTGGCAACTGATTGCCGACTGGGTGCAGGTCGACATCCAGGTCGTTGAAACGCAGATCCACTACTCCAACCTGCGCTCGGCGGATTATCAGCTGGGTGATGGTGGCTGGATCGGCGACTATAACGACGCCTACAACTTCCTGTTCCTGGCCGAGTCCACCTCCGTACCGATGAACTACACGCGCTGGTCGAACGAGGCGTATGACAGCCTGGTTGCAGAGGCCAACCGCACGATCGATGCCACAGAGCGCGGCCGCCTGCTGGCAGAGGCCGAGCAGATCCTGCTCGACGAGATGCCCTACATCCCGATCGTCTACTACGTGAACAAGTCGCTGGTGAATCCCCGTGTGACCGGCTGGGAGGACAATATCGTCCACATTCACCGCACGCGCTGGATGTGCTTTACCGACATCGAGGGCGCACGAAACGAGGGCTGAGGCCTGTGAGCGATACCCTCGGCGAGACTGCTGACACCGTCATCGACCACGTCCAGGCGGACGCACTGGCCGGACTGGCCGGTGTCAGCGGCGACGATACCCAGGACGGCCTGTGCCGGAATTGCGGTACCGAACTCGCCGGGGAGTATTGCCATGCGTGCGGGCAGAGCGCGCGCAGCCTGCGCCGCCCGTTCTGGACCCTGGTGAAGGAGAGCATCGAGACGCTGTTCGTGATGGACGGGCGTCTGGCGCAGACACTGCCTGCCCTGATGCTCTATCCGGGCCGGGTATCGCGCGATTATCTCGACGGGCGGCGCGCGCGCTTCATTCCCCCGTTCCGCCTGTATGTCTTCGCGTCGCTGATATTTTTTGTCCTGCTGCCACTGACGCTGGGGCAGGGGATCGGCTTCGACCCGTCCATGGGCGGTATCGACACCGCCCGCGAGCAGCTGGAACAGGCGCGCGAGAGCGGCGAGATGAGCGAGGAGGAATATCAGGCCGCGCTGGAAGGTCTCGGTCTGGCAGACAGCATACTGCGCGGGCGCGCCCCGGAAACGCCGCCGCAGGACACGCAGGAGAGCACCGGGAGCGCACGGCCGGCAACAGGCATGCCGCCGGAGGCCCTTGAAGCCCTGCAGCAGGCGGGCCGCACGGGCGATCTGGACGCGACGGGGCTCTCATTCGTGCGGGACAATGCTTCGCGCCTCTGGGCCGAGACGCGCCGCTGGGTGCCGCGCATCATGTTCGTCCTCTTGCCCGTCTATGCCGCCCTTCTGGCTCTGGTCTACCTGTGGCGGCGGCGCTTTCTCTATTTCGACCACCTGATCGTGTCCCTGCATTTCCACGCCGCGCTGTTCCTCGCGATGACCGTGACGGTGCTCGCATCCATGCTGATCGGCTGGGGCTGGGCGACGCTGGGCCTCCTGATCTACGCCAACGCCTATCTCTACCGGATCAACCGGGTCGTCTACGGGCGGGGCCGGTTCGGCTCGGTGGTGCGCACGCTGGTGCTGGACGGGATGTATTTCTTCTTCCTGATGACCGGGCTGCTGATCGCCGTCATTTTCGGGGCCATGTCGCTGTCCAATTGAGGCGCAGCCATTAAAAAAAAGCCCCGCCGGACCGAGCCGGCGGGGCTTTTTGTCGTGTGGCGCCGTGATCTAGCGCGGCGTGCCCTCATCGCTGCGCATCTGGACGCCGCGCATGCTGGCCCGCTCCCTCGCCTGGAGGGCAGCGCGCACCTCGGGCAGTTCCATCAGCGCGTTCAGACGCGAGGCCGCCTCGGCCCCTTCCGCCGACATGCCGAAGAGCTGCTGGAAGGCTTCCAGCGGCGTGGGCTGGCGCGGGAAGCGGCGCAGGCGCACCGTCTCGTCGGCGCCGATGCCGGCCAGCTCGCGGGCCGCCTCGATGGCTTCGTGCAGGCCGCCGATGCGGTCCACCAGGCCCAGCTCCAGAGCCTGGGCGCCGGTCCAGACGCGGCCGCGCGCAATCTCGCGCACCCGCGTGATCGGCAGGTCACGCCCCTCGGCCACGCGACCGGTGAAATCATCGTAGATTTCCGATGCCATCCGCTCCACGGCGGCTCGCTGGCTGTCACTGAATGGCGTCTGGGAGGAATAGGCGGTGGCAAACTCGCCGCCGATGGCCACCGACTCGATATTGACGCCGACCTGATCGAGGACGCCATCAATCACGATCTTGCCGAAGACCACACCGATGGAGCCGGTGAGGGTGGTGGCATTGGCGACGATCATGTCTGCCGGAGCCGCCAGGTAATAGCCTCCCGATGCGGCGACCGACGCCATCGATACCACTACCGGCTTGCCGGCTTCGCGCGCGCGGACAACCGCGTTCCATATCTGGTCGGAGGCAATGGCTGATCCGCCGCCGCTGTCGACGCGCACGATAATGGCACGCACATCGCTGGCCGCTGCAGCGGCGTCGATGGCATCGGCCATGGCATCGCCGCCGATGGCGTCACCCCCGCCGAAGCCGGTTTCGCCACTGCCGGTGACGATCGAGCCCTGGCCGCTGATCAGCGCAATCACCGGGCCGCGCCCGGCTGCCGGCGCCGGGGCCTGGTTGCGCGTATAGGTCTCCATGTCCTGGATGCGGGCGTTCTCGCCGGCACGTTCCAGGGCGGCCTCGCGCGCAGCGGCGGGATGTCCGAGATGATCCACCAGCCCGGCCTGGCGCGCGGCCTCGGCCGAGTGCGGGCCGGTGGTGATGCGGTTGCGGAAGGATGCCACGTCCATGCCGCGGTCTCCGGCGGATGCCGCCGTCGCCGATTCGTAGATCGCGTTCAGGTATGAGGTCGTCGCTTCGCGGTGGGCGTCGGTGAAGCCGTCCTCGGTGAAGGTGTTGGCGGCGTTCTTGTACTCATGGAACTGCAGGAACTCTGCCTGTGCGCCGAACTGCTCCAGCGCGCCGCCCAGGAAGAGCGACTCGCTGGCAAGCCCGACGGCTGCAAAGGTGGAGGTGTCCTGCATCCAGATCTCGTCAGCCCCGCTGACCGCGAAATAATTGGTGATGCCGGTGCCTTCGAAGCCCTGGGCGTGGGCGATGACGAACCGCCCGGACTCCGAGAAGCGGGCGAGGGCGGCGCGGATTTCCTCAGCCTGCCCCGGCGACATGCCGTACTCGTTGGCGCGCACGAAAACGCCGCGCACATTGCTGTCACCCTGGGCCTGCCGGAGCGTGGTGACGATATCGACCACCGAAAGCGGCTCGGCAAAGGCGAACGGAGAGCGGCTGGGCTGGTCGGTACGCTCGCGCCGCAGGTCCAGTTGCAGCACCACCGCGCCGGTTCCGGCGCGCGCGCTGCGCCCTTCGCTTGCCTGCTGGGCAGCCGAGGTGATCAGCCCGATCAGCATGAAGCTCAATAGCAGGACTGTCAGTATGGAGCCGATGATGACCCCGGCTACCGACCCGAAAAATGTTATCCAGAACTGGCGCATCGCCTACTCCCGACCATCCCCAAACCGGTCTGCGTACGCAGACCCCTCGCCTGGACGATATAGGGCACAGTCGCCGCGGTCGAGGCCGCAGACATGTCTTATCGGCAATGTGGGAAGGGGGCGGGACAAGATGGTCGGAGTAGCAAGATTCGAACTTGCGACCCCCGCCTCCCGAAGACGGTGCTCTACCAGGCTGAGCTATACTCCG
>ERZ869909.2060-NODE-2060-length-14514-cov-4.629632_pt1 | contig 14514 bp, 13 predicted proteins | sample MGYA00520892_ERZ869909 | MGnify/ENA primary metagenome ERZ869909 (study PRJEB32215, sample SAMEA104723947) | bioreactor metagenome | biome: bioreactor; feature: anaerobic bioreactor; material: water | place: China | collected 2015-03-12 ...
CCACGCGCTGCTGCTCGCCGCCGGAGAGCTGGGCCGGGAAATGGTCGTGCCGCTCGGCGGCCAGGCCGGAGAGCTCGAGCGCCGCGCCGGCGTCCATCGGCTCGCGCGCGATCTCGGTGACGAGCGCGACGTTCTCGCGCGCCGTCAGGCTCGGCACGAGGTTGTAGAACTGGAACACGAAGCCGACATGCTCGCGCCGGTAGCGCGTCAGCTCGCTCTCGCCGAGGCCGGTGATCTCCTCGCCGCGGAAGAAGACATGGCCGCCGCTCGCCGTGTCGAGCCCGCCGAGGATGTTGACCAGCGTCGACTTGCCGCTGCCGGAGGGGCCGAGCAGGACGATGAACTCGCCGGCCTCGATCTCGAGGTCGACCCCGCGCAGCGCATGCACCTCGACCTCGCTGCTGCGATAGACCTTGGTCAAGGCGTCGATCCTGTAGATTGGCCCTGCGTTCACGCGGCCTCCGGCTCCGGTCGATGGGCGGTTGCTGCCTTCGATAGCACAACCGGGCGCGATTTGCCGCCCGTCGCCGGTGCGCCGGGCATTTTGACGCGCCCGGCCGCGCCGATGGCGGACGGACGGGCCGACTATCGCGCCGGGGCGAGGCCGAGCGAGCGCCTGTAGCGCAGCCACAGGGCCAGCCCGCCGATGCAGATCGTGGCGACGATGTAGGTGAAGGCCGCCGCCGCGATGGCGGGGTTGAGGTTGTCGCGCAACTGGTGGAACATCTGCCGCGCCACGGTGCGCTGGTTCGGGCCGGCGAGGAAAAGCGTCAGCACCACCTCGTCGAGCGAATTGGCGAAGGCGAAGACGAAGCCGACGGGCGCTCCCCGATCCGCGCAAGGCCGGTGCTCGCCACCCGGCCGAAGCGCGGCTTCAGCTCGAAGAAGCTGCCGGGATCGGCCACCGCCTCGATCACCCTGCGGCACAGGTGCTCGAGGATCGCGCTCTGCCGGGGCGCATGGGGCGCGACAGGCGCCATCTTTCAGGCAAACACGTCGGCGACGTATCGGCCATGGTCGCGTTCGATCGTATCGGCCCATTGCTCCGCTTCGTCGGCGGCCGAGCCGGTCGCCTCGACGAACGCCCTGACCAGCGTCTCGCGGACAGCGGGGGCCATATGCTTGCCGTCACCGCAGACGAAGACCGTGCCGCCTTTCCGGAACAGGTCCGCGATGCGCTCGCGTTCGGCCCAGACACGATGCTGGACGAACCTGATCTCGCCGTCCGGCTTGCCGGAGAAGGCCGGCAGGACCTTCACCACGCCGTCCTTTTCCCATGCGGCGAGTTCCTCCTCGTAGAGATAGTCGACATCGGGATCGTTGGTGCCGAAGAACAGCAGCGCCGGGCCCACCTCCTGTCCGCCTGCCTTCCGGGCGGCGCGGTCCTGAAGGAAGCCCCGGAACGGCGCGATTCCGGACCCGGCGCAGATCATCACCATCGGCGTTCCGGGGTCGGCGGGAGGATGGAAGCGCGCATTCGACGGCCGCACCGCGATCGCCACCCGGTCGCCGGGCTCCAGCGACGCCAGATAGGATGAGGCGACACCTTTGTGCTGGCCGAGGCCCGACATTGCCGGGGCGTCGACCACGGCGACGGTAAGCGTGACGTGATCGGCCTTCCACAGCGGCGAGGACGAGATCGAGTACTGCCGCGCCTTCATCGGCGGCAGCATGTCGAGATAGCCGGCGAAGTCGATCGGGCACGACTGGAAACGGTCGAGCAGGTCGATGACGCTGAGGCGGCGCCCGAGAACCCCGGCCTCGTACGCGTCGCCCGCGAGCTTCTCCAGCTCCGCCTTTTCCGGCGGGCACCGCGTCATCGCCGCGAGCTTCATCACCTGCGCCTTCGTTGCCGGCTGGGCAAGCTCGACATAGTTGGCCAGGAGCTCCCCGCAGCTGACCGGATGGCCGAGCGGCAGCCCGTTCCCGGCCACCGAGCAGCAGGCACGGGACTCGATGGAGCTGTCGCTGCGCTGGGCTGCGCGCAGCAAGGCGGCCCACCAGGGGAATGATGCGGCCTGTTTCGGCATCGTCCAGGGCGGTATGTACCCGGCGTTGCGACGTACCTCGCTGGCGGGGCTCACGGACATTGGCTTCGACGGCTATGCCATTGGCGGTCTGTCGGTGGGAGAGCCGCAGGAAGAGATGCTGCGCATCCTCGGCGAGATCACACCGGCGATGCCGGCGGACCGGCCGCGTTACCTGATGGGCGTGGGGCGACCCGAGGACATCGTGGAGGCGGTGCGCCGTGGTATCGACATGTTCGACTGCGTGATGCCGACCCGCAACGCCCGAAACGGCCATTTGTTCACCCGTGAAGGCGTGATCCGCATCCGCAATGCCGCCCATCGGCACGACCAGCGTCCGCTGGACGAGCAGTGTGACTGCTATACCTGCCAGCATTTCAGTCGCAGTTACCTGCACCATCTGGATCGCTGCGGCGAAATGCTGGGCGCCCAGTTAGCGACCATTCACAATCTGCGCTACTACCAGCAACTGATGGCCGGATTGCGAGGGGCTATTGAAGCGGGTACATTGTCCGCCTTTGTCGATGACTTCTATCAGGCGCGGGGGCAGCAGACCCCCGCCCTTACTGATTTTCAGAACGGAGTAAACCCATGCACCTGATGACCCTGCTTGCTCGCCTGCCGGCGCGCACCCTGTTGGTACTGGCCGGTATGCTGATGGCGTCCCCGGCGTTCGCGGAAGGCGGCCCCGGCGGTGGCGGTTTCGAGCTGATCTTCATCATCGTGATGATGATTGTGTTCTATTTCTTCCTGATTCGTCCGCAGACCAAGCGCGCAAAAGAGCACCGCGAGCTGGTGTCGGGCCTGGCCAAGGGCGATGAAGTGGTCACCAGCGGCGGCATCCTGGGCAAGATCAACAAGGTCACGGAAGACTATGTGGTGATCGAGATCGCCAACAACCTGGAAGTGAAGGTGCAGAAGCACGCCGTCCAGGCCACGTTGCCGAAAGGCACCATCAAGTCAGTCTGATCTGCCGGAGAGTCCCATGACCCGCTACCCGCGCTGGAAATTTTTCCTGCTGGTGGCCGTGCTGGCCATTTGTGGCCTGTATGCCCTGCCCAATCTGTACCCGGACGCGCCGGCGATCCAGATCACCAGCGCCCAGGCGGGTGGTGAAGTCAGTGACCGCCAGATGGATCGGCTGTTTCGCGCCCTGGACGAGGCCGGTATCGAATACAGCGCCCCGGAGCGTGTCGGCGATTCCTGGTTGCTGCCGCTGACCGACAGCGAGGCCCAGCAACGGGCTCGTGAGCTGGCCCAGGGTACGCTCGGACGTGATGTGGTGGTGGCCCAGAACCTGGCGCCCACCACCCCCCAATGGCTGCGCCAGCTTGGCGCGAGCCCGATGAACCTGGGTCTTGATCTGCGTGGCGGGGTGCACTTCCTGTTGCAGGTGGATATGGACACCGCCATCGAGCAACGGCTGGAATCCTGGGCCAATGAGCTGCGTCTGCTGCTGCGTGACGAGAATATCCGCTACCGTGAAGTGACGTATGACGAGCGCGCCCTCACCGCGCGTTTCGACAACAGTGGTGATCTGGATGCCGCCAACCGCCGCATCCGCAATGAATTCCGCGAATTCAGTGTCAGCCGTGACGCCGACAACAATGCGCTGGTGCTGACGCTGACCTCGGACGCGATCACCGAGATCCAGGATTACGCCGTCGACCAGAACCGGACGGCACTGAACAACCGGGTCAACGAACTGGGTGTTGCCGAGCCGGTGGTGCAACGTCAGGGCGCGGACCGGATTGTGGTGCAGTTGCCGGGCGTCCAGGACGCCAGCCAGGCGCGGCGTATTCTGGGCCGCACCGCGACACTGGAATTCCGTCTGGTGGCGGATGATGTTGACCCGCGTCGTGCCCAGTCGGGTATTGCCCCGCCGGGCACCGAGATCTTCCCGTTCAAGGGCGATGAGCGTAACCCGGTGATCCTGCGGCGCCAGAATATCGTCACCGGCGATCAGGTGACCAACGCACGCATGGGCTATGACGAAAACGGCATGCCCGAGGTTAATATCACCCTGAACTCCGCCGGGGCGCGTAACATGCAGCGGGTTACCGCCCGCAACATCAACAAGCCGATGGCGGTGCTGTTTATTGAAACGCGCACCGACATCGAAACCGTGATCAATGACGAAGGCGAACGCGAGCAGGTGGCGACCACCACCCGCGAGGCCTACGTCATCAACGTGGCCAATATTCGTGACACGCTGGGCAGTCGTTTCCGCATCACCGGCCTGGACAGTCCGGCGGAAGCGGCCGAACTGGCCCTGCTGTTGCGTGCTGGTGGTCTGGCGGCGCCCATCTATATTGCAGAAGAGCGCACTGTCGGCCCCAGCCTGGGTGCGGACAATATCCAGGCGGGCCTGAACTCCATGGCGCTGGGCATGGTGCTGGTGCTGCTGTTCATGGTGCTGCGTTACAAGGTGTTTGGTCTGGTCGCCAATGTCGCGCTGGTGGGTAACCTGGTGATTCTGGTCGGCGTCATGTCGCTGATTCCCGGCGCTACTCTGACCCTGCCCGGTATCGCCGGGATTGTGTTGACGGTGGGTATGGCGGTGGATGCCAACGTGCTGATCTTCGAGCGCATCCGGCAGGAAATGAAATGGAATAACCAGCCTCCGTTGCAAGCGATCGAGGCGGGTTACGGGCGTGCCTTCCAGACCATTCTGGATGCCAATATCACGACCCTGATTGTGGCGGTGATCCTGTTTGCGGCCGGTACCGGTTCGGTGCAGGGCTTTGCGGTGACGCTGTTCATCGGCATTGTCAGCTCCATGTTCACGGCGATTGTCGGTACCCGGGCGATCATCGATCTGATTTACGGTGGACGTGCGCGTGCACCCACAGCGTTGAGTATTTGAGCCATGGCTGTTGCGATTCCTGAAACCAATGTCGATTTCCTGCGCATCGCCAAACCGCTGGGTATCCTGTCGGTGGTGCTGGTGCTGGTGTCGATTTTTCTGTTGGGCACCCGAGGCCTGAACTTCGGCCTCGATTTCACTGGTGGTACGGTGGTGGAAGTCGGTGCGCGCCAGGACATTTCACTGTCTGAAGTGCGCAGCGCACTGGCGGAAGGCGGCTACGGCGATGCGGTGGTGCAGCACTTCGGCTCATCCCGTGATGTGATGGTGCGCATTCCGCCCCAGGAGACCGACGAACCCGATCAGGCGGGCCTGGAAGTGTTCGAGCTGGTCGGTGCCGTGGTGCCGGAACTGGAGCTGCGGCGCGTCGAGTTTGTCGGTCCGCAGGTGGGCGATGAACTGCGTGATCAATCCGGTCTGGCCATGCTGATGGCGCTGGGCCTGATGCTGCTGTACGTCTGGTTCCGGTTTACCAACAAGTTCGGCGTGGCCACGGTGGCGGCGCTGCTGCACGACGTGGTGGTGGTGCTGGGGCTGTTTTCACTGTTTCAGTGGTCGTTTGATCTGACGGTGCTGGCGGCGGTGCTCGCCCTGATCGGTTACTCGCTGAATGACTCCATCGTGGTGGCTGATCATATCCGTGATGACTTCCGCAATTCGCGCATGACCGACCCGAGGGCGATCATCAATCAGGCTCTGAACCGTACGCTGAGCCGTACCGTGGTTACCTCGTTGACCACCTTGCTGGTGCTGGTGGCGTTGTATGTGTTCGGCGGCGAGACCATGCGCGGCTTCTCCATGGCGCTGATGGCCGGCGTCGTCATTGGTACCTATTCCTCCATCTACGTGGCCAGCAACGTGCTGATGCTGATGAAGGTGAGCAAGGAAGACTTCATGGTGCCGCAGCAGGAAGAACTGGACGAGATGCCCTGACGGGCATCGTTGTCAAAAGTCCTGTTTGGCCATCCACGGGATAATACGCTCGAAAGCGCGCTCGATATTGTCCAGTGACGTGGAATAACTGATCCGCAACGCGTTGCTGCAACTGTCGCCGAAAGTATTGCCGGCGATGGTGCAGACACGCGTTTCCTTCAGCATCCTCAGCGCCACATTGTCACCGTCGATACCTTCCGGCAGCGACGGGAACAGATAGAAGGCGCCTTCGGGGGTATAGCCTGTCAGGTGCGGTGTTTCCGCCACCAGTTCCACCAGCCGGTCCCGGTGTCGCGTGTATTCCGCCAGCATGTTGTTGACGAAGGTCCGCTCTCCCCGCAACGCCGCCACCCCCGCCCACTGGCATGGTGTATTGGCGACGGTGGTGGTGAACATGTGATAGCGCCGTAACTTGCGAATAGCGCCCTGACTGGCGATCAACCAGCCGATGCGCATCCCCGCCATGCTGAACGTCTTGGAAAAACTCGACACCACCATCACATGATCCAGGTCGCTGCAGCAGGACAGCACGCCCGGGTATTCGCGGCCGTCATACACCAGGTGGTCATAGACCTCGTCACTGATCACATAGATGCCGCGATAGGCCGCTTCTTCGACAATGGCTTCCACCGTTTCGCGCGGGTAGATGGTGCCGGTGGGGTTGCTCGGTGAGTTGAGCACGATGGCGTAGGTGTTCAGGTCCATCGCATCAATCACGTCCTGGGGGTCGAGCTGATGGTTGTTCTCTGCGCGCGTGGGCACGCTTTTCACGATACCGCCATTCATGCGAATCAGCGGTGCGTAAAGCATGAATGACGGGTCTGGCACGATGAACTCGCGGCCGGGCGCGGAGGTGGCGGTGAGCGCCAGATAGATGGCCTCGGTGGCACCGGTGGTGACCAGAATGTTCTCCGGCGACAGAGTGCGGTTATAGCGTTCGCCGTAGTATTCCGCCAGCGCTTCCAGCAGTTCGGGCAGCCCGGCATCCATGGTGTAGCCGGTTTGCCCGGCCTGCAAAGCCTCCACTGTAGCGTCCACCACATGTTGCGGCGCGGACATGTCCGGCTGGCCGATGGAAAGGTGAATCACATCCTCCAGATGGGCGGCGAGGTTCACCATGCGGCGGATACCGGGCACAGGAATCGTCAGCAGCGCCGGGTTCCAGATCGGGTCTTCGGATTCATAGAAGTCCAGGTCAGCCTTGCTCATTGGCAGCCCTCCCCGATGATGCTTCTGTAAACAACGGCGGCCGTTGCAGCGTTTCCGGCCGCGCCTGTTGCCAGGCCTGTCCGGCGCGCAGCACCAGGCTGTCTTCGAAGCGGCGCCCGACGATCTGCAGGCCGATGGGCAGGCCATTGCTGGCCAGTCCGCAAGGCACCGACAGCGCCGGTTGGCCGGTCAGGTTGAACGGATAGGTAAAGGGCGTCCAGGTGGGCCAGCGGGTGCTGGGCCAGTCGCGCGGCACTTCGCGGCCGGTCTCGAAGGCCGTGATCGGCAGGGTTGGCGTCAGCAGCAGGTCATACTTGGTATGAAAGACCGCCATGCGTTCGCTCAGTGCCATGCGTTCATTGACGGCGCCCAGGTAATCCAGCATCGACAACTGCGCGGCTTTTTCTGCCACGCTGACCAGGTTGGGGTCCATCAGTTCGCGTTTGCGGGCGCCCAGATCCCGCATCGCATTGGCGGCGCCACCGTAAAACAGGTGGCCGAAGGCGGCCAGCGGATCGCTGAAGCTCGGGTCGACCTCCACGACCTCTGCACCGAGGGCGCTGAACGTCTCCGCCGCCTCCGTGACAGCCCGTTCGATATCCGGATGCACGTCGACATAACCCAGCGAAGGGCTGAACGCGATGCGCAGGCCGCGAACGCCCTCGTTCAGTTCCGAGAGATAGTCGATGTAACGGCGCGGAGCAGCCTGGCTGTCGCGCGGATCAGCTTCGCACAACACGTTCATCATCAGCGCGCAGTCTTCCACCGTCCAGGTCATGGGCCCGGCGTGGGCGAGGCTGCCGAACGGGCTGGCGGGCCAGTGTGGCACCTCGCTGCAGGTCGGCTTGAGACCGGTGATGCCACAGAACGCCGCCGGGATACGGATCGAGCCACCGGCGTCGGTGCCCAGGGCCAGCGGGCCCATGCCCAGTGCGACGGCGGCGGCGCTGCCTCCACTGGAGCCGCCTGCGGTCAGGGTCGGGTCCCAGGGATTGTTGGTGCTGCCACACAGTGGGCTGTCTGTCACGCCCTTCCAGCCAAACTCCGGTGTGGTGGTCTTGCCCAGCGGCACATAACCGTTGCGTTCCAGGGCGGCAACGCAGGGGGAGCGCTTGCCCAGCGTCGTGGCCGGATCGATCACGCGGGAGCCTTTGACGGTGGGCCACATGGGCGTCAGGAACACATCCTTGACCGCCACCGGCACACCATCAATCAGGCCCTGTGGCGCGCCGTCGCGATATCGGCGTTCCGAGGCGCGGGCGTATTCCAGTGTCGTGTCCGGGTCCACCAGACACCAGGCGTTGGTATGGTGATCCAGGCGCTGGATCTGCGTCAGCATGGCTTCCGCCACATCAACGGGTGACAGGGTGCCGTCGCGGAACTGTTGCAGCATCTGCGTGGCGGTCAGGGATAGCAGGGCGTGGTTCATCATGCCTCCTGTGCCGGGTCTCAGGGCTTCACTTGATTGAACAGCGGGTCGCCGCGTTGCCAGCGCTCCAGGTTGTCCATGAACTGTTCTGCCAGCGCTGCGCGCCAGCCGATAAAATCCCCGGCCATATGCGCCGAGATCATGACGTTCGGATAACCCCACAGTGGATGGTCTTCCGGTAACGGTTCCTGTTCGAACACATCCAGTGCTGCACCGCCCAGCGTGCCGTCGTCCAGCGCCGCCATCAGCGCCTCCGTGCGAACGATCGGGCCGCGCCCGACATTGATCAGTACCGCACCCGGCTTGCAATGTCGCAGCAGGTCGGCATCAAACAGACCGCGTGTGGCCTCCGTCAGGGGCGCCGTGATGACCAGATAATCGGCTTCTGGCATCAATGCGGGCAGCGCACTGCTGTCGTGCAAGGTGCCGAAAACGGCGTCATCGCGGGCCCGGCTGGCGACACCGACAGTGCGCATTCCTGTTGCTTGCAAGAGCCGCGCCACCTCACTGCCAATGCTGCCCGCGCCGACAATCAGCGCCTGGGCACGATGAATCAGGGCGGTGTCGCGGTGTTGCCAGCGGCGTGCGGCCTGATGACGCAGATTGCCGAGCGTATCCTTGGCAAACAGCAGAATGGCGCCCAGCACATATTCGGCAATACCGCGATCAAATACGCCGCGCGCGTTGGTCACGATAATGCCGCTGCGCTGCACCGGCTCGATCATCAGCGCATCCACGCCAGCGCTGGTGGCATGAATCCAGCGCAGCGGCGTGTGTGCCGGCCAGCAGCGCGCCAGCATGCCGGTGCGAAAATCCGTGACCACCAGAATGTCAGCGCGGGTCAGGGCGTCGCGCAACGCTGCGTCATCACGCACATGCAGCAGGGTGCAGGTGTCATGCAGCCGCTCCAGTCCCGGCAGCAGGTCTTCGTCTTCGGCGGTCAGCACAGCGACCACAGGGGTTGTCATGGATTCAGGCTCCTGCACGGGTCAAGGCACGCTCGAAGGCGCGCATGGCATCGTCGATATCCGTATTCTGCACAGTCAGTGGCGGCAGCCAGCGCACCACCTGGCCGTGGGTGCCGCAGCGCAGCAGCAGCAGCCCTTCGTCTTCGGCGGCGCTCACCAGCTTGCCCGCCAGTTCGCCGTCCGGCTGGCGCTGGCGATTGGTGATTTCCATGCCCAGCATCAGGCCCATGCCGCGAATCTCGTCAATGCAGCTGTGGCGCTGCTGCAGGGTGCGCAGTTGCTTGAGCAGATGTGCGCCGCGCTGCGCCGCGTTGTCGATCAGGTTTTCCTGTTCGATCACCTCCAGCGTCGCCAGAGCCGCAGCGCAGGACACGGCGTTGGCGCCGTAGGTGCCGCCCTGTGAACCGGGGAGCCCTTTGGCCATCAGCGCCTTGCTGGCGGCGATGCCGGACAGCGGAAAACCACTGGCAAGCCCCTTGGCGGTCAGCAGGATGTCCGGTGTGGCATCAAAATGAGAGTGGCTCCAGAAGGCGCCCGTGCGGCCGTAACCGGCCTGGATTTCATCGGCAATCAGCAGGATGCCGTGGCGGTCGCAGCGCTCCCGCAAACCCTGCATGAAGGCGGTGGTGGCGGGGTAGTAACCGTACTCGCCCTGCACCGGTTCGATGATCATGGCGGCGGTATCGGAGGGCGCTGATTGCGTCAGGAACAGATGGTCCAGTTCATTCAGGCAAAACGTCACCGTGTCCTCTTCACTCCAGCCGTAGCGGTAGGTGTGCGGGAACGGGCTGAAGCAGACGCCCGCCATCATCGGATGAAAGCCGGTGCGCACCTTGGTGGTGGAGGTCGTCAGCGCCGCAGCGGCATTGGTGCGGCCATGAAAGCCGCCGGTAAACGCGATGATATTGGCGCGCCCAGTGGCATGACGGGCCAGGCGAATACCGGCCTCCACCGCCTCGCTGCCGGAATTGAACAGTGCAATCGCATCCAGCGCTTCCGGCAGTTTTTCATACAGGCGGTCGGTCAGGGTATGCATGCCGGCATGACTGATGGTGGTGTACTGGCCGTGGATCAGCTTGCCCGCCTGTTCACGCACCGCCTCGACTACCGTCGGATGACAGTGGCCGGTGCCGGTGACGCCAATGCCGGAGGTGAAATCCAGCCAGCTGTTGCCCGCGTCGTCGTACAGGTAACAGCCCTTGCCGTGATCAGCACGGATGCGGCTGGAAGGTTTCAGTAGCGGTGACAGGTGGCTCATGCGGACCTCCGTCATGTTGTCAGCAGTCGGTTCAGGTTGGCGGCGATGGCGTCGGTGCCGCGCGCGGTGTCGGTGTTATCGGCCAGATCCTGGCACAAGGCTTCGCGCAGACGGACGGCGGCGCTGTGGGCGCGCGGGTCGTCTTCGCCCAGCCAGTCGAGCAGCATGGCAGCGCTGAACAGCATCGCGCGCGGATCGGCCAGCCCCTCACCGGCAATGTCCGGAGCGCTGCCGTGGGTGGGTTCGAACAGCGGCGGCGTATGGCGATCATCCGGATTGATATTGGCGGAGGGCGCGACGCCCAGGCCGCCGCACAAGACTGCCGCCAGATCAGTGAGGATGTCGCCGTGCAGGTTGCTGGCCACCACCACGTCGAAGCGCCAGGGGCACTGCACGAATTTCATGCAGGCCGCGTCCACCAGTTCGTGGTGGGTGCCGATATCCGGATAGTCGGCGGCGACCTGCTCGAAGACTTCGGTGTAGAGCTCGCCCCAGTAACGCTGTGCATTGCGTTTGGTGATCAGGCAGACCTGTGCCTCGGCGGTGTCGCCCGCCGCATTCTGATATTCCCGTGGCGTTGCGGCATCGCGCCGCGCGCTGCGACGCTGCCGGGCGCGCTCGAACGCATGGCGAATCAATCGCTCTGTGCCCTGGCGGGTAAACACTTCCAGTTGTGTGGCCACTTCGTCAGGCTGCCCGGCGCGCAGGCGGCCGCCCTGATTCACATACTCGCCTTCGCTGTTTTCGCGAATCACCAGCATGTCGATATCGCGCGCCCGGGGATCGGCCAGATACAGTGGCGCACCGGGGAACCAGCGCGCCGGGCGCTCGCAGGCCCACAGGTCAAAGCCCTTGCGCAGCGTCAGCAGCGGGGCCAGCGAGATACCATCGGGCAGGCAGTAACGCTGGCGGTCGCGACTGGGTCCTGGATCGCCCAGGGCGCCGAGTAGCAGAGCATCGAAGTCGCGCAGCTGGCTGAGCGCATCGTCGGGCATCATCTGGCCATGTTCCTGATGCCAGGCGGTAGCCGGCCAGGGCAGCCAGTGCCAATCGATACGGGGGGCGTCCCGGTGCTCACACAGGGTTTCCAGCACCCGCAGGCTGGCCCGGCTGACTTCGACGCCGATGCCGTCGCCGGGCAGCAGCGCCACGCGCCAGCTTTTCACGCGTTCACACCCAGACACAGGTATTTCACTTCCATAAATTCATCCAGGCCGTATTTCGATCCCTCACGGCCGAGGCCCGACGCCTTGACGCCACCAAAGGGCGCGGCAGCGTTGGAAATCATGCCCTCATTGACGCCGACCATCCCGGCTTCCAGGGCTTCCGCCACGCGCCAGCAACGGCTGATGTTCTGGCTGTAAAAATACGCCGCCAACCCATAGGGCGTGTTGTTCGCTTCGCGCACGGCTTCTTCTTCGTCATGAAAACGCATGATGGCCGCGAGCGGACCAAACGTTTCTTCGTGGCAGAGTTGCATGTCCGGCGTGACATCGGTCAGCAGTGCGGGCGTCACGAAACTGCCGCCCTGTTCATGGCGCTCGCCGCCCAGGACACAGCGCGCACCTTTGGATACCGCATCATCAATATGGGCATGCACCTTGTCAGCCGCAGCGCGATTGATCAGCGCGGATTGGTTAACGCCTTCCTTCAGGCCGTCGCCCACCTTCAATGTCTTGATCGCCGCTGTCAGTTTTTCCACGAAGGCATCGTGAACACTGTCCTGTACCAGAAAGCGATTTACGCACACACAGGTCTGGCCGGTATTGCGGAACTTGGAACCCATGGCGCCTTCCACAGCGGCATCGAGATCCGCGTCATCAAAAACAATGAAGGGCGCGTTGCCGCCGAGTTCCAGAGATACTTTCTGTACGTGCTTTGCCGCATTGGCCATCAACTGGCTGCCGACTTCGGTGGAGCCGGTGAAGCTGATCTTGCGCACCACTGAACTGCCGGTGAGTGTGTTGGCGATATCGCTGGCGCTGCCGGTAATCACATTCAGCACGCCGTCCGGTATGCCGGCCCGCTGCGCCAGTTCGGCCAGCGCCAAAGCAGAGTAGGGTGTGGCGCTGGCGGGTTTTACGACCATGGTGCAACCAGCGGCCAGTGCGGCACCGGCCTTGCGGGTAATCATGGATGATGGAAAATTCCACGGCGTAATCGCAGCGCTCACGCCCACCGGTTGCTTGATGACGACAATGCGCTGCCCCGCCTTGGGGGCCGGAATGGTGTCACCGTATGCACGCCGCGCTTCTTCTGCAAACCAGAGCAGAAAAGAGGCCGCGTAGGCAATTTCACCTTTTGCTTCGGCCAGCGGCTTGCCCTGTTCAAGGGTCATCAGCAGACCGAGATCATCCTGATGCGCCAGCATCAGTTCATACCAGCGATATAACAGCGCGGCGCGCTCAGCGGCGGTGCGTGCTCGCCAGGCGGGTAATGCCTGGTCAGCGGCAGCGATGGCTTTTTCGGTTTCGGCTGCACCCATTCGGGGCACAGTGCCCAGTGGTGTGCCGTTGGCGGGATTATCCACGGCGAGGGTGCCGCCCTGGTCGGCATCGCACCAGCGGCCACCAATGTGACATTGCTGGCGAAAAAGCTGGCGATCCTTCAGCGCGTCAAGGCTCATGATGCACAACTCCTGTAATGACGTTGGACAATGTCGCTTGTCCTTGAACCTAGCAGAGAAAAAGTACCGGGCACAAATTAATGACGCCGTGCATATCGGCGGAAATACGCAGGTAGTTTGAGTTGGAAATACCGATCTGGAGCATGCAGACTGGTCAGGCAGCATACTGTGGTCGCTGTTTGCAGCGGATATTTTGAAAAGCTAAGCAGTTTTTTTACATTGGGAGTCCGTGATCATGCGAAATCTGTTGTTCCCCGCCATCCTGCTGGCTTTGGCGGCCTGCGATGCGGCACCGCCACAGGAAGGCCGCATGGGTGATGGCTGGCTGACCGGACAGGATGACAATGCCGCGCGTTTCGAACGGCTGGAGAGCTATCTGGGTGGGTTTTCATCCGCCATGTGGGAGACCGGATATCGCTACCAGGGAACCTGGGACGCTATCGTGGATGGCAATCCGGCGCTGGCGGATTACCACTGGGGCAAGCTGCGCGGTGCCATCGAGAACGGTTACATGAAACGCCCTGGCCGTCAGGGCAATGCCGAGGGCCTGTTTCTGAGCGGCCCGTGGCAGGGGCTGGATGAGGCCCTGGGTCAGGCCATGCGTGATGAAAGGGAATCGGATCAGGCCATACAGACGGCGTTTCTGGAGGCTCGCGATGCCTGCATGGCCTGCCATGTGGCTGAAGACGTGCCGTTCATGAATGATATGCCGCTGTTTCGCCAGACCGGCGATCAGAGCCGGTAGGTACTGAACGTCATCACCTGGCTCATCAGCGTCATCAGGCGACGTACCGGCTCCGGCAGGGGCGCGCCGCCCGCTTCCTCAGCGGTCACGGCATGGCGCAGCTCATCCTCGCGCATCTGCTCCAGAATGGCGCGGGTGCGCTCGTCCTCCAGCGGCACCTGGGCCAGATGACTGTCCAGGTGTCGTACTACCTGTTTCTCGGTTTCGCTGACAAAACCGAGGCTCCAGCGGTCACCGGCCAGCCCGGCCAGCGCGCCGATGCTGAATGACATGGCGTAGAACAGCGGATTCAGGCGGCTGGGCACGCTGCCCAGTTCGCGGATCCGGTCTTCACACCAGGCCAGATGATCTTCCTCTTCACGGGCCGCTTCCTCCATGGCGCGGCGCACATGGGGCAAGCCGGCGGTGGTGGCCTGGCCCTGGTACAGCGCCTGGGCACACACCTCGCCGGTA
>ERZ869909.2061-NODE-2061-length-14499-cov-3.852725_pt1 | contig 14499 bp, 14 predicted proteins | sample MGYA00520892_ERZ869909 | MGnify/ENA primary metagenome ERZ869909 (study PRJEB32215, sample SAMEA104723947) | bioreactor metagenome | biome: bioreactor; feature: anaerobic bioreactor; material: water | place: China | collected 2015-03-12 ...
GCCTTCGCGGCGCTCACGCTGCAAACCGAGGGCGACCGCCTGATACGGCTGAAGCCCTTCGACCGGCGGCGGCTGCGCCTGATCGAGGACTTCCTCGCCGAGCACGCGCACGAGGTGACCTCGCTGGAGGAGCTGGCCAAGGTCGGCGGCGTCAGCGTCAGCACGCTGCGCCGGCTCTTCCAGGCGGCCTATGGCGTCAGCGTCTTCGAGCATCTGCGCTGCCTGCGCCTGGAGCGGGCGCGGCTGGCGCTGGAGCGCGGAGACGTCCCGATCGCCGAGGCGGCCTTCCTCGCCGGCTATGCGAGCCCGGCCAATTTTGCCACAGCCTTCAAGCGCCGTTTCGGCTTGACGCCCACGGATGTGAGGCGGCACTGAGACCGGCGTCGGCATCACCGGAGTTCATCATGACAGCAGCATCCCTCGTCCGTCAGGTCCTCGCCGCGCTCGTCCTGTGCTGGGCGGCGGCCGCCGGCGCGCAGGCCGACCCGCTCACCGTCCGCCACGCGCAGGGCGAGACCGTCCTGCCGGCGCGGCCGCAGACCGTGCTCGTCTTCGACCTCGCCGCGCTCGACACGCTCGATGCGCTCGGCGTCGAGATCGCCGGTGTTCCGGGGTCCAACATCCCCGACTATCTGGCGAAGTACCGCGGCGACGGCTATGCGAAGATCGGCAGCCTGTTCGAGCCCGACTACGAGGCGGTGCACGCCGCCCGCCCCGACCTGATCGTCATCGGCGGCCGCTCGGCGCCGCGCTATGGCGAGCTCTCCAGGATCGCGCCGACCATCGACCTCACCGTCGCGCCCGACGACTTCCTCGACGGCGCCAAGCGCAATGCCGCGCTGCTCGGCGATATCTTCGGCAAGGAGGAAGAGGCGGCGGCGCGCATCGGCGATCTCGACGCCGCCCTCGCCGACCTGCGCGAGAAGGCGCGCGACGCCGGCAGGGCGCTGATCGTCATGACCAACGGCGGCAAGGTCACAGCCTACGGCACGGGCTCCCGCTTCGGCTGGGTGCACGACATCGGCCTGGAGCCCGCCGTCGCCGACGTGACGGCGGCCACCCACGGCGAGGCGATCTCGTTCGAGTTCCTGCTCGAGACCAACCCCGACTGGCTGATCGTCATCGACCGCGACGCGGCGGTGGGCAATGCCGGCGCGGCCGCCAGACGGACGCTCGACAACGAGCTCGTCGCGGCCACCACGGCCGCCCGCAAGAGCCAGATCATCTATGTCGACACCGCACGCTGGTATCTCGTCGGCGGCGGGCTCGGCGCGCTGCGCGTCATGGTCGACGAGCTCGCCGCGGCGCTGGGCGGCGAAGGCTAGCAGGCATGCGGTCGCGGCTCACGCCGGCGCTCGGCCTCGCCGTTGCGCTGGCAGGTCTTCTGGCGCTTGCGGCGGCGAGCCTGTTCATCGGCGTCGGCCGGGTCGGCCTCGCCGACCTCCTCGGCGGCGCGGAGGGCAGCCACGCCGCCATGCTCCTCGCCGTCAGCCGCATCCCGCGCACGCTCGCCGTCATGCTCGCCGGCGCGGCGATGGGCATCGCCGCGGTCATCATGCAGATGCTGTTCCGCAACCGCTTCGTGGAGCCGACCACGTCGGGCACGGTCGAGGCGGCGAGCCTCGGGCTCGTCACCGTCGCGCTTCTCGCGCCCGACCTGCCGCTGGCGGGCAAGATGGCCGTCGCGGCCTCGTTCTCGCTCGCCGCGACCTTCCTGTTCCTGCGCCTCGTCGAGCGGATTCCCGCCCGCTCCGTGCTTTTGGTGCCGCTGGCGGGGCTGATGCTGGGCGGGGTCATCGACGCGGCCGCGACCTTCCTCGCCTATCGCCACGACCTGCTCCAGTCGCTCGCCTCGTGGACGAACGGCGACTTCTCCGGCGTGCTGCGCGGGCGCTACGAATTGCTGTGGGTCGGCTTCGCGCTCGCCGCCCTCGCCTATCTCGCCGCCGACCGCTTCACCGTCGCCGGCATGGGCGACGCCTTCACCGCCAATCTCGGCCTCGACTACCGCCGCATCGTCGCCTTCGGCCTCGTGGTGGTGTCGATGGTGACGGCGGCGAGCGTGGTCACCGTCGGCACGGTGCCGTTCCTCGGGCTGATCGTCGCCAACCTCGTCAGCATGGCGATGGGCGACAATCTCAGGCGGTCGCTGCCGTGGATCGCGATCTCGGGCGCGGCCTTCCTGCTTGCCTGCGACATGGCCGGCCGGCTGATCCGCTACCCCTACGAGATTCCAGTCGGCACCGTGGTCGGCGTGCTCGGCTCGGCGGTCTTCCTGTTCCTGCTCCTGCGCCGGGAGGCCCGGCTTGGCTGACGCCGTCGTCGCGACAGGACAGCGCCGCAACGCGCGCCCGGCGCTCGCGCTCGCCCTTCTCGCCTGCGCGGCGGTCGCGGCATGCGCCGCCTTCATGACGGTCGGGGTGCGCGGCGACTGGAGCTTCGTGCTGCCGTTCCGCGCCGCCAAGCTCGCGGGGCTCGTCCTCGTCGGCGTCGCCATCGCTGTCTCGACCGTGCTGTTCCAGACGCTGACGCAGAACCGCATCCTTTCGCCGGCGATCATGGGCTTCGACGCGCTCTACGTTGCGATCCAGACCGCGCTGGTCTTCGTCCTCGGCGCGCGCGAGCTGTCGGGGTTCGACCCGCGGCTGCGCTTCCTGTTCGAGGCCGGCGCGATGATCGCCGCCTCCATGCTTCTGTTCCGCTGGCTGATTGTGCATCGCGGCCGCAGCCTGCACCTGATGGTGCTGGCCGGCGTGGTCTTCGGTGTGCTGTTCCGCAGCCTGTCGTCCATGCTACAGCGCATCCTCGATCCCAACGAGTTCTCGGTGCTTCAGGACTTGCTCTTCGCCAGCTTCAACAGTGTCGACACCGCCCTTCTCGGCGTGTCGGCGGCAATCATCGTCGTCGTCTGCGCCGTGGCCTGGCGCATGGCCGAGGCCCTCGACGTGATGGCGCTCGGCCGCGAGACGGCCATCGGCCTCGGCCTCGACCATCGCCGCATGGTCGATGCGCTGCTCCTCATGATCGCCGTCCTCGTCTCGGTCTCGACGGCGCTTGTGGGACCCGTCACCTTCTTCGGCCTGCTGGTCGCCAACCTCGCCTATACCTTTGCCGGCACCGGGCGCCACCGCGTCACCCTGCCGGCCGCGGCGTTCGTCGCCGTGGTGGCGCTCGTCGGCGGCCAGACCGTGCTCGAACGCGCCTTCGGCATGGACACGGCGCTCAGCGTCATCATCGAGTTCGTCGGCGGCATCGTCTTCATCCTGCTGCTCCTGCGCGGAAACTGGCGATGATCGAGATCGAGGGCGTCTCCAAGAGCTACGGGCCGGCACGCGTCGTCGACGACGTCTCGCTCACCATTGCCAAGGGCGGGCTGACGGCGATCATCGGCCCGAACGGCGCCGGGAAATCGACGCTGCTGTCGATCATGGCCCGCCTCCTCCCGATGGACGGCGGCAGGGTGGCGGTGGACGGCCTCGACGTCACCACGACCAGGGGCGACGTGCTGGCGCGGCGCCTCGCCGTGCTGCGCCAAGACAACCACATGACCGCGCGGCTCACCGTGCGCGACCTCGTCGCCTTCGGCCGCTATCCGCACTCCAAGGGCCGCCCGACCGCCGAGGACGCGCGGCACATCGACGAGGCCATAGACTGGCTCGGGCTGCGCGGGCTGGAAGAGCGCTTTCTCGACGAGCTTTCGGGCGGGCAGCGCCAGCGGGCCTTCGTGGCCATGGTGCTCAGTCAGGACACCGACTACCTGCTCCTCGACGAGCCGCTCAACAGCCTCGACATGAAGCACGCCACCGAGATGATGGCGCTGCTGCGGCGCACGGCCGACGCCTTCGGCAAGACCGTCGTCGTCGTCCTGCACGACATCAACTTCGCCTCCTGCTATGCCGACCGCGTCGTCGCCCTGCGCGAGGGGCGGCTCGCCTTCGACGGCACGCCGCAGGAGCTGATGCGCAGGGACGTGCTCGCCGCCATCTACGACATGGACATCGAGATCCACACCATCGCCGGCCACCTGTTCGGCGCCTATCACCTCTCGGGGAAGAACGGTTCGGGGGCGTAGGAGCGTCGGCCTCCGGGCGCGCTACCTTCCCTCCAGAATCTCCGCGATCTCGCGATAGCCCCGGGCGCGGGCGTGCTGCAGCGGCGTCACGCCGTCGCGGTCGGCGATGCCGGTGTCCGCGCCGGCATCGACCAGCAGCCTGACGATCTCGACATGGCGCGGCCCGCCGTCGCTGAGGACGATGGCCTCGAGCAGGGCGGTCCATCCGAGGTTGTTGACGTGATCGACGTCCACCCCGGCCTCGATGAGCGTCCTGACGGTCTCGACGTGGCCGCGCTCGGCGGCCGGTATCAGCGCCGTGCCGCCGAAGCGGTTGGTGCTCTTCAGGTCGGCGCCGTGCGCGAGCGTCAGGCGCAGGATGTCGAGACGGCCGCGCGCGCCGGCATAGAGATAGGGGCTGTCGTGAATGTCATCCTTGGCATTGACGTCGGCGCCCGCCTCGATGAGCAGCCTTGCCGCCTCGACATGGTCGGCATGGGTGGCGAGGAGCAGTGCCGTCCGGCCCCGTTCGTCGCGCGCATCGACATCCGCTCCGGACGACAGGAGCGCGGCGACCGCCGCCGCATCGCCGCGCGCGGCCGCGTCGAGCAGGGCACGGTCGTTCGTCCCGGACATGGCAATCCCCGTCATCGTCCCAAGCACCGCAATGACCAGACAAAGCGCGCGCAGCCCGGCGCAAAGGGTCGTCCGCATCCCGTTCGGCGTCCTGTCTCCTCGCGAGCCGACTGTATCATCGATCCGCGTCCCACGACACGCGCGCGCGTCCGCTGGTGATGTCGGCGACCAGCCGCTCCACCGCGCCGGCCTCCGCCTCGTCGACGCTCAGCGACAGTTCGGCCCCGGTTGCGGTGAAGGTCTGGCCGAGCACCCGGACCGCCGGCAGCGCGTCGAGACGCGCCTGCACCAGCGCCAGATCGCCGAAGGTGCAGGCGATCCGTGCGCCGACCGTCTCGACCAGCGGAACCTTCGCCGCGGCGCGCAGGCACAGCGCCGCCGTGCCGCCATAGGCGCGCATCAGGCCGCCGCTGCCGAGCAGGATGCCGCCGAACCAGCGCGTGACGACGACGGCGACGCCGTCCAGCCCCTGCCCGTCGATCGCCTGCAATATGGGCTTGCCGGCCGTGCCGCCGGGCTCGCCATCGTCGCTGAAGCGATAGCCCTGCCCGATGCGCCACGCCCAGCAATTGTGGTTGGCCGACGGGTCCGCGTGCCGGCCGACGAATTCCTTCGCGGCCGCTTCCGAGGCGACCGGCCCGGCCACCGCGAGAAACCGGCTCTTCCTGATCTCCTGACGGGCGGTCTCCGTCGTGGCGAGGGTGCACAGCGTGGCCATGCCTCCGTCTAGCATGCGGAGCGGCGGAGCCAATCCTCTTTGCGGTGAAGGCTGCGGGCCGCGCCGCCCCCCCTATGCCGGGATGCGGCCTTCCTCCACGCCGTGGCAGGCGACGACAGTGTCGCCGGCGCGGTGGGTGCGCGGCACCTCGGCCTTGCAGCGGGCATTGGCGAACGGACACCGGGGATGGAAGGTGCAGCCCGAGGGCGGGTTGAGCGGGCTCGGCACGTCGCCGGCGATGGGGATGCGCCGCCTGCCGGTCATGGCGAGATCGGGCACCGCGTCGAGCAGCATCCGCGTATAGGGATGGCGCGGCGCGTTGAACAGGGTGCGGGTGTCGGCCTGCTCGACGATCCGTCCGAGATACATGACGCCGACGCGCGCCGACATGTGATAGACGACCGCGAGATTGTGGCTGATGAGCAGATAGGTCAGGCCGAGCTCGGCCTGGAGCTTCTTCATCAGGTTGAGGATCTGCGCCTGCACCGACACGTCGAGCGCCGAGGTCGGCTCGTCGCAGATCAGGAAGCTCGGTTCGCCGGCAAGCGCGCGGGCGATGGAGATGCGCTGCCGCTGGCCGCCGGAGAACTCGTGCGGGAAGCGGGCGCCGTCGGACGGCGCCAGCCCGACCTGCCTGAGCAGCATGTCGATGCGCCCGGAAATCTCCTTCTCGTCCTTCGCCAGCCCGAGGAAGCGGATCGGCTCGGCGATGATGTTGCGCACGCGCATGCGCGGGTTGAGCGAGGCGTAGGGGTCCTGGAAGATCATCTGCAACTGCGCCTGCTCGGCCGCGTTGCGCCTGCGGGCCTCCGCCGTGCTCAGATCCTTGCCCTCGACGGTGAGCCTGCCTTTCGACAGCCCGTAGAGGCCGACGATCAGGCGCGCGACCGTGGACTTGCCGCAGCCGGATTCGCCGACGAGGCTGAAGGTCTCGCCCTGGCGGATGTCGAAGGAGACGTCCTCGACCGCGCGCACGGTGCGCGTCCTGCCGCCGGCCAGCCGGCCGATCAGGCCCGGGCCGGCGGTGAAGTAGCATTGCAGGCCCTCGGCCCTCAGCTTGACAGCGTCCTGTGCCGGCTCGGCGCTCATGCCTCGGCCTCCTGAGCATGCGTGCCTTCCGGCCGGGTGTAGAGATAGCAGGCGACCTGCCGCGAGCCGACCGTCGCGAATTCCGGCGGCGCGGAGAAGCAGACCGGCATGGCCTTCGGGCAGCGGTTGCTGAAGGCGCAGTTGTGCTGGCGCTCGGTCAGGCGCGGCATCGCGCCGTTGATCTGGGCGAGGCTCTCGACGTCGTCGCCGATGGAGGGGATCGCGCCCATCAGCCCCTGCGTATAGGGATGCCTGGCGTCGTGGATGACATCGGCCACCGGCCCCGTCTCGACCACCCTGCCGGCATACATCACCACCACGCGGTCCGCCGCCTCGGCGATGACGCCCATGTCGTGGGTCACCAGCATGACCGAGGTGCCGCGCTCGCGGCACAGCGACTTCAGCAGCGTGATGACCTGTGCCTGCACCGACACGTCGAGCGCGGTCGTCGGCTCGTCGGCGATGATGAGGCGCGGATCGGCGCACAGCGCCAGCGCGATGACGACGCGCTGGCGCATGCCGCCGGAGAACTGGTGCGGGAAGTGGTCGATGCGCTCGGCCGCGGCCGGCACGCCGACCGCGTCGAGAAGCGCGACGGCCTTGTTGCGCGCCTGCTTTCTGCTGAGCGGCAGGTGGGCGCGGATGGTCTCGCAGAGCTGGTCGCCGATGCTGAACAGCGGGTCGAGGCTGGTCAGCGGGTCCTGGAAGATCATGCTGATCTGGCGGCCGCGGATCGTGCGCATCTCCTTGCGCGACAGCCGGTCGATGCGCCTGCCGTCGAACACGATCTCGCCCGAGGCGAGATAGCCCGGCGGGTCGAGGAGCCCGATGATCGCCGAGCCGGTCAACGACTTGCCGGCGCCCGACTCGCCGACCACGCCGACGATCTCGCCGGCCTCGATGGTCATCGACACGCCGTCGATGGCGAGCAGCGGCCCGTGGCGCGTCGCGAACTCGATGCGGATGTCGCGGACCTCGAGGAGCGGTTGCGCGGCAACCTTGTCTCGGGAAGCAGCGTCTTGGGAGGCAGCCATGTCAGCGCAGCCGTGGGTTGAGCGCATCGCGCAGCCAGTCGCCGAGCAGGTTCACCGCCAGCACCAGCGTGCCGAGCACGGCGGCCGGGAACACGGCGATCCACCATTCGCCGGAGAACAGGTAGTCGTTGCCGATGCGGATCAGCGTGCCGAGCGAGGGCTGGGTGCTGGGGATGCCGACGCCGAGGAAGCTCAGCGTGGCCTCGGCGATGATGGCGAGCGCGAGGTTGATGGTGCCAATGACCAGGACCGGCGTCATGATGTTGCGCAGGAGATGGCGCGACATGATGGTGGCGGGGCCGAGGCCGAGCACGCGCGCGGCCATGACGTATTCCTTGCCCTTCTCGACCAGCACCGAGCCGCGCACCGTGCGCGCGTACTGGACCCAGAACGACAGGCCGATGGCGAAGACCACGGCGGCCATCGCCAAGTTCTCGTTGCTGCCGCGCGCCGTCGCCTTGATGACGCCGTCGATGAGCAGCGCGACGAGGATCGCGGGAAAGGTGAGCTGCACGTCGGCGATGCGCATGACGACGCTGTCGACCAGCCCGCCGAGATAGCCGCTGACGAGGCCGAGCAGGATGCCGACCACCATGGCGAGCAGCACGGAGCACAGGCCGACGATCAGCGACAGCCGCGTGCCGTACATGATGGTCGAGAGGATGTCGCGGCCCTGATTGTCGGTGCCGAGCACGTAGCGCCAGTCGCCGCCTTCGAGCCACGCGGGGGGCAAGAGCGAATCCATCAGGTTGAGCGCCGACAGGTCGTAAGGATCGTGCGGGGCGAGCCACGGCGCGCCGAGCGCGCCGACGACGAGGACGGCCGTGACGACGGCGGCGGCGACCGTGACCCGCGACCGCCGGAAGCTGTACCAGAGATCGCTCGCCAGGAAGCGGCGGAAGCCGTTGGTGAGGGCGTTCATGAGCCGGATTCCGAAGCGGCGGTGCGCAGGCGCGGGTCGACGGCAAGATAGAGAAGGTCGACGACGAGGTTGATGGTCACGAAGATGACGCCGACGAACAGCAGGTAGGCCGACATCACCGGCACGTCGGAGAACTGCACGGAGCGGATGAACAGCAGGCCGAGGCCGGGCCACTGGAACACCGTCTCGACGATGATCGAGAACGCGATCAGCGAGCCGATCTGCAGCCCGACGACGGTGATGACCGGCACGAGGGTGTTCTTGAGCGCGTGGCGGAAATAGACGGCGCGGTCGTCGAGCCCGCGCGCCCGCGTGAACTTGATGAAGTCGGTGCCCAGCACCTCGATCATGCCGGCCCGCACCAGCCGCATGATGAGCGTCATCTGGAACAGGCCGAGCGTCACCGCCGGCATGACGAGCGAGCGGATGCCGGAGGCGGTCAACAGCCCGGTCTGCCAGACGCCGAGATCGACGACTTCGCCGCGGCCGAAGGTCGGCAGGATGCGGAGATAGACGCCGAACAGCAGGATCAGCAGGATGCCGATGACGAAGGGCGGCAGCGACACGCCGAGCAGCGAGATCGCCTGGAAGGCGCGGCTCAGCGCGCCGTCCGGATGCAGCCCGCAATAGACGCCCATCGGGATGCCGAGCGCGAGCGCGAACAGGGCCGCGACCGCCGCCAGCTCGATGGTGGCGGGCAGCCGCTCCATGATGAGCTTCATCACCGGCTGCCCGTCGCGGTAGGAGACGCCGAAGTCGCCAGTGGCGATCCGCGAGACGAAATCGCCGAACTGGACGATCACCGGCCGGTCGAGGCCGAGCTCGGTCCTCAGCTTCTGCCGGTCCTCCATCGAGGTTTCCTGCCCGACCATGCTCGCGACCGGATCGCCCACGAACTGGAAGATCAGGAACGACATCAGCGCGACCGCGAGGAGGACGAAGATCGAGTGCCCGATGCGTCTGAGCAGCAGTTGGAACACGGGGACCCTCCTCGCGGCGCGGCCGGTGCGGTCAGTCGACGCGCGTGAAGCGCAGCTCGAGGCGGTCGTCGGGCCGCTGGTGGACCTCGACGTTCTTCTTCTTGACCCAGACGAGCGTCTGCTGGTGGAGCGGGATGTGGGCGTAGTCCTGCCGCACCAGATCGAAGGCCTCGAACATCAGCTCGTTGCGCCTGGCCTCGTCCATCTCCGAGCCGATCTGCGTCGTCAGCTCGTCCACCTTCGGGTTGGAGTAGCCGCCGAGGTTCCAGGTGCCGACCTGCGAGGTGGGCGTGTTGAGCAGGTCGTAGAGAATGTTGTGGCCGTCATTGGTCGAGGTCGCCCAGGCGTGCAGGTAGAAACTCGTATCGCGCGACAGCACCTTCTGGAAGAACAGCGACCGGGTCTGGGCCTGCAGGTTCACCTTGACGTTGATGCGCGACAGCATCGCGGCCACGGCCTGGCAGATCGCCTCGTCGTTGACGTAGCGGTCGTTGGGGCAGTCCATCGTCAGCTCGAAGCCGTCCTTGTAGCCGGCCTCCTCCATCAGGGCCCTGGCCTTGTCGACATCGAAGGGCAGGCGCTGGTCGAAGCGCTCGTCATAGCCGTTGACGCTCGGCGCGATCAGCGTGCCGGTCGGGATCGAGCCGTTGCGCATGATGCGGCTGCGGATCGCCTCGACGTCGATGGCGTGATAGAAGGCCTGGCGGACGCGCACGTCCTTGAACGGATTGGCGCCCTTGACGCTGCTGTAGAGCAGCTCGTCGCGCGCGCTGTCGAAGCTCAGGAAGACGACGCGGCTTTCCGGCCCCTGCAGGATGTCGAAGTCCGGCATCTGCTCGATGCGCGCGATGTCCTGCGAGGGCACCGGGTACATCATGTCGACATTGCCGGACAGCAGCGCGGCGACGCGCGTGGCGTTGTTGGAGATCGGCGAGAAGATCGCTTCCTTGATGTTGTAGGCCGGCTCGTCCCACCAGTCCTCGTTGGCGGCGAGCACGGTCTTCTCGTCGCGCTGGCGCTGCGTCAGCCTGAACGGGCCGGTGCCGTTGGCGCGGTGGGTGGCGGTGTTCTCGCCGCCCTTGCGCACGTCGGCGGGCGCCTCGGCGCCGTTGGCCTTGCTCCATGTGGCGCTGACGATGAACCAGTCGGCCAGCTCGGAAAGCAGGATCGGATTGGGCTGCCTGGTCTCGATCTCGATCTCGTGGTCGCCGATCTTGCGGATGGCGGCGATGCTCTGCACGCGCGGCTTGACGTCGGAACCGTCCATCTGCGAGCGCTCGTAGCTGAACAGCACGTCGTCGGCGGTGAAGGGCGAGCCGTCGTGGAACCTGACGTCCCGGCGCAGCTTGAAGCGCCATACGGTCGGGCTTTCGAGCGACCATTCCTCGGCCAGCGCCGGCTCGATCTTCATGGCGCGGTCGCGGCGCACCAGCCCCTCGTAGATGTTCGCGAGCAGGCCGACGGTGGTGTATTCCGTCGTGCTGTGGGGGTCCATGGTGATCGCGTCACCCTGGAATGCCCACTGGAATGTTTGTGCATACGAATTTTCTGACGCGGCTTGCACCGCGAAAGCACTGATTGCGAGCGCTGCGGCCGCCTTCAGCAAGAATCTAGCCATCGGTATCTCCCATTGTTCCCCGCGATTTTCATTCGCGAGGACGGATGATAGGGATTACTGAATGCCAATGTCAATGAAGTGCATGCAAAGAATACGTTACCGGATGGCGACATGCGCTTCGTTGAGTGCAGACGGCGTGGTGACGCCGAGATGGGCCATGGCGATGGCCAGCTCGTCGATGAGAAGCTGGAGCGCGTGGCGTACGCCCGCCTTGCCGCCGGCCGCCAGCCCGTACATGGCGGCGCGGCCGACGAGCACGAAGTCGGCGCCGCAGGCCAGCGCCTTGGCGACGTGCTCGCCGCTGCGGATGCCGCTGTCGAGGATGACCGTGAAGTCGGGACCGACCGCCGCGCGCACCTCGATCAGGCTGTCGATGGTCGCCATCGCGCCCTCGACCTGCCTGCCGCCGTGATTGGAGACGACGATGGCGTCGGCGCCTTCCTCCCTCGCCCGCACCGCGTCCTCAGCCGACTGGATGCCCTTCAGGATCAGGCGGCGCGGCCACTGGCGGCGGATCTCCTTGACCACGCCCCAGTCGAGCCGCGCGGAGGATTGCGAGGACATGTAGGCCGCGAGCGACTGGGCGCTGCTCTTGGGCGGTGCGTAGCGCTCGATCGAGGCGAAGCGCGGCACGCCATGGCGCAGCGTCTCCAGCGCCCAGCGGGGCCGCGAGGCGATGTCCATGACCAGCGACGGCGTCGGCCGCAGCGGAAGCTGGAAGCCGTTGCGCAGGTCGCGCAGGCGGCGCGAGGGCCGCGGCACGTCGACGGTGACGACCAGCGCCTCGAAGCCGGCATTGTCGGCCCTGACGATGAGGTCGTCGACGACCGCCTCGGACTTGGCGACGTAGAGCTGGAACCAGCTTCCGGGCGCGATCTCCCCTATCCGCTCGATCGAGGTGGTACCGGCCGTGGACAGCGTGTAGGGCAGGCCCATCTCGGCGGCCGTGCGCGCCACGCTCTCGTCGCCGCCCGGCCAGATCAGGTTGGTCAGCCCGATGGGGGCGATGCCGATGGGCGCAGCCCAGCGCCGGCCGAGAAGCCCGGTCTCGGTGGCGACGACCTCCGTGTTCACCAGCGCGCGCGGCCGCAGGCGGATGGCGTCGAAGGCGGCGGTGTTGTGCCTCAGCCCGCCCTCGTGGCCGGCGCCGCCGTCCATGAAGTCGAAGATCACGCGCGGAATGCGGCGTCTGGCCCGGTCGCGAAGGTCGTCGATGCTGTGTGCGTTCATCGCAGTGATCCAGAAGGCTTCACCATGTCGGGGCCGGCAACGCCGCCTGCCGCACGCCGCTCAGTCCGTCCGCATGATCTGCGCCGGGTTGGCCCGCGGGTCGCGCGGCGCCCATTGCCCGGCCTCGACCTGGGCCAGGAACTCGACCAGGAAGCGGTTGAAGAGATCCGGCTCCTCGAGGTTGAGCGTGTGTCCGGCTTTGGGCAGGACGCAGAGCCCTGCCGCGGGAATCGTCTTCTTCAGGAAGATGCCGGGCTGGAGGCAGTGGTCGTCCTCGTCGCCGACCATCACCAGAACCGGCGCGGCGAGCGCCCGGAACTCCTTCTCCAGCGCATAGAGCGAGGGCCGGCGCGCCTGCACGCCGCGCATGGTGTTGGCCGCGCCGCGCTCCGAATGCAGGCCGAGCCGCTCGGCGAACAGCGCCCAGCCGCGCGGGTCCTTGTTCTGGAACTGCACGCGGGAGGCGCCTTCGGCATAGATCGGCGCGAACGCGCTGGCGCCGCGCGTCTCGAAGTTCTGCGCCACCTGCTCGGACACGCCCTTGAAATAGGCGTCGTGCTCCAGCTCGGCGCCGTAGCCCGTGCCGGCGGCGACGACCGACAGCACCCGGCCGGGATGGCGGATCGCGGCGTGGAGGCAGGCGAAGCCGCCCATGGACAGGCCGACGATGTGGGCCTTGTCGATGCCGGCCGCGTCCATGACGTGGACGATGTCGTCGGCCGCCTGCGCCTGCGAATAGGCGTCGACGCTTTCGGGAATGTCCGAGGGGGCATAGCCGCGGGCCGCGAAGGTCACGCAGCGGTGGCGGCGCGAGAAGAAGCCCATCTGCGGCTCCCAGCTCCAGTAGCTGCCGCCGAACTCGTGGACGAAGACGATCGGCGTGCCGCCGCCCGCCTCCTCGTAGTAGAGCCTGACGCCGTCGCCGGCCGTTGCGTAAGCCATGGCCGACCTCAGATCACGGAGCGGCGCGAGGCGATGCCGCCGTCGACGGTGAAGATCGCGCCGCTGGTGTAGCCGGAGCGGTAGGAGGCGAGGAAGACGATGAGATCGGTGATCTCGCGCACATGCGCCGGCCGCCGCAGCGGGTAGCGGTCGAGCAGCTCCTCGTAGCGCGACTCGTCGCCGAGCCAGGCCTTCGCGCGCTTGCGCAGCATGTTGTAGATGCGGTCGGTATCGACCGGGCCGGGATTGACGCCGACGATGCGGATGTTGTCGTCGAGGCTCGAACCGCCCATGGCGCGGGTGAAGGCCATGAGCGCGGCATTGCCGGTGGTGCCGGCGACGTAGTTGGGGTCGAACACCTCGCCGCCATTGCCGATGTTGTTGATGATGACGCCGCCGCCGCGCTGCTTCATGCGCGGGTAGAGGGCGCGGGTGAAGTTGACGTAGCCGAGCACCTTCAGCTCCCAGCCGGTGCGCCACTTCTCCTCGTCGATGTCCCACAGGTTGCCGCTGGGGATGACGCCGGCATTGTTGACGAGGACGTCGACGTCGCCGGCCGCGTCGAGAACGGCATCGACCGCGCCCGGCTCGGTGAGATCGAGCGCCTGATAGCCGACCTGGGCGCCCTTGGCCGTGAGCTCCTTCTTTATGCTCTCGAGCCGGTCGCCCGAGCGCGCCACCAGGTGCAGCGCGCATCCTTCCTCGGCGAACGACGTCGCCAGCCCCTCGCCGATGCCCTGCGACGCGCCCGTGATGAGGACTTTCTTACCCTTCAGACCAAGGTCCATCTCGTTCTCCCGATTTATGCCTGCACTGCCCGCGTGACGCCAACAGTCAGAAAAGCTTGACTTGCTCGTTGTTGCCGCGCGCGCGCTCGACCAGATCGGGCAGCAGGGCGACGAATTCCTCGACCCATTCGGCCGGCACCGAGGTGCTGACCTTGACGAAGCGGTCGCCGAAATTGGGCGTGTGGTAGGCGCCCTGGCGGATCATGATGTTGTGCTTCTGGTATTCCGCCACCAGCGCCTCGGGCGCGACGCCCGCCTTCTGCGTCTCGACGACCACGAAATTGCCGCTCGACGGGAAGACCGGCATTTCGAGCCTGTCGATGCGGTCGACGGCGTCCTTGATCAGCTTCTGGTTGGCCCGCGTCAGTTCGAGCACCTGCGGGAACCATTCCGCCTTCACCCGGATGCCGGCGGCGGCGGCGCGCTGCGACAGGATCGAGGAGCCGAGATTGTTGGGCGGCGCGACCGCCAGCCGCTCGACCAGATCCGGG
>ERZ869909.2062-NODE-2062-length-14493-cov-264.461501_pt1 | contig 14493 bp, 12 predicted proteins | sample MGYA00520892_ERZ869909 | MGnify/ENA primary metagenome ERZ869909 (study PRJEB32215, sample SAMEA104723947) | bioreactor metagenome | biome: bioreactor; feature: anaerobic bioreactor; material: water | place: China | collected 2015-03-12 ...
CTCAGCAATTGCCAGGCTAGTGCAGTCATTCTTGGGCCCGCGGTGCGCGACCTGACCGATCTGCCAAGAATAGTCACAAGCGACCCCTATCTGTATTTCGCGCGGGTCGCAGCTCTTCTGAACCCGCCGGCACGGTCGGTCCCAGGGAGCCATCCTTCAGCGACCGTTCTCGGGACAGTTGCTCCGAGCGCCTGCGTCGGCCCCGGCGTCTTTGTCGGCGAAGGCTCCCGGATCGGTGAGGATGTCATCGTCGGCGCCGGTGCTTCGATCGGACCGGGCTGTCACGTTGGCGCGGGAACCATCATCCATCCGCGCGCGGTCGTCTATCATGATTGCATCATCGGTGAGCGTTGCATCATCCATTCCGGAGCGGTGATCGGAGCGGACGGATTTGGTTTTGCTCGGCAGAAGGATGGGGCGTGGGTCAAGATTCCGCAGACCGGTCGTGTCGTGATCGGATCAGATGTGGAGGTCGGGGCAAACACCACGATCGACCGCGGCGCGCTGGATGACACCGTGATTGAGAACGGGGTCAAGCTCGACAACCAGATACAGATTGCGCACAACGTGCGTATCGGCGAGCACACGGCCATCGCTGGGTGTGTCGGCATTGCCGGTAGCACTCGCATCGGTCGTCGCTGCATGATCGGCGGCCAGGCAGGCATCATCGGACACCTAGAGATCTGTGACGACGTGGTCGTTTCGGCTGGAACCCTGGTGTCAAAGTCGATTCGCAAGCCTGGTGTCTATACTGCGAGCCTGCCCGTTCAGGGGCATGCGGAGTGGGTGCGCAATTTTGCGCATTTGCGCCATCTCGACGCGCTTTCCGAGCGCGTTCGCTCGCTCGAACAATTAGCCAAGACCAACGACAAGGCAAAGCCGTAAATGGACATTAACGAAATCCTGAGTTATCTCCCTCACCGCTACCCGTTCCTCCTTGTGGATCGGGTCATCGAGATCGAAGAAGGCAAGCGCATCGTTGCGATCAAGAACGTCACGATGAACGAGCCATTCTTCCCTGGGCATTTTCCCGGACATCCGGTCATGCCGGGCGTACTCATCGTCGAGGCGATGGCCCAGGTCGCTGCATTGCTGTCTTTCAAGTCGATGGGCGTCAAACCAGACGAGAACTCGGTAGTGTTGTTTGCAGGTATCGACAACGTCCGTTTCAAGCGCCAGGTCGTGCCGGGTGACCAGTTGGTCTTCGAGGTAGAGATTCTTCAGGGTAAGCGCAACGTGTACAAGTACAAGGGCGTGGCTCGGGTCGATGGTCAGCTGGCCACTGAGGCCGAACTGATGTGTGCGCTCAAGACCAAATCATGATTCATCCAACCGCTATCGTTCATCCGGGCGCCAGGCTTGGTAACAATGTCGAGGTCGGCGCGTATTCGCTGATCGGCGAACACGTGGAGATCGGCGACGATTGCTGGATCGGTCCGCATGTGGTAATCGAAGGTCATACGCGCATTGGCCGTGAGAACCGCTTCTTCCAGTTCTGCTCGATCGGGGCTGCGCCCCAAGACAAGAAGTACGCGGGCGAAGCGACTCGGCTCGAGATTGGCGATCGGAATACGGTGCGCGAGTATTGTTCGTTCAATGTCGGAACACCGCAGGACGCGGGCGTGACCCGCATCGGGAACGACAACTGGATCATGGCCTATGTGCATATCGCTCACGACTGCACAGTCGGCGACAATACGATCTTCGCCAATAACGCTACGCTTGCGGGCCATGTCAGCATTGGTGACTGGGCGATTCTCGGTGGGTTTACCGGGGTCCACCAATTCACCCGCGTGGGCGCACACGCGTTTTGTGGTGTGGGCACCGTCCTGTTGCAGGATCTACCCCCATTCGTGACCGTCGCCGGCAACCCGGCAAAGCCGCACGGCATCAACTCGGAAGGCCTTCGCCGACGTGGTTACAGCGCCGATGCGATCTCGGCGATCAAGCGTGCTTATCGTGCGCTGTATCGATCCGGCCTGTCTCTGGACGAGGCACGGCAGGCCATCGCGGAGCTTGCCGCTTCGCATCCCGAAGCATTGCCGTTCTCCGACTTTATCGCTGATTCGGGGCGCGGCATAGTCCGCTGAATTCGTCGCGCAGACCGTCATGAAGATTCGCATCGCCATGGTTGCCGGAGAGACCTCCGGCGACCTGCTCGCAGCACACCTCATCCGGGCTTTGCGAGCACATCTCCCGGACGCCGAGTTCTACGGCATCGGTGGCCCCCGAATGCAGGGGGAGGGCTTTGAGGCCTGGTGGGAGAGTGAAAGACTGGCGGTTCACGGCTATGTGGATGCGCTTAAACGCTATCGCGAGCTGTCAGGCATTCGACGCAGTCTGCTCGCCCGGCTGCAGGCGGCGCCGCCAACGGTCTTCATTGGCGTGGATGCGCCCGACTTCAACCTTTGGCTCGAGCAGCGAGTGAAGCAGGCTGGCATCCCCACCATCCATTTTGTAAGCCCGTCGATCTGGGCCTGGCGGGGTGCTCGTATCAAGACCATCGCGCGTTCAGTCACTCGCATGTTGTGTCTGTTTCCCTTTGAAACCGAGATCTATGAACGCGCTGGTGTGCCCGCGACCTATGTCGGTCATCCATTGGCCGACGTCTTTCCTCTTGAACCAAACCGTCAGGCCGCGCGACTCAAGCTCCAGATCGCACCGCACCGCCATGTAATCGCACTCTTGCCGGGAAGCCGTGAGTCGGAAGTGCGCAATCTCGGGCGACTGTTCATCGATGCCGCGATGCTGCTCGCACAGCGCAGACCGGAGGCAAGGTTCGTCGTGCCACTGGCCACTCGGGAAACCCGCTTGCTGTTCGAGCAGGCGATGCGCGAGTCGCAGGTGGCGCCAGAAAAAATACGGATTCTGTTTGGCCATGCGTCCGAAGCGATGACCGCTGCCGACGTCGTACTCGTCGCCAGCGGAACCGCATCGCTCGAGGCCGCCCTGCTCAAGCGTCCAATGGTGATCAGCTATCGCATCGGAAAATGGCAATATCGCCTGATGAGACGCATGGCTTATCTTCCTTGGGTCGGCCTGCCGAACATCCTGTGCGGTGAAACTGTCGTTCCCGAGCTGTTGCAGGACGCGGCCACGCCTCACGCGCTCGCTGATGCGCTTGACTGGTGGCTGGCTCACCCCGAAGAGCGCGATGCGCTGGCCAGACGATTTACCGAGCTGCACCAAGTGCTTCGTCAGGATACGGCCGAGAAGGCTGCTCGCGCGATTCTGTCCTGTTTCCCGGCCGGGCTGACGACCGCCTCATGACGCACGCCCTGCAGGAACAGCTCGTGTGCGGGGTCGACGAAGCGGGAAGGGGGCCGCTGTGCGGGTCGGTCGTAGCCGCTGCCGTGATCCTCGACCCGCTGAGACCGATTCCCGGGTTGGCCGACTCAAAGAAGCTGACCGCATCCCGCCGGCAGCGTCTCGCAGCTGAAATTCGCACCCACGCCATTGCATGGTCGGTGGCGGAGGCGACCGTCGAGGAGATCGACAGGCTCAATATCCTGCATGCGACCATGCTTGCCATGCGACGGGCAGTCGAGGGCTTGTCTCCGGCGCCGCTGCGTGCGCTGGTCGATGGCAATCGCTGCCCAGCACTGTCAGTCCCGGTGGAGGCCATCGTGAAGGGTGACGCCACCGTCGAGGCAATCTCGGCAGCATCGATTCTGGCCAAAACCGTGCGTGATGAGTCGATGGTCGCACTCGATGCGCGCTTTCCGGCCTATGGTTTTGCCCGCCACAAGGGCTATCCGACTGCGGAGCATCTCGATGCGCTCAGGCGACATGGTGTACTTCCCTGCCACCGACGCAGCTTTGGACCGGTTCGTGCGCTGCTCTCACAAGCAGAGCTCTGGCCGGAGGCGCTGCGATGAAGGCGGTCAGCTCACGCGACAATCCACGGCTTAAGCGCTTGCGGGGCCTTTCTCAATCAGCGAAAGACAGGCGCCAGCAAGGGCTTACGGTGCTCGACGGTCCGCACCTGCTGTGCACAGCACTCGATGCCGGGGTCGGGTTGGCTGAGGTCTGGGTGTCCGAGTCGGGTATCGCCCGGCCCGAGATCGAGTCGCTGCTTCGGCGGTGCCCGGATACGGTCGAAACCTTCTCGCTACCTGACCCCTTGTTCTCCCAAGCCAGTCCGGTGGACTCGCCAAGCGGGGTTCTGGCAGTTTTCGCGCCGGTGCAGCCGTTGCGCACCCTGGACAATGGCAACTGGCTGATCCTCGACCGGGTTCAGGACCCGGGCAACCTGGGGACACTGCTGCGTACCGCTGCTGCGGCGGGCATCGCGCACGCTCTGCTGACCCCGGGGTGTGCGCAGGCCTGGTCTCCCCGAGTACTGCGCGCTGGGATGGGTGCGCACTTCATGCTGCCGATTCATGAGCAGGTCGATGCGATGGCGGCACTGAATGCTTTCGGCGGCGAGGTGATTGCCACCGGTCTGATGCCGAGCGCTTCTTCTCTTTACGAAATCGATCTCGCGCACGATGTCGCCTGGCTTTTCGGCGCCGAAGGGGAGGGCCTGTCCGCCCCCCTTTTCGCTCGGGCAGATCGCATCGTGACGATTCCAATGATACCCGGCTGCGAGTCCCTCAATGTCGGCGCAGCAGCAGCCGTTTGTCTGTTCGAACAGTACCGGCAGCAACGCGCCGGCGGTTCACGCTGAAGCGCTGCGCTCCCCCGCCTCGGACGCAGAAGCGGTTTTTGCTAAGATCGGTTGGCGAAGAAGACCGACTAGTTGAAGCACATTACACCCGACACTGAGAGCCAAGACCACATGATCTTCGTCATTTCCCCAGCGAAAGCCCTTGACTTCGATACGCCGCCGACGACTGACCGCTGGACTCAGCCGGATTTTCTGGACGATGCGGAACAGCTCGTCGGCATCATGCGACGCCTGTCCCCAGCGGAGGTTGCGAAACTGATGAGTCTCTCCGACCAGCTCGCGACGCTCAACGTTGCGCGTTACGAAAGCTGGTCGCGACCGTTCAATCCCGAGAACGCCAAACAGGCGGTCCTCGCGTTCAACGGTGATGTCTACGAAGGTCTGGATGCCGGTTCGCTGAACGAGGACGATCTGACCTGGGCACAAGAGCACTTGCGAATCCTATCCGGGCTTTACGGCTTGCTGCGTCCACTGGATCTGATGCAGGCCTATCGGCTGGAGATGGGAACCCGGCTGGAGAACCCGGCGGGGAAGAATCTCTATGCCTACTGGGGAGAGCGTCTGACCGAGGCCTTGAACAAACTGCTAGACGCCGAGCGTCAGACGGGTGAAGCTGCGATTCTCGTCAATCTCGCGTCGGACGAGTACTTCAAGTCGGTCAAGCCGGCGAAGCTTAACGGGCGCATCGTCACCCCGGTGTTCGAAGACTGGAAAGGCGGTGGCTACAAGATCATCAGCTTCTACGCGAAGCGAGCCCGTGGCCTGATGAGTCGCTACGCGATTACCGAGCGAGTCGAGGATGTGGAGGCGCTGAAGGGTTTTGATCTGGAAGGCTATGCCTTCGCGCCGCAAGCCTCAGGTGAGGATCGGCTGGTCTTCCGGCGTCGAGTTGAGTGAGCGGATGGTCGCTTGCGACCAGAGGAGAGCGGACTTGAGAGTCAGCCAAGGTTTCGATTCAGGCAGCATTGAGGTGATCAGCATCGAGCACCCCGAAGATATCCGCCTGAAACTGCGCAATGACAACGCTGCCGACATCAGACAGTGGTTTCATTTCCGACTGCAGGGTGTCGCCGGGCGCGCCCTCCGGATGGTGTTCGAAAACGCTGCGACCGCCACCTACCCGGCTGGTTGGGAGGGTTATCGCTGCGTCGCGTCCTACGACCGTCGGTACTGGTTCCGGGTTGATGGTACCGCTTATGAGAACGGCGAACTGATCGTCGAGCATACGCCTGAGCACGACAGCATCTACTACGCCTACTTCGAACCCTATTCGCACGAACGACATCTCGATCTGGTAGGACGAGCGCAGTCTTCGCCCTTCGCACGGCTGGAATGCCTCGGTAACACAGTGCAAGGACGTGATCTTGACCGCGTCGTGATCGGCGGGGCCGAAGCGGGAAGGGTGCCGGTGTGGATCATCGCCCGGCAACATCCGGGTGAAACCATGGCGGAGTGGTTCATCGAAGGCTTGCTCGAACGTCTGCTCGACAGCGCGGACCCGGTCGCGCGCCGAATTCGCGAACTCGCGGAGGTTCATGTCGTGCCGAACATGAATCCGGACGGTGCGGCCCTTGGCAATCTGCGCACCAACGCGGCCGGCCGCAACCTCAATCGCGAATGGCGTGAGCCGGATCCGCTTGCGAGTCCTGAGGTGCACCTCGTCCGTCAGGCGATGGAGGCACGCGGCTGCGCGTTATTCCTGGACATTCACGGCGACGAGAACCTGCCGTACGTGTTCTTCGCGACTTCCGACGATGTCCCCGGTTTGCCGCCTGCGACTCTGCAGACCCAGCAGGCCTTCATGGCCGACCTCGTCACCGCGAGCCCCGACTTTCAGACCACGCACGGCTATCAGGCGGGCCGCTTCGGCGACGACACCTTGAAATTGGCCAGCAAATGGGTGGCCCACCGGTTTGGCTGTCTTTCGCTGACCCTGGAAATGCCTTTCAAGGACAACGCGTTGCTACCCGACGAGCAGGTGGGTTGGAACGGGGCGCGCAGCAAGCGGCTCGGGGCGGCAATGCTGAATCCGATTCTTTCGTTCCTCGGGAAGTACGCTTCCGGATGCGCCCCAGAATGAGTCTTTTGCGCAGTCGCTGAAGAAACAAGACAACCGGGATTTGCTATTCGAACAGCGCGAGGATGCCGTCGAGGCCGACATGATCCAGACGGCAGTCTGCTGCTGCGCGTAGCACAGGTTTTGCGCGATAGGCGACACCAAATCCGGCAGCGTTGAGCATCGGCACATCGTTCGCGCCATCTCCGGCGGCGATGACCTGTTCAGCAGCGAATCCCCTGGCGTCCCGGACACGGCAAAGATGCGCTGCCTTTGCTGCACCATCGACGATCGGCCCCCGAACACGGCCGGTGAGCTTACCGTCGACGATCTCGAGTTCGTTCGCGTAGGCTTCATCAAAACCCAGGCGTTGCCTGAGTCGGTCGGTGAAGTAGGTGAATCCACCCGAAACCAGCACAGTGTAGATTCCGTTCCGTGCAAGGTGGCGTAACAGCCGTTCTGCACCGGGGTTGAGGGCGAGACGCTCCTCGTACACCTGTTCCAGCGCGCGCTCGGACAGGCCCTTGAGGAGGGCGACGCGTCGAAGCAGCGACTGAGTGAAGTCGATTTCGCCACGCATCGCCGCTTCGGTGATCTCGGCCACCTCGGCCTTCAGGCCCTGCAGATCCGCGACCTCGTCGATACACTCGATGTTGATCAGCGTCGAGTCCATGTCGGTCACGAAGAGCTTGAAATCGGACAGACGCCGACCTGCCTGCACCCAGGTCCAGTCCAGACAAGCATTCTCACACAGTGTCGCCAAGTCTTCGGCGGGCCGTGCATCGACAAGGCGAAATGCGCCCGGATGGATTTGCTCGATCCGGCTCGCCGAGGTAAGCCTCGCAACAGACTTCAGCGCAACGCCATCGACGTCGTCGCCCTGTACCACCAGATTCATGCGGGCATGTCCGCCTTGCGTGGCGCCTCACGCAACACCTTCGCAGCGTTGCGTATCATCGTTTCGGTGGTTCCCCAGTCAACACAGGCATCGGTAACCGAGCAACCGTAGCGCAACTGCGCCAGGTCCTTGGGAATGGGTTGATTGCCAGCTTCCAGATGGCTCTCTACCATCATCCCGACGATGGACCGGTTGCCCTCGCGAATCTGGTGCATGACATCCTTCATCACCAGCGGCTGCAACTCGGGATTCTTCCAGGAGTTTGCATGAGAACAGTCGACCACGATGTTCTGCGGCAGGCCCGCCTTGGCAAGTGCCTTCTCGGCCAGCGAAACCGATACGGTGTCGTAGTTCGGTCGTCCGCCGCCACCACGCAGCACGATGTGGCCATAACGGTTGCCACGGGTACGCAGGATGGCGGTTTCACCCTTCGGGCTGATACCGAGAAAACTATGCGGGTTCGACGCCGACAGAATGGCATTGATTGCCACGTCGAGATCCCCGTCGGTGGCGTTCTTGAAACCCACCGGCGATGACAGGCCTGAGGACATCTCCCGATGCGTCTGCGATTCCGACGTTCTGGCGCCAATGGCCGTCCAGGAAATCAGATCGCCGTAGTATTGGGGACCGATTGGATCGAGGGCCTCGGTGCCGGCGGGCAACCCGATTTCATTGACGTCCAGCAAGAAGCGGCGGGCCTTCTCCATGCCTTCGTCGATACGGAAGGAGTCATCCATGTAGGGGTCGTTAATGAAACCCTTCCAGCCAACGGATGTTCGCGGCTTCTCGAAATACACCCGCATGATCAGCAAAAGCTGGTCGGAAACCTCATCGGCAAGGGTCTTCAGCCGACGTGCATAGTCCAGGCCAGCCACCGGGTCATGGATCGAGCAGGGTCCGAGCACGACGAAAACGCGCCCGTCCCGACGGTCCAGAATATCGGCCAAAGCCTTGCGTCCCTTGAGAACGGTTGCCGCAGCACGCTCGGACAGCGGGACCCGAGACTGGATCTCGAGCGGCGAAGGCATATGGTCAACGGCGATGATGTTGAGGTTTTCGGTCTGGGCGACGGACATCTGATGGGCTCCGCAGTGCAGCATGGAGGCGGCATTGTACCTCGAAGCCAAGGCTCAGATCGCTATCGGTTCGAGCGCACGCGAACGCCAGTCCAAAACGGCGGCACGCACATGCATGCGTTCGGCGAGATCCGGAAACTCGTCGCGGATGACATCGGATGCAAAGCGACACATGAACCGGCTCTTGAGTTCTGCGCGAGCGCGGTCGCTGCCGATCTCATAGTACGGAACGGTGGCGAGCAGCAGAAAGCCGTCATCCGGAATGCGACCTCGCCGCATGTTGGCGTGAATGATGATCGCGGCCTTGCGAATCGGTTCGGCGAGATTCGGACTGTAGGGCCCGATGATCAGCGCCCGGTTCGGAAGATGCAGCCAGTCGAAACCGCGACCGATGCAGAGCATCCACTCGCGGTGTTCGGCATCGATCTCCCTCTTGGTCCTCCTCACCTTCTCAATGTGCTCCAGATTGCCGTACACAAGCGGCAGCAAGTCCTTGCGTACCTGCTCGTGCATGTCGGGGAACAAGCGCTCGAGCATGACGGGCAGTGATGGTTTGTCCCTATCGGTGAGGGATGCAAGATCGAGGCTTTCGCCGTTCGCGCCATGCAGCACGAGCGCGTCACCATCGGTTTCGAAGCCGCACACAACCGGGTAGACGGTGCCGTGCGCGCCCCCGAAGGCGAACTCGAGTTGCGCCTTGACCTCATGCACGTGTGCGATGGCTGCCTCGGTGTCGTAGTCGAATCCCGCGCACCCTCGCGTCGGATCACCCTTGGAATAGTGGTAGGTGATCAGGGTCAGAACCCGGCGACCCTCGCCGACGACATGGGCTACATGGTGCGAATAGACCTCTCCGAGGTGAGGCCAGCCGAGATCGAAGCGGCCGCCGAGATTTCTGAATGGCTGGATGATCCCGATCGGCGTGGCGGTCGCGACCGAGAGATTGATCCGGCCGTCCATGCACTTGAGCACCGAGATCGCGGTCGGATGCTCGGCAAGATAGCGTTTCTGCGCCAGCCACGTCTCCGGGCTGCTGAACTCCGCTGCATGTCGCTTCGCGTGCTCGAACAGCCAGTCTATGCGTTCCTGGATAGGGCGTGCGTAGTTGTCCATGTAACTCCTTTCAGCGAGGCTCAGGTTCTGATCGCATCTATCATCTCGCGAACAGCGTGTGCGCGCTTGCGCAGGTCTGCGATGGCGATCTTTCGCACGAGACGGTCCGGCCCGACCATTCGCGTGGTCGGATCCTTCTGAATGAGGAAAATGACCTTCGCCGGGTCGATCGGCGCGCCGGGCCCGAACTGGATCGATATCTGCGCGTCGGAGGCGTCCAGTTTGAGTACGTCGTACGGACTGACGAGGATGCGCAGGCGATGGGTTTCGAGCAGGCTCTGGGTTTGCAGCGGGAGTTCGCCGAAACGGTCGATGAGCTCCTCCTGCAGCGATCGCAGATCGGTTTCGCTCTCGCAGTTGGCGAGGCGCTTGTATAGAGTGAGGCGTTCCTGCACGTCCGGACAGTAGTCGCTTGGCAATAGCGCCGGCGTGTGAAGGTTGATCTCGGAGACCACCTCCAGCGGCTGCGACAGGTCAGGCTCCTTGCCCGCCTGGAGGTCGCGCACTGCACGCTTGAGCATCTCGGTGTAGAGCGAGAAGCCGACTTGCTGAATCTCGCCGGATTGGTTCTCGCCGAGCACCTCGCCGGCCCCGCGAATCTCCAGGTCGTGCATCGCGAGGTAGAAACCGGCACCGAGGTCTTCCATCAGCGTGATCGCCTCCAGCCGCTTCTGTGCGCCGGCACTCGGCTTGGCATGGGCGTCGGTCAGGAGGTACGCGTAGGCCTGGTGATGGCTACGCCCGACCCGGCCGCGCAGCTGGTGCAACTGCGCAAGGCCGAAGCGATCGGCGCGGTTGATGATGATGGTGTTGGCAGTCGGAATGTCGATACCGGTTTCGATAATCGTGGTGCACAACAGCAGGTTGGCCCGCTGCTGCGTGAACTCGCGCATCACGCGTTCCAGCTCGCGCTCGGGCAACTGGCCATGGCCGACAACGATGCGCGCCTCCGGCACGAGCTCTTCCAGGCTCTGGCGCATGTTCTCGATGGTGTCGACCTCGTTGTGCAGGAAATACACCTGGCCGCCGCGCTTGAACTCGCGCAACACCGCCTCGCGCACGATGCCCTTGCCGTAGCGTTGGACGAAGGTCTTGATCGACAGTCGTTTCTGCGGCGGTGTCGCAATGACCGAGAACTCGCGCATGCCTTCGAGCGCGAGCCCCAGGGTGCGGGGGATCGGCGTCGCGGTGAGGGTAAGGATGTCGACCTCGCTGCGCAGGGTCTTGAGCGATTCCTTCTGGCGCACGCCGAAGCGGTGCTCCTCGTCGATGATGACCAGACCCAGCCGCGCGAACTTCACATCCTTCTGCAGCAGCCGGTGGGTGCCGATGATGATGTCCACCTTGCCATCGGCCAGTTGCTGCAGCGCTTCGTTCTGCTCCTTGGCCGACTTGAAGCGCGACAGCTCGGCGACCTTGATCGGCCAGTCGGCGAAGCGATCCGAGAAAGTCTGCCAATGCTGTTCAGCAAGCAGGGTGGTGGGAGTGAGCACCGCGACCTGCTTGCCGTCGGCCACCGCGACGAACGCTGCGCGCAGCGCGACCTCGGTCTTGCCGAAGCCGACGTCGCCGCACACCAGCCGGTCCATGGGGCGTCCCGAGCGCATGTCCCCGATGACGGCATCGATCGCACCCTGTTGGTCGGGCGTGGTTTCGAAGCCGAAACCTTCGGCGAAGGCTTCGAGATCGTGTTGCTTGAAATCGAAACGGTGGCCGGCACGGGCTGCGCGACGGGCATAGAGCGCGAGTAGTTCGGCCGCGGTGTCGCGCACCTGCATCGCCGCTTTCTTCTTCGCCTTTTCCCACTGGCCGCTGCCGAGCCGGTGCAGCGCGACGCTGTCAGGGTCTGCGCCAGCGTAGCGGGTGATCACGTGAAGTTGCGAAACCGGCACATAGAGCTTGTCGCCGTTGGCGTACTCCAGATGCAGGAACTCGGTGTCGCCCTCGCCGAGATCCATGTGTATCAGCCCGACGTAGCGGCCGACGCCGTGCGCGACGTGCACTACCGGGTCGCCCGGCTTCAGCTCCGAGAGATCGCGGAGCCAGCCCTCCATCGTGGCGGCCTTGCGGCTGTCCCGACGGCTGCGTACACGTGCGGTGGTCGCGTAGAGTTCCGCCTCGGTGACGATCGCAATGCCGGGCGCCTTGAGCATGAAGCCGGCAGACAGAGGCCCGGTGGCGAGCGCGAAGACACTGCCGGATTCCATGAATGCAGCGAGATCGCTCACTGCGTCCGGCTTGAGGCCGTATTCGGCGAAGTATTCCGCCATGGTTTCCCGTCGGCCGGCAGACTCGGCAAGGGCCAGTACCCGACCGCCTCCCGCCGCCCAGTCGCCTTCCAGAAACGCCTTGAGGCGATGCAAGGGGTCGTCCGCCTTGCGGTCGACCGACACATCCGGCAGAGGGGTCGCGAGTTGCTCACCCTCAGTTGACGCTTCCGCGACGAGGAGGCGGGGGCGCTCGCCCAGCGCAAGGTAGAAGTCCTCCTGGGAGAGGAACAGCGCCTCCGGCGGCAAAACCGGTCGACTGCGGTCACCCTTGAGAAAGTCGAAACGCGACCGCGTGTCACGCCAGAACTCCTCGATCGCCTTCGGTACGTCATGGTGCAACACCACTGCTGCGTCCGCGGGTAGGTAGTCGAACAGATGCGCGGTACTTTCGAAGAACAGCGGCAGGAAGTACTCGATGCCGGGCGGCGCGATACCGTTGGAGACATCCTTGTAGAGCGTCACCCGTGACGGATCGCCCTCGAAGGTTTCCCGGAAACGGCTGCGGAAGCGGGTACGCCCGGCCTCGTCCAGCGGAAACTCCCGCGCTGGCAGCATCCGGATTTCGGGCACCGGATAGACGGTTCGCTGGGTATCCGGATCGAAGGTCTTGATGCTCTCGACTTCATCGTCGAAAAGGTCGATCCGATAGGGCAGGGCTGCGCCCATCGGGTACAGATCGATCAGGCCACCGCGCACGGAGAACTCGCCCGGACTGACGACCTGGGTCACATGGGCATATCCGGCGGTGGCCATCTGCGCACGCAGACGCTCGACGTCCAACGTTTCGCCCTGTTTGAGAAAGAAGGTGTAGGCGGCCAGAAACGCTGGCGGCGCCATGCGGTAGAGTGCGGTGCTCGCCGGCACCAGCACGATGTCGGTCTGCGCCTGGGTAAGTGAGTAGAGGGTCGATAGACGCTCTGAGATCAAGTCCTGATGAGGGGAGAAGCTGTCGTAAGGCAGCGTTTCCCAGTCAGGCATGAGATGGGTGCGCAGCGATGGCGCCACCCAGGCCAGTTCATCATGCAGGCGTTGCGCGTCAAGCGGGTTGGCGCAGATCACGATCTGGGGTTGGCCATGGCTGGCGACAGCCGCCAGCGCAAGGGAGTCGGCCGAACCGGCCAGGGACGGCAGTCTTGATTTCCCCGCCCTGGCGGGAAGCTGCAGACTGGCGAACAAGGGTAGCTTTGAGGTAAGTCTTTCGGGCATTGCACAAGGTCGTGATCATTGCGGCCTGCAAGGGGCCAGGGCACCCTTCAGGCAGTTGAGATCGTGGATTATCGTCGATCCGGCATGTCGACGGCGAGGAAATGCTCAGTCGCCGCGCCGAGCGCGCACCGTCCAACTCGACAGGATCGGCTGGCCGCGGATCTCGCAGCCGAGCTCGGTCAGCCAGACTCCGACCAGATAATTGGAGTTGTGGTTCAGCGTATAGGGTGTGGGATGCCGCACGAAATCGACACCAAACCAGGGGCTGTAGACCCGGGTATCCAGCGCCGAGGCGAACTGCTGCTCGAGATCGTCGCGCAACCTTGTGACCCGGCTGCGCTCGACCTCGATCCGCCAGGACTGAACCACTTCCACATGCAGTGCGAGCAGCAGCGAGTCGGATTCGGGTGCGACCATGAGATGCTGCCGACCGAGCGCAGCCGTCGTGCGCCTGAACAACGCTCGCGCACCGCTTGCAAGTGCGGTATCGCGCATCACATAGTAATCCCAGTCACCGTAGGAGTAGCGCAGGGCGCCTCCCGAGGAATCGGGCAGGACCAGGCTCGAGTGACGGCCGTGGTCGAGCAGGACGACGATCACCGGATCGGACGGCTGGGATGGGGGAAGGATGGTTGCGCTACAGGCCGAAAGAACTGGAGCCAGCAGCGCGATTGCCAGCGACCGCCATCGGATGCTCACGCACCCTTGCCTCGTAACATGCCATGAGACGGGGCGCTCAGGCATTCGCGCTCATGAGCCTGGGGCGAGGCGATGAATGGACACCGGTATCCGTCGCGAGCCGAAGGGCTTGTCGAACTGCCCGAAGCGACCGGCGATCGCAGTGCCGCAATCTGGACAGCAGCCGTGCTCATCGAGTCGGTAGGCAAGGATCTCGTACCAATCGCGCTCGATGACCAGCTTGTTGCATCCCGGACAGTGCGTCGCGTCACCGCCTCGGTCGTGGACATTGCCTGTATATACGTAGCGCAGGCCCGCATCGATTGCGATCTCGCGGGCACGACGCAGGGTGGCCGGCGGGGTCGGCGGCAGATCGTCCATCTTGAAGTCTGGGTGAAACGCGGAAAAGTGCAGGGGTACGTCGGGACCAAGCTCCTTGACCATCCAGGTGCTCAGCGCTCGCAGTTCGTCCTCGCCGTCGTTCTGGCCGGGGATCAGCAAGGTGGTCACCTCGACCCACACGGAAG
>ERZ869909.2063-NODE-2063-length-14491-cov-88.574095_pt1 | contig 14491 bp, 13 predicted proteins | sample MGYA00520892_ERZ869909 | MGnify/ENA primary metagenome ERZ869909 (study PRJEB32215, sample SAMEA104723947) | bioreactor metagenome | biome: bioreactor; feature: anaerobic bioreactor; material: water | place: China | collected 2015-03-12 ...
CAGAGCTTTCGAAGATCTGGCCGAGTTCCTCGACCACTTTCTCTTTTTGGGCTCTATCCACAGGTTTACTCCAAGGTAGGGGGTTTCCCCCCGGCTCATGTTTGCCCCGATAGTCAGGGGCGTTCGGGTCCGCGAGGGAGCCGAGGCCAAAACCGCCCGAGGTGGAACCCCGGTCAAATTCGTCTCGTTCCCATCTCAGGCAGGAGATTAAGCCCTCTGATCGCAATCAACAGGGCGCCCGCCGTCTCGGACAGGACGGGGCGCGCTCCGCAAGGGATACGCCCCGCCATTTCCCCGGCCCGAAGGCCGGGCAAATCTCAGTTGCCGGTCGCCGAGGCCAGATCGACGCTGACGCCGGGGCCCATCGTCGAGGACAACGACACCTTCTTCATGTAGGCGCCCTTGGCCCCTGCGGGCTTGGCGCGCGACACGGCTTCGACGAAGGCGCGGACGTTCTGCGCCAGCGCATCGGCGCTGAACGAGGCCTTGCCGATACCCGCATGGATGATCCCGGCTTTCTCGACCTTGAACTGGACCTCACCACCCTTGGCATTGTTCACAGCCTGTGCGACATCCATCGTCACGGTGCCGACCTTGGGGTTCGGCATCAGGTTGCGCGGACCCAGGATTTTCCCCAGACGGCCGACCAGCGGCATCATGTCAGGGGTGGCTATGCAACGATCAAATTCGATCTTGCCCGACTGGATATCCTGCATCAGATCCTCGGCGCCGACGATATCGGCCCCGGCTTCTTTGGCTTCGTCAGCTTTCGGGCCACGGGCAAAGACCGCCACACGAACCGTCTTGCCGGTGCCGTTGGGCAGGGTCACGACGCCACGGACCATCTGGTCGGCATGGCGCGGATCAACGCCGAGGTTGAGCGCAATCTCGACAGTCTCGTCAAACTTGGCAGAAGCCGAACCCTTGATCAGGCTCAGCGCGTCCTCAACGCTCAGGTTTGCCTTGCCGGCAAAGGCTTCACGGGCGGCACGGGTGCGTTTTCCAAACTTTGCCATGACTTACCCCTTGACCTCGATACCGCAGGACTTGGCCGAACCGAGAATGATCTGCATCGCGCCGTCGATATCGACCGCATTCAGATCCTTCATCTTGGCTTCAGCAATCTCGCGCACCTGCTTGACGGTAACATGACCGGCAACCTGGCGACCCGGCTTTTCCGATCCCTTGGCGCGATTGCGCTTGCCGACCGGTTTCAGCCCGGCGGCCTTCTTGAGATACCACGAGGCAGGCGGAGACTTCAGCTCCATGCTGAACGACTTGTCCTGGTAGTAAGTGATCACCACCGGAACCGGCGAGCCGGGCTCCATGTCTGCCGACTTCGCGTTGAAGTCCTTGCAGAACTGCATGATGTTGATCCCGCGCTGACCGAGCGCCGGGCCAACGGGCGGCGAGGGGTTGGCCTGCCCCGCCTTCACTTGCAGCTTAAGCTGCCCGATTACTTTCTTGGCCATCAGGCCTCTCCTTCTGTCACTGCCCCGTCAAAAGGGGCATGCTTAGTGGTCCGGTCTGGCCACCTGACGGCAACCGCGCCTCCCACACACAACGCTCAGGCGGTTTTCTGCACCTGAGTGAATTCAAGCTCAACCGGCGTTGGCCGACCAAAGATCGAAACCATCACCTTCAGGCGATTGTTCTCTTCGTCGGCTTCCTCGACCATGCCCGAGAACCCTTCGAACGGGCCGTCCGTCACCTTCACCTGCTCGCCAACCTCGAAGCGAATCAGGTTGCGCGGCGCCTCCTGCCCTTCCTCGACACGATTGAGAATCAGGTTAACTTCTTCATCGCGCATCGGACTGGGTTTGCCCTGCTGCCCCAGAAAGCCCGTCACCCGGTTGATCGAATGAATCAGATGATAAGTGCGGGAGTTCATCTCCATGCGCACCAGAACATAGCCCGGCATGAAGCGCCGCTCGCTCGTCACCTTCTTGCCGCGCCGAACCTCGATCACTTCCTCGGTGGGCACCAGCACTTCAGTGATTTCGTCCTCAAGTCCGGCCTCGGCCACAGCCGTGCGGATCGATTCGGCGACTTTCTTTTCGAAATTCGAGAGCACGCTCACCGAATACCAGCGCATCGCCATCCGTCTCAACCTCGCTTCAGGCGGAAGCCCCGCCGCTATCTTTCATTCCCGCCGACCTGCGCAAGCCGCAAATCACGATGATCCGACCAGCAAAAAATGTGCGCACCGAATCGGTGCGCGCAATTCTATCGGAAGTTGATGCTGCGTTTACCGCCCATCCGGCGGATTTTCAAGAGTGCACAGCGCAAAAGATTGCCTCATTACCGGCAACCGCCATCCGTTCACGCGAGGTTCAGCCGACCAACCCCAGCAGACCGGCAAGTCCCGTGCGGATCAGCAAGTCCACGACAAAGAAAAAGACTGCCGTCAGCGACGCCAGAACCAGAACCATGATCGTGCTGATCGTGACCTCACGACGGTTAGGCCAGACGACCTTTGCAGTTTCCGCGCGAACCTGCTGGATGAACGTCAATGGGTTTGTCTTGGCCATGGGGCACCTCTGGGCATCACTGGCGGGCGGGGCCCGTTTGCGCTCAGATATCCGCAAGTGGGGGGTAATTCAAGCCTTGGTGCTCAGTCATGGCGCTCGGACCAGAGCGCGCAGACACCGCGCAGCGATGCAATTCGCGCGCAATCCTGCGCATAGGCCGCGTCAGCGCGTTGCAGGGTTGCTGCGTCGTGCGGTTGCAGACCAGGGTGCTGCGCGCCCTTGGGCCAGGCCACGCGCAGCTCCTTGACCCGCACCCTGATCGCCTCCTCGCCCTGCCCGGCCAGCGCGGCGGCCTCATTCATCAAGACTTCGTGCGCCCGCGCCGAGAGACCCGGATGCGCGACACCCAGGCCGGGCCGGGCAACCGATGCCGCTTCGCCAAGCAGCGCCCGCAGCACGTCAGGGGCATTCGCCGGGTAATCCTCGTAGCGCCAGACGTGGTATGTGGCGCCGGGCATCGCGGATTGCACCCGTTCGAGCAGATCGCACCAGCACAAGCGCGAAGGATCAAGCCCGCGGGCGTATTCAGCATAGGTTTCGAGCTTCCCGCTCATAAGTCTCTGAGCATAGGCCGACGCCAGAAACCCGGCCGGGTTGCGGATGGCCAGCGCAAGCACCACCTGCCCTGCCGGCAAGAGCGCGGCCAGGCGGGACAGACGGACAACGGCACGATCATAAAGCCGTGCAGTATGGATCAGTTCAACGTTATGCGCATTGCCCAGCAGGTTTTCATCGCTCAACACCAGCCGGCGGCACGGCACGGCAAGGGCCGCGCGAATGCGGCCGGCCTGAAGAGGGTCATCCGTCGGGGCGCTCAGATATTCCGGCACCCCCAATCCTTTGCGCCTCAGTTCATCGGGCCCGAAATACGCCACCTCATGGCCTTGCAACGCCCTGCGTGCGCGGGCCATCGCTAACTGCAGATGCGTGCTGGCGGTCTTGTGCGCGCCGATATGGAGAATGATCTGCAATGCCGCCGCCCCTTTTGGGAAAGGGATGCCACGGATTGACCGGCAGAGGAAGCGGTTCTGGCCGGTGCGCCATGTCATCGTTTTTGCTGCGCGGAAAAGGCCTGGCAGGGGCAGGGGGACTCGAACCCACGACCCTCGGTTTTGGAGACCGATGCTCTACCAACTGAGCTATACCCCTAGGCCTGACGCGGGGGTTAAGCCAGCGGCGCCGGGAAATCAAGAGGGGTTTTGAACGCGCCCGCGATTGTTATGCGCGACTCACGCCGGTTGCGCCAACAACTGCCCCCCGGCATGGCCACAGATGCGGGCGGGAACAATCTGGCCCTCGGGCTGGTCAATATCGAACAGCACCTCGGCAAACTGGGCAGTGCGGCCCATGCGCGGGTTCTCCATCAGTACCGCATGACGCTGCCCTTGCTGCGCGGCGAGATGCGCAGCAGCCCGTGCCGTACCGGCGGCACGCAACCGCGCCGCGCGCGCGCGGACCGCATCGCCAGGGACTTGGGGCATCCGCGCGGCAGGGGTGCCCTTGCGGGGCGAGAAGGGAAAGACATGCAGCCATGTCAGCCCGCATTCCTCGACCAGTTTCAGCGAATTGGCGAACATCGCCTCGGTCTCGGTGGGAAAACCGGCGATGATATCGGCGCCAAACACCATATCAGGCCGCAGCGCGCGGGCCTCGGCACAGAACCGGATCGCATCATCGCGCAGATGGCGGCGTTTCATGCGCTTGAGAATCATGTCATCGCCCGCCTGCAACGACAGATGCAGATGCGGCATCAGGCGCGATTCAGTGGCGATGGCTTCCATCAGCGCCGGGTCAGCCTCGATCGAATCGATCGATGAAATCCGCAGGCGCGCAAGGTCCGGCACCAGCTTCAGGATGCGCCGAACCAGATCGCCCAACCGGGGCGTGGCGGGCAGGTCGGCACCCCATGAGGTCAGATCGACACCGGTCAGCACGACCTCGTTATACCCGGCATCGACCAGCCGCTTGATCTGCTCAACCACCACACCCGCCGGGACCGAGCGTGAATTGCCCCGGCCGAAGGGAATGATGCAGAAGGTACAGCGATGGTCGCAGCCGTTCTGCACCTGAACATAGGCGCGGCTCCGGGTGCCAAAACCGTCGATAAGGTGGCCTGCCGTCTCCTGCACCGACATGATGTCATCCACCTGCACGCGCTCGGTCGTGCCGATCAGGTCTGGCACCATGCCGGCCCAGGTTTCTGGCTGCATCTTTTCATGGTTGCCGATGACGCGGGTCACCTCGGGCATGGCGGCGAAGGTTTCGGGCTCGGTCTGTGCGGCGCAGCCGGTGACGATGATCGGCGCATCGGGATGGTCGCGGCGCAGGCGGCGGATTTCCTGACGCGCCTTGCGCACGGCCTCGGCAGTGACGGCGCAGGTATTCACGACGACAGCGTTTTCCAGCCCGGCCTGCGCGGCGAGTGCCTTCATCGCCTCGGTCTCATAGGCATTCAGACGACAGCCGAGAGTGGTAAACAAAGGCGCGTTCATTGCGCGGCCTCCAACAGCGCGCGGGCAAGCACACCTTCGAACACATAAGCCACCGGACCCGACAGCCAGACACCATCATCGCGCCAGTCTACCCGCAACTCACCACCATCGACCACCAGATCCACCTGCCGCCCGGTCAGCCCGCGTAGGTTCGCCGCGACTGCAACCGCACAGGCGCCAGAGCCGCAGGCGAGGGTGATACCGGTGCCCCGCTCCCACACCCGCATGCGTAGATGGTCCGGGCCCAGCAGGCTGGCGAATTCCACATTGGTGCGCTCCGGAAACAGCGGATGATGCTCAATCCGTGGGCCAAGCGTATCCAGCGCCACGGCTTCCGCGTCGGGCACGAAGAACACGCAATGCGGGTTGCCCATGCCGACAGCGGCGGGATCGCCCTCTATCGGCAGATGGAGGGTGTCCTGCGCACTGCCCAGCGGCACGTCGCGCCAGTCGGTCAGAGGCGCGCCCATGTTCACCCAGATCGCCCCGCCACGCCGTTCAGCCCGCAAAAGGCCGCGCGCGGTGCGGATCGCCACCTTTTCGCGCCCGCTCTCCGCCATCACCAGATCGGCAACGCAGCGGGTAGCATTGCCGCAAGCCCCGGCGCGCGAGCCATCCGCGTTCCAGAAATCCAGCACCAGATCGGCGTCAGGCCCGTCGCTGGCGCGCAGTTCGGCCAACTGATCATAACCCACACCGCGATGCCGGTCGCCAATGGCACGCGCCAGCGCAGCCGTCACCACCGCCCCGCGCCTGCGCGAATCGATGACCACGAAATCATTGCCGGCCCCGTGCATCTTGCGAAAGGCCAGACCCTCGTTGCGGCCTGATGTTTCCATGCGCGCGGATATAGTCATGTTTCGAAGCATCCGCCAGTGGCTGCGCGCGGATCGGCCCCGAATGCAGACGCATGACAACAGCAATGAAGAGAGGTGACGGAACTGACCTTATGAATTCACAGTTTCTGGCCCTAACCAATCGCGACTTGAATGCCGCTTGTCCCGCCCTGCGCACGGCCTCATCGGGAGCCCTCCATGAGGATGACCACCGAGGAAGCCTTTGTCAAAGTCCTGCCGCGCCACGGAACCGAACATGCTTTCGGGATCATCGGCTCGGCCTTCATGCCGGTTTCCGATCTGTTCCCGCGCGCCGGGATCACGTTCTGGCACTGCGCGCATGAAGGTTCGGGCGGGATGATGGCCGATGGCTTCACCCGCGCCTCGGGCAAGATGTCGATGATGATCGCCCAGAACGGCCCCGGCATCACCATTTTCGTCTCCGCCGTCAAAACCGCCTACCGGAACCACACGCCGCTTTTGCTGGTCACGCCGCAGGCCGCAAACAAGGCCATCGGTCAGGGCGGGTTTCAGGAAGTCGAACAGATGGCGCTGTTCAGGGGCATGGTATGTTGTCAGGAAGAGGTGCGCGACCCTTCGCGTGTGGCCGAAGTGCTGAACCGCATGATCATGCAGGAAAAGCGCCTGTCCGCTCCCGCCCAGATCAACTTTCCGCGCGACTACTTCACCCAGGTGGTTGATATCGAAATCCCGGAACCCGTGGCCTTCGAGCGCCCGCCGGGCGGTGCACAAGCGATCAATGAAGCCGCGAAACTGCTGTCCGACGCCAAATTTCCGGTCATCCTGAACGGCGCGGGCGTGGTCATCGGCGAGGCCATCCCGCAATCCATGGCGCTGGCCGAACGGCTGGATGCCCCGGTCTGCGTCGGCTACCAGCACAACGACGCCTTCCCCGGCTCGCACCCGCTGTTCGCCGGCCCGCTTGGCTACAACAGATCAAAAGCGGCGATAGAGTTGATTTCCAGGGCGGATGTGGTATTGTGTCTGAGCACCCGGCTTAACCCGTTTTCGACGTTGCCGGGCTACGGGCTGGACTACTGGCCGAGACAGGTCAGGATAATTCAAGTCGACATAAACCCCGATCGCATCGGGCTGATAAAAAATGTGACTGTTGGCATCGTCGGAGACGCCGGAAGCGTCGCCGAAACGATTTTAGCGCGTTTGTCCGCAGCAGCTGGTGATTTCGGCTGCACCGAGCGCCGCGCCGAGATCGCGCTTCATGTACTGGCGATGTCCCTGGCGTTGCTGTTGGGCTGGACATTGACGCGCCCAGCAGGCCGGGCAACCACGTTCGGCACGGTGTCCTGTCGGGCACGGTCAATGCGGCCGGTGTGGGCGGCCGGTGTGGGTGGGCTGCCGGTTGTGATGTTCTGGGCCGCGCAGGCAATCGCGCCTGTTGTCTTTCGTGCAACGCTGATTGCCTATTTCACCCTGCTCGGCCTGTGGACGCTGCCAATCGTGCATCAACGCGGATTGATCGGGGTCGATACACTGATTGTCACCGCCGTAGCGCTGCCGATCTTTGTGCTGGGCACCTGGGCCGGCGGGCAACGATTGCTCAGCACCGAGCCAAAAGATTTTCGCCGCTTCGCAATCCTCATCATGATGGCGCTGGCGCTTCCGGGCCTGGGCAAGGCACTTTGGCAATGCGGTCCCGGCAGCATCCGAGGGGTGCAAAAGCGCATTGAAACCGATAACGAAAAGGCCGTATCACCCCCCGGTCGCAGGAAACCTGAGGGGGCAAGGACATGGCAGAACCGACGGCGGTTGCATCCGACCCCCGCAACCAACCGTTGAAGGCCGCGCTGTGGATGACCGGCGCCATCGCCTCGTTCACGCTGATGGCAATCTCCGGGCGGGCGGTTCAGGCCGAGCTGAACACGTTCGAGCTGATGTTCTGGCGTTCTCTGATCGGGCTGGCGATTGTGGTAGCGGTTCTCGCTTCCAGCCCGCGTGGCCCGCGCCAGATCGTTACTCGCGTGCCAGGGATTCATCTGGCCCGCAACGTATTCCACTTCGCTGGTCAGAACCTTTGGTTCTACGGCATCATGGTCATTCCCATGGCGCAGCTTGTGGCGTTGGAATTCACCCTGCCGATCTGGGTCGTGCTCTTGGCACCGCTCTTTCTGGGCGAGGCGCTGACCCGGCGCAAGCTGATGGTGGCGGTGGTGGGCTTCGGCGGTGTGTTGCTGGTGGCGCAGCCCGGCATCCAGCCACTGAACACGGGCCATCTTGCGGGAATTCTGGCCGCGATGTGCTTTGCGCTGAACATCATGCTCACCAAGCGGATCATGCGCCATGACGGGGTTTTGTGCGTGCTGTTCTGGATGACCTTGTTGCAGACCGTCTTCGGCCTGATCCTGTCGCTGATCGGCAGTTTCACCTGGCCCAGCCTGTATCTGGCCCCCTGGCTGCTCGCCATCGGTATTACCGGGCTTTCGGCGCATTTCTCGCTGACATCGGCGCTGGGGCATGCCCCGGCATCCATCGTCGCACCGATGGAATTCGCGCGGCTGCCGATCATCGCGCTGGTCGGCTTCTGGCTCTACGCCGAGGCGCTGGACCCGCTGGTTTTCATCGGCGCGGCGGTAATCCTGTCGGCCAACTCCCTGAACCTGACAAGTCGAGGAAAGACACGTTGAACGCGATTGCAGCATTTGCCGCAGTTTCGCGCATTGCCAACGCGAGCAAAGCCCGCATCCTGCACGCCCAGGGTGTAATCGGGCCGAAAACTTGATGCACGGCTCAGGATTCAGGGTTTTCAGGTGATAGGCCGTGTGATTTAACATGCGCCATCAGCCTTGATAGGGTTGAACGTAATTACCCATGGGAGGAAATACATGGATCGTCGTTCATTCATCCGGACGTCGGCGCTTGGCGGCGCTGCGGCTGCCGCTTCGACTCTGGCGGCGCCCGCTGTAGCGCAAGGCCGCATCACCTGGCGCATGGTCACCACATGGCCGCGCAACTTCCCCGGCCTGGGGGTTGGCGCGCAGCGGCTTGCCGACCGCATCACCGCTGCCACCGATGGCCAGCTGACCGTGCAGGTTTTCACCGCAGGCGAGATGGTTCCCGCGCTCCAGTCGCTTGACGCCGTGATCGACGGCTCGGCCGAAATGAGCCACGGTGCCGCCTACTACTGGCAGAACAAGTCGGTCGGCCTGTCGTTCTTTACCGGGGTACCCTTCGGCATGACCTCGCGCGAACTGGCGGCATGGGTACGCTACATGGGCGGCCAGGAAGCCTGGGACAACATCTATGACCAGTTCGGCGTGCAGGGTTTCCTGTCGGGTGACACTGGCACCCAGGCAGGCGGCTGGTTCCAGAACGAGCTGACCGGCCTTGACGACATTCAGGGCATGCGCTTCCGCACGCCGGGTCTGGGTGGTCAGGTCTGGCAGCGAATCGGCGCCTCGGTGACCAACATGGCCGCAGGCGAGATCTTCGCCGCGCTGCAGACCGGCTCGCTGGATGCCGCCGAGTTCGTCGGCCCCTACAACGATCTGGCACTCGGTTTCCACCAGGTGCGCAAGCATTACTACACCTCGTCCTTCATCGAGCCCGGCCTTGCAACCGAGCTGGTGGTGGACAAGGCGAAGTATCAGGAGCTGCCCTCGGGCCTTCAGGCGATCATCCGTGATGTCTGCCAGGCGGAATACGATCAGGTCGCCTCGGACTTTTACGCCAACGATCCCCGCGCGCTGGCCACGCTGGTCAACGAGCATGGCGTGACCACGCATTCGGCCTTCCCTGACGATATTCTGGAAGCCGGCGCCAATGCGTCCAAGGACATTCTGACCGAAATCCTCGACAGCAATGACCCGCTGACCAAGGCCACGGCAGAGAGCTTCGTTGCGGCGCTGAACATCCTGCGCAACCGCACCGAAGGCACCGACCAGACCTTCCTTGAGGCGCGCGCCAAGTTTTTCGACCTTTCGGACCTGGGTTGATGGCCCTTGAAACAGGCCGTCTGCACACCTTGCCAGTAACGGCCTGAACACACGAATTTTCAAGGCCCGGGGGATTTCCCCGGGCCTCGTCATAGAATAAAGCGACGGCTCGGGGGGTGGTTTACGATACTCCGCATCACGCCACCGGCCGCAATGTTCTCGCCCGGACATCATGGTTCCAGGGCGTTCCAACAGGTTCAAACGGGGGATAAGGTGGCGATCCTGTCCTATATCATGCGTGCCATCAACCTGATCAACAGGTTGATAGGTAACGTCTTCATCTGGCTTTCCGTCGGAATTGTACTGGTCTGTTTCTGGGTTGTGATCGAGCGCTATGCCCTCGGGTCGACCCGACTGTGGATGCAGGATCTGTATCCATGGATGAACGGCGTCATGTTCACTGCCGTCGCAGGCTATGCACTTTATCGCAATGACCATGTGCGGGTGGACATCTTCTATCGCCCGGCCTCGACCAAGACCAAGGCGTGGATGGATCTGGTGGGCGTGCTGGCCTTCCTTTTGCCCTTCGCCTGGGTGGTGTGGAACTATTCCTTCACCTTCGTGCAGCGCTCGTGGCGACTTGGCGAGGGCTCGGCAAACCCCGGCGGCATGCCGGGGCTCTACATCCTGAAGGCCTTTATCCTTGTTTTCGCTGTCAGCATCGCCATTCAAGGCATTGCCATGCTGATCCGCTCGATCCTCTTGATCGCCAACCGCGAGGATCTGGTGCCGAACGATTACCGCTATAAATACGATACGGAGTAAGCAGGCATGGATCCCGTACTTCTAGGAGAAATCCTTGCCGGCACGATGTTCCTGGGCGTGATCGGCATGTTGATGCTGGGCTTCCCGGTGGCCTTCACGCTGGCCGGAACCTCGATCATCTTCGCCTATATCGGCCTGCATTTCGGCGTGTTCGACATGTCGAACCTGCGCGCGCTGGCCGGGCGCTATACCGGCTACATGATCAACGAGGTGCTGGTGGCGGTGCCTTTGTTCATTTTCATGGGCGTCATGCTGGAGCGATCGAACATCGCTGAACAACTGTTGTCCACGATGGGCAAGCTGTTTGGCAACATGCGCGGCGGACTGGGAATTTCCGTGGTTCTGGTGGGGGCGCTGCTGGCGGCGTCCACGGGGGTTGTGGGGGCAACCGTTGTCACCATGGGCCTGATCTCGCTTCCCGCGATGATGCGGGCTGGCTATGATCCCAAGCTTGCCTGCGGAACGATCTGCGCCTCGGGGACACTGGGCCAGATCATCCCGCCCTCGACAGTTTTGATCTTCATGGGCGATATGATCGCCGGGATGCACAGTCAGGTGCAGATGAGCATGGGCAATTTCGCGCCCAAAACCGTGTCGGTGGGCGATCTGTTCGCAGGAGCGTTCATCCCCGGCCTGCTGCTGGTGGCCATCTATATCGGCTATATCCTGTTCAAGGCGATAACCGACCCCGAAAGCTGCCCCGCCACGCCGATCCCGGAAGATGAGCGCAAGGGCATCTGGAAAGAAATCATCGTGGCCCTGGTGCCGCCACTGATGCTGATCGCGGCGGTTCTGGGTTCGATCCTGGGTGGCATTGCCACCCCGACCGAGGCCGCATCAGTCGGCGCGGTGGGGGCCACGTTGCTGGCGACGCTGCGCAAACGGCTGAGCCTTGCGGTGCTGGTCGATGTGGTCCGGCGCACGGCGGTGATCACCTCGATGATCTTCATCATCCTCTTTGGCGCGTCGGTCTTTGCCATCGTGTTCCGGCAGATGGGCGGTGACAATCTGGTGCATGAATTCCTGGCCGCCATGCCCGGCGGCGCGATGGGCGCGATGATCACGGTGATGATCATCATGTTCGTCCTGGGCTTCATCCTGGATACGTTCGAGATCATCTTCATCGTCCTGCCGATCACCGCGCCGACACTTCTGATGCTGGGTGTCGATCCGGTCTGGCTGGGCGTGATGATTGGCGTCAACCTGCAAACCAGCTTCCTGACCCCGCCCTTCGGCTTCTCGTTGTTCTATCTGCGCGGGGTGGCGCCAAACAGCATATCGACGATGATGATCTATCGTGGCGCAGTGCCTTTCGTTCTGCTTCAACTTCTGGCGATCGCGCTTTTGTTCGTCTTTCCGGGACTGGTCACTTGGCTGCCCTCAGTTCTGTTCTGAGCACTGCTCAACATTGACGAATGCAAACCGGCGCAGCGCTCCTGCGCCGGTTTTGCTTTTCCGGGCTGGCCGCGCAACACGCTCTGGCGGGCAGCGCGCGGCTATGCTAGCGCAATCTCATGCTGGCCGTCTTTCTTCAGACCCTCCCTTTCTTTGCCGTGATCGGACTTGGCTACTGGGCCGGGCGCAGCGGTTTTTTCCCGCGTGAGGCAACGGCCTATCTGACGAAGTTCGTCTTCTACTTTGCCCTGTCAGCAATGCTGTTCGGCTTTTCGGCCAATATGTCGTTGGGCGACATCTTCGATCCGCGCGCAGCAGTGGCCTATATGTGGGGTTGCGGGCTGATCTACCTGATCGCGCTCTCGGTCGCCTTCGCCCGACGCCGACCGCTGACAGAGGCGGCGATGGAAGCGCATACGGCGATCATCGGCAACACCGGCTTCCTTGGCGTGCCGATGCTGGTGCTGTTGTTGGGCGAGGCCGCTGCGGGCACGATCATTCTGGCGTTGGTAATCGACCTGATCGTATTCTCCACGCTCTTGACGGTTATCGTTACCCTCTCGCGAGAGGGGCGGTTATCATTCGATATGCCGCGCCTGATCGCCGTGGGATTGCTGAAGAACCCGATGATCGTGGCGATGGCGATGGGACTGTTATGGTCAGCCACGGGGCTGGACCTTCCGCTGCCGGTCAATGCCTTCATGACTCTCCTGGGCGCCGCTGCCACACCCGGTGCGCTCTTTGCCATCGGCGCTTCGCTCGCCAACAACAAGGCCGAACGGGTTACCGTGGCGGGCTGGCTTACATTTGCCAAGCTGGTGCTGCACCCCCTCGCCGTGGCCTTTGCCGCGTTTTTCCTGTTCAGCGTCGATCCCTACACGGCAGGCGTTCTGGTGGCGGCGGCGGCGCTGCCGGTGGCGGGCAATGTCTATATCCTGGCACAGCATTTCAACATCGCCGTGGCCCGCGTTTCAGCCGCAATTCTGATTTCGACGGCTATCAGCGTGGCCACCCTGCCGGTGATCATTGCCCTGGTCGCGGAATGAAGGATGTTCGCGGGCAGGTTCGGGACAAATCCGTCACAATTCACGAAGGCGTGACGCTTGCAGCCCCCCGGACCCCTCCCTATATAGCCTTCGACGCCGGGTGGCACCGGGAACATGAGAAACCGGTGCCGGTCGGTTCAAGGGATCGGGGCTACGGAGCCTGATGGGACCGCCGCCCTATAACATCGCCGAAGTAAAGAGGTAGCATATCATGGCCAAAGTCATCGGGATCGACCTCGGGACGACAAACAGTTGCGTTGCCATCATGGATGGTTCGCAACCCCGGGTTATCGAGAATTCCGAAGGCGCGCGCACGACGCCTTCGATCGTGGGCTTCACGGAAAGTGAGCGTCTGGTGGGTCAACCCGCCAAGCGTCAGGCAGTCACGAACCCAACCAACACAGTTTTTGCCGTCAAGCGCCTGATCGGCCGCCGTCTGGGCGATGCCGAGGTGGAGAAGGACAAGAAACTGGTGCCGTACAAGATTGTCGACGGCGGCAACGGCGACGCCTGGGTAGAAGTGCGCGGCGAGAAATACAGCCCCAGCCAGGTTTCGGCCTTCATCCTGCAGAAGATGAAGGAAACCGCTGAAAGCTATCTGGGCGAAAGCGTTACGCAGGCCGTTATCACGGTGCCTGCCTATTTCAACGACGCCCAGCGCCAGGCCACCAAGGATGCCGGCAAGATCGCCGGTCTGGAAGTGCTGCGCATCATCAACGAGCCGACGGCGGCGGCACTGGCCTATGGTCTGGACAAGAAAGAGACCAAGACCATCGCGGTTTATGACCTTGGCGGCGGCACATTCGATATCACCATTCTGGAAATCGACGACGGCCTCTTTGAAGTGAAATCGACCAACGGGGATACATTCCTTGGTGGCGAAGACTTCGACATGCGGATCGTCAACTACCTGGCCGATGAGTTCAAGAAAGAGCACGGGGTCGATCTGACGCTCGACAAGATGGCACTTCAGCGCCTCAAGGAAGCCGCCGAGAAAGCCAAGATCGAGCTCAGCTCGTCGCAACAGACCGAGATCAACCAGCCGTTCATCTCGATGGACAAGAACACCGGCCAGCCGCTGCACATGGTGATGAAACTCACCCGCGCCAAGCTGGAAACACTGGTGGGCGATCTGATCAAGAAGTCGCTCAAACCCTGCGAAGCCGCACTCAAGGATGCCGGCCTTTCCAAGGGCGATATCGACGAGGTGGTTCTGGTCGGCGGCATGACCCGCATGCCCAAGGTCATCGAAGAGGTGACCAAGTTCTTCGGCAAGGAGCCGCACAAAGGCGTCAACCCTGATGAGGTTGTGGCGCTGGGTGCCGCCATTCAGGCCGGGGTGCTGCAAGGCGACGTCAAGGATGTGGTACTGCTGGATGTGACCCCGCTGTCGCTGGGCATTGAAACGCTGGGTGGCGTGTTCACCCGCCTGATCGACCGCAACACCACCATCCC
>ERZ869909.2064-NODE-2064-length-14471-cov-7.512853_pt1 | contig 14471 bp, 13 predicted proteins | sample MGYA00520892_ERZ869909 | MGnify/ENA primary metagenome ERZ869909 (study PRJEB32215, sample SAMEA104723947) | bioreactor metagenome | biome: bioreactor; feature: anaerobic bioreactor; material: water | place: China | collected 2015-03-12 ...
TCCGGCTGGTAGTAGTCATAATAGGAGACGAAATACTCCACCGCATTGTGGGGGAAGAAGCTCTTGAACTCCCCGTAGAGCTGCGCGGCGAGCGTCTTGTTGGGGGCGAGGATCAGGGCCGGGCGCTGTGTCGCCTCGATGATCTTGGCCATGGTGAAGGTCTTGCCGGACCCGGTGACGCCCAGCAGCACCTGATCGCGCTCATGGTTTTTGAGCCCCTCCACCAGCTCGGCAATGGCGGCCGGCTGGTCGCCGGTCGGTTCAAACTCGCTGACGACCTGGAAGACCTGCCCGCCCTCGGACTTGTCCGGCCGGTCCGGCCTGTGCGGCGTCCAGTTGGCAGGCAGGGACAGCGCATCGTGGATGCCGGCGGGCACCACATCGCGCAGGAAGGGCGCCTGGCCCATGTCGGAAACGCCGCCGGGGAGGCTCTCCTCCGGCGGGGCATAGGCGGTGTCATCGCGGGTCAGTTTTGCCATGAGAACAAATATGCAACGCGGACGCCGCGAAAGCGAGGGTGCTGTTGCACCAGAGGCGCAAGTATTGGTTAACGCTGCGGGTGCACACTGACAGGTGCAACAGCGAATCCATCGGGCGAGGCATGTCAGGCAGCTTTGAACGCGTGCGGGTCCTTATCGTGGAGGACAACGCGCATATGTCCACCATCCTGCGCAAGGTGCTGCAGGGGTTTGGCGTGCGCACCGTGATCGAGGTGCGCGATGCGGCGGATGCGTTCGAATCCATGCGCTCGTCCAACCCCGACATGGCGCTGGTCGACTATGCGCTGGGCGATGTGGACGGGCTGGAGTTCACCCGGCTGGTGCGCACGGCCTCCGACAGCCCGAACAAGTATCTGCCCATCATCATGGTCACCGGCCATACCGACCGCACCCGTATCATGGAAGCCATCAATGCGGGCGTGAACGAGTATCTGGCCAAGCCCGTGCGCCCGGTCGACCTCTATAACCGGCTGGTGGCGCTGATCGAGCGGCCGCGCCGCTTCATCAAGTCGGGCAGCTATTTCGGCCCCGACCGGCGCCGCCGCAGCGATCCGCGCTATCCAGGGCCGTTCCGCCGCGCCACCGACAAGGCCAACATGAACCCCGAGGACGAGGTCGATTTCGGGTAGGGGGTTTCTCTCTTCGTCGTTCCCGTGAAGACGGGAACCCAGAGCCGCTTGTCACTGCCTTCGCCTCATGATCTCTGGATGCCCGCCTGCGCGGGCATGACGAGGAAGAGAGGCAAGGGGATCAATAGGTCAGCGTCTCGAACAAATCGTTCCAGCGCGGATTGCTTTCTTCAATCAGGCGCAGCTTCCACGCGCGGTTCCATTTCTTGATCTGCTTTTCACGCAATATGGCCGCGTCCATGGTGGCGTGTTGCTCAAACCAGACAAGGCGAAGAACGCCATACTTCTCCGCAAAACGTGATCCATGGCCCTCGCGGTGCTCCCACACACGCCGCACCAGATCGCTCGTTACGCCGCAATAGAGCGTGCCGTTGCGGTCACTCGCCATCAGATAGACACAAGGCTGGAAGGGCCGGTCACGCATCCACCCAGAGTGTAGACTTCACTACCCGCCTACAACCCGCAATTCGTCGTTCCCGCGCAGGCGGGAACCCAGAGCCAAATACACCGCCTGAGCCATACGATCTCTGGACCCCCACCTGCGTGGGGGTGACGAGGGGGTAGGGTCAAAAGCACAGAGCAATTGCCCCTTTCCCCCCAACACGGCTAGCGTGCGCGGACAAGGGGAGACGCGCGGGCCATGAGTGTGATTGCCGGATATTTCGAGAAGATCGCCGCCACTTTCAAAGGCGGGCAGGCGACCGAGCACAGCTATCGCCCGGCGCTCCATGATCTGTTCAGCGCGCTGGATGAGCGGATCAGCGTCACCAATGAACCCAAGCGGGTCGCCATCGGCGCGCCGGACTTCATCTTCATGCGCGGCGATGTGCCGGTGGGCCATTGCGAGGCGAAGGATGTCGGCGTCGAGCTGAAGGCCTTGAAGGGCTATAGCGTCGAGCAGAAGCAGCGCTATCTGAAAGGCTTCACCAACCTTCTCTACACGAACGGGCTCGATTTCGAGTTCTACCGTGAAGCCGAGCTGATCCGCTCCATCTCCATTGGCGATGTGCGAACCGGTCTGCAGCCCAAACCGGAAGCCTTCGCCGAGCTGGAAGCCCAGCTTAAGGATTTCGTGGCGCAGACGCCGCGCACCATCACCTCGTCAAAGCGCCTTGCCGAGCTGATGGCGGCGAAAGCCGTGCTGATAAAGGATGTGATGGGCCGGGCGCTGGTCGCCGATCTGGAGCGCAATGGCGATACGGACCTGACCGCGCAATACCGCGCCTTTCAGGAGCATCTGATCCACGACATCACGGCGGCTGACTTTGCCGACATCTATGCCGAGACGATTGCCTATGGCCTGTTCGCGGCGCGCCTGCATGACCAGACGCTCGATACGTTCAGCCGGCAGGAAGCGCTGGAGCTTCTGCCGAAATCCAATCCCTTCCTGCGCCGCCTGTTTGGCTATATCGCGGGGCCGGATCTCGATGACCGCATGGCGTGGATCATCGATGATCTGACCAAGATTTTCCTCGCCTGCAATCTCAATGAAATCATGGCCGATTTCGGAAAGCTGACCGGCCAGAACGACCCCTTCCTGCATTTCTACGAAACCTTCCTGGCCGCCTATAACCCGGCCAAGAGGAAGGCCAGAGGCGTGTGGTACACGCCCGAACCCGTGGTCAATTTCATCGTGCGTGCGGTCGATGAGGTATTGAAGAGCGAGTTCGGTCTGGCGGACGGCCTTGCCGACACCTCGAAGATCAGGATCGATTTCGATACCGGCCAGACCGACAAGAAGGGCAAGGCGATCACCGAGAAGCGCGATGTGCACCGCGTCCAGATTCTCGATCCCGCCACCGGCACCGGCACGTTCCTGGCCGAAGTGATCAAGCAGATCGGCAACCGGGTAAAGGCGTCCGCGCCCGGCCACTGGTCCTCCTATGTGGAGACGGAGCTGATCCCGCGCATTCACGGGTTCGAGCTTCTCATGGCCAGCTACGCCATGTGCCACATGAAGCTGGACATGATCCTGACTGAGATGGGTTACAAGCCCTCGGGCGAGCCGCCGCGCCTGTCTGTCTATCTCACCAATTCGCTGGAAGAGGGTGAGCGGGTGGAACAGGTCTTGTTCGCCCGCTGGCTCGCCGAAGAGGCGCGCGAGGCCAGCAAGATCAAGCGCGACATGCCCATCATGTGCGTGATTGGCAACCCGCCCTATTCGGGCGAGAGCGCGAACAAGGGCCATTGGATCATGGGCCTGATGGATGCCTACAAAAAGGAGCCGGGTGGCAAGGAGAAGCTGAAAGAGCGCAATCCGAAATGGATCAATGATGACTATGTGAAGTTCATCCGTTTCGGCGAGCACATGATCGAGAAGAATGGCGAAGGCATTCTCGGCTTCATCACCAATCATGGCTATCTGGATAACCCCACCTTCCGGGGCATGCGCTGGCATCTGCTGAACACGTTCGATGCCATCTACATGCTGGATTTGCATGGCAATGCCAAGAAGAAGGAAGTCTCGCCCGACGGTTCAGCCGACAAGAACGTGTTCGATATCCAGCAGGGCGTGGCGATCATCATCGCCGTGAAAAAGTCCGGGGCGGGCAAGGAGAGGAAGCTGGCGAAGGTCTTCCACGGCGATCTGTGGGGCCCGCGCAGCGGCAAGTATGAGGCGCTGCGTGAAGCGGGGGTGAAGGCGAAGCATTTCGAGCCGCTGAGCCTTCAGGCGCCGCAATACGTGATGACCCGGCGCGATTACGCGCTGGAAGAAGCCTATCTGACGGGCTTCGGCGTTCAGGAGCTGATGCCGGTCAATTCGGTAGGCATCGTCACCGCGCGCGATGCGCTGACCATCGACATGGACAAGGCTGAACTCTGGCGGCGCGTGCAGGACTTTGCCGGTCTGCCGGTGGAAGAGGCGCGCACCAAATACCAGCTCGGCAAGGACGTGCAGGACTGGCAGGTTGGCTGGGCACAGGCCGATGTGAAGAAGAATTTCTCCGAAGATCGTCTGGTGCCGATTGCCTACCGCCCCTTCGATACGCGCTGGACCTATTACACGGGCACTTCGCGCGGCTTCATCTGCCGTCCGCGCGATGAGGTGATGCGTCAACTCAATGGAGTTCAAAATCTCGCGCTTTCGATCTGTCGCCAAGGTGGGGTCAACGAATGGGCGCACATCAGTTGCGTTCAGAACGTCGTTGATGACTCATATGTTTCCAACCGAAGTAAAGAGCGCGGCTACGCGCTCCCCCTCTACCTCTATCCGGAGGAAGGCTCGCTCGATCAGACGCGCCGGGTGAATTTCGATCCGAAAATCTGGCGCAAGATTCGCGAACTGGCCAAAGACGAGGCTCGCGGAGAGCCAGACGAGATCGCCATTTTCGATTACATCTATGGCGTGCTGCACAGCCCGGATTACCGCGAGACTTTCGCCGAGTTCCTGAAAACCGATTTTCCGCGCATCCCCTATCCCGCCTCACCCGATATCTTCTGGCATGTAGCTGAGAAGGGCGGGGAGCTTCGCCGCCTGCACCTGATGGAGCCGGCCTCCATCGGCGAGACGCCCTATCCCTTCATGGGCGAGGGCGACAGCGTGGTGGAGAAGCCTTCCTTCGATGCGGGCTCGGTCTGGATCAACAAGACCCAGCGCTTTGAGGGCGTGCCGGAGATTGCGTGGAATTTCTACATAGGCGGCTACCAGCCTGCGCAGAAATGGCTGAAAGACCGCAAGGGCCGCGCGCTGTCGTTTGCTGACGTCCAGCACTATCAGCGCATCATCAAGGTGCTCGCCGAAACCCACCGCATCATGGGCGAGATCGAACTGCCGGTGGAGGGGTAGCTCCTCCCGCTTCGTCGTTCCCGCGTCCTGTGTCTGCCAGGTGCACGCGGTTTATGCGCCCGCTCGTCACCCCCACGCAGGTGGGGGTCCAGAGATCGTAGAGCGAAGGCAGTGCCATGCGGCTCTGGGTTCCCGCCTCAAGCGGGAACGACGAGGGGAGGTGGCTCCTCCGGCGCTGCGTGCCGTGTCTGGGCACCGGCTTATCCCGGTGAAACGCGAGGGTGGCCGCCCCAGACCTCACGCGTATTGCACCATGCCTTCATTGCTGGCGCGCTCGATGGCGAGCGCATCGGTGCGTGGCAGGGCTTCGTGGCGCTGGATGGCTGCGCGGCGCTGCATGGCTGCGTGTGTGGTGTTGGGCGGTTGCAGCGCGCTGGCATGGCAGGTGAGGATTTGCGTCAGCTCGGCGCGCGTGACCTCGTAGATCTCGCCGGGCCGGGTGCGCCCCTGCGCATCGACCGGGCGGATGGTGGCAAACAGCCAGCGCTCGGCCTGGAAGGAAGCGCCCTCCATCAGCTCGGTTTCCATCTCGACGCGGTACAGGCCGGAATCGAGTGCCCGGCGGCTCGAAGCCAGCCGGAAGGCACTGTCGACCAGCAAGGTGTAATGCTGAAAACGGATGGGCATGGCATGTACTCCCCATAGAGCTGAAAGATACAGATGCGGGGTTGCCCCCGCATCCGTCTGCCCGGCGCTATTTGCGCTGCGAGTCGGCTTTCGCCGGGTTCGGCGCAGGCTTGTTGCCAGGCTGGTTGCCCTGAGTTTCGCCAGCGGCCTTGTCTTTGGACTGGTCTTGCTGAGGGGTTTTCTGATTGTCGGTCATAATAAAAGTCCTTATAGATGAAGCGCAATGGCCATTTGCCATGTATTGCTATTGCTTCATTGAGATAGTAGCATGAATTTAGAGCTTAAAGTGCTTCCTTTGCACTGATCCATGTTAGCGTTTTTGCTTCTGTTTGAAAAACAGGCATGACCCGGCACCTGGGTGGCGCCGTATTTGTGATGTCCTGAGCGGTCTGGTGGAAGGCGTGTGCCTAGTGTGTCTAGCGTGCCTGGCCGGCGTCCGGCGCGGCCCCGGCGCTCTCCCACTGCTCCACCCGGATCAGCCTGGAGGTGTCAAAGCCTTGCGCCTCCAGCCAGTCCAGGCGCCTGGCGAGGGTGTCCTCGTCCATTTGCGGAGTCCGTGAGAGGATCCACAAGTAGCGCCCGCCCGGCTCTGACACGATGGCCCAGCCATAATCGTCGGCCAGGTCGATGATCCAGTAATCGCCCCAGAACGGGCCGAAGAAGGAGACCTTCAGCTGCGCGTTCGTGGTTGCGTCGGCGATGCGGGCGCGGCCACTGGCGGTGCGTGCATTGCCGTCCAGCCCGTCCTGGTAGCAGGTATTGGTGACGGCGATGAGGCCGTCATCGCGCAGGGCATAGTCGGCCGTCACGCCCGCGCAGCCGCGCTCAAAGCGATGGTCATAGCGGGCAATCTCGAACCAGCGGCCCAGATAGCGCTCGATCTCCACATTCTCCACCGTCTGCAAGGGCGGGGCATCGCTCTCGCGCCCCGATGGCGGCTGGCAGGCAGCAAGGCCGAGGGCGAGAAGGCCAAGAAGGCCAGTAAGGCCAATAAGGACTGGGCGGGACATGGGGCGCACTCCGGTTGTCAGATACAGGCAGAGATAGGGCGTATCCAACGCGCGGACAGGCGCCCGGCTCCCTCGCCCGATGGCGGAAATCGGTATTAACCCAATTTAAACGCCCCGAAGCGATCATATGTTCACTAAACGCGTTCAGTTAATCAGGTAAGTGAATAGCTGGCGTGAGGAACAGGTTCACTTCCGGGCGGGGGTAACATGCTGTCATCATCATCTCGCGCAGAGTTTGCGCTTCGCGATCCGTCGGCCCTGTCGGCGCTTCTGTCCTATGACTGGCGCGCACGCCAGATTCTCACCGATGCCGAATTGCTCGGCGAAGGCCGGCATGCGGCCGCGGTGGAAGGCGACGCGGCCAGCCTGATCCGGCCGCTGCAGCGTCAGGGCTTTACCCGGCCGCTGCACGGTGTGCGGCCCCATGGCGGGCGGATGCGGCTGTGGAGCCTTGGCGACGCGCTGAAAATCCAGATCGTCGCCGACCTGCGCCAGCTCAGCGATGCCAGCGTCAATGCCTGCGTGCGCCAGCTGATGCGCGAGGAGGGCGGGGCGATCGAGGCGGCGCTGGCAGGCTGGCAGGATCATTCCGGCGCGCCGGGCGATCATTGCGGGCGGCTGCGCATGCGCATGGAGGGGCTGCCACGCCTGCCCGAGGGGGCGGAGCTGGCGGAGTTCGCGCACTGCTCGGTGGCGCGCTTTGTCCACCGCAACAGGTTTGACGCGGTAGAGCGCCCGGCCTTCCTGGCCTAGGGCCTGTACTCATAAAGGGTTCGGGCCCTAGTCCGCACCCTTCAGCACGACCTCGAACACGGTGCCGTCCGGGCCGGTGGACTGAAGGGTGATGTCGCCCTCCATCAGGGTGGCCAGCTCGCGCGCGATGGACAGGCCAAGGCCGGTACTGCCTTCCCCGCCGCCGGAGGAAAAGGGCTCGAACAGGCGCGAGCGCACGCGCGCGGGGATGCCGGGCCCGGTATCGGCGAGCCGGACATGCACCCGGCCGGCCGCACTGACGGCGCTGGCAGAGAGGCTGGCGCCTTCCTGTCCTTTCATCGCTGTCAGCGCATTGCGGATCAGATTGGCAAACAGGCGGTGCAGGCTGTCGCGGTCGGCACGCACCTGCAGGTCCGGCGCAATGGTGCTGTGCCAGCGGACCTGGATTTCCGGGGTCAGAAGCTCGGCGGCGATCTCGTCCAGCAGCGGGGCGAGATGGAGCGGGCGCAGCTCGCCGGGCGCCTCGCCGGTACGGCCGTATTCCAGCACGTCCGAGCACAGGCGGATGCCGCGCCCGATGGCGCGCACCAGGCGCTGGCCCATGGCGGCAGTGCGCTTGTCCTCGCTCATGGCCAGCCGGTCGGAGACCAGCTGGGCGGAGGCGAACACGTTGCGCAGGTCGTGATTGATCTTGGCCACGGCGAGGCCGAGGCTGGCCAGGCGCTCGCGCTGGCGGATGGCGGCCATGAGGTCGGCCTGCATGGCGGACAGCGCGCGCTCGGCCTCGCCGATCTCGTCATGGCGCTGGCTGGGTGAGAGCACGCGGCGGGCGTCGGAAGGGTTCTCCTGGAAGGCCGTCATCGACAGGGACAGCCGCCGCATCGGCCCGACAAACAGCACCAGCAGCGCCAGATAGATCAGGGCGCCGGTGATCAGCGAGGTGACAAAGGCAAACCAGAACAGGCGCGCGGAGAAGCCGACCAGCGCCTCGCGCAAGGGCGCCTCGGGCAGGATGACGAGAATGCGCTCATCGGGCCGTGTCGGCGGGATGGCCGTCAGCACGATCAGCCGGTCGGGCGGTCCGGCCAGCGTGCTGATCACGCGCGTCATCTCCACCAGGGGGCGCCGCCGGGTCTGGTCCTCGTCGAGGAGAGGCAGATTGCCCGTATCGGCGCCCAGAACCAGCTCGGTCGCGCCACCGGCAATGCGCGCCACCCCGATCGCGTCCGCGCCCTGCAACAGCTCGCGCACCGCGCCCTCGGAGAGATTGTCGCCGGCGAGCTCTGCCGCGATGGCGGCCAGATGCGCGGCATTGGCCCGCTCGGCCAGCCAGCCATTGCGGAAATTCGCCGCCGTCGGAAAGAAGATGAGCACGGAGGAGGCGAGCACGAACACGATGGTCAGCGCCAGCAGGCGGCCACCGAGCGAGCCGGTGCCCCGCCTCAGGGCGCCCCAGACGCGGCCAAGCCCGCTTGTGATCCCGTCTCCTGCCAAGCTTCGCCGCCCCATCCTTGCGAATGCAAATCAGTCCCGCGCGGACCATAACGTGCCCGGCGCCCGCGCGAAGGGGTGAAATATCACATGCGCAGCGCGTTGGCGCGCGAAGTCGGGCGGAAGGGGGCGGTGGGGGCGGACGGGACCTGCCGGCACTGTCCCGTTTCCTTCACCTACGCTTGACACTTCGTGGCCGCACCGGTAGTTACCGCGGCTCGATTTTCGCCGGGCCTTGCCCCGTCTCCCGCGCGCAGGCGCGAAGGTGACAAGACCGGCGCGTTTGCCTTTTCAGGAGCCAGTGCCGTGAAACGTACATTCCAGCCGTCCAAACTCGTCCGCGCCCGGCGTCACGGTTTCCGCGCCCGCATGGCCACCAAGGCTGGCCGTCAGGTCATCGCCCGCCGCCGTGCGCGTGGCCGCAAGCGCCTGTCGGCCTAATCGCCGCACTTTTGAAAGCGCTGCAATATCCCGATCGCGCCGCGCGCATCCGCGTACGGCGCGATTTTTTGCGTGCGCGCGACGGGCGCTCGGCTGCCCGCCCCGGCCTTGTCGTGCAGATGGTGGCGCGTGATCCGGCAGAAGGCCCTGCCAGGGCGGGGTTTACCGCCTCGAAAAAGGTGGGCAACGCCGTCCAGCGCAACCGCGCCCGCCGCCGCCTGAAAGAGGCGGCGCGCCAGATTCTCCCCCTGCATGGCCTGCCCGGCACCGATTATGTGTTCATCGCGCGCGCCGGCACGGCTGCGCGTGAATGGGAGGCTTTGCTTGACGATATGAAAAGCGCATTGCTAAGCCTCGCCGCGCCGTCCCGGCACCGACAAAGCGTGAAGGACAAACCCGGTCATGGGTGACACCCGCAATATTCTCCTCGTGGTGGCGATCGTTCTGGCGATCTTCATTCCCTACCAGCTCTTCATCGTCGAACCGATGATGGCCGAGCAGCGCGCCGAGCGCGAAGCTGCGGTAGAGGCCGAGACACCCACCCAGCCGGGCGACGAGACCCCCGGCGCGTTCGGGGCGGAGGAGACGCCCGCGGCGCTCGGCGGCTTTACCAGCCGCGAGGATGCGCTGGCGCGCTCGGAGCGTATCACCATCCGCACGCCGGCGCTGGAAGGCTCCATCGCGCTGACCGGCGCGCGCTTCGATGATCTGCGCCTCTTGCGTTACGACGTGGCGGTGGGGTCGGGCGAGCCGGTGACGCTGCTGTCGCCCCAGGGCACGCAAGGCGCCCAGTATGCGGTCGATGGCTGGACCGGTGCGGCGGGCGCGCCGACGGGCCTGCCGGGCCCCTCCACGCGCTGGCAGGCGGTGGGCGGCACCACGCTGACCCCCTCTACCCCGGTGACGCTGGAGCATACGGCAGGCGATCTGGTTTTCCGCCGCACGATCACGGTGGACGAGGACTATCTGTTCACGGTCACCGACACGGTGACCAATAATGGCGCGGACGCGGTCTCGCTTTCGCGCTTCGGCCTGGTCCGCCAGGAAGGCATTCCCGACGACATCACCAATTTCTTCATCCTGCATGAAGGCCCGATCGGCGTCGTCGGCGGCTCGCTGATCGACCGCAAGTACAACCGGCTGGCGCGCGACGGCTCGCTGGAGCGCACCGGCGCCGGCGGGTGGATGGGCATTACATCGAAATACTGGCTGACGGCGGTGACGCCCGATGGCGAGGGCGATATCCGCGCGCGCTTCGAGGCGCGCCAGTCCGGCGGCCAGACCATTTTTGAATCGAGCTATGTGCGCACCGCAGAGACGATTGCGCCGGGCGCCGCCATCACCAGCGTGTCGCGTGTCTATGCCGGTTCGAAATCGGTTCCGATCCTGCAGCGCTATCAGGACGAGGCGGGCATTGCCCGGCTCGACATGGCGGTGGACTGGGGCAATTTCTGGTTCTTCACCCGGCCCTTCTTCTGGCTCCTGAACACGTTCTACCAGTGGACCGGCAATTTCGGCGTGGCGATCCTCTTGCTGACCGTGCTCATCAAGATCCCTCTCTTCCCGCTGAACAACCGCGCCTTTGCCTCGATGGCCAAGATGCGCGCGGTGGGTCCGAAAATGACGGAGATCCGCGAGCGCTTTGCTGCCGACAAGCAGCGCCAGAGCCAGGAGATGATGGAGCTCTACAAGCGCGAGAAGATCAATCCGCTCGCCGGCTGTCTGCCGATCCTGCCGCAAATCCCCATATTCTTTGCGCTCTACAAGACGGTGTTCGTCTCGCTGGAGGCGCGTCACGCGCCCTTCTTCGGCTGGGTTCAGGATCTGTCGGCGCCGGACCCGACCTCGCTGTGGAACCTGTTCGGGCTGCTACCCTACCAGGTGGATGGCCTGTGGCTGATCGGCGACTATCAGCTGGGCATCTGGCCGATCCTGATGGGACTGACGATGTGGGCGCAGCAATCGCTCAACCCGCCGCCGCCCGATCCCATGCAGCGGCGCATCTTCGCCTTCCTGCCGATCGTGTTCACCTTCATCCTGTCGCCGTTTGCGGCCGCGCTGGTGATCTACTGGACGTGGAACAACTTCCTGACGATCCTGCAGCAATACGTCATCATGCGCCGTCACGGCACCTACACCGAGGTCGACAAGATCGCCGCGCGCCTGCATTCGCGCGTGACCGGCAAGCCGGTGCCCGAATTTGCCCTCCCGGGCGCTGCGCCGGGGCTCAGCCCTGCCACGCCCAAACCGGCCAATGACGGCAAGCCTGCCAAGGACAAGGCGAAGGACGCGAAAGCGTCATCGACGCCCGTCGATGTGACCGAGCAGGTGGAGAGCAGCGTTCCAGAGGCCGATGCGCCTGCGCCGAAGCCTGCCACGCCGGGACGGCGCACCAGCTCCAACCCTGCGGCGAAGAAGCCCAAGGGCGCGCGCAAGGCCACGGCGAGGAAACCTGCCGCCAAGCGTCCCGGTGCGCGGCGCACCCCGCCCTCCACGCCGGAGGGAGAGAACTGAGCGCGCCTGACGAGCGACACGAAGAGGAGGCGGCCCGCCTGGCGGCCGGACGGCGCCTGTTCGCCCAGCCCGTGACCTTCATCAAGGGGGCGGTCGGCATGGACGGGCTGCCGCCTGCCAACATGCCGGAAATCGCCTTTGCAGGCCGGTCGAATGTGGGCAAGTCCTCGCTGATCAATGCGCTGACGAGCCGCAAGGATCTGGCGCGTGCATCGGGTGAGCCGGGGCGCACGCGCGAGCTGAATTTCTTCGATCTGGCCGGCCGTATCCGCATTGTCGACCTGCCGGGCTATGGCTTTGCCAAGGCACCGAAGGACGTTGCGGCGCGCTGGATGGCCCTGACGCGCGATTACCTGCGCGGGCGGGTGAACCTGAAGCGCGTGATCCTGCTCATCGACGGCCGCCACGGCATCAAGCCGGCCGACGAGGCGATCATGAAGGTGCTGACCGAAGCGGCCGTCGGCTACCAGGTCACGCTGACCAAGCTGGACAAGCTGAAACCTGCCGAGCAGGAGGCGATGATCGCGGCGACCCAGGCCGCGATAGCCCGCAAGGTCGCCGCCTATCCCGTCATTGCTGCAACATCGTCTGCCAAACGCCTTGGCCTTGACGCATTGCGCGCCGATATTGCCGATCTGGCAATACCGGAGCAGGGGACATGATGCGGATACTCACGGCGCTCGCCGTGCTGGTTCTGGCAGGTGTTTTCGCCCCGCAGGCGCGTGCCGGCGAGGTGTGCAACGAGACCAGCTATTTCGTGGAAGCGGCCAAGGCCTGGAGCGGCCCGGCCGGCCTTTCCGCGCAGGGCTGGCAGCGGATTGCGCCTGGAGCGTGTGTCCGCTTTGCCGGCATTCCCGCCGGGGTGAACCAGTTCCTCTATGCGCGCACGACCGACGCCTATCTGGGCGGCGTACGCGAGTGGGTGGGCCGCACGCCGGTATGCGTGGACCGCGCCAACTTCCAGCTCGAGGGCGCGACAGATTGCGAGGCGATGGGCCTTGATGTGCGCGAGTTCCGCCAGCTCGCCCCGTCAGAGCGCAGCCGCGCCGTGCTGGTGGAACCGGACAATTTCGGCAGCCGCGCCGAGGAGGCCGGCGTGCAGCGCCTGTTGCAGGCGCTCGGCTATGATGTGCGGGTGATTGACGGTTTTGCCGGCCGGCGGTCGCGCACCCAGATCGCCGCCTTCGAGCGCGATTCCGGCAGTTCCTACGGTACCAACTACACCCGGCTTGCCGCTGCGCTGCACGCGGCTGCGCTGGAGCGTAACCGGCAGATCGGCCTGACCGTGTGCAACAATGCCGGCAGCGCGATTGGCGTGGCGGTGGCCCGTCAGCGTAATGAGCGCTGGCAGAGCCGGGGCTGGTGGCGCATCGAGCCGGAGAGCTGCATGCGGGTGGTGGCCGAGCGGCTGGCCGCCGGTGACACCTTCATCTTCGCCCAGACCGTCAACGGCACACGCAGCGAGCCCTTGCGGCGCGGCGTCGAGGCGTTCTGCGTGGCGCCCGGCCGCTTTACCGCAGAGGGGCGGTCAAACTGTGTCGAGCGCGGCTATACCCCGGCCCTGTTCCGCACCAGCCCCGTCCCGGTGAATGGCGCGTCCCGCCTCACCCTGGAGGCGTCCGACTTCGAGGATCTGCTGCAGTGAAACGCCTTCTCCAGCGCGATGTGTGGGTGTTCGATCTCGACAACACGCTATACCCGGCCCACACGGCGGTCATGAGCCAGGTGGAGCGGCGCATGACCGAATTCGTCATGCAGCTTCTGGATCTGGACCGCGAGGCGGCCTTCAAGGTGCAGAACGGTTACTGGCACGATTACGGCACGACGCTGAACGGGCTGATGGTCAATCACAAAATCGCCGCCTGCGACTTTCTCGATTTCGTCCACGATATCGATCATTCCGTCCTGCAGCCCAACCCGGTGCTGGCGGGCCATATCGCGGCGCTGGACGGCGCGCGCCTCATCTACACCAACGGTTCGGTGCGCCATGCGGAGAACGTGCTGGCGCGGCTGGGAATAGATCATCTGTTCGAGGGCATATTCGACATTGCCGCTGCCGATTACACCCCCAAGCCCCAGCGCGAGAGCTTTGACCGCTTCATCAAGCGCCATGCGGTCAATCCGGCGCGGGCGGTGATGTTCGAGGACAGCGCACGCAATCTGGAAACCGCCGCCGGCATCGGCTTTGCGACCGTCCTGGTGCGCGCGCGCGAGCCTATCGCCAACGGTCATACCGCCGGACCGGGCGAGCACCCCGAATTCGTGGACTATGCCGTCGATTGCCTCGACACCTTCCTTGGCGAGGTTGTCGATACCCTCAAGGAGACACCCGCATGAGCGATATCGCTGCCCTCAAATCCGTGATCGAGGCCGGCTGGGAGGCACGCGAGGGCGTTTCCACCGCCACGCAAGGCGAACTGCGCGATGCGGTCAACACCGCGCTTGGCGAGCTTGATGCCGGCCGGCTGCGCGTGGCCTCGAAGGACGGCAATGGCGACTGGCAGGTGCATGAATGGCTCAAAAAAGCCGTGCTGCTGTCCTTCCGGCTGGAGCCCAATCGCCGCCTCGGCCTGCCGGGCGCGCCGATACCCGGCCCGTGGTGGGACAAGGTCGCGGTCAAATGGGAGGGCTGGTCGGCCAGCGATTTCGAGGCTGCAGGTTTCCGCGCCGTGCCGGGCAGCGTCGTGCGCCGGGGCAGCTTTGTCGCCAAGGGCGCGGTGCTGATGCCGTCCTTTGTCAATATCGGGGCATATGTCGG
>ERZ869909.2065-NODE-2065-length-14471-cov-4.954078_pt1 | contig 14471 bp, 9 predicted proteins | sample MGYA00520892_ERZ869909 | MGnify/ENA primary metagenome ERZ869909 (study PRJEB32215, sample SAMEA104723947) | bioreactor metagenome | biome: bioreactor; feature: anaerobic bioreactor; material: water | place: China | collected 2015-03-12 ...
TACCGAAGGCCAGCGCCACCGTCTGTGCCGCGAACCCGGGTGGATTAAGCCCCAGATAGGTCGCCAGCAGAATGGCGCCCGCCATGGATATCCGTGCGGCCTGCATCTCCCCTTTTTCGGTAATGTTGGGGTTGATGGTTTTCTTGATCAGGTCATGACTGATGGCCGACGAGATCGCCAGCAACAGCCCGGCAGCCGTCGACAGCGCGGCAGCGATGCCCCCGGCAGCAATCAGGCCGATGACCCAGGCAGGCAGATTGGCGATTTCCGGGTTGGCCAGCACCATGATGTCATTGTTCACCACCAGTTCGTTGCCCGCCCAGCCGCGCTCGGATTCGGTGGCCGCAAAGTCGGGGTTGGCATCATTGTAGAACTGGATGCGACCATCATTGTTGTGATCCGTGAAGGTGATCAGCCCGGTGTCTTCCCAGGAGCGAATCCAGTCCGGCCGATCTTCATAACGGATCGGGTTGGCTGCGGCGGCCTCATAGTTTTCCACCTGACCGGTCATTTCCGGATAGATGGTGGTCATGAGGTTCAGGCGTGCCATGGATGCCACCGCCGGCGCGGTCAGGTACAGCAGGGCGATGAACACCAGTGCCCAACCGGCGGACCAGCGAGCGTCAGCCACTTTGGGCACGGTGAAGAAGCGGATGATGACGTGCGGCAAACCGGCCGTACCGATCATCAGTGACAGGGTCAACAGGAACATGTTGAGCTTGCCGCCGTTATCGCCGGTGTAGCTCTGGAAGCCCAGCGCCAACACAACATCATTGAGTTTCTGCAGGAGCGGCACACCGGATTCGGTGTGGGTGCTGAACATACCGAACATCGGAATCGGGTTGCCGGTCAGTTGCATGGCAATGAAGACCGCCGGGATGGTGTAGGCGATGATCAGTACGACGTACTGGGCCACCTGGGTGTAGGTGATGCCCTTCATGCCGCCGAATACCGCGTACAGGAACACGATGGCTGCCGCGATCCAGATGCCCATGCTGCTGGGGACTTCGAGGAAGCGTGAGAAGGCGACGCCAGCCCCGGTCATCTGGCCGATCACATAGGTCACCGAAGCGACGATCAGGCAGATCACCGCGATCACCCGCGCCGTGCGGCTGTAGAAACGGTCACCAATGAAATCGGGCACGGTGAACTTGCCGAACTTGCGCAGGTACGGCGCCAGCAACATGGCCAGGATCACATAGCCGCCGGTCCAGCCCATAAGGAAAGTGGACGCGGTGTAGCCGCCTGCGGCAATCAGGCCTGCCATGGAAATGAACGACGCGGCAGACATCCAGTCGGCGGCGGTGGCCATGCCGTTGGTGATCGGATGGACACCGCCGCCGGCCACGTAGAATTCCTTGGTGGAACCCGCACGGGCCCAGACGGCAATGCCGATATACAGCGCGAAGGAGGCGCCGACAAAGAGCAGATTGATGGCAAATTGGCTCATGCTGGCTTACTCCCCCAGACCGAACTGGCGATCGATACGATTCATGCGCCAGGCGTAGAAGAAGATCAGGCCGATGAAGGTCAGGATGGAGCCTTGCTGGGCGAACCAGAAGCCGAGATCCGTACCACCAACAGGAATGCCCGCCAGCAGGGGCCTGAGAAGGATGGCGCAGCCGTAGGACACGAACGCCCAGACGATCATGCAGCCGATGATGAGGCGAAGGTTCGCTCTCCAGTACGCCGCAGCGTTGCTCTTGTCATCTGCCATGAGTTGCTCTCCAGTTGTTTTTCGGGTTTGCGAGGTCGACTCATCCTCATACTGGTGAAGAACACAGATGAATAAATCCCAGACTTTGGTCTGATGGTGCCATCTGCGCGAAGGGATGTTGAAAATAGACAATAATATCAATGTCTTGCGTGGCGATTGGACGAAGGTATAGTGCCCGCCCCATTGGGCTTTTATATAGATCGTGGTTTCCTTGAATGAACCCCTGCGACGTGGCGATGACCATGGTGGATCTGGACCTGACACAACTGCCGTTTGCGCTCCTGGACGAGGCGTCCATGGAGCAGCTGCGCAGTGCGGCGGACCTGAGTTACTTCGACAAGGGCGAAGTGATTCTGGACGCCGGTCAGGCCGGCAACTGGGTCTATCTGCTGCACAAGGGCGCGGTCACTGAGCTGGATGTGCAGGCCCCCAGCGCCCGGGCACGTATCGGCCTGTACACGGCCGGTGATCTGTTCGGCGCGATCAGTGTGCTCAACGGCAAGAGCCGTTACCGCTTCGTGGCCGACCAGCAGACACTGTGCTACCTGATCCCGGGCCAGTTGTTCCAGCGTCTGTGCAATCACAATACGGCGTTTGCCGATTACTTCCGTCAGCGGCTGGCGGAAAAGAGCCGGTTACTGGCAGAGCAGCGTGAGGGTGGCGTGACGCTGGCGGGTTTCATGCTGGCACGTATCCGCGACTGCATGCGGGTACCGCTGATTATGGAGGCGGACATCAGCATCCATGATGCGGTGTCGGCGCTCAAGGCACAGCGCGCCGACAGCCTGCTGGTGCAGCGTGGCGGCGAGGTCGGCATCGTTACCAAGACCGACCTGCTCAATGCCCTGGTGCTCGACGGGCGCAGCAGCGGTGACCCGGCCGCCAGCGTGGCCAGCTTCGATCTGGTGACGGCATCACCGGATGATTTTCTGTTCGCGGCGCTGGTCAGCATGACCCGTCATGAAGTGGCCCGGGTCGTGGTCATGCGACGCGGGCGGGCAGTGGGTGTGGTCGAGCTGACGGATGTGCTGAGTTATTTCTCCAGCCGCTCCTACGTGGTCGGGCTGGAGATTGAAAAGGCCGATGACCTGGACGCGCTGGCGCTCGCCAGCGCGCGGCTGCCGGAGCTGGTACGCGCGCTGATGGCCCAGGGAGTGAAACTGCGTTTCGCCATGGATCTGCTGGCGGCGCTGAACGGCCGGCTGATCAGCAAGGCCTGGCAGTTCACCGTGCCCGAGGCGCATCAGCAACACGGTTGCCTGATCGTCATGGGCAGCGAGGGCCGCGGCGAACAGATTCTGAAGACTGACCAGGATAACGGGCTCATTCTGGACGACGGAGCGGTATGGCCCGGGCAGAGTGAAGCGATGGGGCAGTTCACCGAGGCACTGTTGCGGCTGGGCTACCCGCCTTGTCCCGGGCAGGTCATGGTGTCGAATCCTGAGTGGACTGGCAGCCTGTCGCGCTGGCGCGAACGTATCGCGCGCTGGGCGGCGGATGGCAGTGGTGAGTCGATGCTCCGGCTGTCGATTCTGGCAGATGCGCATTCGCTGGCCGGTAATGCCAGCCTGCTGGAAACCCTGCGCGATGCCCTGTTCGAGCGTTGCAGTGCCGACCAGTTGCTGATGTCCCGGTTTGCCCGGGGGGTACTGCGTTTTTCCACGCCGCTGACGGTGTTCGGCACCCTGAAGAAGCCGGAGCACGGCATTGATATCAAGAAGGGCGGGATCTTTCCGATTGTCCACGGTGCCCGTGCGCTGGCCCTGTCGCAGCGTATTCGTGCGACCTCGACCTTCGAACGGCTGGATGAGCTGGCGGCGCGTGGTATTACCGACCGTGATCTGGCGGAAGACCTGAGTGAGGCGCTGTCCCTGTTTTCCGAGTTGCGGCTGAAGCGGCAACTGGCGGCCATGGATGTGGGGGACGCCCATGCGGACGGCAACCATATCGTGGTGCAGGAACTGAGCTCTCTGGAACGCGACTTGCTGCGCGACGCGCTGCATGCCGTGAATGAATTCAAGCAGCGCCTGTCATGGCGCTTTCATCTGGAATACTGATCAGGAGGTCATCATGCTGCGCACATTACGCCGTGTTGCCGATCGTCGCCGCCATGCCGAGGGCGACCATGCGCACCTGTTCCGGCCGTATCATGGTGATGAGGTGGTGGCGCTGGATTGTGAAACCACGAGCGCCGACCCGCGCCATGCGGAACTGGTGTCGGTGGCGGCGGTGGTGGTGCGTCATGGCCGTGTATTGACCAGTGAAGCGCTGGACCTGACCCTGCGTCGCCCGCACGGGCTGCAACGGGATTCGATCCGCATTCATGGATTGCGTCCGGATGATCTGGCCGAGGGGTGCAGTGTCGATGACGCCCTGGAGCACCTGCTGGCCTTTATCGGTAACCGCCCGATTGTGGGCTGGTGCATCGACTTCGATCTGGCGGTGATCAATCGCCATCTGCGCCCGCGCCTGGGCTTCGAGTTGCCCAACCGGCGCATCGAGCTGACCCGTCTGTACCAGCGGCGCTTGCGCCGCAGCCAGCCGGACCTGGCGCCGCATGTCGGCTTCGAGACCATGGCACGCAGCCTGGATGTGCCGGTGATCGGTCGGCATACCGCCCTGGGGGACGCCACCACGGCCGCATTGATGTATCTTCGACTCATGAAGCCGGAGCCGGTCGCCGCATAACGGCTCGCGGCAGGCGCGAGGACGGGGAGCCTTCATGTTTACACTCTGGCAGCTTGGCAGCCTCGCACTGCTTTATGTGCTGATCCTGTTCGTGATCGCCTGGTGGGGGGATCGCGCGGCCCGGCGCGGTTCCCGGCTGGTCAACAATTCCTGGACTTACAGCCTCGCTCTTGGCGTCTATTGCACCTCCTGGACCTTCTTCGGGGCCGTCGGGGAAGCGGCCAATCATGGCTGGAGCTACCTGCCGATCTACCTCGGACCGATCGTGCTGGTGGTGTTCGGCGGCGCCATCATTCTCAAGATTGTCACGCTGGGCAAACAGCAGCGCATTACCTCCATTGCCGATTTTATTGCTGCGCGGTACGGCAAGTCGCAACGGTTGGCCATGCTGGTAACGCTGATTGCGCTGGTCGGTGTGCTGCCCTACATCGCCCTGCAGTTGAAAGCGGTCACCCTGGCCTTTGACGTGCTCACCCCGGGCGAGGGGCACATGGCGCCCAGCATGGACAGTGCGCTGGTGGTGGCGCTGTTGATGGCCGCCTTTACCCTGCTGTTCGGGACCCGTCATCTGGACGCCACGGAACACCAGTCCGGGCTGATGCTGGCGGTGGCGTTCGAGTCATTCGTCAAGCTGGTGGCGTTCATCGCAGTCGGGCTGTTCTGCCTGTTCTATGTGTTTGATGGGGCGCTGGGTTTTTTCAATGAAGACGCGGTGGGCGAGGTGGCGGGCGAACTGTTTTCCAGCGGCTGGGGCGAGCAGGACTTTGCCGCGCAGTTCCTGCTGGCCATGGCCGCCATCATCTGCCTGCCGCGCCAGTTTCATGCTGCGGTGGTCGAGAACAATGACCTGCGTCACCTGCGCACTGCCCGCTGGGTGCTGCCGCTGTATCTGGGTATCTTCGCGGTACTGGTGCTGCCGATTGTGCTGGCGGGGCTGGTGCGCCAGCCCGAGTTTGCCGAGCAGGCCGATATCTATGTGCTGACCCTGCCGATGCTGGAAGGGCCTGCCTGGCTGACGTTGCTGGTGTTCCTGGGCGGCATCGCGGCGGCCACCGGCATGGTGATTGTGGCGACCATTGCAGTGGCGATCATGCTGACCAACGAGGTGCTGCTGCCGCTGTGGCTGCGCCGCCGGGTCAACCTGCGTGATGATCTCGGCGCGCTGGGCGCCAATGTGCGCAGCCTGCGCCGTGTTGCCATTGTCGCGGTGCTGCTGCTGGCGTTCCTGTTCCATCAACTGATGCTGGATTTCACCCGCCTGACCAGTATCGGGCTGTTGTCGTTTGCGGCGGTGGCCCAGTTCGCGCCGGCGTTGTTTGGTGGGCTCTACTGGCGCGGCGGGCATGCCCGCGGGGCTGCCATCGGGCTGGCTGTCGGTTTCGTGGTCTGGGCGTTCTGCCTGCTGTTGCCGGGGCTGGCCTCGCCAGAGTGGCTGGCCCGGGCCAACCAGGACGGTGTGCTGGGGCTGTGGTTCCTGCGGCCGCAACAACTGTTCGGCCTGGACGGGCTGTCGCCGCTGGCGCACGGTGTGGTCTGGAGCCTGGGCCTGAACATCCTGGCCTATATCGGTTTTTCAAAATGGGCCACACCGACGGCGCTGGATCGTTCCCAGGCCACGCTGTTCGTGGACATGCCGCTGGACTGGTGGCGTGATGCGGGTACTTCGGGCCTGGTCACTCAGGGCGAACTGCTGGAGCTGGCGGGCCGCTGTATCGGCCAGGGTCGTGCCGAATGGCTGTTCCGCGAACATGCGGAAAAGCAGCAGTTTTTCTGGCAGCCGGAACTGCCCGCACCGTTGCATCTGGTCCGTCTGACGGAGCGCCTGCTGGCCGGTGCCATGGGCGCCAGTTCTGCGCGCATTCTGCTGGGCACGCTGTTGACCAAGCAGGAGGCGGACCGGCATGAAGTGGCACGCATCATGGATGAGGCGTCGCAGGTCATCCAGTTCAACCACCAGTTGCTGCGCACCACCATCGAAACCATCAACCAGGGCATCTGCGTGGTCGACCGCGATCTGAATATCGTCGCCTGGAACCGCGCTTATGAGCGTCTGTTCGAGTATCCCGAAGGCCTGATTCGTCTGGGGCGCCCGATTGCCGATGTTTACCGCTACAACGCCCGGCAGGGGATTTATGGCGACGGTGATCTGCATGAGCAGGTCAGTCGCCGTGTGAATCTGCTGCGCGAAGGGTCTGCGCACAGTTTTGAAAGGGTGCTGCCCAGTGGCACCGTGATCGAGGTCTCCGGCATGCCGATGCCGGGTGGCGGTTTTGTCAGCACCTTTCTGGATATTACGGCGCGCAAGCGCGACGAATGGGCCCTGCGGGAAATCAACGAGAATCTGGAGCAGATGGTGGCGGATCGAACACGCCGTCTGTCCGAAGTGAATACGCGTTTGCAGCAGGCGATTGCAGAGGCCCAGCGTGCCAATCAGGGCAAGACGCTGTTTCTCGCGGCGGCCGGTCACGATCTGATGCAGCCACTGAATGCCGCACACCTGTTCTGTTCTTCGTTGCAGCAGAAGCTGCAAAGCGGAGGGCTGAATGATGTTGAGCGGGCGCAGGAGATGCTTGGCAATATCAGCGGCGCGCTGGAGGCCGCAGAAAGCCTGATCAGTGATCTGCTGGACATCAGCCGCCTGGATACCGGCGCCATGCCGGTGGACCAGCGGCCGGTGCCGCTGCGCCGCATGCTGCATAATCTGGCCACCGAATTCGGTGCCATGGCCGAGGCGCGTGGCTTGCGTCTGCGCTGGCGGCCGGCGGATGTGTTGGTGCAGACCGATGAAAAACTGCTGCGCCGTGTGTTACAGAATCTGCTCGGAAACGCAGTGCGTTACACCAACACGGGCAGTGTGCTGCTGGGCTGTCGCAAGGTGCGCGGCGCGGTGCGTATCGAGGTGTGGGACACTGGCACCGGCATCACGGAAGAAGAGCAGAAAGAAATTTTCCGTGAGTTCAAGCGCCTGCCCAACAGCGAGCAGCACGGCAAGGGGCTGGGCCTGGGGCTGGCGATTGCCGAGCGCATCTGCAAGCTGCTGGGGCACACCATCGCGGTGCGCTCCTGGCCGGGGCGCGGCACGGTATTCAGCATTACCGTGCCGTTGGCTGCGGAGGGCGCGGTGCCTGAGGTGGTGGAAGAAACGACGTTTGCGCCGCGTCGTCTGGATGGCCTGACGGTGCTGTGCGTGGACAACGATGCCACTATTCTGGCCGGGCTGGCGGCCCTGCTGGAAGACTGGGGCTGCCGGGTGCTCCAGGCCCGTTCGGAGGCCGAGGCCCATGCCCGGCTGGATCCGGATACGGTGCCGGATGCCATGCTGGTGGATTACCAGCTGGACGATGATGAAAACGGTTTCGATGTGATTGCCGCGCTGGATGGTCGCTGGGATGACGCCGTGCCCGCTGTACTGATGACCGCCAATCATGACCCCGCTGTGCGTCAGCGGGCTCTGGATGCGGGGCTGGTGTTCCTGCAGAAACCGATTGATGCCCGCACGCTGCATGACACCCTGACCAACCTGTGAGACAGGCGCTCCGGGTTCAGGAGGCGGGCGCTTCGATGGAAATATCGCGAAGCAACAGGACCGCCTGAGTCCGATTGCGCACACCGAGTTTGCGCAGTATGGCCGTCATATGCGCCTTGATGGTGGCCTCCGACACGTTCAGTTCAATGGCGATCACCTTGTTCGCCATGCCTTCCAGCAACATTCCCAGCACCCGGAATTGCTGTGGCGTCAGGCTGCTGATCCGGCGCGCCAGTTCCTGTTCACTGGCCGAGGCCGGGATGGCGCTGCTGGTGCGCGCGGCCTCGGGTAGCCAGGTCTGACCGGACAGCACCTGATTGAGCGCATCGACCATGGTGTCCAGACTGGCGGATTTGGGAATGAAGCCGTTGGCGCCGAAACCCACCGCGCGTTGCATGACATCGGCTTCATCACTGGCGGAAATCACCACCAGCGGCGTATCGCGGTAGTGGTCACGCAGGTAGATCACCGCAGAGAAGCCGTGAGTGCCCGGCATATGCAGGTCCAGCAGCAACAGGCTGTACTGTCGCTGCTGCTCGACCAGGGTCTGCAAGGCGGGCAGGGAGTCGGCTTCTTCGATGGGGGTGTCCGGAAACGCCGCGCTGACTGCCTGGCGCAGCGCAGCCCGGAACAGGGGGTGATCATCGGCAATCAGTATCGGCTTCATGGCGACCTTATTGCTCTGCTGTTGTTGGAATGGTTCCCTGACGATGCCACAAAACGCCATGCAGGGAAAAAGAAAACGCCACCGGCCAGGGGGATGACCGGCGGCGCAAAGAGCCCGGAGGCGTTACGGGTGAGGCGCGGTCCGGGTTACTGCAGGGCTTATCTGATTCATGTTGGCCGGTTCATGCGTGTTTCCACCAGCGTGGGCACCACGGCGGGTTCGGCCAGGGTCGACACGTCGCCAAGGCTGTCGTGCTCGTTGGCGGCAATCTTGCGCAGGATGCGGCGCATGATCTTGCCGGAACGGGTTTTCGGCAGTCCCGGTGCCCAGTGGATCAGGTCGGGGGTGGCGATGGGGCCGATCTCCTTGCGCACCCAGTTGCGCAGTTCCACGCGCAGGGTGTCGCTGGGCTCACTGTCATGGGTCAGCGTGATGTACACATAGATGCCTTGCCCCTTGATGTCGTGCGGATAGCCCACCACGGCGGCCTCGGCCACTCTGGGGTGGGCCACCAGGGCCGATTCGATTTCGGCGGTGCCCATGCGGTGCCCGGACACGTTCAGCACGTCATCGACGCGGCCGGTGATCCAGTAATCGCCGTCGGCATCCCGTCGTGCGCCGTCCCCGGTGCAGTACATGCCCGGGAAGGTGGTGAAATAGGCCTCGCGGAAACGCTCATGGTCGCCCCACAGGGTCCGCATCTGGCCCGGCCAGCTGTCGAGGATAACCAGGTTGCCGTCCCCCGGGCCGTCCAGCAGGCGGCCTTCGTTGTCCACCAGAGCCGGGCGGATACCGAAGAACGGCTTCATGGCGGCGCCGGGCTTGGCCGCCGTCGCACCGGGTAGGGGGGCGATCATGACGCCACCGGTCTCGGTCTGCCACCAGGTGTCGACCACGGCACATTGTTCCAGGCCGACCTGATCATGAAACCAGTGCCAGGCCGCCGGGTTGATCGGCTCGCCAGCGGTGGCCAGCAGTTTCAATGAACTTCGCTGGCTGGCGGACAGCGGGGCGTCGCCGTCGGCCATCAGCGCACGGATGGCGGTGGGTGCGGTGTAAACGATATTGACGTTGAACTTGTCGATGATCTGCCCGAGCCTGCCGGCATCGGGATAATTGGGCAGGCCCTCGCTCATGACGCTGGTGGCGCCGTTGGCCAGAGGGCCGTACACCAGATAGGTGTGTCCGGTAATCCAGCCCACATCGGCGGTGCACCAGTACACATCGCCCGGATGGTAGTCGAACACCATCTGGTGGGTCAGGGACGCGTAGGTCAGATAGCCCCCGCTGGTGTGCAGCACGCCCTTGGGTTTGCCGGTGGAGCCGGAGGTATAGAGGATAAACAGGGGGTCCTCTGCACCCATGCTCTCTGGCGGACAGACCTCACTGGCTTCAGCCATGGCGTCTTCGAAGCGCACATCCCGGCCGGTTTCCCAGTTGATGTCAGCGCCGGTGTGCGACACCACCAGCACCTTTTCCACCACGCAGGCTTCCGCGCGTTGCAGCGCCTGATCGACGTTGTCTTTCAAAGGGACGGTGCGGCCGCCGCGTAGCCCGGCGTCCGCGGTAATCACAACACGGCTGCCACAGTCCGCGATCCGGCCTGCCAGCGCTTCTGGCGAAAAACCGCCGAACACCACCGAGTGGATGGCGCCGATGCGGGCACAGGCGAGCATGGCAAACACGGCTTCCGGGATCATCGGCAGATACAGGGTCACGCGGTCGCCACGCCGCACGCCCAGTCCCTTGAGCACATTGCCCAGACGGCAGACTTCCCGGTGCAGGGTGGCGTATGTAATGGTGCGGTGGGCTCCGGGGCTGTCCGGTTCCCAGATCAGGGCGGGCGTGTTGGCCCGCTCCGGCAGGTGACGATCAATGCAGTTGACGCTCACATTCAGCTGGCCGTCGCCGAACCAGCGAATATGCAGGTCATCGCTGTCGAAGGACACATCACGTATCTCGGTGGGCGGCTTGTCCCACTGCAGTCGTGCGGCCTGCTCGCGCCAGAAAGTCTCTGGCGTCTCGACGCTGCGCGCATACAGGGCCTGATACTCCGCCTCACCGATCCAGGCGTTCTCCCGAAAATGCGGTTTGATGGATACGGCGTGGTCCAAGGCGTCGCCAGCGGTTGCGGTTCCCTGAGCAGGCATGACAGCGGTTCCTCCAGTAAAGAGTGGTCCTTTACCTGAGTCTGCGCCTGGCCCCGCTGCGGCTGAATTAGACTTTGGTCGTTCGACCTCCGGGTTTAGACCTTTCGCCAATAGATCACAAAGCCTTCACGGCGAGACGCTTGGGCGGGACAACTCAGGAGGACTTGGATAATGAAAACAATGTTTCCACGCGCTGCTCTGGCAGCATCCATCGCCCTGGCCGCCAGCGCGGCTGGCGCACAAACCCTGGAAGACCGCGTTGCCGCGCTGGAAACGCAGGTGGCTGGCACGACCAAGGTGCAGTTCGGGGGCTATATCAAGGCGGATGCCCAGGTGACGCGCTACAAGCGGGATGCCAGCGGTGTGCCGCAGATCGGCCGGGATTTCCTCGTGCCCAGCACGATCCCCACGGCCGGGGACGGCGGTGGCGCCACCACGGACTTCCATGCCAAGGAGAGCCGCTTCTGGCTGCGCACCAACACCGACACCGGGCAGGGCGTGCTCGGCACCTATATCGAGCTTGATTTCCTGACCCATGGCATGGGCGACGAGCGCATCACCAACAGTTATGCACCGCGCATTCGCCACGCTTTCGCCACTTGGGGCGACGTCCTGTTCGGACAAACCTGGTCAACCTTCTTTGATGTGGCGGCGCTGCCGGATCTGCTCGATTTTGTCGGGCCGGTCGGCACCACACTGGTGCGCCAGGCGCAGGTGCGTTACAGCCCCGGGCAGTGGGATATCGCGCTGGAGAACCCGTCATCGACCTTGTACGACCCGAATGACCTGATCGGTAATCCAGCCACGATTGACGACAACCGCTATCCGGATCTGATCGTGCGCTATCGCGTTCCGCTTGATAACGGCAGCCTGAGCATCGCGGCGATGGGGCGTGAACTGGCCTATCGTGATGGCGCGCAGCGTGAGAGTGAATATGGCTACGGTGTCAGTGTGGCAGGCAGATGGTTGCTGGGGGATTCCGGCAACGATATCCGTGCGCAACTGGTGGGCGGTAATGCCGTAGGGCGCTATCTGGGTCTGAATGCCTTCCGTGCTGGTGAGATCGAAGCGGACGGCAGTATCGAGCTGATCGACACCTGGAGTGCCATGCTCGCCTACCGCCACCTGTGGACGGATCAGTGGCGTTCAAGTGTCGCGGTGTCCTATGCCGAAGCCGATAACCCCGACAGCCTGCCGGGTAGCACGGCCAAGGCGTATCGTACAGGCCACGTAAACCTGATCTATTCCCCGGTGCAACGCCTGGAATTCGGTGGCGAACTGATCTGGGGCCAGCGTGAGAACGAAGACGGTCAGCGTGGTGAAGTGGGTCGCGTACAGCTGTCGGCAAAAATGGCCTTCTGAACCCGCTTTGATATCAGGCCAGAATAGAAAAACGGAGCCTCAGGCTCCGTTTTCTTATCGGCTTTCTTTTTTCTGGTCTCAGTCCAGATCAGCAGGATACACGCCGTGTTCGTCATGCACTTCCCGGCCACTCAAGGGCGGATCGAATACGCATGCGACCACCATGTCTTCATCACCGCCGTACAGGTAATGTTCATCATGCTCATTGAGCAGATAAACGGTGCCCGGCTGCAGGTCATAGACCTTGCCATCAGCGATGGTTTCCACCCGGCCATTACCGGAGATGACATACACGGTCTCCAGATGGTTCTTGTAGTGGATGTGCGTCTTCGTGCCCTTGAAAATCGTGGTGATGTTGAAAGAATGTCCCATCTTGTCTTCTTTGAGCGACAGGCGGACGGACTGCCAGTTGCCGTTCTCGGCGCGCACCAGGCGCTCGCTCTCCAGGGCTTCCTTCAACGTACGGACGATCATGGTGGGGGACTCTCCTCAATCAGGTAAAAAGGGGCCCCTCCCGGGAGATGTAACCCGGGTGATGGCACCGGGTTACGGGAGGGGCAGTGTGACGCTGTGCCAGAGGCGCTCTGATCAGGCAATCGCAGACAGATTGTTGCGACGGTCCTGCTTGACCTTGTCCTTCATGACGGTAGCCACGCTTTCCTCAACGATATCCAGACCACGGTGCAGGTCTTCCTCGGAAATGGTCAGCGGGCACAGGGTCTTGATCACCTGATCGTCGGCGCCGGAGGTTTCGATGACCAGCTTGCGCTTGAAAGCTTCGCTGGTGATCTCCCCCGCGAGCTCGCCGCTCTGGCAAACCAGGCCTTGCATCATGCCGCGACCGGTCAGGTGGAAGAAGTGATCGTCATAGCGATCCGCAATGGCACGGAAGCGCTCGGTGATGATGTCTCCCTTCCGCTTGATCTCGGTCGAGAAGGTGTTGTCGCGCCAGTAGTGATCCAGCGCCGCCGCCGCCGTGACAAAGGCCGGATTGTGGCCACGGAACGTACCGTTATGCTCGCCCGGCTTCCACTGGTCCAGCTCCGGGCGCATCAGCACCACCGCGAACGGCAGGCCGTAACCGCTGAGGGACTTGGACAGCGTGATGATGTCAGGCTGAATGCCCGCTTCGTCAAAGCTGAAGAAGGTGCCGGTGCGGCCACAACCTGCCTGAATATCATCGACGATCAGCAGCATATCGTGCTTGCGGCATACCTTTTCCAGGTTGCGCAACCACTCGAAGCTGGCAGCGTTGATACCGCCTTCGCCCTGCACTGTTTCGACGATCACCGCTGCCGGATGGTCTATCCCGGAGGAGCTGTCTGACAGCTGCTTGTCGATATATTCCGTTGTGTCGAAGCCGTTGCCCATGTAGCCGTCGTACGGCATCACGGTGGCACCGCTCATTTCCACCCCGGCGGCGCCGCGATGGTGGCTGTTACCGGTCACCGCCAGCGAACCCAGCGAAACGCCGTGGAAACCGTTGGTGAAGGTGATGACATTGGAGCGGCCCTTCACATTCCGGGCGATTTTCAGCGCGGCTTCCACCGCGTTGGTGCCGGTCGGGCCGGTGAACTGGACGATGTACTCCATGTTGCGCGGCTTGAAGATCACATCATCCAGCATGTTCAGAAAGTTGCGCTTGGCCACGGTGTGCAGGTCCAGGCCGTGCACGATGTAGTCTTCGGTCAGGTAAGCCACCAGCTTTTCTTTCAGGACCGGGTTGTTGTGGCCATAGTTCAGCGTGCCAGCGCCCGCCAGGAAATCCAGGTAGGCCTCGCCGTCCTCGTCGTACAGGTACGAGCCTTTGGCCTTGCTGAACAGGACCGGAAAGCTGCGGGCGTAACTTTGTACTTCAGATTCAATGCGGTCAAAAATCTTGGTATCCATGAGTCGCACCTCCCAATGCGTTAATGCTCGGATTCAATGGTCAATAGATATGTCGGGGGCTCAGGCGTTGTCGCGATTGAACGGACCAATCCTCAGCAAGTGTTCGTCCTTGTGTTCACCGGCGAAGTGCAGGCGGCTGTCGAAGAAGATGAATTCTTCTGTTGGCATGCGTCGGGCATAGGCAAAGCTGCGGAACATACCCCAGGATGCCTCGTTATCCGGCGTGATGGTGGTCTCGATGAACTGGACGTTGGCGCAGTCATCGCGGTCCAGGATCTCGGCCAGCATGCGCTTGGCCAGACCCTTGCCACGCGCTTTCTCATGCACGGCGACCTGCCAGACGAACAGCACGTTCTGCTGCCGCGGCGGGATATAGCCGGAGATGAACCCGACCAGATCACCGTCCATTTCTGCCGCCACGCAGGTGTCGGCAAAGTGGGTGCACTGCAACAGATTGCAGTAGGTGGAGTT